>ERZ826396.3416-NODE-3416-length-10597-cov-2.983400_pt1 | contig 10597 bp, 9 predicted proteins | sample MGYA00519926_ERZ826396 | MGnify/ENA primary metagenome ERZ826396 (study PRJEB31778, sample SAMEA3449230) | human gut metagenome | biome: human gut; feature: human-associated habitat; material: faeces | place: United Kingdom | collected 2010/2012 ...
AGTTGAAGGTCTTGGTCTCGCCGGTCTTCCTGTCCTCGTACTCGATGCCCTCGTGGACGAAGTTCTTGTGCAGGGTGATGTAGACGTTCTTCTTGTCATCCATTTCGTATTCTCCTTTGCGTCTTGTGTCTTCTTGGGGTCTATTGGTGGAATGTCCCCGTGGGTGCCCCGTCAGCCCATAGGCACCACCTCCTCTCTTGTTGGCATGCGCCTAGAATCCGCTCACGATGTCTCGTGCCCAGGCACCACTCTTCACGAGCGACAACACGAGCAGGATGCACATGGCCAGATACTGGAGTGCGTAGGTGAGCCCGTTCGCTATCGCATCTATGGGCGTTCCGGTTCCCGGGTTCACGGCGACGATGCCGCCCAGGATCACGGGGAAGCTGATGAGCAGGATCAAGATGATGAGCCCTGCGATGCAGACGGCCCCGAAGCTCTTCAGGTACCCGAGCCCGATCTGGCGCGTCTGGTCAAATCCGAGGAATGCCAGCGGGATCGGGGAGAACGCCGCCATGACGTAGAGCTGTATCGCGCGCGCCCAGCAGACAACGAGCGCCACGATGTAAGCGACGAGCACGACGAGCCAGCTTATGACCGCGACGACGAGCAGCGCCAGGAGCGCAGACAGGTCGTCATCGCCCGTAACGATCGAGACCGCCGTCATATCCAGTGCGCCGCCAGTGCCGAAAAGGCCCTCCACGCGGTCTATCGCAAGGCCTATGACCTCGTAGATGGCTGCCATGAGATCGAAGGAGTGCTGAATCAGAAAAAGGAATACCGCGAAGAACACGAGGAGGAACACCACTTCCTTCACGCCCGGGAAGGATTGGTTGCCGTCCATGCGCTGTGATATCTCGATGAGCTTCAAAGTGAACACGAGCCCGAGAACCCCGCAACCGATGGGCAGCACAGCGACCTGCCAGACGCCTCTGGCGATGTCGTACATGGAGACATCTCCCGCGCTGGCGAGCATGGTCTCGAACGGTGCCGACAGTACGCCGTTAGCGCCAAGTGAGCGCATCACGTCTGTCTGAGCCGCGAAGATCCAGTTGCACCAATCGCGGAGCACTCCGCAGAGCCATGCGTTGATGTCGTCCGCGATCGAACCCCATGCGAGCTGCGTGGGAATGAACAGCGTGGAGAGCAGAACGAATGTGGATGCGAACGCCACTATGAATCGTCTGTTTGAGACGAGACTTTTGACTTTGCCCATCCCTATCAGAGCGCCTCAATCGTGCCATCGGATGAGCGCGTTACCGAGATCATGGTCGATGCCCCATCGTCGAGCGTGAACGTTGTCGTAGCCGCGTTGTTGGCATAGTCTATCCACACCTCCGCATCCCAGATGGCGCGAGTCGCGCTTGGGGACACGGCTGCTGCACGCACCGAGACGGCGGCCTCGATCTTCGCGGCGTCGATCCCCATCGCCTCTTCGAGCTTGGAGGTAACGCCGGTGAAGCTAAGCGACCTGTCCCCGACCTGCACCTGCCTGTATGCGCAGGCGAGGGCGTCCGATCTAAGTACGTTATCTGCGCCGTCGCTGCTAACAGAGACGAGAACGGGGCTCGCGGCATCGGTCATTGACTTCGAGGCGAGCACGGTGGCCTCTATGCCGGAGGAAAGCAGCTCCTCGCCGTCAAGCGTCCAGTAGGTTACCTCCGTGCCGCCGTCCTTGGTCTCGACGAAAGCTCCCTTGACGATGGAAAGCGAGCGCGTTGCGTCGTCCACACCCACCCACGAGGTTCCGACGAGTGATTCGATGCCAGAGCTCGCTTCGCCGTCTGCAGCATCGGTCTCGGACTGAGGGTTCTCTACTGCTGCCTCCTCTGCCGATTCGACAGCAACTCGGCCTTCAGTCGACCCGTTTTGGGCGAGCGTGCACCTGGCTACGCCCGAGCCCACGAGGAGCACCGCTGCCACGATGGCCGCAGCGAGCATGAGCTTGTTCTTTCTGGTCATGTTTCGTCCTTCCTATCTAATTTTGATGGCGCTCGCGAACTGCGACGCGCCGCTTGCAATCGTGCAGGCCGCGCCCGAGTGCGGCTCGTGGATGTAGCGGTCGTCCCCGATGTAGATGGCCACATGCCCGGGCCTCCAAAGGATGTCACCGGGCGATGCCTCAGACACCGGCACCTTGCGACCGAACGCCGCCTGGTCCTCGGAGTTTCTTGGGATGGCGATGCCCGCCTGTCGGTAGCAGTATTGGGTAAGCCCCGAGCAGTCGAGGCCCACGCCCGGCGTCGTTCCGCCCCATACGTAGGGCACGCCTAGCTGGCTGTAGGCGGCGGCGATGACCGCGTCTGCCGAGAGCGCCCCGCTCTCAAGGTCCTCGACTGTCATCGAGTCGAAGCGGCGCAGGTTGTAGGTATCCATGGCGGACTTGAGGGAGTCCACGTAGGCCGAGCTCGTTGCCCATCCCGCATCCTTGAGTCCCTCCGCCATCTTGTCGGAGGAGCGCTCGGCGATCGCCTGCTGGATGAGGGCATTGGCGCTGTAATGGGATGCCTGCAGGAACACGCGGCTTCTGAAGCGAATGCACTCCACATCTCCTTTGAACACCGTGAAGTACGCCGTAATGGTGGTGAAGGTGCCGGGTGTGTACTCCTCTTGGGTCGTCCATCCCGCCTTTCCGGCGACTTCCAGTGCTGATGCGAAAGACGACGCCCATTTCATCCCGAACAGGTTGTGGTCACGTGTCGCGAGCTGGCTCATGGTCTCGCCCTGTCCCGACTCGCAGATGATCTGCGCGATGGTGCACCCAGCGGGGTGACCGAACTCCTCCTGGCAGCGGATGGCCTCTTCGACCATCTCGTAGGTGATGTAGGGCGGAAGCCCTTCCATGGAGCGCTTCTTGTCCTCTGCATCCCAGAACCCGAACAAGGCCGAGATAATCTGGCCTATGACGAGCGCTACTAGCACGAAGGCGATGACCCCGCAGAGCACCCCACCGCCTGCGGCAATCCCGCTTCCGCCTACCGTGCCAGCGACGGCGGCGTTGCCGGACGACGAGGCGGCCGTCTTCGCGGCGGCTCCCGTCGCCTGGGCGGCGTGGCTCGCTTGCGTATGGCTGACTCCTCGGGCGCTTGTTGTCTTCGCCTTCTTCGTGCCCTGGGCGCTCGTGCTCTTGATGGCGTTCGCGCTCGATCCCTTGGAGCCGCCTGAGGCGGAGAGGGCCCCTTTCGCCTTCCTGTCGCGCATGGCTGCGATTGCCCGCTTTGCGCCTCGTTCGGTGTCGTAGGCGCTACCCACCCCCTCGAACTCGTCTGTTTCGTCGAGCTCGGAGACGGCTTCACGTTCCAGGAACTGACGAACCTTGAGCCGTTCGCTCGGAGTGCTGGATGTCTCGGTTTTTGAGGATGCCTCCCCGACACCCGATGCGCCATCGGAATCCGCGTTAACTGCACTCGCATCTGCCGACTTGCGCATGCGCCTCTTGGAGGGGGCCGCCTTGCACGTTGCCCTCGTGCCGAGTGCGGACTGTTTCTCGCTTAGGGCAGAGAGGCTTTGGCTCTCGTCGTCCTTCACGATTCCCGCGCTCACGGCGTCGAGCTTATCGGCGGTGACGATGTCCGCGATCGAGGCGCTCGTGTTGTCGAGGCTTCTCGGGTCCATCTAGCTCCGGCTCCTCTTCGCGTTCTTCTCGAAGACATGGGCTCGCTTCAGCTGTGCGATCTCCTCGGGCTTGGTGTTCCAGAGGTCGTAGAGCGCGCCTTTGGGGAAGTCGTCACGGATGGGCACGCGCGCCCCTCCCGCGACGAGAAGGCCCTCTCCGGCCTTGATTGACTCGTCGATGTACTCGCGCTCGGCACCGGAGAGCGATAGCATCTCCGCCCACGCGGCGAGATCCTGGCTTGCCTGCTTGTGAAGCAGCATGAAGTCTGAGTTCAGAACCATGGTGCGGGCGCGCTCGTGAGTGAGCATGTGCGAGGTGTTCTGGGAGATGCCGGTGCAAATCAAGTTAAACTTCCTCCCTTCCGCCCAGAACTTCGCGAAGTAATCGATGATGGTGGGGTGGCCGAAGAGAGACTGGACCTCATCGATGTAGAGCCAGGTGGTAACGCCCCGATCGAAGTTCGCATACATCCGGTTGCGCACGGCCTCTAATGCGGTGAGCATGCCGAACACGCGCATGTTGGTGGAGAGGTCGTGAAGGTCTATGTTGGTGATGCGGTTGTGGAAGCCGACGTTGGACTGGCGGTTGAAGAACGACAGCGCACCGGTGACGTATCGCTCGTAGCGAAGGGCTATGTCGCGCGCCTCCGCCTCAGGCTGCTCGACGAGTATCTCGTGGAAATCGGAAAGCGTCGGCATCCCCTCGCCGCCCGAGCATCTCGCGTAAGCCGCCTCGACGCATCTTGTGATGATCGACTTGTCCGCCTCGGGAAGGCCTTCGGAAGACTCCGCCATCATCGCGCTCGAAAGGGCCAAGAAGGCATCGATCTTGAAGGCGAGCTGCGCGGCGTCGGCGCGCCCCTCCACATCAGCCAAATCGAAGGGATTGAGCGCGGTATCCGCATCGGGCGCGAGCCGGACGTTCACGCCGCCGAGGGCCTCTATGAGATTTCCGTACTCGCCAGCGGGGTCGAAAATGATGATCTCGTCCTCCGGATAGGCGAGCACTGTATTGGTGATCTCGCGTTTCACAGAGAAGGACTTCCCGGAACCGGGCTTGCCGCAGACGAACCCCATGGGACTTGCGAGCTTCTTGCGGTTGCAGATGACGAGGTTGCCCGACTGTTTCGACTGCCCATAGTAGCCCCCGCCCTCCTGGTTTAACTCTAACGATGCGAAAGGCATCTGCATGGCGATCTGCCCGGTTGTGAGGTAGCGGGTGACATCGACGTGGTTCATGCCGAGCGGTAGCACCGAGTTAAGAGCCTGGCGCTGGCGATAGTAAAGCGGCTCGATACCGAGCGAATTTCCCTGCCCGACGGAGATGATCTGCTCGACCTGGCGCTCAAGCGCATCAACAGTATCGGCGTAGGTGTAGATGAGGCCGGTGTAGGTAAAGAGGCGCTCGTTCTTGTTGCGAAGGAAGTCGAGGAGCTCTTCCGCCTCCTCCTTGGAGTAGCGCAGCTCCGGAGGCAGGATCGTATAGTCGTAGCCCTTCTTCATGGCGCTCATCTGCTCGTCGATTATCTCCTTGTCCATCCAGTCGAGCTGTCGCTTCACGAGCGCAAGGGCGTCCGATTGCGCGATGGGCTGGATGTGCAGGTTCACCGATAGCGGCATGGGAAGGTCGATGATGTTCGCGAGGTAGTGGTCCTCAAGCATCGATCCGAACGTGCGGATGGAAAGCACGCAGCCGTATGTCTCGTCGATCCTGAAGATGTCCGAGCGTCCGCTGGGCTTGAAGTCCACGAGCGCGGGGGCGATCAGGTCGCGCGTCCTTGTGTTCGAGCAGGGATTCACCTTGTCCCATGTGAACGTGAACGCTGCCTTCGGACGAAGCTGGGAGTGGATCGCGCTCAAGCGCTCGATGCCGTTCAGGGCATGCGCCTCGCAGCGTATGCGCGAGAGCGTGTCGGTGACATCGCCCTTGATGCGGGAGAGCTTCGGCACTGCCTCCCACACGTCGCTTGCACCGACCATGTAGGTGAGGTAGCGATGGCGCGTGAGGTTGGAGACGCCCTCTCGCATCTTGTCGTTCAAGATCTGGTTGTATTCCTTGGCGTACTTCTCTGTGTCGGTACCTGCCGCCTTGAAGAAGCGCTTCTTGCCGATCTCATCTTCGGGGATGGGGACGTTGGCTATCGTGAGCTGGACGCACGAGTCCGCCCCGAAGTAGTTGTAGAGGGAGGAGAGCACCGTGAAGATGTTCTGCTGGTTCTCGCGACGAGCCGACTGGTAGGAGATGTCCGAGAACTCGATCGTCTGCGAGAAGAGGCCCTCCTCGACCTGTGCGATGCCATCCTTGTAGATGGCGTCGTATCCGATGTAGGAGGTTATGTCGCTCGCTGACGCCCTTGTCCTCTTCTGTCGCTTCAGCTTCTCCTCGTGGACCTTCTTCGAACGGTCGGATTTGGTGGACATGCCGATAAGCTGCCGCAGGAGGCCTGTCTGGGAACCACTCCGCTCGCGCTTGGCCTTAGCCATCGCTGCACGTTCGGTTCTGATGCGGGCCTTGGCGAGACTTTTCTCATTCTTGAGCCTCTTCTTGTCCTCTTTCATCTCTTTCTTTGGCTTCCTTGTATTCTCTGGTTGGCTCATTGGCCTCCGCTCCTTTGCGTTTGGACATCCTCTTCGCCCTGCGACTCGGCGCCCCGCGCTTGATGCGCGCCAGATGCTTCGGTGCCGGGCTCTCATAGAGGAGTCTCTGGTCTTTCAGATGGTGGGAAAACAGAAGGGGTGCGAACTTCTCAGCGCGCATCCCGAAGGGACGCCAGAAACCGGCGAGCCAGAACGGGATCGATGCGCACATGACGGGGAATGCGGCATCGGCGACCTCAATGCCGATCCAGAAATGGCAGATCGCCGCCACGAGGATCGCCGATCCGAAGCCTCCCGCTACGCACACAAGGGTGCGGAAGGAGAGCTTCCCGACGATCTTCTCCTCGTATTCTCCGATGTCCTTCTGAATGGGGATCTGAAGCGACATGGCTCACCGCCTCCCTAGGCGGGGAGCCAGGACGTGTCGAGCATCCCGAAGTAGACCGCTGCGGCGATGATGATCGCGCCGCCCGCGATGGTCGATATCGCCGAGGCGATCTGGCTGCCTCCCTGCTGCTCCCTGATGGCGAGTCCGAGCGACACCGCGCCCCAGACGACCAGAAAGCCGCCGAGGAAGGTGACGCAGCCAGAGACAAGGCTGATGATGTTTGCGAGCATTTGCCCTCCTTTGCCGTCTTTCGCGCTACCGCCCTGAATGTGGAATGGGTCGGTTGCGCCCCGATGATAGAATTGGGTTCGCAGGGGCGCTTGCGCGCTCCTTTGCGTCTTTCGGCTGCGGCAGCGTCCGGGTGCGTGGAATCACCTAGGCGTCTTGGGGATCCGCCGATCCTTGCCGCAGCCGCACATTTCAGGTCTCCATCAGCTCTCCTTCCCGTCGGGCGCGATACCGTTTGAATTCGAAGGGACCGGATTTCTCGGCCCTTGCCAGCAAAGATGCGCGGGGATGCGACGAAAGCACGTACTTCTTGTCCTTGAACGCCTGAGCCCCGTTTATGAGCACGAGCGCCTCGTCCTTGGGCATGCGTGAGATCTCGGAGCCCTGCATGAGGTCTCGCTCTATGAGGCCGTAGTTATGCGTGTAGGTGGGGTTGTTCCCACGAGAGTCGTTCACGGAGACGTTCGCTACCGTCTGCTTCCCGATCATCTCCGCAATCTTCTGATTGGTGTCTGCCGACTTGCCTCCCAGGTAGAGCATCGTGTCGCAGGCGTTCACAATCGTCGCCGCGTTGTTCTCGCCGTAGTTCTCGTCGAGCTGCGAGAGGGATTGGCAGATCATGGACACGGCGATGTTGCGGCTTCGGGTGACCGTGATCATCCGCTCGAAATCGGGGATGGTGCCGATGTTCGCAAACTCGTCGAACACGAAGTGCACGCATCTCGGGAGCCGTCCCGCGAATCGCTTGAGCGCGCACTCGCAGAGGGTGTCGAGCGCTTGTTGCATGAGCAGCGCGAACACGAAGTCGAAGGTGGAGTCTGTGTCCGACATCGACGCGAACACTGCGACCTTTACATTAGCGTCTCCCATGTGGTCGAGGGCCATCTCGTCAAAGAGGAGAAGCTCGCGCATCTCGGCGATGTCGAAGGGTTTCATGCGAACGTTGCACGAGATCATGATGGATTTGAGGGTCTTGCCCGCAGCCACTTTGAACTGCTTGTAGCTCGACAGGGCGAAGTCGTCCTCGGGTCGCACGGGCTCTGCCACCTTGACCCACGCCCAATCGCCCGTGTCCGTGGTGAATGCCCGGGAGCTCGGATCGAATGCGCGGCCTTCTGACACCTTCATGAGACGACGCCCCGTTTCGAGCTCTTTGAACAACATGTCGAGCGGGCTCAGGTACCCCTCGTCGTCCTCGCGCGCATCCGCTAATGCGAGAAGGGAGAGGAGGCCGGGTATGTTCCTGTCCTCCTCGGGACAATGGTCGAGAAGATATGCCACAAGGGCTGTATAGAGGAGCTTCTCGGCGTTCACCCAGAAAGGGTCTGTCGCGCTCTCGCCCTCTGCTGTGGTGTTCCTGATGAGGCATTCAACGAAGCGCAGGAGCCCCGCCTCGTCCTTGATGTATGCGATGGGGTTGAAGTGCATGGAGCGCGAGAAGTCCACGGTGTCGAACGTCTTGATCTCGTATCCCAGCCATTCGAGCACCCATCCCATATCGTGGATGAGCGTTCCTTTGGGATCCGTAATGAAGAAGCTCGCGTTGGCCTGCATGAGGTTGGGCTTGACGTAGTAGCGCGTCTTGCCGGTGCCGGGTCCTCCGACGACGAGGACGTTGTTGTTCGTCTCCGTCCTCTGGTCGTGAGAGGTGTCCTCCAGGCGCTTGCGCGCGGATGCCGTGAGGATGATGTTGTTGTCGGGGTTTCCCTTGTCGGAGAAAGCACCCATCTCGCTGGCCGTGGCCCAACGGGCGCTACCATGCTCCTCGCCCTTGCGGTAACTTCCACGCCGTTCCCACCATCGCCCCCATACGAGCCATACAGCGCACGCGCATGCCGCGCCAACGCTCAAGGGGAGGGGTTCAAGATAGATCACCTGACCTTGCGATAACCGACCGATGAAGGCGTGGGCAAGATTTAACTGGCCATTTCCCGCCTCCATGACGAGCCCCGTGCAGATGTTGCCCAATATGAACAGAGCGAGGGACATGAGCCCGATGGCGAGAAGCTCTCGCCTCATCGGGCCTTCACCTCGATGCGCTCCATCTCGTGCTCGGTCTTGCTTGCTGCCTGATACGCATGGCTGGCCTCGCGGGCAGCGGCGGCCTTCTGCTCAAGGGGCTCTGCGTCGCGCTCTGCGCTCAGATCGCGCCCTCGTTCCTTTACTGCTCTCTCGCATGCCGCGTCGGCGTCGCGTTCGAGCTCCTTGAAAGCCTCGTCCACCTCCGGCGCGTCTTCCACCTTGAATATGAGGTGGTCGTGCCCATCGATGCTCGCGATGTCGTGCTCAATCGCGGCAGCGTCGAGCCGGGCATCGATGATCTCGCGCAGGCTTGCGTAGTCGGGCAGCTCTTCGAATTCGGAGAGGTTCAACCGTGCGTAATCCCGCACGCTCTCGTGCTCCGCTTCTGCTAGGGGCTCGTCGATCTGACCTCTAAGGTTTCTGATGGCATTTTTGAGCCTCTCGGCGCTCGCTCGGATAGCGTCCTGGCTTGCGTCTTGGCCCATCCTGAGCATCCAGTCGAAGAGCTTCTCTCCTGCCTCGTCGCCATAATCGCTTGCCATGATGTTTGCCCCCTAATCTATCTTTCGTTTTCATGCGTCTGCTCCGCATGTTCAGTTCGCACTTGGTTCTCAGATGCGATGACGGCATGCCTTGCTTTGTCAGACAGCCCTTGGGCGTCCGGGATCATCGCAGCCTTCTCATACTGGTCTGCCTTCTCGACCGCTGCTCTTAGCTGCTCTATCAATGTGCCGAAGTTCTCTGAATCGAGGCCTTCGAGCAGGCCCTCCTGGGCCGTCATCGAGACGCCGCGCCCTATTCGGCTTGCAACGACTTCTAGCTCGAAATTCTCGCCTCGTGCCCTGACGTAGCCGCTCGAATCGTCGGGGAAGGCCTCTCCGTCCCAAACGAGAGAGGTCTTCGGCAGCGAGTATTCGAGGCGCTTGCACTCCTCTGGCGTTGCCAGCTGCATGCTCGCGATCGCACGCGTGAAACGGCTCATGTCGGGCAGGATGTAGCTCATGGTGTAGCTCTCGAAAGCAAGCCATGACCCATCGGGGCATCTCTTCAGCGTCCACCATTCGTCGCCCCCGTTGACCTGCTGGATGAAGGCAAGGTCACCGAAGAGCACGCCTTGGCGGATTGCCCAGTTACCGTTTGAGAAGAAGTCGGCGAGGTCTTTGATCGTGGATGCGCGGGAGAAGTCGTATGGATACTCTTCGAGCCACGGATCGTCTTGCCAATCGAATCCGCCTCGCTTGAGCCATCCGTTCTTCTGGCACTTCTCGACGAGCGAGTCGTGCTCCTCCTGGGTTGCCGGTGTGAGGTTGAACATACGGTGCGCTCCTTGTTTGCCATTCGATGGCGGCGGGGCGCATGTCTTTCGAGCCAAGCCCTGAGGGGGTCCGAGTTAGTTGTGTTTCGGGCGACCTGCATCTCCCCGCCGCTAATTTGCTTTATAGCGGGGAGGCAAGGCGATTGCTTGCGTGAGGCTATTCGGAAAGTTCAACTAGGTTCTATAAGGTTTACTGGATCAAGAAAGCAAGATTGAATGTTTTAAGAGAAGTATGCCGTAATAGCGGATGTCACCTTGTCAGGAGAAATCTCAAGCCAATTGTTCTTCGCTCGCGAAAGCTCCCTTTTGAATCTGCGGTCACCGAACACGCGAGAAAGGCGATTGGCTATGTCACCGTAACTTCTCTCACGCATTGTCGGATCTTCGATAACAAGGGCGCGAACCGCATCGTCGAGCTCACGTTCTCGCAC
>ERZ826396.3418-NODE-3418-length-10596-cov-2.600417_pt1 | contig 10596 bp, 12 predicted proteins | sample MGYA00519926_ERZ826396 | MGnify/ENA primary metagenome ERZ826396 (study PRJEB31778, sample SAMEA3449230) | human gut metagenome | biome: human gut; feature: human-associated habitat; material: faeces | place: United Kingdom | collected 2010/2012 ...
TACGAGGATGAAGATGAATATGAGGATGATTAGTCCCAGACTGAGTCCAAAATACACGAAAAGCCCTAAAAGGAATATTTTATATAAAAAATCAAAGCAAATATTCCTATAAGGCTTGACATGTGAGATTTTATTTGTTATACTATAACCGTGGCAGGGGCTTGCGTTCAGGCTCTCGGTACGTTTATGGTATAGCGTCAGACCTGATTCAAGGGAATCAGGGAACCGTTACGGATTCTGCGCATTGAGCGGATCCACAACAACGCAAGTCAATTGAATATTAAAGCCGGAAGGCTGCTTAAATACTTACAGAGTCAATTTGCTGGATGAGACATTGAAATTCCAGTGCCTTGGCTCTGTATGCTTTTTTGCAGACCTTCCGGCTTTTTCTTTTATCAAATCGGAGGTTCAAGATGAATAAAAATAAGAAAAAAAGAAAGGGATTTAATGCAACCTCAATGCGCTGTCCATACTGCGGCAGCACGGTTGTTTATCGCAGCGCAGACGGAATCTATCATGAGAATAAGAAAGGCACTATGCTTTATGTGTGCAGCAACTTTCCTGAATGCGATGCCTATGTCAGAGTTCATGCCGGCACCAATATCCCGGTCGGTAGTCTGGCAAATCACGAGCTTCGTTCTCTTCGTAGAACAGCTCATCATTACTTTGATCAGCTTCACCTCTCCGGATACATGTCTAAGCAGGATGCATATAAGTGGCTTGCTGATTTGGTAATGGCACCGATGTCCGAGGCACATATCGGTCATATTCGTCTGATCCTCGTGCTTCCTTGCTTCTCTCAAACGAGAGGATGGTCGCAGGAAGATATAGAGATATACGATGACATCAAACAGAAGGCCGATAAAGTTGTATATACTTCTCAGGAGTACACGAGGGGCTGTATGCATAAACGCAATCGCCATCTGGTTGATAACAGTTCTGCTTGTATTTCTTATCTCACAGAAAACAAGGGCGGAACTTTTTATACAGTGAACTACGCTAAGAGCAAAGGTGTCGAGGTAATAAACATTGCAGAGTAAACAGAAAATAATCGTACTCCTTTCCCCTGTATTTTAGCTTCTTCACCTCGTTGGAAATAAAAAGCGGTAAATGTCTATGGCTGTAAAAGGAGCCTGTAAAAGGAGCGGCTGCTTTCTTTTGGCTTAACATTCGTAAAAATATGTGACATCTCATAAAATCCATTGACTTTTCACGATTTTTGTGCTATACTGTCTTCTATAAACAAGGCGGGAGATGAAGCGTATGGCTGTCCAGTACAACCGGCTGTGGAAATTGCTGATTGATAAAAAGATGAAAAAATCCGCCCTGACAGAGTTGGCAGATGTGTCCTCCTCTACGATAGCAAAGCTGAACCGGGACGAATATGTGAGCCTGGAGGTTTTGGAGCGGATCTGCCGGGCGCTCCGCTGTGACATCGGGGATGTAGTGGAGCTGACGGAAGAATCGGAGAAATAACGGGACGCCTGCAGCGGCTTCTGTGGAAAGGGTGGTACGATGAAAGGGGAACTGAGAAAGCCGGCGTCTGTCAACGCCATTCTGCTGATCGGTATTTTCACTTTTGTCTTTTTAGGTGCGGAATATCTGTTTGTCAATATGATTTCTCTGTCGGTGACGGAAGGGAGAACTGTCATTGCCCAGAACTATGCGCTGGGCGCCAGCGCCGTCGGCTTTTTCCTGTATCCGGCCATGGAACGCTGGGTTGGAAGGCGCTATAAAAGCGCGCTGACCTTTATCCTGGCGCTGGGTGCGATTATCTGTACCTTCATTGTTCAGCAGCATATCTCCTATGCGGCGACTATGGCAGCAGGGATGATGCTGTTCCTGCTGCTGGGCGTTTTCGGCAGCGCCGTCCACTATCTGGCTGCCGTCACCATAGACGGCGACAAGGTCCTGGCACGACTGGCGGGGATCGCCTACGCCCTGGGGATACTGCTCCAGTACGCGAACAACAACCTTGTCAACCTGGAGGTTGCGGAGGCGGCGTTCCTTTCGGTATTCCTGGCGGCTTTGAGCCTGCTGGTCATCCGAACGAGACAGGCCGCCCAAAGCCGCATCGAAATGACGGAGACTGCGGGCGCCTCTTCGGAACCTGCGGAAGACATTTCCCTCACCCGGAAAAAACGGACGGCGGGCATTATGCTGGCGCTGCTGGTAGTGCTGATGGCCTGCGTGTTCAGCACACTGGACAATGCCGTGACTCTCCGTCATGCGAGCGGGACGGATATCGGGCAGTGGCCCCGCCTGCTGCTGGCATTCAGCGGCCTCGCCGCAGGCTTTGTCTTCGATATCCGCAAGCGGAAGTATATGGGGCTTATTATGTACTGCGTGATGATGATGTCGGTTCTGTCCATTGTGGTACTGAACCTGGGCGCTCCGTTCCTGATCGGACTGGTGGTCTTTTACCTGTCCTCGGGCTTTTTCGTTGTCTTCTTTACAGCGAGCTTTATGGAGCTTTCCCGGCATATGCGCCTGCCGTCGCTGTGGGCGGGCATGGGCCGCGCCATGAATAACGTGAGCGCCGCCCTGATCACCAACGGATCGGTGGCGCTGCTGGCCACTGGCAACAGCCTGGCCGCCATTGTCATCGCCCTGGTGCTGTTCGTGGCGGTCAGCGTTGCTATGGCTGTGTATACCGCCCGCATGAACGCCGTCATGGAGCCCAAGGAGCCGCCTGCTTCCCAAAAGTCGGACGAAGAGCGCAGGGAGGCGTTCATCGCAAAATACGGGCTGACCGAACGGGAATGGGATGTATTTTCCCAGATGATTTCTTCGGACAGCAGCGCCCAGGAGATCGCCGACTGCCTGTTCCTGTCCAAGCGGACGGTGGAACGGCATATCTCCGCCCTGTACGAAAAGACGGGCGCAAAATCCCGCATCACTATGTACCTGCTTTACCGTAACGATTAACATACAGGATAAAAGAACACCCTGCTTTCTCTCAGGAGAGGCAGGGTGTTTTTGTGTGCGGTAACGAATTGTCCTGATAAAAAACATCGTTTTCCCCACTTGAAAAATGAAATTTACGCCATTCGGCATCCGGGAAAGGAAAAATCAGGAACGAAAAGTACACCTCAACCCCTATTTGGAACGATTAGAAGTTGTGCATATATAAAGCCTCAAAATAGTTGCTTTGATTTATATAATATGCACAAATGGCGGTTGACCGCCATCGGTTTTTTGAAAAATGGCGGTTCACCGCCACCTGTTTTGATACGATTGGCGGGATTTACGCATAGACAATCCGGCCTCTTTTCACCTAAAATGAGGGCGTAAGAATCCACTTCCCGGCGTCTGCCGCGGTTCCCCAAAAATTCAGGAGGAGAAGAAATGATGGAATACGTTCAAAGAGAACTTCCCTATGTGCGCTCCTTTGTCCTGCGCTCGGTGTACGGCGTGCTGCGGCAGGAAGGGATTACTTTTGGGGAGGAAGAGCCGGGAAGGGTTATTGCCGAATGGAGAGAGGACGGAACAGACGTCTCCCTTTCCATAACGGCGGAGGAAAAAGCGTTTGGAACCGAACTGACGGTTTCGCTGCGCCGCCCCTGCGACGGGATACCGGAGCAGAGAGCGTACCGGCTTCTGCAGGAGATGCTGGACCAGATCGTCCGGCATTTGGAAAATACCCTGATGACGAAAGGGGAGGAAGACGCTTAAAAAACGCCGCTTCAGGGGACAGGAGGTGTGAGAAATGACGGGGATAAAATGGAAGAGAATGCTCGCCGCCTTGTGCTGCGCTTTCATCGCCATATCCGGCGGGTGTGCAAATCCCAGCACTTCTTCGGGCAGTTCTGTTTCCCAGGAATCCGGCATACCGGCGTCGCAGGAAACGTCTGAGACACAGGCTCCATCTCAGATGGCGGAGAGTGCGTACGAACCGTCCGCCCCGTCGTCAAGCGTTCCTGAAAGTCAGAGCAAGCCGCCGGAGAGCGGCAGGCCCTCTGTCGCCTGGAGCAGTATAGACGATATTTTGGCAGGGATGTCTCTGCGCGGTAAGATATGCCAGATGCTGGTTCTCAGCCCGGAACTGCTCACCGGCGTTTCCGGTGTAACAGCGGCCGGAGAAACCACACGGCAGGCGCTTGTTGATATGCCGGTGGGCGGCCTGATATACAGCCGTCCCAACCTGAAAAGCCGGCAGCAGGTATGTAAAATGCTGTCCAACACCCAGAGCTATTCCAAAATACCGCTCATACTGACCTGCGACGAGGAAGGCGGGCGCGTCAACCGGCTGATGAGTACGGTGGGTACGACATATATCGGGCCGATGTTCGGGTATAGGGACCAGGGGGCGGAAACCGCGAGGCAGAACGCCCACACCATTGCTTCGGATATGCGGGTGCTGGGATTTAACGCCGACCTGGCTCCGGTGGCGGATGTGTGGTCGAATCCGGACAATACGGTCATCGGCGACCGGGCTTACAGCGACGATTTCGCACAGGCGGCTGAATTGATCCCTGAGGCGGTCCGGGGCTTTCACAGCGGCGGCGTGGCAACCACGCTGAAGCACTTCCCAGGCCACGGGGATACGCTGGCCGATTCCCATGACGGCGCTGTATATGTGTCGAAGCCCCTCGAACAGCTGCGCCGGGAGGAACTGCTGCCCTTTCGGGCGGGGATTGCCTCCGGCAGCGATATGGTGATGATCGGGCATTTGATCCTGACCGAAATCGACGCCGCCCAGCCCGCGCCGTTTTCCTACCGCATCGTCACGGAGCTGCTCAGGGAGGAGCTGGGCTTTCAGGGAGTGGTCATTACCGACGGGCTGCAGATGAAGGCGCTGACCGACTCCTATACCAGCGGGGAAATCGCCCGCCGTGCGGTGTCGGCAGGAGTAGATATCCTGCTTTGCCCGTCAAACCCGCAGGCGGCCGTCTCCGCTTTGGAGGAAGCGGTCGCGTTGGGAGAAATCAGCGAAGAGCGGATCAACCAAAGTGTGCGCCGGATCCTTGCCATGAAGGTGAACCGCGGGGTTTTGAAACTGGAGGGCTGAGAAAGCCCTGCTGTCCGCACACCAGCTTCAGGAGGAAAGAGAATGAACGAACAAACCGATTTGATTCAATATACCAAAAAGCGAAGCCTCTGCAGGCGGCTGCTGCCGCTTCTGCTGGCGATGGGGTTGCTGCTTGTCGGCTGCTCCGGCGGGACGGAGCCTTCGGAGCCGTCTTCCGATACAGGCAGCTCCACAGCGTCCGCCAGCAGCACGTCTGCCGCTTCGGCGCCGGAGCCGGAACCTGAGCCGGAAACGCTGGAGCAGGAGCTTTTGAAAAAGCGGGGCGTCGCCTTTGACCAGTCGGATTACAAAACCTTTACCGGCGCAGAAGGCGTGCTGAGCCTGCAAACCGTCTTTTCGGATCTCAACCCCAAAAAGGCCGGCGGCAATCTGTCCAGCGTCTTCCTGTCCGGCGGAAAAATCTATCAGTACCGCTGCGACGCGACCCTGCCGGGGGGACAGAACTGCCGGGAGGTGGGAACCCTGCCCCTTGCGGAACAGCCCGTCTACCTCCAGGCCAACGATTTCAACGGCGCCGACCTGGAGGTGGTCTACCGGGGCGGCAAACGGTATTCGGTCAAGTCTGCCAGCAACAACGGCCCGTACACTGCGACGGAGAGCAAGTATCTCCATCCTGTCCTGACGCACGCCTGGCGCTACAGCGCAGACGGAAAAACGCTGACCGAGGACGTCGGGCTGCGGGACAGAGCCCAGCGGATTGTGCACGTCGGAGGCAGCTATCTGCTGATCGCAGACGGGAAGCTGGAGGCGGCGGCAGAACGGAAAATCCCATCTGACGGGTACTATTTTGACGACGGTGAGGACGGCTATATTGTTTACGAGGTGGCGGACGAGGCCGTGGGGGACGGAGAAAAAGCGGTTGCCATCTTAAATGGGAACATCCTGGCGACCGATCAGGCGTTTTACCAGATCATGTACGACGATATCTCCGAGAATGATCTGAGCTATGAGGAAAAGACCACCAACGCCGACGGCACCCCCGCCGCCTATCTCCCAAAATTCGGCGGCGGCAACCGCTACCGGCTTGTAAAGCTGGAGCTGCTGAGCCGGTATTACAGCGACGTGCTCACCATCGCCCATGATTATATCATCACGGCGGACTACAAGCTTCTCCCCGCCACGGAGGCGATAGGCGAGGACTATGAATCGGGCTACATCGCATACCCGCCGGATGTGATGGAGAAGCTCCTCGCTCTGGATGGCTATTGAAATTAATAAAAATCGATCAGGAGGCATTCTGCTATGAAAAAGAAAAGCGTATTATCCCTGCTGCTGGCGGCGGCGCTGGCGCTCTCCCTCGCCGGTTGCGCCGGGCAGGGGCAGCCGGGCGGAAAGGAGCCTGTCGTCAACAGCGACGGGACCATCACGAAAGAAGAAAACGACGTAAAAATCACTGAGACAGCGGCCAGGTCCATCGAAACCGAGCTGTATGAAACGGCGGATTTCAGCCTGCAGATCCCCAAGGGCTGGACAGTCACCAGCGGCGGTACGGCCATGTACCATTCCATCCGGGTGCAGGATCCCAGCCAGCCCCTCAACCAGATGTTTGTCCTGCTGAAGGCGGAGGGCCTGCTGCACAGCCAGGAGGGAAAGGACGCCTATGCGTATAACGTCACCATGGGGAACACATGGGCGCAGATGCTTTCCCAGGCGCCGGTGCTGACAACCCCCTCCACCGAAAACTTTTTCAAGCTGTTTTCGGAATACGCGGCGTTTGTAGAGCAGTGGGAGCCGAGCTATGCCGGCTATACCTTCCCCCGGTTTGACGGCTTTGCCGTGACCGACCGCTTTGCCTCGGCCAGCCTCCTGTCCTCGTATGCTCTGGGAGAAGAGACGCTGCGGGCGTCCTTTACCGAAAACGGCAAGGAAGGCGAGGGGATGTTCGCCGCGTCGGTGGTGGACTTCGGAAGCGTTGATATTGCCGCAGGACTGCCGGTAGGATATATCATCCCCCGGGCGGACGGCGGCTACTACATGGCATACAACGTCATGGCGGTCACCGCCGCGAAGGATACCTTCATCGAATGGGAGAGCGTCCTCACCAAATGCCTTGGAACGCTCGCCTATTCTGAGAGTTTCGTAAAAGCCACTGAGCAGGCCGGTGAAGAAAAGGTGGCGATGTCAAAGGAAATCAGCCGCATCACCAACGAGAGGCTGGAAATCATCATGGCGGCCTGGGAGGACCGGAACGTCGAGCAGGACATCACCAGCCAGATGCAGAGCGACGAAACCGGCGGCTACGAGCGCGTGTACGACACGCAGACCGGCGAAATCTACCGGGCGGAGGCCGGATGGTATGAAAGCACCGGCAGTGACCGCTACAAGCCGGTGACTGAAAACAAAATGTATGCAGAGCCCATCAGCGGCTACATCGAATAGGGAAGCGGCGGAAAACCGCAAACAAGGAATACATGACAAGGAGGGAAACGGAATGCGTCAGGTGAAAAGGCTCCTTCCCTATGTCCGGCGGTATGTGCAGATGGCCGTTTACGACGTGCTGGACGCGGAGGGGGCGGAATACCGGAAAGAGGAAAGCGGCGCGGTGGTCGCCCGGCTTTCGGTTTACGGGAACGTCAGCACCTTCAGCCTTTCGACAGAGATACAGGATGTGGGGACCGGACTGACGGTTTCCATGCGTGAACCCTGTCCCGGCCTGTCGGCCCAGGGAGAGGAACGGGCGGTGACCGCCGTAGCCGATAAGGTTGCCCAGTACCTTGAGAACGAGCTGATGATCAACCGCCGCTGTTTCGTGCCGGACCGGCATTATGCCGTATAGGGAACAGCGGCGCAGGCACAGGCGGAAATCGGCCGGATCCGTGCGGAAGCGGAAGCGGCCAAGGCTGCGCAGACTGCTGCACAAACTCCGGCCGCGCCTGACGGTACGGTATGCCCCTCGTGCGGCGCGTCCGCTGCCCCGGGCGTGAAATTCTGTCCGGAATGCGGGGCGCCGCTCTCCCGGCAGAGCGAATAAACAGACAATGAATCTGAATATCTGGAGGGATATCTATGGCAAATGAATCGAGAGTATTCCGGCTGCCCGCCGGTATGAGTACCCAGGTAGTGGCGAACGCCGTATCGTCGTTCCTGTCCTCCGCCAAAGGGATGGAGGTACAGAGCGCCGAAACCACAGAAGGCTATGTGGTGCAGGGCCGTCAGGAAAAAGACGGCTGGAAGACCATTGCCGGCATGAGGATGGCTACGACGGTGCAGATGATCCGAATGGATGACAACTTAAACGTCACCGTGGGTCAGGGCGAATGGTCGGATAAGATCGGCGCCGGCGCGCTGGGATGGTTTATCGCATGGCCGCTGGCGGTCACGGCTGGCGTGGGCGCCTACAAGCAGAAAAAGCTGCCGGAAGAGATTTTCCAGGTAATTGAGCAGTGCATCGTCTCCGGCGGCCGCTCGGTGGTGGTGCGAAACGCCGGGGCGGAACTGAACGCGGGTATGGTGGTTTGCCCCGCCTGCAAAACCCAGTGTGCGGCCGGCGCCAAATTCTGCAACAACTGCGGGGCGAAGCTGGAAAACAAATGCCCCCAGTGCGGGGCGGAGATACCGCCCGGAAGCCGCTTCTGCGGAGCATGCGGAACGCCGCTTTCCCCGCAGGGCGCTCCGGTGCGATAAAGGGAGGAGATTGCGTATGCGCAGGGAAAAACCGCCGGGGCGGCAAAAAGGCGCACGGCTTTTCAGTATGCTGCTGGCGGTATGCCTGATGATCGCGGCCCTTCCCCTGTCCGTTTCGGCGGCGGGGGAATATGTGCCGGGAAATCCCCGCTGGTCGGGCTACCAAAACCAGGTGCAGTGGGATCGGCCGGCGGGAGCGGCCTCCGGCGACAGCTTTGAATACGAGGCGCAGCTGCTGCTGGGCGACGATGTGGTCGAGTCCAAGGCAGTGGAAATCGACACCTATTTGTTTTTCACAAACGACGTGGTGACGCGGCCGCAGGAAGAGTACACCATACGGGTGCGTGCCAGATGGATCATGATCGTGGGCGACCCGGACGGCCAGTATAAGTAGATTGTTTAGGAAAAATGAATGATATGCCCGGCGGTATGTGCTCCTGGTGATTTATGATGTGCTGGACGGCGAGAGGGTGACTTACCAAAAGGGAGAGGAGACCATTGTGGCCAAAGCGGAGGCATACGGTAATCCCAGCACCTTTTCCATCTCTGCTGAGGAGCAGGAGATGGGTACCGAGCTGAAGGTCACCCTGCTGCAGCCCTGCGAGGGCTTGTCCAAACAGGGAAAAGAGTGAGCCATAACCGCCGTGGCGGATCGTACGGTATCTGGAAAACGAGCTTTTGATACACAGCAGCGTGGTCCAGATCACCAGCGACTGCTGGTCACTCCGCCTGACCATCCATCGGGGCCGTCCCACACAAGCACACAGCATTGTTAGAAAGGAAGGAAACAAACGATGAAAGAAAAACAAAGCATTATTAAGTTCCTGATTCTGGCGGTCATCCTGGCAGTGGCCCTGACCGCCGGCTTTGCCACTGGTGCCATGAAAACGGCGGACCTGACCGCCGACTGGACCCTCAGCCTGAGGGCTATCCTGCGTCTGGCGGCCATGGCGGCAGGGGTGCTGCTGGCGGAGTGGGTGGCGGAGTTCTTCTTGACCCTCTGCAAGCCCAGGACCCACCGGGCCCGGTCCATCCTCTCCATCACCCGTAGCCTCCTGCGCTATGCCGCAGCCATTGTCATCCTCTGCTGGGGTCTACACCTCCTGGGTGTGAATATTCTGGCTATTGTGGCCAGCCTGGGTGTTTTGGCCTTAATCGTCGGCTTTGCCGCCGACAGCATCATCGCCGACCTGGTCACGGGCGTGTTCATCCTCTTTGATAGCCAGTACAATGTGGGGGACATCATAGAGGTGGACGGCTTCCGGGGCGTGGTGACGGACATCGGCATCCGCACCACCTCTATCACCGACGCCAGCGAGAACATCAAGATTGTAAACAATGCGGATATGCGGAACATCCTCAACCGTTCCGACCACGTGTCCAAGTCCTTTTGCGACATCTCCATCCCCTATACCTGTGATCTGGAGGCACTGGAGGAGAAATTCCCGTCCCTGCTGGAGGAGATCCGGCAGAAGCGTGCGGACGTCATGTTGGACACGCCGGTCTACCTGGGGGTGCAGCAGCTGGCTGACAGCGCCGTGGTGCTGCGTTTCTGCGTGGACGTGAAAGAAAAGGACATCTATGGCGGTGCGCGGATCCTCAATCGGGATCTGCTCTTGGGCCTGCGCCAGCTGGGTGTGGAGTGCCCCATCCCCCAGCTGGACGTCCACTCTATGTGAGCCATGGGCGGGCAGAATCTGCGGAACGCGCCGCCGATGGAGCGGAGCGCACCGCCAAAGGAATGGAAACTTCCCCCGGAGTTCATCCTGCCCTGGGAGCCTGGCGTCCCGGAGGAGCCCCGCCCCGGGGCGGAGGCGGCCCCGCTTCCCCCGGAGTTTCAGGGCGGCGGCAGGGGTGCGCCCCGGAATCGGGAGCGCCGGCGGGGCTGGCGGATACTGGCCTCCGTCGCCATGGCCCTTCTGTTGACAGTAGCGGCCGCC
>ERZ826396.3423-NODE-3423-length-10569-cov-4.885581_pt1 | contig 10569 bp, 10 predicted proteins | sample MGYA00519926_ERZ826396 | MGnify/ENA primary metagenome ERZ826396 (study PRJEB31778, sample SAMEA3449230) | human gut metagenome | biome: human gut; feature: human-associated habitat; material: faeces | place: United Kingdom | collected 2010/2012 ...
AATATGGAATCTACATTTTTGATGATGACGCGGTTGTCGGAGAAAGTGCAATCAAGGCACTCGGACTGGATGATGTCGTATTTGAATACGAGATCACTTCCAACCGTGTAGACTGCTTCAGCGTGGTTGGCATCGCAAGAGAAGTTGCAGCTACATTCCGCAAAGAATTTAAGCCACCGGTTGTAACACCAACCGGAAATGACGAAGATGTCAATGATTACATCAAAGTAAAAGTAGAAAACACAGACCTTTGCCCACGTTACTGTGCAAGAGTCGTTAAAAATATCAAAATCGGACCTTCACCGAAATGGATGCAGAGAAGACTTTCTTCTGTAGGAATCCGTCCGATCAACAACCTGGTTGATATCACAAACTATGTGATGGAAGAATATGGACAGCCAATGCATGCTTACGATCTGGATACTATTGCAGGCCATCAGATCATCGTCCGCAATGCTGAAAAAGGAGAAAAATTCGTAACACTGGATGGTCAGGAAAGAGAAATGGATGATTCTGTTCTGATGATCTGTGACGGAGAAAAAGCGGTAGGTATTGCCGGAATCATGGGTGGCGAAAATTCCATGATCACTGACAATGTACAGACCATGTTATTTGAAGCGGCATGCTTTGATGGAACCAACATCCGTAAATCCAGCAAGAAAGTCGGACTTCGTACCGATGCATCCGGTAAATTTGAAAAGGGACTGGATCCGAATAATGCAGAGGATGCAATCAACCGTGCCTGCCAGCTGATCGAAGAAATGGGAGCCGGTGAAGTTGTCGGAGGAATGGTTGATGTATACAGCAAGAAAAAAGAGCCTGTACGTGTACCATTTGATGCCGACAAGATCAATGCACTTCTCGGAACCGATATTCCGGAAGAAGATATGATCAAATATTTTGAAAAGATCGACTTGGAATATGATGCAGAAGCAAAAGAAGTGATCGCACCAACCTTCCGTCATGACTTATTCCGTATTGCCGATCTTGCAGAAGAAGTAGCAAGATTCTACGGATATGACAATATCCCGACTACACTGCCTACAGGAGAAGCTACAACCGGTAAACTCTCTTTCAAGCTCCGTGTGGAAGAAGTGGCAAGAAATATTGCAGAATTCTGTGGATTCAGCCAGGGAATGACTTACTCATTCGAAAGCCCGAAGGTATTCGACAAGCTCCTTCTCGACAAGGATGATCCGATGCGTCAGGCAATCCAGATCATGAACCCGCTCGGAGAAGATTACAGCGTTATGCGTACAACATCCCTGAATGGTATGCTGACTTCTCTTGCAACAAACTACAACAGAAGAAATAAAAATGTCCGTCTGTACGAGCTTGGAAATATTTACCTTCCAAAGGCACTTCCACTGACAGAACTGCCGGACGAAAGAATGCAGTTTACACTTGGAATGTACGGAGACGGAGACTTCTTCAGCATGAAGGGTGTTGTAGAAGAGTTCTTTGAAAAAGTCGGACTTCATAAGAAAGAAACTTATGATCCAAATGCAGGAAAGAACTTCCTTCATCCGGGACGTCAGGCAAATATCATTTATGATGGAAAAGTTGTCGGATACATGGGTGAAGTTCATCCGGAAGTTGCAGATATCTATGGAATCGGAGAAAGAGCATACATTGCAGTCATCGATATGCCACAGATCACAGAGCTTGCAACATTTGACAGAAAATACGAAGGAATTGCAAAATACCCGGCAGTCAGCCGTGATATCAGTATGGTAATGCCAAAATCCATCCTGGTAGGACAGGTTGAAGAAGTGATCGAGAACAAGGGTGGCGCTTATCTGGAAAGCTACAAGCTGTTTGATATCTATGAAGGCGCTCAGATCAAAGCCGGATTTAAGTCTGTTGCTTACTCTATCACATTCCGTGCAAAAGATAAGACTCTGGAAGAAGCTGATGTTTCAGCAGCTATGAACCGGATCTTAAAGGCACTGGAAGAAATGGGTATCGAGCTTCGTAAGTAGCGAAAAGAGGTCAAAAGAATGAAACGACAGGATTTTTATTTTGATTTACCGGAAGAGCTGATCGCGCAGGATCCGCTTGAAGACAGATCCAGTTCCAGACTGCTTATTCTTGATAAAAAAACCGGTGCGACCAGTCATCATATTTTCCGTGAGATTAAAGATTACCTCAAACCGGGAGACTGCCTTGTGATCAATGATACCAAGGTCATCCCGGCGAGACTGATCGGTGAAAAAGAAGGAACCGGCGGAAAAGTCGAAGTTCTTCTTTTAAAACGAAAAGAAAATGATGTCTGGGAAACACTTGTAAAACCAGGAAAGAAGATGAAACCCGGAGCAAGAGTCAGCTTCGGGGACGGTCTTCTGAAAGGAGAAGTTCTGGAGGTCGTAGAGGAAGGAAACCGTCTGATCCATTTTGAATACGAAGGAATCTTTGAAGAGATCCTGGACCAGCTTGGACAGATGCCGCTTCCGCCTTATATTACCCACCAGCTGGAGGACAAGAACCGTTACCAGACCGTGTATGCAAAGCATTCCGGATCTGCGGCTGCTCCGACGGCAGGACTTCATTTTACACCGGAGCTTCTGGAAGAAATCAAGGCAGAAGGAGTGGAGATCGCACATGTAACACTTCATGTCGGGCTTGGAACCTTCCGCCCGGTAAAGGCAGACGACATTCTGGATCACCATATGCATTCTGAATTTTACCGGATCGAGGCATCTGAGGCAGAGAAGATCAACCGCGCAAAAGAGAGCGGACACTGGGTAATCTGCGTCGGAACGACAAGCTGCAGAACGGTAGAATCCGCAGCAGATGAAAATGGAAAGCTTAAAGAATGCAGCGGATGGACAGAAATCTTCATCTATCCGGGCTATAAATTCAAGGTACTGGACTGCCTGATCACAAACTTCCATTTACCGGAGTCAACGCTGATCATGCTGGTAAGTGCACTTGCCGGAAGAGAGCATGTGCTTGCGGCATATGAAGAAGCAGTCAGAGAGCGATATCGGTTCTTCAGTTTTGGTGATGCGATGTTTATACAATAGACTCAGAATCCGACAAATGTGAGGTTATGTCAGGGAACAGGAAATAATAAGATATTAACCGGAGAACGGGATTTTTCAGGTCGTGTACGACTTTGAAAAAGCCTGTTCTCCGGTTTTGTATAGGTTGGAAACGATTGAGATTAAAAATTTTATTGAAGGAATGTCCATGGAAAATGCTGTTTTATCCGGCAGAGATAAACGGAACAGATTTGCCGATTCTGCAAAAATATAGTAAGATGATGTATGTGTCAAACGTATAAATTGCATAGCAATGAAGCAATCGGGGCACATACTAAGATGAAAAAGGCTATAAAAACAAGAGCACAAAAGGAGACAGAAGATGGACTACGCAGAATATATCAGAGAACGAAACGAAAAAAATAACTTTGCAAGACTGATTGACCTGAAATTAGATGAAGTGACGGAGCATGGTGCAATTGCAAGCATGCCAATTACAACAAAGCATTTGAATCCGTTCGGTGCGGTACACGGTGGATGTCTCTATACGATCGCAGATGTGGTTGCCGGAAGTGCAGCGAATGCACATGGAAAACCGGCGGTAACACTGGATTCGGATTTTCATTTTCTGCGCGCAGGGATTGGAACCACGAAGTTGGTCGGAATGTCAAAGGAACTGAAATGTGGGAAAAAAGTTCTGGTATATTATGTGGAGATCGCGGATCAGAATGAAAAGGTTCTGGCTGAAGGAACCTTTACTTATATGGTGATCGATAAGAAGCAGGATGAGCTTGGAAAATAAAGTCAGGTGGATATTCGTAGTTTGTTTTGCTGTTTGATTTGGTTAAAAAGCGGACAGAAATTCATTGATAATTGAGGAGAAGCAGAAAATGAGCATATTTGAGGATGCAGCAATTTTCCGTGGTGTCACAAAGGAGGATGCCAGGCAGATGCTGAACTGTCTGAATCCGGTAGAAAAAACCTATAAAAAAGATGAGATCATCTATTATGCAGGAGATGAGGTCACTTCGATGGGGGTGGTCCTTTCCGGCAGTGTGTTTATTGAAAATGATGATATCTGGGGGAATCACAGTATTCTGGACCGGGCTGGCAGAGGCGAGATTTTTGCAGAAACTTATGCCGCGATTCCGGGACAGAAGCTGATGGTCAATGTCGTTGCGGCAGAAGAAGCAAGGATTTTATTTCTTGATGTGGGAAGGATCCTGAAAGTCTGCTCCAATTCCTGTGTATTTCACCATACACTGATTGAAAATCTGCTGAAGCTTTCCGCAGAGAAGAATCTCCGTCTGTCGAAACGGATTTTCCATATTTCATCAAAATCAATCCGGGGAAGACTGCTGTCGTATCTGTCCTATCAGGCTATGGAAAATGGGAAGAAAGAATTTGATATCCCGTTCAACCGGCAGCAGCTTGCAGATTATCTGAATGTAGACCGATCCGCGATGTCAAATGAGCTTGGGAAGATGCAAAGGGATGGACTTATAGAAGTGGATAGGAAACATTTCCGTATTATTGGCGAAACGGATATATAATCGATATGAAAAATGGAAAAATAACGGAAATAAAATGGATAGATAGTTGAAAAACGTATACTAATATGATAGAGTATAATTAAATAAACAGATGACAGAGAAGGGGAAATACGGATGACGGTAGATGAGATGAAAGAAAAGAAGAGGCAGCTCGGATACAGCAGTGAGAAACTTGCAGAGTTGTCCGGTGTTCCACTTGGAACGGTTCAGAAGATATTCGGTGGATTTACGAAAGCACCGCGATATAAGACTTTACAGTCACTTGAGAAAGTCTTTGCAGAGGCAGAGCAAAAGGAAGATTTGAGTACCGGAGCTTATGTTCCAGGAAAGCAGAATGTGATGATGGTACATGAACCAGCGGCGGCATATCATACCGACGGGAGGAAAGATCAGGGAGGATATACGACGAAAGATTATTTTGCACTTCCGGAAGATGCAAGGACGGAGTTGATTGATGGTGTGTTTTATGACATGGTTTCGCCAAGTGTCATTCATCAGTTGATTGCCGGACAGATTTTCGTACAGCTGAACGTTTTTTTGAGAAAGAAAAAAGCGTCCTGTGTGCCATGCATTGCGCCGGTGGACGTACAGCTGGACTGTGATGACCGGACGATGGTACAGCCGGATGTACTTGTTGTCTGTGACAGGGAGAAGATTAGGAAATCTGGGATATTCGGGGCGCCGGATTTTGTAGCAGAGATTTTATCAAAGGCAACCAGACGAAAAGATATGGTGGTCAAGCTTGCCAAGTACGCACAGGCAGGTGTCAGAGAATACTGGTTGATCGATCCGGATAAGCAGAACGTACTGGTATACGATCTGAAGAATATGGAATTCCCATCCATTTACGGATTTGATGCGGAGATACCAGTTACGATCTTTGGCGGTGAGTGTAAGGTCAATATGCGCGATATCCAGGAATACATGGAGAATGTATGTGGGTTAGGATAAAAGAAAACCATTGCAGGAGAGATGTGATTTCATCAGATCCTGTAATGGTTTTTGCGTATACGATGAGTAAAGTGCAGATTTGTGGAATTTATCTTTCCAGTCCGTGTATCCAGTCTGACTTTAGGAAATAAATCAGAAAAGCGATGGAACTGAGCGCCCAGGTTATCGGGTAAGCCCAGAAGATCATCTGAATGGACGGGATGAATTTTAAAATAATTACGATATAGGAAACTCGGATCAGACACCAGCATACCAGCATGACATACATCGGGACTGTGGATTTACCGGCTCCGCGCATGATTCCTGCCATACAGTGTGAAAAAGCAAGCAGGAAGTAGAAAAAGGTGTCCGTGTGTGCCTGCATGGTCCCGTAGTGGATAACTTCTGCGGTGGAACTGAAAGCAGACAGAAGCTGTGGAGCGGTAAAATGCACGCAGATACCGATCAGCTCAGAGATCGTAAGGGAACAGATCACACCGAATACAGCGCCCTTTTTAGCACGGTCATATTCTTTTGCGCCCAGATTCTGACTGATAAAAGTAGTAAGTGCCAGTGCAAAACAGGTGATCGGAAGGAATCCAAATCCCTGGATTTTCATATAAGAACCACATCCGGCAACCGCCATTTCCCCAAACTGGTTGATATTTGCCTGGACGAATACATTTGCCAGGGAAATGATCGAGTTCTGGAGTCCTGCTGGCAGACCATAAGAAATGATCTGGCGGAGCATATAGGAATCCAGATTGATCCGGTTCAGATGAAGCCGAAACTCCTCCGGACTGCGAAGCAGCTGTACCATACAGAGAATAGCACTTAAAAACTGTGAAATGACAGTTGCAAAAGCGGCAGCACCTACACCAAATCCAAGACCTGCGATCAGTACAAGGTCAAGAATGATATTCGTTACCGAAGAAACGATTAAGTAGATCAGAGGATGGGTACTGTCACCGACGGACTGCAGAATACCGACAAAGAAGTTGTACATGACGAAGGCAAGTGAGCCGGTAAAGTAGATCCGGAAATAAGTAATCGAGTTTGGAAGTACCGCCTCCGGTGTTCCCATAAGCACCAGGATCTGTGGTGCGGCAATGATACCGACAATGGTAAGGATCACGCCGCAGATCAGTCCGAAGCCAACGGTTGTATGGATGGATTTCTGCAGATTCGGAATGTCTCTGGCACCGTAATATTTGTAAGTAGGTAATCATCTGTACCTTGATTTTTCAAAAAGAGCCACCTGTTGATCAGGTGGCTTAATTTATCCTTGATTTTTCGTCCTGAATTCATCCGGCAGATCATCCGACCATGGGAGTAGCCGGTCCAGTTCTTCCGGCTTTGGAAATGATCCCATCTGCCGTATCTGGTCCAGCACATATGTCAGGTACACATATGGTTTCAGCCCGTTCAGGAGAGCTGTTTCCGTGACACTGTAAACAACAGCACTGGCATCTGCTCCACGGATACTTTTGGCAAAGAGCCAGTTCCGGCGGCCGACAGCGAAATTCTTGATGGCACGTTCCGCACTGTTGTTATCGATGCTGAGGTGTCCGTCGTCCAGATAGCGGCGCAGATATGGTTCCTGGTTCAGTGTATAAAGAATGGCATCACCAATAAGGGAAGATCTGTCCACAGAATCTTCCATCGAATGCAGCCACTCAAACAGTGCGTCTACCACCGGGCGGGACTGTTTCTGGCGTTCCTCATGGCGTTCTTCCGGTGTTTTGTTTCTAATCAGTTCCTCGACTTTATACAGGATCCCGATCCGTGTCATTGCGTTGTATGCAACAGTCTCTTTCAGCTGCTCCTTGGTGAAGTCCTTTTTCAGTGCCGTAAGTGCGGCATCAAAACGGCGTCTCGCGTGGGTAAAGCAGCCGGTCACGGTAATGGAATCGTCCAGCCCTTGGTATGCCTGGTAGCCATCGCAGGTCAGGTATCCATGGAAACGTCCGTCAAGAAACTTTACCGGATGATATCCGGCGCGGGTTCTCTCATAATCGAAGAGCGCCATACGCGGGGAGCCGCTATATTCATCCGTAAGATATACCCACATCCAGTTCTGGGTGGAACCCTTCTGATCCGGCTCGCCGATCACCTGTATCCGGGTCTCGTCACAGTGGATGTACCGGCTTTTCAGGAATTCCTCTTTCATCCGGTCATACAGCAGTTTCAGGTAACGGTCCGCACAGCCGATGATCCAGTTTGCCATGGTTTTAGTGGAAAGGTTCAGGTTGTATCTGGCGAATTCCCGTTCCTGCCGCGCCAGCGGCATTCCGTTGACATACTTGGCATTCATGATCCCGGCCACCAGGGATGGTGTTGCGATACTTCCGCCGCCCACCAGCGGCGGTGTTTTCTCCGGCCGCTTCATGGAACCGCATTCCGGGCAGCTGTAAACACAGGTCACCTCCTCCACCACCTCGAATTTCGCGGGAACGAATTTCAGACGTTTCACGGTCTCTTTGGTAACAACCTTGTACTTTTTCCCGCAGTCCGGACAGTAACGGTCTTCTCCGGCCAGCTTGTACTCAATGGTCTCGGTGACTTCAAAGCCGGAGAGATCTTCTTCCTTCTTTCCTGTACGCTTTTTCCGTTTATAGGATGACGGATGGATTTCTTCAAAACACGGTTCCTCTGCCTCCGGATCTGCCGATGCTTCTGCCTCATTGAACAGATCCATCTGTTCATAACCTTCGGCATACTTTTCACTGGAAGAACCGAACTGTTTCCTCCGGGCCAGTGCCAAGCGGTCGGAGAGCATGGCGTTCATAAATTCCAGTTCTTTCTGCTTATCCTTCAGAAGCTGGATTTCCGTATCCTTTTTTGCACTCTGTTCCTTCATGATCTTCATGATTTCAATCAGGTTTTCACGGCTCATGTTATTCAGCTGTTCTTCTGTAAAAAACGGTTCCATCCCTTTTCTCCCGGCTGTCATGTTATATAAAGATTATACCATGAAACCCGCTGTTTTTCGAGAAAAAACGGATCCTGAGCATGTAGAAATAGTCTCCGGAAACCGCCGGTTTTTCGTACTTTCTGCGAATTGACACCTGCCTTATACCACAATTTTCGGATGGTGTTCTTCAAAGGCATCTTTCTGATCCAGGGAAAGGCCATCGCACAGCCAGTGCATTTCTTTCAGGGTAACCTGCCGGAGCTCATCCGGGGTGTCCGGCCAGTGAAAGGCATCACGGTCAAGGCGTTTCATAAGGATCCAGAATCCGGATCCGTCCCACTGGAGAATCTTGATAAGGGTGCGCCTGCGGTTGCAGAATGCAAACATGCAGCGCGAGTATGGGTCGAGTTGAAATTTGAGTTTGATGACGGCCGCCAGACCATTGTAGCTTTTTCTGAGATCTGTTGCCCCACAGGCAAGATATACCGTTGTACCGCCTGCCAGGTCAAGCATTTTCTTTTAACGTCCTTATCAGCACCTGGAATAATTCCGGAGGACAGGACGGAGCCGCCTCGATCCGGATGTATCCCGAAATAAGGATGCTGACCGCTACGGTTTCCTGCGCGGTGTCGCGCATCACAATCTCGGATTCGGAAGGAAGCTTTGCAAAGACACGCTCCTTATCCACCTCAGATGAAATTTTTTCCTGTTTCAGCTTGCGGATCCAGTATGTCATTGTCGAGACCGGTATCTGATGCTCTGTGCACCAGTCCCTGCATGTCTGTCCGCTGAATCGGAATTCCCGGATCCGTTCAGACCAGAGTCCGGCTTTTTCGTCTTTGTTCATAAAATACAATACCTCCAATGTTTTGAGGGTATTGTACCAAAGGGAATCGGGGAATAACAGATACGGATGATTACCTACTTACTAATATTTGGCAACGATGACACCGGATCCGATGGCGATTCCATTAAAAAAACCGACCATAAGAAAGATCAGATTACCGGAAGAGCTGACAGCGGCAAGCGCAGAGCTTCCAAGAAAATTTCCAACGATCAGAGAGTCGGCGGTGTTATATAGCTGCTGAAAAAGGTTTCCCCAGAAAAGCGGGATCGCAAAAGCAACGATACGCTTCCAGATGGAGCCTTCTGTCATCAGTTTTGCAGAAGATTTTGACATAGAATATTTCCCCCGTTTCTTAAGTCATTACTTTTTAGTATAGAATGTGGCAGGGAGAAAGTCAATGAAAATGGGGGAGGGATGTGAAGTCTATAGAGAATAGAATTTTTATAGCCACCAACCACGTTTTGGTGGCTGGTGATATTCATTATAGATAGTTTGTTTGTATTATATTTTTATTTTAACAATTCAGCCAGATAATGTTCATCTTTTCCGTGAGATCCATTATATTTTTTATAGTCATTGATACATCGAACCAGTAAAGCCGGATTGTTACCAAAATATTCTGTATAAAATGCAGTACTGTTATCATATTTTTTCTTACCCAATTTGATGTTAGCCTTTGCAAAATCTTTGGGTTTCATTCCGGACTTTACTTTTTCATAAGCGCCGGTCAGCTGTTCTGCAATGATGAATAGCATTTCTAATTCAGGTTTTGTACAATATTTTTCAACGCTTATAATTTTGGATTTATACTCTGCCGGTATTTTCAGTTTATCGCTTTGTTTATCGCCTATGCGATATATTTTTACTTCGCCTGGATACAAGTTTAATTCTGTTCTTACCTGAGCGGAGGAGTGGATCTGTCTTGCGTGATAGGGAGTCAATCCAAGTAAATCGTCTTCTGTAAATTTCAGGCAGTTATTTTGCAAAAGGATATTTATAATTTCTTTTTCGTTTGGTCCCTCACACATAATCAATAATTTCATTTCTTTAATTCCTTTTTTAAAGCCATGAGTTCTTCGTAATTAACAGCTGTTTGAAAAACATTATTGTAAAACTGTCTGCTTTTCAATAATTCCGGTCTTACGGCATAACCACGATACATATTGGTAAGGTAGACCTTTTCATTTGATTTTGCGATAAAAATATTATCCTGCCGATTAAATAAATCCAGTAGTTCGCAATAATGAGTTGTAAATATTAAGGTTGCCTGATGTCTGTTTACAGATTTATCTTTGTATAAACTAATCATGTTTTCAACCAAAGTCTTATGAAAATGGTTTT
>ERZ826396.3429-NODE-3429-length-10526-cov-11.128737_pt1 | contig 10526 bp, 9 predicted proteins | sample MGYA00519926_ERZ826396 | MGnify/ENA primary metagenome ERZ826396 (study PRJEB31778, sample SAMEA3449230) | human gut metagenome | biome: human gut; feature: human-associated habitat; material: faeces | place: United Kingdom | collected 2010/2012 ...
GGCTCGCCGTGTTCGACTTCGACGGCACGAGCATCGACGGCAACTCGCCGGTTCTGCTCGTGTCGTACCTCATGGGCAAGAAGATGCTCAAGAAGCGCGTAATCGCGCGCATCCTCTTATGGGCGGCCGCCTACAAGTTCCGACTTCCGCAGAACGAGAGCTGGGTGCGCGGCCTCGTGTTCACCGCGTTCGAAGGCAAGCCCGCTTGCGAGGTGGACGCGTTTCTGACAGAGTTCTACGACGAGCGCATCGCGCCGCTGTTTCGGCCCGAGGTCGACGCGGCCATGCGCGCGCACGCAGCCGCCGGCGACGTGGTGGTGGTGATCTCGGCCACGTTCGAGCCGATCATCCTGCGCGCGAGCGAGCGCCACCCCTTCGAGAACCAGATATCCACGCGCATGCGCGTGGCGGCTGACGGCACCTACACGCGCCAGGTGGAGGGGCTTCCCGTGGAGGGGGAGGAGAAGCTCGCCGCCCTTCGCCGCTTCGGCGACGCGCGCTTCGGCTCGGGGGGCTGGAGGCTCGCCCACGCCTACGGCGACCATCATTCCGACCGCGCCGTGCTCGCGGCGGCCGAGCACGCCCACGCCGTCTCGCCCGACCGGCCGCTTTCGCGCACGGCGCGGGCGCGGGGGTGGGATGTGCTCGACTGGTAGCGGCTGCTGCTCCGCGCGAACCGCGCGGGGTGCGTTGGCGCGCCTGCGTGCGGGCGCTCTGCCGAGCCGCATTGGTCTGCGCATCGCCGAGACGCCGCAGACGCTTCGCGTCGGCTGAGCGTCTGCGCAACGCGAGGGATCGTGGAGCGGAAAGGGGCTTTCGACTTCCTTACGTTTTGGGGTTTTTGCGGTGCGCCCTTCGCTTCGCCGCCTTCTTCGGTAAAATGCGACCAGACCATAGGCAAATCATGCTTGCGACACGGACGTTTCCCTACGACGAAGGAGGTTGGGTCCATGTTTGAGAACGACGCGAACAGCTCGCCCAGCCACAACGACGAGCATGCGAACTCGTCTGCCGAATACCTGCGCCGCGCCGCCGCGGCGTGCGCGTCGGGCGACGCGGTGCTCGGCATGCACCTGTACCTGGCGGCGTTCGAGCGCGCCCAGCATCGCGACGGCACACCGCCGGACGAGGAGGCCCTTGCGGGCCTCAAGCAGGCGTGGAGCCTCGCGTGCACGCTCAAGGAGCGCTCCATCGCCGAGTATGCCTTCGAGCGCCTCGAGCCGTACCTCACGCAGGACGAGGTGGCCGCCTGCGCCGACCAGCTGCAGAGCCTCGCGCTCGACAAGTTGGAGGAGTTCGGGCTTTCACGCGAGGACCTCGAGGACATGACCGACATGATCTCCCAGGATTTCCTCGGCGTGTCTGCCGCGCGCCTCGTGCGCGTGGAGCACGTCACCGCCCCGTCGCGGCGCTCGGCCGAAGGGACGGACGCTCCGTGCGGTGCAGAGCAAGGCGGCGGCGATGGGGCTTCCGAGGCGGGCGGGGCCGCCTCTGACGGCGCGGCGCTTGCCGACGCCTCCGGCAGCCCGTCCGAAGCCGATGCCGACGCCTCTGCCCAGGTTCGCACGTCGGGCTCTTCTGAGGGCAGCGCCCTGGAAGCCGTCGTGCGCGCCGCGGGCGCCCTGGTTGGCTCGCAGGCTGCCGCGTCCTCTATGGAGCGCATCTCGTACAAGGACATCGTCGGCTACGACGAGACGGTGGCGCTCATGCGCGATTTCGGCGTGGGCATGCAGCATGACGAGCGCTTCCAAGAGCTCGTGAGCCTGCTCAATGCCCGTCACGGGCTCGATCGCATGCCGGCCTCCGACGCGCTTCTGTTTCGCTCGCCGGCGCGCGAGGACGCCAACCGCTTCATGGCCGCCACGCTCGGCGAGCTCGACCTGCCGGCCATCCGCATGCGCATGGAGGAGAACCTCCAGGGCGTGCCGGTGCTGTGCGTCATGGCGCAGGCCGACCGCCAGCCCCGCCTCAACGCGTCCCGCACCTCCTTCGAGGGCGCGGGCGTGCTCATGCTCGAGGATCTCGATCTGTGGGTGTCGCCTTTCGGCGACGGCGCCGCAGACGACTTTGGCGGGTTTCTCATAGCCAGCCTCTCGCGCGGGGCGCGCGAGGCCATTGGCCTTATCCGTTCGGCGGTGGAGAACCCCGACGTGCACGTGCTGGCCTCCGCCGCGGAGGCGGGCGAGGTCGATCCGTTCTTCTACGAGCTGCTCGAACCCCTGTCGGTCATCGACATCGACTACCCCACCGAGTCCGAGCGGGCCGACATCTGGATGGAGATCGCTCGCGAGCATCCCTCCATCCGGGGGGTCGACCGCGCGGCGCTCGTGCGCTACTCGGCCCAGATGCCGCGCTACGATCTGTACATGGCCGCTCGCGAGGCCATCGAGGAGGCCTACAAGGCCAGCCTCGTCGCGCGCCGCTACGTGCCGGTGACGGCCGACAACCTGTTCGACAAGCTGGCGGCCTATCAGCCGCTCGATTCCGACGAGTACCGGGCGCTCGAGGAGGCCGTAGTGAGCGGTTTTCGCCGCGAGCTCGAGCATGTTGACGATCTTCTGAGAGGGGAGGAGGGCTAACCGATGGATATCACGCGGCGTTGCGACTACGCCTGTCGGATCCTTCGCGCCGCTTACCACAGCGGCGAATCCTACGTGTCCGTCTCCGATGTAGCCGAGGCCGAGGGGATACCCTACGCCTTTGCACGCAGCATCCAGCACGACTTGGTGAAGGGAGGGCTCATCAAGACGGTGCGCGGCGCTCGAGGAGGGCTTGCGCTCAACTGCGATCCGACCGAGACGACGCTGCTCGACGTGCTCGAGGCGGTGCAGGGTCCGGTGAGCGTCTCGTTGTGCGCCATCGACCCCGGTTTTTGCGCGAAGCAAGGGCAGTGCGCCTACAACAAGCTGTGGCAGGGGGCCGATGCCCTGCTCAACGATTACTTCTCGTCCATCACGCTCAAGGATCTCATCGAGCAGGGATCGTCGCATCCCGTGGTGGAGGCGGCCATGAAGAAGGCTCCGACGGGCCGTCATTCGGTCTGCGCGTCCTTAGGTGTCGCGACGGCTCCCTCCGGCGCGCCCGCCTCGTCGGAGACGCCCGTCGCGTCTCCGGCTTCCACCGTGTGCGAAGGCGCGTGCGGGTCGTGCGCATAGCGGGCGGCAGACCGTCCGCATGGCCTTCGGGCGCGCTTTCTCGCGAAGCCTTCGTCGTCAAAGTGCGCATGGAAGGTGAGCGCCTCTATCGGGATCTGCCATGGCGCAATGTCGATGATCCCTACGCTGTGCTCGTTTCGGAGGTCATGCTGCAGCAGACGCAGGTGCCCCGCGTGCTCAAGCACTGGGGCCGTTGGATGGCGATGTTTCCCACGGTCGACGCGCTCGCGGCGGCTTCGACGTCCGACGTGCTCGCGCAGTGGCAGGGCCTCGGCTACAACCGACGCGCCCTCGCGCTCAAGCGCGCGTGCGAGACGTGCTCTGCTCGATTCGGCGGGCGGCTGCCCGACACGCACGAGGGCTTGCAGGCGCTGCCTGGCATCGGGCCCGCCACGGCGGCAGGCGTGATGGCGTTCGCACGCAACCGTCCCGGCGTCTACCTCGAGACGAACGTGCGGACGGTGTTTCTGCATGAGCTGTTCCCCGACCGCGACAAAGTGGCCGATCGCGAGCTTTCCCCTCTCGTGGCCGTCACGTGCCCCGAAGACGATGCGCGGGCGTGGTATTACGCGCTTCTCGACTATGGGGCGCATCTCAAGTCGGTCGTCGCGAACCCGTCTCGGCGCAGCGCGCACCACACGCGCCAATCGGCGTTCGAAGGGTCCCGGCGCCAGAAGCGCGCCGAGATCGTGCGCGTCGTGCTGGCCGAGCCCGGCATCGGCAGAGACGAGCTGGCGCGGCGCCTGGACGCCTTCGAGCGCGCCGCCGGCCGCGACGGCGTGGACGGCGCGACGTTCGATTCCATCGTGGGCGACTTGATAGCCGAAGGGTTCTTCCGCGAAGAGGGCGCGGGCTTGCGCGCCTAGTCTCGGGCTCGGCCATCCTCGAGCCCCCCCCTGTCCGCTCCCTCGCTCGAAGCCGAAACGCATCGGCGAAAAGACGGGCGCGTGTCTGGGGCGCTGTGCTACAATACCCGCATCCCGTGGGGGAGTAGTCGGCTCTGGAAAGGGCGGCTGCGTCAACATGCTGCTTCCGGGCGAAGCTGGCGCATCCTTAAACGACAAGACTCGCGGTGTGGCGCATCCGTCGCACCGCTTCATGCTGCCGACGCGTGCGCGTCGGTTTTTTTGCGCCCGAGCACGGCGCGGGGCGGCCGAGGGAGGCTGCGAGCGGACGAGAGGAGCGCTCATGGGATTGATGGAGCTGTTCTTGATCGCGGTGGGGCTGTCGATGGACGCGTTCGCCGTGGCGGTGTGCAAGGGCCTCGGCATGAGGCGGCTCGACATGCGCCAAGCGGCGGTCATCGCGTTGTTCTTCGGCGGGTTCCAGGCGCTCATGCCGCTTGCCGGCTGGGCGCTCGGCGCGCAGTTCGAGAAATTCATCACGCCGGTCGACCACTGGATAGCTTTCGCGCTGCTGGCGATCATCGGCTCGAAGATGCTGTGGGACGCCTTCCGCGAGGGTGATTCCGAGGGGGCTTCCTGTCCGATCGACGGCAAACTCGACGTGCGCGAGCTGGCGATGCTGGCCGTGGCCACGAGTATCGACGCGCTGGCGGTGGGCATCACGTTCGCGTTCTTGCGCGTGGACATCGTCGTGTCGGCGGGCCTCATCGGCGCGACGACGTTCGCGCTGGCCCTTGCCGGCGTGGCCGTGGGCCAGCGCTTTGGCGCGCGCTACGAAAAGTTGGCCACCGTGGCAGGCGGCGTCGTGCTCATCCTCATCGGTTTCAAGATCCTGCTCGAGCATCTCGGCGTCATCGCGCTCTAAGCGGCGCAGGAGCGGGGACGGCTGGACAAAAACGCGCGGATTCTCTATTGGCTTCGAATCGCGATCGTGTAGTCGAGATTCTGAACAGGGGCGATACGGCGCGCAAGCCCTCCAAGCGCCGATAATCCCGTCGCAACCCAGAGAAACCGCGCGCTTTTGTCCATGACCTTGCGAATCATGGACAGCTCCTCTCCCTCGGCTGGCGAGGAGCCGCCCGTCCGCGTCGGCGTCGGGATGTACGGGGTGCGAAACGTCTCGAGAGCCGCTACGCTGCCGGGTAGCTTCCGAGCACCTTCACCTCGCGCAGCTTGAGGCGCAGGCAGTTGAGGGCGGTCTGCACGGCCAGGTCGTTCACGCTGCCCTCCAGATCGATGAAGAACATATACTCGCCGAGCGCTTGCTTGGTGGGGCGCGATTGGATCTTCGTGAGGTTGACGTTCGCGTAGGCGAACTCGGAGAGGATCATGAGCAGCGCGCCCGCCTTGTCGGCCTGCAGGAACAGCGCGAGCGAGGTCTTCATGCGCGGGCCCGAGAGCACGGACGGGTGTCCCTGCCGGCCGATGAGCGCGAACGACGTCTGGTTTCCGAAGTGGTCCTCGATGTCGCGCTCGGCCACGTGCGCGCCGTAGAGCTGCGCCGCGAAGGCGTTGGCGATGCCGGCCACGTGCGGGTCGGCGGCGGACAGGCGCGCGCTCTCGGCCGTGGACGACGTCGTGACGGAGGCGCGCCCCGGCAGCCGTTCGGACAGGAAGCGCCGGCACTGCGCGAGGCCCTGGGGGTGCGACGCCACGCGCTCCACCTCGTCGAGGCTCGCGCCGGGAGCCAGAAGCAGGCAGTGGTGGATGTCGAGGACCTCCTCGCAGAGGATCGAGGCCGAGCTTTTGAAGGCGAAGTTGTCGAGCGTGGCGGTCACCGGCCCCTCGAGCGAGTTCTCCGTGGGGACGACTCCGTACTCGCATCGTCCGCGGTCCACGCAGTCGAACACCTCGTCGAGCGACGAGCATTCGAACAGCGCGGGCTCGTCCGCGCCGAGGCGCGCGGCGAAGGCGCGCGCCGCCTCGTCGGAGTAGGTTCCGGCGGGGCCGAGGTAGGCGAAGGTGGGTTCGGTGGCGGGCATGGCTTCATCCTTCCGGTCGGTGGTTCTCGTCCGTCTGCGCTTGTGCTATGATACCCATCTTCGCGACGGACGAGGATGGGAGAAGCGGCGCGCGACAAGAAACCTACGGGAGGGCGAACAGGCGAGAGGGTCGCGGCCCCTGCGTTTCTTGACGGGCGCCGTCCTGCATACGCGGCGCGCTTTTCCGAGCCGTTTTGCATGAAATCGCGGGAAATGGCGGCGAGAGTGAATAACTCATGTTACGACCAGCGGAAACCGTAACATTTTCATGCCATTTGCGGGCCAAACGTTGCGCTCGCGCGCATGTTCTCCCGTTTGTTTCGCCTGTCGGGGAGAATACGTGACCAGAGATAAGGGAAGACGAGAGCACCTGAGGAGGTGTGCACATGGAAACAGAGGCCACGGTTTCAGAGTTTCAGCAGATGCTTTCCGCGCGCGGCGTCAGCCGACGCAGCTTCATGAAACTGTGCGGCGCGGTCGCGGTGGCGGCGGGGCTGTCCGAGCTTGCGGCGCCGCGCGTGGCGCAGGCCCTCGAGTCGTCCGTGATCGGCGCAGCGAAGGGCAAGCTGTACCCGGTCATCTGGATCGAGGGCGCGTCGTGCACGGGCTGCACGGAGTCGTTCGCGCAGGTGGAGACTCCCGACGCGGCGTCGATCGTGCTCGAGATGATCTCGCTCAACTACTCCGAGACGCTGTCGGCCGCCGCCGGCGAGTCGATGGAGCTGGCCAAGGAGCAGACCATCAAAGAGTGTGCCGGGAACTTCATCCTCGTGTACGAGGGAGCCGTGCTCGAGGGCTGGGGCGGCCAGGCGCTGCGCGTGGCCGACAAGCCGGGCACGGAGCATCTGATCGAGGTCGCCGAGGCCGCCGCCGCCGTGGTGGCGCTCGGCTCGTGCGCGGTCAACGGCGGCTGGATGGGCGCGCATCCCAACCAGGCGGGCGCGCTCGGCGTGCAGGAGTACCTGAAGAAGCAGGGCATCAACACGCCGGTCGTGAACGTCCCGGGCTGCCCGGCCAACCCCGAGTGGCTCGTCGCCGTCCTCGCCGACGTCGTGCTCTTGGGCCTTGCGCCCTCCGAGCTCGATCTGACGAGCGAGGGCAAGCCCGCCGGCATCTTCGGCCAGACGGTGCACGACAACTGCGAGCGCCGCGGCCACTTCGAGAACGGCGAGTTCGTCTACGAGTTCGGCAGCAAGGAGGAGGCCCTGGGCTATTGCCTCTACCCGCTCGGCTGCCGCGGGCCGCAGACGAAGTCGAACTGCGGCGTGGTCATGTGGAACAACCGCCGCAGCTGGTGCGTGCAGGCCGGATCGCCCTGCATCGGCTGCTGCGAGGCCAACCCCAACGATCCGGGCCAGAACTGGGTCGAGGTGAACACGCCGTTCTACAAGCGCCATCGCGACCTGCGCATCGGCGACTGGATGGTCCAGCCCGGCACCATCGCGCTCGGCATCACCGGCATCCTGGCCGCCGCGCTCGTCGTGCACGGCTTCGGCATGAAGATCACGGGCCGCATGGACGGCGGCGCCGACTTCGAGAAGGTCCGCAGCTGGGACGCGAAGCACCCCGACAAGTCCATCGGCAAGTACGACGCCGCCGATACCGCCAACGACAAGAAAGAAGGGAGGTAAGCCCGCATGACCCGTTCAGTCATCGACCCGATCACCCGCATCGAAGGCCATCTGCGCGTGGAGATGGAAGTCGAAAACGGCAAGGTCTCCGACGCTTGGGTGTCCGGCGGCTGCTTCCGCGGCATGGAGATGGTCGTGGAGAACCGCACGCCCGAGGACGCTGCGCAGATCGTGCAGCGCATCTGCGGCGTGTGCCCGGTCTCCCATGCCCATGCGTCCTCCATCGCGGCCGAGAAGGCCTACGGCATCAAGATCTCGAACAACGCGCGCATCATCCGCAACCTCCTCGAGGGCGCGCAGTTCCTGCACAGCCATATCCTGTGGTTCTACAACCTGGCCGCGCTCGACTACGTGAACCCCTTGAACGCCCTCAAGGCCGATCCGGCCGACGCCTACGCGCTGGCTCTTGAGGCGGGCACGTCCACGAACAGCGATTTCGTGGCCCTCAAGGAGCGCCTGTCCACTTTCGCCGACAACGGCCAGCTGTCCATCTTCTCCGGCAACTGGTTCGATGCCGAGGACGGCACGGCCTACCAGCTGCCGCCCGAGCTCGACCTCATCTGCACGGCCCATTACCTCGAGGCGCTCACCATGCAGGCGAAGGCCTCGCAGATCTCCGCCGTGCTGGGCGGCAAGATGCCGCACGTCATGACGCTCGTTCCCGGCGGCACGGCCTTCGTGCCCACCGATCAGAAGCTCGACGAGCTCAAGGGCCTCACCGACGAGATCTACAACTGGGTGGCCTCCACGATGATTCCCGACACCCTGGCCATCGCGCCGTACTACGCCGACGCGCTCAACTGGGGCAAGGGCTGCGGTCGCTACATCGCCTGGGGCGTGTTCGAGAAGCAGAGCATGGAGCTCGCCGACCGCTACCTGCCCATGGGCGTGCTCGATGACAAGCTCAACCTGAGCGACGTGGACGAGAGCCTCATCACCGAGTACATGGGATCGTCCTGGTACAAGGGCGAGGAGACGCTCACGGCCCCGTACTTCGTCACGGAGCCCGAGTACACCGAGTACAACGTGGAGGACCGCTACACGTGGGTCAAGTGCCCGGCATACGACGGCAAGCCCTACGAGGCCGGCGGGCTCGCCCGCATTCTGGCCGCGTACAAGCGCAACGTGCCGTTCATCGTGGAGCAGGTCGACGGGCTGCTCGAGGCGCTCGGCGCGCCCGGCCAGATCGGTGTGGCGCAGTCCACGCTCGGCCGCACGGCTGTCCGCCAGGTCGAGACGCTCTACATCGCCGGCCTCATGAAGGAATGGGTCGATGAGCTCATCGAGGCCGTCAAGAGCGGCGACTCCGAGTACTTCCGCAAGCCCGAGACCATCACCGGCGCGGGCAGCGGCTTCTGGGAAGCCCCGCGCGGCGCGCTCTACCACTCGGAGAGCGTGAAGGACGGCAAGATCGAGGGCTACCAGATCATCATCCCGTCCACATGGAACCTCGCTCCGGTTAACGCCGACGGCGAGAAGGGCCCGCTCGAGCAGGCGCTCATCGGGGTGCCGGTCGGCGACGTCGAGAAGCCGATCAACGCCCTGCGCACGGTCCACAGCTTCGACCCGTGCACGGCGTGCGCCGTCCACATCTCCGAGCCGGCCACGGGCAAGAGCTTCGAGACGGTCACGAGCCCCTGGGGGGTGAAGTAGCATGGCGCATTTGGCACATTACCGCGAAGCGCATCCGATGCCCTTCGTCATCACGCACTGGATCAACCTCGTGGCGATGCTCATTCTCATCGTCACCGGCTTCTGCATCCATTTCCCCTTCTGGCCGTACTTCATGGGCATCGCCCGCGGCGCCCACGTGTTCTGCGGGTTCGTGCTGTTCGTCAACTGCATCGTCCGCGTGGCCATGGCCTTCTTCGTGAAGTCGTCGCCCACCGGCGGCACGCGCGAGCAGGTCATGGACTACAAGACGTGGCTGCCGCAGGCCGACAATCGCCACCAGGGCATCCAGTGGATCAAGTACTACCTGTTCCTCAAGAAGGACCATCCGCTGTCCGCGAAGCTCGGCGTGCCCCAGAAGATCAGCTACCTGGCCATCCCGCTGCTCATCATCGTGATGTTCTACACGGGTCTCGCCCTGTGGGGGCCCACGATGAACCTCGGGTTCTTCGCGGCGGGCACCGATCTGGTGGGCGGCCTCATGTCGATGCGCATCATCCACTACTTCATGATGTACGTCTTCATCTGCTTCATGTTCATCCATGTGTACCTGGCGAACATCGAGGGCATCTCCCCGACGCTGCTCATGTTCTTCCACAAGGAGCACGGTGGCCTGGTCTACGATCCCGAGAGGCACGTGATCGTGGGCGAGGACGACCTCAAGCACTAGGGCTTTGCCCCGGTGGCCTTGCGGCTTCCGGGGCGGCTCCGGGCGGTTTGGGCGCCCGGAGCCGCGCGAGGACTTGCTTGGATTTTGCGGGCCCGCGGACCGTCCGATTCGGTTCGCGGGCCTTTTCGCGTTTGGCCGCGTCCGCGCTCGGCGACTGCGGCTTTCCGGGCGGGTTGCAGCCGTTGGCCCTTCCGCTTGCGTCGGCTCCTCTTCACGCGGCTACCGCAAGGCGCGCGTTTTAGCGCGCCGCGGATTCGGGGATGCGAGGGCGCGGGACAGCGGGAGCGGGCGGGGTGGGCAGGGGCGGGGGACGGGACACTCGGGCGCTTGCGTTTGGCGAAAAGCGCCGCGCATGGGTCTGGCGTCCCTTTCCGTCGCATCCAAGAGCGCTTTCGCATGCCCTTTTCGTTCGCGCTCGAGGCTTCGTGCGGCGGAATCGCCGAGTCTATGTTAAACTAGGATTGATATCTTGCAGGTCACTGGGATGTTTTCGGAACACATGGAAAGAGGCT
>ERZ826396.3431-NODE-3431-length-10518-cov-3.036127_pt1 | contig 10518 bp, 10 predicted proteins | sample MGYA00519926_ERZ826396 | MGnify/ENA primary metagenome ERZ826396 (study PRJEB31778, sample SAMEA3449230) | human gut metagenome | biome: human gut; feature: human-associated habitat; material: faeces | place: United Kingdom | collected 2010/2012 ...
CCGCCCGCCGCGCGCAGCGGCACTTCCCGCCTGTGAAGCACAGGCACACACTTCGCCCTGTCAGGGCGATCTTCCCGGCGCGCATATTGCGCCATACATCAATGAAAGGTTTTGAAACTATGCCCGGACTCGTTCTGGAGGGCGGCACGTTCCGCCCGGTGTTCTCCTGCGGCGTGATGGACGCGCTGCTGGACAACGATATCATGTTCGACTATGTGATCGGCGTTTCCGCCGGCATCACCTACGCGGTTTCCTACCTGTCCCGCCAGCGCGGGCGCAACATCGAGGTGCTGCGCCAGTACCGGTGCGACAAGCGCTATCTCGGCGCGCGCAACCTGCCGCGCGACCATTCGATCTTCGGCGTGGAGTTCGTGTTCTCCACCATCCCGAACGAGCTTGTCCCGTTTGACTGGGAGGCCTACCGGAGATGCAGCGGCCGCGTGCTGGTCGGCGTGACAAACGCCCGCACCGGGCAGGCCGAATATCTGGACGGGATGCAGCTCGACCGCTCCAGCACCATGCTGCGCGCCACCTGCGCGATCCCGATCTATTTCCCGTCCGTGGTCATCGGCAGTGAGACCTATTACGACGGTGGGCTGGCCGATCCCATTCCGATCGTCAAGAGCCTGCACGACGGCAACAGGAAAAACCTGATCGTGCTGACCCAGCCCATCGACTACCGTAAGGAGATGAACGGCGGCACACAGTTCGCCGCGCGCGCCCTGCGCCGCAAGTACCCCGAGCTGACCAAGACCATGCTCTCGCGCCCCAAGCGGTATAACGATACCGTGTGTTTCTGCCACCAACTTGAAAAGAAACAGCCGCAGAACACTGTGCTTCTTCAGCCCACCGGCCACCTAGAAAGCTTTGAAAAAGATGTAAAAAAGCTTGAATGGGGTTACGAAATGGGGTATAATATGGCCTGCGCGCGCATGGATGATATCAAACGCTTGTTTGACTGATCCATCGCACTCAATACCGGAAAAAGCCCACGCACTGCCGTGGGTTTTTACCGAACCGGGAAAAGTTCCGGTTCGCCACATCCTGCGCTTCCGCGCAACCGCATGTGAGAGGGGAAGAAAAGAGAAATGCAGACAAGAAAGATCATTCAGGTGGAGGATAAGGTGCCGCCGCGGCTGCTGGTACCGCTTTCCATCCAGCACATGTTCGCCATGTTCGGCGCGTCTGTGCTGGTTCCGTTTATGTTCGGCATCAACCCGGCAATTGTGCTGTTCATGAACGGCATCGGCACGCTGCTGTTCATCCTGATCACCAAGGGCAAGGCGCCGGCATACTTAGGTTCGTCCTTCGCCTTCATCGCGCCCGCGACCATGGTCATCGACCAGTGGGGTTACCCGTATGCGCTGGGCGGCTTTGTGGTCGTCGGCTTCATCGGCTGCATCCTGGCAGCGATTATCTACAAATGCGGCACCAAATGGATCGACGTGGTACTCCCTCCCGCGGCTATGGGGCCGGTCGTGGCGCTGATCGGCCTGGAGCTGGCGGGCTCCGCCGCTTCTACCGGCCTGATCGTCCCCACGGAGGATGTCCCCACTGTGCTCGCCCCGAATGTGATTACATTCTGTGTCACGCTCGGCGTGGCTGTGCTGGGCAGTGTTCTGTTCCGTAAATTCCTGTCGGTTATTCCAATCCTGATCGCGATTATCTGCGGCTATGTATGCGCGGTCATCACCGGCGTGATCACCTCTGCAGATATCATGGATGCGTTCCAGCAGCCGCTGTTCCAGCTCCCGAACTTCCAGCTGCCCAAGTTTGATCTGGAAGCCATCCTCATCATCCTGCCGGTCATCCTGGTGATTGCAAACGAGCACATCGGCCACCAGCTGGTAACCAGCAAGGTGGTCGGCCGCGACCTGCTGAAAGATCCCGGCCTGCACCGCTCGCTGTTTGCGGACAACTTTTCGACCATGCTGTCCGGCCTGATCGGCTCGGTGCCGACCACGACCTACGGCGAAAACATTGGCGTAATGGCGATCACCAGGGTCTACTCGGTGCGCGTGATCGGCGGCGCGGCTGTGCTGTCTATCATCTGCTCGTTTGTCGGCCCGCTCGCCGCGCTCATCCAGACCATCCCCGGCCCGGTTATCGGCGGCATTTCCTTCCTGCTGTACGGCATGATCGGCACCTCGGGCCTGCGCATCCTGGTGGACAACAAGGTCGATTACAGCAAAAACCGCAACATGGTGCTGACCTCGGTCGTATTTGTCGTCGGCCTGTCCGGCGTGACGCTGTCGCTCGGCAACGTCGCCCTGTCCGGCATGACACTCGCCGCTATCGTCGCCATGCTGATGAGCCTGCTGTTCTATGTGTTTGACAAGTGCAGGATCTCCAACGACCTGCAGGAATAATCTATAGTGAAAAAGAGTCCTGCAGGATACCTAAAAACCGGTTCATGAAAAGGCACCCCGTCTGTGCAGCACATGCTGCACAGACGGGGTGTCTCTGTTTCAGTCTCCCTTTAAAACGTAACCGTGCGCGGCGCTTCCGTGAAGGAGGAAAAGGTTGCCGTCACCTGCGTAAGGGCGAAGATCTGCGTATTGCCGTCCCCCGCCTGATACATGCCCTGCAGCGAGGGATAGGCTGCCAGCATATGCTCCTGCGCCTCGATGCGGCTGTCCTCGACCGCAGTTGCTGCAATGCGCAGCCACCGCTCACCGTCAAAAGCACAGATCTCGATCTTGGGATTCCGGATCATCTGCCGGGAAACATCCTTGATCTTGCCGGTCTGGATGGTCAGCCGGCCGTCAAACAGGTCGATCGTACCGAACGGGCGCACACAGGGCTGGTCACCATCCACGGTCCCCAGATAATACGTTCCGCACTTTTTTAGAAATTCATATACTTCCTGCATGTCAGTTGCCTCCTTTTTCTTTTTTTATTATAGCACCGACTTTGGTGAATGGGCAAGAAAGAGGGAGGCAAACGCCTCCCCATGCATTCTCCTCTCCCGCACGACGCGCATCACTTTTCCCTCCGCTGCGGGCGCTTTTTATTGCAGCCCCAGGCCACCGTTACCATCCGTAACGATATAGGAAAGATCGTCACGCACATACAGGATCACATCCGGCTGATACTCCTCCAGATAGTCATAAATGGATTTTTCCGTGTAATGCCGGAAATCCAGGCTGCGCATTTCGTCAAAGGAGGTATACAGAATGGTCTCCAGCGCATTTGTGAAAGAGTCTCCCACTACAAGCACATCCGGCAGTTCCGGCCGGTTGGTATGAATGACCGTCTCTGCGACGTCCCCGCCCATATAGTAGTTGTACATATTCTGCCGGTCTGCAGCAAACACCGTTGCTTCTACGGGATTGCCGTTATCGTACCTCTCAAACGGCACCGGATCCGCCAGCGTATAGGTATACAGCCGGTCGTCCGACTGAAACAGTCCAAACAACTTGCGGTTGCGCGAGCCGAGGAACGAGCTCTCGACCGGGGTGATCTCCAGTCCCTCTGTGACCGGTGCAGTGCGGTAATGTGCGTTGACGTATTCCATAATACGCAGATAGGTTTCATACGCGCCATACAGATTATAGTGATGGTCGGTCTTGCTGTAAAACTTTTCGTAATCCGCAGAAAGATACTGCGCCATCTCCAGATGGTCGATCCCGCGCTCAGCCAAACCGGTCATGAAATCCGTGCGCAGCGAATCGTCCCGGTAGCTGGAATCGTTCAACCAGGACGGATACCGGTCCCGGAACGCGTTGCTCTGCTCCGGTATGCCGACATACAGGAAGCCGATCCCCTTCCGGCTGCAGTATTCGTTCAGCTCCTGCAGCATGTCCAGCTCCTGTGTCATGTTTTCCTCATTATAGTGGTTGAGCACTGTACCGTGATACGGCAGCAGCACATCCTCGGTGACCACCGTGTCGCTGATCACCGGATCGTGTAGCGCGAGCTCTTTCCGCGTATTCAGCTTGAGCAGCTGATCGCGCCCCGCGAGGTGGTCGCCTATCCAGGCTTCCACCTGTGGAAAATACTCGCCTTCCAGCACTTCCTGCATCCCGAAAGGCGGGAATACCGCGAGCGAGCGGTTTTCATAATATGAAGTCGTTGCCGGTTCCTTTACCAGCGTCAACGCAGCGATCAGGGAAAGCGCGCCGCAGAAAAAAACGATCTAGATCCAATGTTTCATTCTCTCACCGCCTGTCAGAACCGGAAATAAATAAACGGGTTATAGCTGTTGGCCAGAAGCGACATCACGCACAGGACAAGCAGCACAGCGAGCAGCGGATAACTCAGCGCCTCATACGCCTTGCTCTTTGCGATCCGGCGATACAGCGGTGCACAAAGCACCACGCCGAACAGCAGATACGGCCAAAACCGCATAAAATATTCCACGGCAAGCGGATCCACAGCCGTGCTGGGCGTGAACATCACCCGCAGGTAATCCATCGCATAGGACAGCGTGTCGCTGCGGAACAGAACCCAACCGATCACGATAAAAAACAGCGCGTATGTATGGGTCAGGATACGCGGCAGCCGATCCAGCACGCGCGCAAGAGCGTATTTCTCCACGATCAGCAGGACACCGAAATACAGCCCCCATGCCAGAAAGGTGAAGTTCGCACCATGCCAGAAACCGGTCAGTCCCCAGACGACAAGCAAGTTGCAGATATGCCGGCCGGCCGAACAGCGATTACCGCCCAGCGGGATATACACATAATCGCGAAACCATGTCGAGAGCGACATATGCCAGCGTCGCCAAAACTCCGTGACCGAGCGGCTGATATAGGGATAATTAAAGTTCTCTAAAAATTGGAAACCAAACATCTTGCCCAGGCCGATCGCCATGTCCGAGTATCCGGAAAAATCATAATAGATCTGAAGCGTATAGGCTGCCGCACCAAACCATGCCAGCAGGAAGGTCAATTCTCCCGTTGCATGCCCGAACACGCCGTCCGCGATCTGCGCGAATGCATTGGAGAGCAGCACCTTTTTCGCCAGGCCATAAATGAACCGGTCGATGCCCTCGGAAAATACCTCCTTTTTGTGCTCGCGCGCGGACAGCTGCATGTCCACATCATGATAGCGCACAATCGGTCCGGCGATCAACTGAGGAAACATGGAAACGTACAGCGCCAGTGAAAAGGGATTCTTCTGCGGCCATGCCTCCCGGCGGTATACATCAATCACATAGCTGAGCGCCTGGAAGGTATAGAATGAAATGCCAATCGGCATGACAATCCCGGTCAGCGGAAGGTTTGTACCAAACAGGCCGTTCGCCGTCGCAATGAAGAAATTAAGATACTTATATACCCCGAGCATGCCTACATTGATGATGATGCATAGAACCAGCCAAGCCTTCCTGTGCGGACTGCGCATGAGAAGGCCGAAAATATAATTGATCAGAAAGAATTTTACGTTAATTGCGCCGCAACCGTCTTTACGCAAAATTAGAAATTGTCAGATGTGCGGATAAAAAGTTTGTCCTTCTCGTATTATCCATCCAGCGTTTGCCCGCATATTCCCTCGATTTCCAACCCTCAGCAATGTTCGCATCCTAAAGTTTCATTTCCAGCAAAGCAGGATGAGCGCAGGAATCGGTTTTGAGGCTGTCGAAAAACATAGTTTTTTTGAACAGCCTCTCGATCGAAACTACGATTTCGATCGAATTTGCGACTCCGTGCCACGCCCTACGGGCACAATTCGGAGTCGTTTGTATAAAAACCGAGAAGCATGGCCCAGGCCACCTTCTCTTGATGCAAAAATCGGCATCCCAGCCCCATCTGCACGCAGTTTGAGCACCACTTTCACGCATTAAAGCCCCACTTGCTTTACCACAGTTTTTGAGCCACTGCATCGGAGCTTATGAGCCACCTTACCGGCTGGATGAGCCAAACTTGTGCAACGGGGGGGTAGAGTGCCCCATACCGCGTTGAAGCGACACTCCAATATTTTTAAAAGCTCTGCCAGCTAAGATGGCCGGCAGAGCCCAGGTCAATCATCTTCGGGAATCGAAATACCGTTTGCTGTCAATGCGTTCTCCAACTGTTGAATCCGTTTTAGATATCGCTGGATTTCTCTCTGAGATTCGTAGAAGTATGCCATCGACTCGCGTTCCATCTCTTCGTAGCAAATTCGCTCCAGCTCCAGTTCGCAGCACGTCTCATCGCACAGACGCGGACAATCACACATTCTGTCCACCACCTTCTCTGGCGGTCGCTTTTAAACCCTTGCGCTCTCGCATGGAAACTCTGCCGTCTACCAGAACCTCGTAAGCGTTGTGGATAATACGGTCCATAATAGCTTCTGATACAGGACTGTCGGACTCCGGATTGGGGTCGATACGGGTATACCAGCCTTCAGACTGGTACTGCGTGCAAAAGATCATGGACTTCTGGCAGCGGGCTTCTACAATCTCCAGCATATCGTAGGATTCCTGCGGGGACAGCGGACGGATCAGCCACTCATCCAAGATCAGCAGGTCTTTCTTCTTGTACGATTCAAGCACTTTCTTCAGCGTGCCGCCGCTGCGGGCAATGCTCAATTCGTCCAGCAGTTCCGGCATACGGATATACTGTACCTTCTTGAAACGGCGGCAAGCCGCATTTCCCAGGGCACAGGCAATGTAGGTTTTGCCGTTGCCGGAGGCGCCCTTCAGGATAATGTGGTGGCCTTCGTCAATGTACTGGCAGGTGGCAAACCGCAGCATCTGTGCTTTGTCCAGCTTGCGGTCCTCGTGGTATTCAATGCCTTCCACGGTGGCGGACGACACGGCAAAGTGCGCACTGCGGATAAACCGGTTCAGCTTGTTGCTCTGTCGGCGGTTCCATTCCGCGTTTACCAGCAAGCCCAGGCGTTCCTCGAAGCCCAGCTCATTAAATGCAGGGTCTTTCAACTGGTTGGCAAATTCCGCAGCCATCGCGGACATCTTCATTGCCGTGAGCATATCCATCGTTGCCTGGTTCAGCATCAGCGGTCGCCTCCCTTCCGGAAGTAAGCAGCGCCGCGGGTAATGCCGTAGCTGTTGGATTTGGGCTGTGCAGTTTGGCTTTCTGGCTTTTCCGGCTGGTCCAGGCCGTTTTTCAGAATGCTGGCAATGGTGCGCAGCGAGGGCGCGGTGCTGTACGCCAGAACTTTGCTGCAAGCCGCTTCCAGCCGCGATTTGCCGTATCGCTGTTCCAATTTGGTCAGACCGGCACAGGCTTTGTAGCCCTGCTCTACTACTTTGCCGGATTTGAGAAAGTATTCAGCTGCCTTCTCGGTCATGGGGCCAACCGACATTGCCCAGCGGCTGAACTCATCGGCGTTGTGGGTGAGATATTTCTGGTGTTCCGGCGGCATATGTTCGCGCTTTACCAGCGGATCACGCTGTCGAGTCTGCAACCGGCGGTGGCTGGCTACGCGGCTGCCGTGGTAGAACACCTCCACAGTTGTTTTGGTCACGCGGATGTCCACGCGTTCACCAATCAAGTTGTAGGGGACGGAATACTTGTTCCTACCGTCCGTGACAAGATAGTCGCTCGCAACCTTGGCGATCGACCAGACGGCAGGTTCAAAGGCACTAGCAGGCAGCGGCAGCATGTAGGGCTTTTCTTCTTCCAGATAGGCGCTGCGGCGGCAGCCAGCCATCTGCTTGAACGGACGGCCGTTCAGTTCTTCCAGCTTTTCGGCGACCGCCTCATTCAATTCCCGCAAGGAAAAGAACTTGCAGTCGCGCAGAGCAGCTATGATCCACGTCTCAGCAAAGCGGACAGATGCCTCTGCCAAACTCTTGTCCCGCGGCTTACGGACACGGGCTGGTACGATCGCCGTGCCGTAATGTTCGGCAAGTTCCTGGTAGCTGCGGTTCAGGACCACATCGTAGCGCGTGTTGGACAGCGTCGCCGTCTTGCAGTTGTCAGGAATCAGCAGCCGTGCAGCGCCACCGAAGTAGTCGAATGCGTGGACATGGCAGCTTAACCAGTTTTCGGTCTTCATATCCTCACAGGCTTCTGCGTAGGTGTAGTAGCTGCAGGGCAGGACTGCGACAAACAAATAGGCTGCGCTCTGTTCCCCGGTGATCGGATCCTGAACGGGGATCATATCGCCGGCCCAGTCCACCTGCATGGCATCCCCCGGCTTGTGCTGGATGCGCATAGTTGCCTTTGTAATACGCGCCCAACGTCGGTAATGTTCACCGAACTGGGTGCTCATGTACGGTTTCCTGCCGGCCTCATGGCACTTTGCGCAGTATTCCTCCCACAGCAGGGTCAGGGTCACACCCGGCCGAGCCAGTTCGCGGTGGATGTACGGATAATCTGGTTCGGCGTATTGGCTGGATGCTTTGTGCTTGTCCGGAAAGAGAAGCTGTTCCAGATCGGCGTTGGTGACATCGGCGTCCAAGGCCCAGGACATGCCTTGCTCCTTTGCTGCCTGCAGTACATCCCGTACCGTATGCCTGGAACAGTGTGCCATTGATTCAATAGTCCTCTGGCTGTACTGAAGACTGCTTAACCGCAAGATCTCCCGATAATTTGTCATTGCAAAACCTCCAATTGATTTAGTCACAGTATGGCTGTGCTAAACCAATTATAAGGCATTGGGGCTTCAGAGCGTGAAAGTGGGGCTAAAACTCCGGCAGGGTGGTGCTCAAACTGTGTGCAGATGGGGCTGGAATGGCGATTTTTGCACTTTTTCCTTCTTTTAGTTCCAAGAAAGACGCGTCCAGCAAGTAAGGTAAGTACTTCCAAAAAGAATTGTCTACCGCAATGATACAGGTATTCGAAGCAAAACCGTTTGCGCGGTTTGCTCTGAAATCCTACTCGCATTGGATCCCAATAAGAGTTAAGCGCACTGCCGAGTAGAATAAAAGCACCCCATAGGATGCTTTTATTTACCGAATGACAACATAGAGCCCTTGGATTTATCCATGAGGCGTGTCAGGCGCTTACAATTTCAAAATCATGTGCATCATCCAAATCAAGGAATACATGATTATTCCCAATCGTCCCCGTTACCCGCACAACAGAACCTTCTTTCAATGAGTCAAAGTCAACATTTTCATATGAGTCAGATCCGGGAACGATCCAGAATTTTACACCAGACGCGCCTAAACGGAACTCAGCAGTATCCGCTGTTACGTTACCCATAATTTTGCGTTCAACAATGTCTATGGCATATACTTTCCCTTCTACTGTTGCCTCGCAACCCATATAGTTATTTTCGTAATTCAGTTCATTTTCGCTATCAATTTCCTGTAACTCGTCGACTGTCAACGTCTCGTTTGTCCCATCCGCTTTGGTAATTGTCAGGATTGCATCGGTATCTTCCAGTGGATCTGCGGAATCCGCTGCACCATCCGTGCTGCCGCCGCAAGCCGAAAGGGACAAGGTCAGCGCCGCCAACAACAACACCAATTTCCCCGTTACTTTTTTCACTTTCTCTTCACCCCTCATTAAATTATTACAACTTTTAGCGGAGCAACTGCATCTGTTTGATGATTTTATCTTAACATTTCTTTTCTGCGTTGTAAATAGTTCCGCATTTCCAGCCCACGCAACCATTAAAAAGCACGGATTCAAGCGAATCCGCGCTTTTTCTTTACGTATTTCCCCTCTTTGGATTCTTTTGCGCTACATAGACGCATATTGGCGTGCAAACAAAAACGGGATGCCGATTCTCGTAATGTACCCGATACAAACGTTAATACGGACAATAAGCCTGCGATATACGCACTTGCAGCGCCTCATTTTCTGTCGGCCAAGAAGAATAAACGACTTATCGTCTTCTGTTATTTACAGATCCAGATAGTCGTCCAACTTTCGGTAATAGCGCAGCGAAACGCCAATTTTCTCTGTAAAGGCACTTATCTCCCCGTTTTACACTGTCCTTTCATGTGAAATAATTACGCAACCATACCCAACCAAATACTGCATGCCTAATTCTGCATAAAACTGTATCGTTCGATTTCAACCATCCATTTCCGCTTGTGCTACATTTCGCAGGCAAACAACAAACCGGGAGAAAGCCTGATCGCTTTCTCCCGGTTTGTTGTCTTGTTTCCTGCGCTCAGCGCTCCATATCGCGCAGCACATCCAAACAATGCCGATCCGCGTCGGTAACACGACCCATATATGTATTCATACGGTTCGCGCTATACAGCAACGCGCCCAGCCGCTCCATGTATGTATACTTCTTCTGCTTCAATTCGGACGCCTCCATTCGTATGATGATTCTCGTTTCTGTTATCAGGGCCTTTTGCCTTGACGATTTTATTATAGATATTATGTATAATAAATCAATTCACTTTTTAGACAATATGCAATATAAAAAAGCGTGGTTTTTGTTCATTTAATATAAATCAGAAGCATAAAATTATGTATATTTTACATATGAATTTGAAATCCATCACCTGAATTGGAAATAATAGTAAAACCAGAAGAAAATATCCACATGGGCGAGTTTTGTCATGCGCGCCCGTTCTCATCCTCGGCTCCGGTCACCCCTGATTGTTCTGCGTGGGTATGCAGCACACCGAACAGTTCACTGTTGTATTTTGTCCGGATCGCAATA
>ERZ826396.3433-NODE-3433-length-10517-cov-3.234085_pt1 | contig 10517 bp, 9 predicted proteins | sample MGYA00519926_ERZ826396 | MGnify/ENA primary metagenome ERZ826396 (study PRJEB31778, sample SAMEA3449230) | human gut metagenome | biome: human gut; feature: human-associated habitat; material: faeces | place: United Kingdom | collected 2010/2012 ...
CCGCGATTCTTTTTGTGAGCATCCAGCATAAATACAGGGGATCAACCAAATAAAGAGATATCCTCAAATTTCAGTGACTTGCTAAAGGAATGAATCGTCTATGGCGGAATCCATATGATTATCCAAACATATAACTCTGATATGATGTTCGACCAAATACCGAAGTGTCTCGATACACTCTAAAAAATTATCACCCAAATCATAAATATTGTTTGCCACGAATACGTCGAATTCTTTTTGGGAAAGCCGGGCAATAATCTTTTTTAATCCGGGCTTGTCCACCGGCGCCTGTTCGAAGCCCTCGTCTACATATATATCCGTTACAATAATTCCAATAGAGTCTAAAAGCGTCCGCATCTGGTTCAGTTTTTGGCTCTTCACATATTCGCTTATAGAAGGTGGTATTTTACTGATTGGCAGATAACAAACAGCCGTTTGATTGCTCTTGTCCATTTTTTCTCCTCCCATCTTCATTCTGATATATCATATGAGAAGGAGGCGTGGGTTATGCCAATTGGGTAAGCCCTATTTTATTGTCTCTTTTGCAATCGGTATATTGTATTCCTTCAATATATCCAGAATTTTGTATGCCTGATTCCTACTTCCCTCCGATGTATGAACGTTGACCCCGGACTCCTTGTCAGTATAGCGATAGGAGAGATATTTAAACCCACCCCTTGGGCCCACATACAGGGTTACGTCTTTCGCGCTCTTCAGATTCTCAACAAATAATTTCTTCTGGCGGTCCATTTCTTTTAGTACTTCTTCATCAATAATTTCCAACGAATCCCACAGTACATCCAGTGTGGTAATCCCGGGGAAACGGACCGTGATAAAGCGGTCGCTTCCTCTGCTCCACATTCCCTGCTGACCGGCAGTGATCCCCTCGGTTCCGGCAACCAATCCTTTTGCATACTGGGTTAAATCAACAGTGAGCTTTACTTTCGTGCCTTTTTCAATATCCATGACAAACCTCCTTTTCAATCGCATCCAAACAACGGAGTCCATATTATTTGGTATAAGTATAACAAAAAAGAGGGATTTTGTCATCTGTTTTCACAATAAAGGGGACGCAATAACGGCAAGGGAGGCATAACAAAAGACCGCCGACAAAAGCCGACGGTCTTTTGTTATGAGTTTACGCTACAAAAAAGATACCCCAAAAAGGAAAGTTTCTAATTTAAATATAGATAGCTTTCCTTTTGGTATTAAGATTTTTGGGAGGTAGAGATATATGTATTGTTCTCTTAAAGAAGATATAAACATTACTCTGCTTTATTACGAAGGAATAAAGCCTTTGTGAGCATTACCTTCGTGGTTGAATTCTACATAGTTATATTGATAGCCATATTTGATATCTTTATTCTCAAATATAATGACTTGATGCAGGCAATCTTCTTCCAAAATATCTTCAACCATTTTCTTTTCCATATAGTCATCAATCCATTCACCACTTTCATCCTTCTTGCGCTCCTTTAAAGAGACAAGCGGTGAATCTAGTATAACAAATCCGGGATGTAGGCGATTGTTCTTAAAGCAATAGCGCATTAAGCCGATGACCATGGCAGATAGAATGAATGCTCGATAGCCTTTTCCCCAGTCAGAGCGGGCTTTTCCATCAATCGATAGATCCAGCGTTTCAGCATCAAAAGTCACATCTACATTTTCCGGAAATCCCCACTTCTTTAAAACGCTTTCAATTTCACTGCAATAATCGTCATAAAGAGGTGAAATAGACTTGTTCTTGGATTCCTTTGATTTTCTGACTTTTTCGCTATACGCAATAATATCAAGTTCAACGGAAGATAAATCTTGCTGATAAATTTCAAGGGATTTTTTCATTGCATCGAGTTGTCTAATTGTTGCAATATTCCTGTTAAGCTTGGACAATGATGCTTGTTTTTCAGCAATCGTCTCCGATAATTGCTTGTTTTCTTCTAGTAAGCGTCTGATTGACTCTTTGTTGCTTTCAAGTCGCTCTTTGATGTCGTTTATGGAGTATGTTAGATCTTGAATTTTACTTTTTAGTTGAACAGCATGATCTTTAAAATATTCAAATAGAGCTTTACTACTATCTGAGTCTATTACACCTGCTGTAATTAGCTGGTGACAAACTGGACAGTCCAAGTGCGGAAGCTGCTCAAGGAAATCAGTATATGTTGAGACCATACCGTTTCGTTTCAGTTCTTCCGCATAATGTTGTTTTAGTATTTCAAATTCGGCAATTTTGGCATCATCTTCGAAGCACAGCTTTTTTAATTCATCAACTTTAGTTTGATTTTGAGTTATCTGTGCACTTAAAAAAGATATACTATTTCTCAGTTGACTTATCTCCTCAACCATCAACTGCGTTGTTTCAGCTTTAGTATATAGTTGATAGTTCGAGTCTTCTTTAATTGCTGTAATTTTTCTTTTTAATATATCTTTTTTCTTTACAAGGAACTGTACAACACCTGCTCGCCGAATGTTTTCGTTTTCTACATCATCAATTTCCTCAATGTTTTGATCATCTGAGCCAGTTATTATATATTTGAGAACAGATTTTCTGGCGGTTTTTTCTGTGTATTGAATCGACTGAAACGATGACCCCTCTGCAATAATATCTGTTTCATCAACTGTTATTAAATGAACTATATCGCGAAACGAAAGTGTACGCTTTTGGTTCTGCTTATTCTTTTTCAAGTAAGCATTCTCAGAATGACCTTGTAACAATTGCAGTAGATACCTAGAAAGGTTCTTAGTGTTTGCGGGGTCATGCTTATAAGGCATTATTAGGCGTTCGCCATTGTGCACAATGCAAACTTTACTTGAGCCAATCGTTCTTTCAATTCTGTATAATTCATCATTGATAGTGATCTCCAAGGTAATCGCATTATAATCTTTGGCTTCAGTAATATTCTTGGGGGGATTTTCACCACCTAGTATATAATTGATACATTGAAAGGCAAATGTTTTACCTGTGTCGGAATCACCAGTAATTACATTTAAACCTCTTTCGAAGGTCAAGACTGCATCTTTTTTTCCAACTCCTGAGAGAGTTAGTTTTGTAAGTATCATTCTTCTCATAGCAAATACCCTCGTACTTTCTCACACAGTTCTCGTGCATATATATTTGTCTGACAAACCGTGTTAAAAAAGTATCGTCCGAATTCTGTGATCTCGTAACACACATTTTGTTTGTCATCAATATGAGCAGAAATAATACCATGAGACACTAGGTCTGCAGTTGCGACAAGTGGTGACAACTTTGAAATTTTCTCTTGCTTACAAATTTGCTCAATAGTATCGAGGGTCAATGTATTTGGGTGCGTGAAAAAAATCATTCCAACAACCATGTGTTCAAAAATCAGGTCGGAAATATGCTCTAGTTTGTATTCGCCCATACGATATCACTTCTTTCATTAGCTAACTGATGACATATTCCCTGCCTGTCTTGCGGGTGGACTAAATCATACTTTGACAAAAGATTATGTTTTAAATCTATCCGGACTACTTGTGCCATAACATCATTTAGACGCTCGTATCCATCAACATAGAGTTTCCCAAGCAAATCATATATTCCGTAATAAATATCGTCAGCCAAGTCCTTGAAATAGTCATTAGTTAATAAATGCTTAGATGCAAATGTTTTTAAGTTTTCAGCTGAATAAAAGCGCTCTCGCTGAACTTTTAAATTCGCCATGTATTTTGGGAATTTTTGTGCTAACTCTGACACAGTATCAATAGAAACCTTTTCTCTTTCAGAAACTGCGGAAAGATATTTTTGGATATATATTGCTTCGTATTTTTCTATTACATCGGGTACGGTGATATGTCTATCTCGTGTTACTGTTAATCCTCCGCCAAAACGAAATGCATAAAATGCGGTAGATCTATGTTCTTCAATTACTTCCAGCATGGATTTTGTCTTTATAATACTAAAGTCGAAACTTTCGATATACGACTTCAATTCTAGGCTGAGATCTATTGGCTCTTTGGTAATCTTAGTACGACAATTGCTATCCCATTTTTCAATGAGCATTATGTTTATGCTAGATGGGGTATCAATTAAGTCATTAAGCTTAGCCCCAATATCCATTGGAGCTAAAATATAGTATTCGTGCGGGAGAGGAATCTCTCCGGAGTATGTGTAATAAACCAGCTTGCCGAACTCTGGCAACATATCACTGGGAGTTAAAGGATGATCATAGTGCTTACATTGATAATATGAGTAGTGATTGTCTTCGTCTTTGGCTACAACATCACGACCTTTATCACCTGCACCCCCGAAACCTCGAACTTGATAGCTACTTTTTAACGATACAACCCATTCCCGTATAAACAATTCAAATTCCTTATCATCATAACTTTTTACTCGTTCGTAAGGTACTCGTGTGTCGCCATCTACATCTTTAATGATAACCTTTTCTGGTGCAGGGAACGGAGTTAAACATTCAAAACTCATATTTTTACCCCCTATATTTCGAGGAGCACGAATTTAATTTAAAAGCATCTTTTACAACTTGCTTATTTTTAAAATTATATCACAAATTAATCAATTTCTCAACGAAAAAAGCAGGTACAGAGAAACACCGACAGCACATGGTCTGCCAGCATTTCTCTACACCTGCTTCTTAGCGAAGTGGCTGTGTGATCTCAAATCCCTGCACTCCTTGTGTTACCATGTCTCTATAAAACACACGAGGAGGTAACCCCATGAAATTCACCAAAGAAGAGAAGATAGCCTTCGTCAAACGCTACCAGGACGGAGAAACAGTAATTTCAATTTGCAATGAGAGTAAAATTCCCCGCAGCACTTTCTATCACTGGATACAAGAATACCAACAAACTGTGACCGATACGGGCACAGTAGTTACTCCACAGGAGTTCCTATACTTAAAAAGAAGAATCAGCAAATTAGAGGATATGATTCAGGCCTTGAAGACGGTCAGTTGTACTGTTTCCTCGCCTTTGCAGGAAAAGCTCAAGGCTATGGAGTCGCTTTACGGGCAATTCAGCGTTCATACCCTGTGTGACGCACTGGAGGTCTCACGTGGTACTTTCTACAACCATATTTTCCGCAATAAGAAAGGCGACACACTTGCGGCTAAACGGCGGGCGGAGTTAAAAACGCAGATTCAAAGCATTTATGACGATAGCGGACAAATCTATGGGGCGGGCAAGATCACCGCTATCCTCCAAAATCAAGGGGTCAAAACCAGTAAAAAATATGTTTCTCAGCTTATGAAGGAGTTGGGAATCAGCAGTGTCAGCACTACGGCAAAGAAAGAATACAAAAAATGGGAGAAAGGACAGAATAGAAATTTCCTGCAGCAGCAGTTCCAAACCGAACGGCCGAATCAAGTCTGGGTCAGTGATATCACCGTTTTTAAATTCCATGATAAGTATTATTATCTCTGCGTCATCATAGACCTGTTTTCACGGAAGGTAATTTCCTATCGAATCTCGCACAAAAGCAGCACCCAACTGCTTACAAAAACTTTTAAACAGGCCTACGCAGATAGGCAACCAAAGGCAGAGCTCATGTTCCATAGTGATCGTGGAACGCAGTATATGTCCCATACGTTCGTTCACCTATTGGAGGATTTTGGGGTAGAACAGTCTTTTTCCCGGACAGCGTGCCCCCATGACAATGCAGTCTCCGAAGCGTTCTTCTCCATTTTCAAAAAAGAAGAACTATACCGCAGGCATTATACGTCGGAGACAGATATGATAAAGGGAATCGCCCGTTTTATTGCCTTCTATAATACCGAACGTCCTCATTCTACCCTGCAATATAAAACTCCGGAACAGGCAGAGCAGGATTACTGGATAAAAGAAAAGGAATCCTCAAGCATATGAGAATTCCGGGTTCGGATTTGATCTTTTTTCATTTTTACATTGCGATTTTTCGATTTTTGCTTTTGGATGTCCCATTTCTACAAAAGAGGGCAACCACGAAAACGTGGCTTGAATCCTCGGTTTTCGGCATAGAAAAAGAGGCCGAAATTTGGATGTCTCATTTTTGAGTTCCAAATTTCGACCTCTATTCAGATTTTTGCTTTTTGGATGTCTCGTCTTTAAGTCCTTAGATTCGATCTCTGTTCAAATTAAAGCAATTCGTGTGCTAACGGTTTTGTCGGCTTTGTTCTTACTATTTTGTAATATCCCTCCTTGTCTTGGGTTTCTTCATAATTACAAATCAGTCCTTTCTCCTTAAATGCGGTTAAGAGTTTTTCGCTTTCGTCATTGATTGCAAATTTCGGCCTACTTCGTGTATCGAATATCTTAATATAGTTGGTTAAATCAAGTAAAGCAAGAATTTCTTTGATATAATCCTCACTAAGAGAAGGCATTATGGCTATTAGGAGATCAATCCGTATATCTTTATTTAATTTATCTGTACAGAGAAGATTGCTTTTTAATTTTTCCGAAACATCATCTGGATTATCTATAATATCCGTTATATTACTTACGGCATAATCAAATATCTTTGTTTGAATCGGATCGTCCCATTGTTCAAAGGATGAAAATAAAGCCATCAAATCAGAATTCATCAGATTATTGTTAAGGATATATAAACATACAGAGGTAGAATAGTTCTTTCCAATCACCGAGATTGTATTGCTGGAAAATTCAAGCAGTTTGATTTTAAGTTCGTCACTAATATCCCAAGCAAGTATCTCCAATAGTTCCTCTTGCAAGAATAGATCGTCGTCCATTATATCAATATATCGTTCTATGTTTTTGCAAATAAAGCTAAGATTGTGATTTGGATAGTTTTCTCTCAGAAATTTCAAGTTGTCTGCGGTCATTCTAATAATGTTTGTATTTATCAAGATTTTGATTTTATCATTGGAAATATCCGTAATATCAAAACTATCATAATAAAACTTCAATGACACCAATATCTGTTCATACTTTGAATTTTCAATCGAATCACATATTATCACACTATCAAACATTGTTTCTTTGATAGCATCGTCAAATTCGAACTTGGAAAAATCTAAGTCAATATTGCATCTGTTGATATAGGAAATAACGCTTTCATTAAGTTTTAAAGCACTAAAACAGTCTATAATATTGGTTTCTGAATATTGTACTATATCAGCGTCCAACAAAGGAGACCACAAAGCACTATCAGTGATTTCCTTTATGCAGATAATGGTTGTCCGCAGGGCAGAGATATACGAATACTTGTATTCCACTGTGAGGTCAGGATTATTTAATGCAGCAATAGCAACATTTTCGTCATCCAGAATAGTTCCTCCGCTCATCTGTAAAACAACATCAAAATACTCATTTATATTTTGATTGACATATTGCGTTATTGCGGAATCAAAGTGTGCCAGCAGAAGTGTGTAGTTCTTATGGACAATATCTTCATCATTCTTTACACCCAAAATTTCCATCTGAATAAGTCGCAGATTCTCAGCGTTGATCTCATATAAAGATTCCTTGTAAACTGCGTGAAATAAATCCTTATTGAGAGTTCCATAATCAAAGCCAACAAAGCATACATCAAGTAAGTTAAATCCATGAATTAGTTTGTCGATATCAGGTTCATCTATTGCAAGGTAGTCACGAGCATTAGAAATATAATTACAAAGGCAGTTGTCTTGGTTAATTAATTTTATTGTATCGTCATCAGAATAATAAATTGAAAAAATCGAATATTTACGGATTTGCCTTTCAGAGAGGGCATTTTCTTCAAGAACCGTGATAAATACTTCCGGCCACCTTATGTTGAGGTATCTAATATAGGTTGGCATTTCAGCTGTAACATCAAAGTATGCACCTATAAACTTGAAATTTTTTGTTTCTTTAAGCTGGTCGAAAAATCTTTCCAGATACTCAACGTGAGATTGGGTGTGCAGCAAATATGTAAGCAAAATTGAGGATTTCTTCTTGATCGAAATCCACCAATCTAAGCCGTGAAACAACCAGCCCAGGGTTCTTTAACTGATAGGTATATTCTTTGGCCTTTCTATCAGTTACACTACGCAGGAAAGTTTTATCAATACGGCTAAGACTATTCTCATAAAAATAGGTCATATAGTCGGCATAGGTTTCATCAATGTATCCGTTACGGATAAGGTACTTCAAGAGATCAAAATATTCGCTGCTCTTTATCTCATTAAAATTGGTTACTATTCCAATCTCATTTGTGCTTGTTATACTGAATATCGTATCGATATTATTTCGAGTGATGATTTGATGAAGTTGTTTGTTTTTGATTTCAATTATCTTTCGTTCCAAGTTAAAAATTTCTTGGTGTAATTCATTACTATTTTCACTTAGCTTATCTTCAAGGAGCTGCTTACGAGATAAATATTCATTTTTATTGTTTCCATTTAAATAGTTCATCACAAAATCTGATAAATCACTATCATTTTGCCGTGACCAACTATAATTTCTTAAATACTTGTCTGCAAATGCAGCATTTAACTCTCGCATAGACACAAGGTGCTCTTTCTTAGAAGATGAGATTCTTTGTTGTTTTTCGTCGATAGCCTTTTTGATCTCTTTTACTTCAGTTTCGATGAACTCATCTTTCTTATTGAAAAGAGTATATACAAAGCCTTGATTAAGCTGTAAGTCAGCAAAATCACGTGGAAATAGATTCTTATATGCTATAATAGCAAGCATCTTATTAAAATCAAGTTCTGTAATATTGAGCCTGTTAAAATAAATTACAAACTCATTGTATATGTTTTTCAAAAGACGCATGTCGTCAATATATAGCGATAAACCTTGCAGAAAACTTTCGTCAAACCTTTCAAATAAACCGCCCTTTTTGAAGTGAGAAATAAACTGATCATAGGAGTTAGAACTATCTACAACCGGGACGACAGGAATAATATAGTCAAAAAACTTGGTTCTATCCTTTGATATAAAAATATCATCACGCAACAAATAGAAAAAGCGGAGAATCCTTTTACCCTTTTTATTTTCCTTTTGGAGCTGAATATTGACAAGTGTGTTTACTTCTCGAAGGCGTTCAAAGATTTTATTAGCATTGAACCGATCCATATCTTCAAAGACAATAACATCGGCATCTACATTTTCAAAAAGATATAACACTTCATTGAGATATTTGTCAAAATAGGAATCGTCACTTTCTTCAAATATCTCAATTTCATTGCCTTGCAAATTCAGTTTACGAAAAACATTTTTATTCCTTTGAATTTTAATCAATCCATATATAAGAAAAGATACTAAAGTGATTATAATAATACCGTCTACCATTAGAGCATATGAGTGTGCAGATAACTCTAAAATTGATTTTAACCAGTTGGCAGGCAAGGAGGACACATAGTTTTTCCAAGAGTCGAAAAATAGAAGATAAATAACTGCAATCAAAAGTGAAATAATTTCCAACGTCTTTATTATGATGCTTGCAGTGCCAATTCTTCTCTTTACCCTAAAATTGGTCTGCGGAATTTTTTTAGACGGAATTTGATGTATCAGCTGGTTTAGAATCTTCCCCTCTAATACTGATTCCTTTACCTCTGTTGCATCTTCTTTCTCGTTTGGAGATTGAAAATGTGCAAGTGAAATATGCAGAAACTTCTTATTACTATGCTTTTTCTTATATGAAGCAAGAATGCTACTTTTTCCGGCACTATATGCACCCGAAATTGCTACATTTCTAACATCAGGATTGTCAAACACATAATCTATTGCTTCCTCATAAACTTCCAAATCCACATTATCAGTTGGCGTAAGCCGCTCAAACTTATATTTGTTTTCTGCCATTCTAATCACATCCTTGATATAAAAGCACAACCTAATTATACCATGAAAATACCATTTTCTCAACGAAACAAAAAAGCAGGTACAGAGAAACACCGACAGCACATGGTCTGCCAGCATTTCTCTGTACCTGCTTCTTAGTGAAGTAGCTGTGTGATTTCAAATCCGCCTATGAAACGGATGCGGATTTCCCCTTTGGAAAGTACGGTGATTCTTTCAATGATGCGGTACACTAAGGCGTCGGAGTATTCTGTCAGGTCGAGATCCTCTGCGGAAATCAGCCCCATGACTTCTTTGGCTTTGGATTCCATTACCTCGGAACGCTCTGCGGTGTATTCGAGTCGCTTTTTCTGCTGCTTCAATTTGAGGATGGTTTCGCTGATATGTTTCAGCTTATAGTCAATGATGTCGTTTTCGTCAACTGCCAGAACCAGCAGCCGGTCAAATTCTGTTTCCAGTTCCTTGATTTTGTTCGCTATTACAATGGGGCTGGCTTCTTCCTTTTCTCCGGCAATGCAGTGTATCAGGGTATCCTGCAGCGCCGCAGCCATTTCTTCCTGCAGTCCCTGAACCAGCGAACAGATGGCTTCCAGTATGGCGGTGTGAAGGGCGGCTTCTTCAAGGCTGGGCGAATTCCCACAGGATTTCGGTCCGAATTCCAGCCGGTTGATGCACCGCCATACGATTTGCTTTCTTCCGTGGATGTTCCATGTTACCCTGCGGAAATAACATCCGCAGTCCCCACAGACCAGCCTTTCGGATAGAGCGTATTTGCTGGTAAA
>ERZ826396.3437-NODE-3437-length-10507-cov-59.250957_pt1 | contig 10507 bp, 15 predicted proteins | sample MGYA00519926_ERZ826396 | MGnify/ENA primary metagenome ERZ826396 (study PRJEB31778, sample SAMEA3449230) | human gut metagenome | biome: human gut; feature: human-associated habitat; material: faeces | place: United Kingdom | collected 2010/2012 ...
GGCATTACGAAGACATTTGTCCCTTTTTATTCGTCTTTTCCAGAGATTTTTCTTAATTTTGCCAACTTATTTTGGGGATTAAATAGTGCCGCGCCATTAGCATAATCTGCACCACTCCACGGGTCAGTAATTGTGTTTGTTTCAGAGAGAATCTCTTTAGTGTTCTCATTGCTGTAACATTCATACAAGAACAGCTTTTCTTCATCTAAACCTGTTTCTTCGGCTGCCGTATATCTATGTTGTCCCTCAACAATGGCAACATACTTACTTGCTTCTTCATCCGGTATATCCTCTTTCGTAATAGGATGCACCAAAGTACAGCCGTCATTTACCGCTTTTTGTCCGTCTACATACATTAAAGGAACAAGATTCATTCCAAATTTCTCAAAGGACTTTTTCTTTCTTGAAATGTTCTTTGAATTAACACTACGATTGCCTTTAATAAAAGCAATCATTTTGCCTTCAACATAGAGGTCTTTTACAGTAATGATATTTTTTTTCATTGTCTATATAAATTTAGAATAATTGGCAATATTACCAACGCTGCGAAGGTAAGAAACCATAAATTACTTTTCGTGAAAAATCAGATTATCTCGAAATTTCACATTTCCTCTATGAACCTTCTATATTTAGACCTTATTTTTTCAATTTCTGGATTAGGCAGTAAGATTAAGGGGAACGACTGCCCGTTTACTGTGAATAGAGAAAGTTTTATTGGGGATTTATTATAGTCGCGCATTAATGCTCTATAATTATCTGTATTTATTGGAACATTGTTCTTAAAACGACCAAACAAGTATAGGATGTATAAAACAAGCTTCTTTCTGTTTGAGGACATTTTTCCACCTTTGTATTTGCTCAAGAAGGCTTTCAATTCTTGTGCAAAATAATAATTCAAGATTCTTTTGTTTGCTATTTCATTCATAGTGGTAATCCTCTCAATTGTATAATGCTTCAAGTTATCTACTGTTACAATATCATCTTGCAGTTCTAAATAAGCTTGTTTCATTTTATTAATCAGTAGTTGACTAGAGATAGTAAACTTTTTGGTTTTAGTTGACGATTTACCTTTTTTCGTTTCTGTTGGCAACCTACCCACTACTTCAATACTTGCAACATTCATTCCATCGTTTAGGTGGTTGAACAAGTCTAAATATTGGTCTGCTACAGATATGGATAGTTCAGCAACATTACATCCCATTATCATAGCGTACAGCAATACGGATAATCTCCATAATTTTAACGCATCCAGTTCCTCTCTTTCTAAATATTGAGCTAAAGTACTATCGTTAACAAAGACTTCTTCACTTAGCAATAATTTTCGTTTGTTATCATCTATGATTATGGTTTTAGCGAGTTTTACAGCTTCCTCATAATTTATAGCCTTGATATTGTTCAATATAATATGTTTGCTTTTGTCATCTATGCTTGTGGCTACCTGCAAGCATCTCTGCATATAAAAATCTACATATTCATTCATGGTATTATCTTTTAAAATCAATGACTGCAAAGAAACAAATTTATCCAATATTCCAGTCCACTGTATTATAAAAAATAAGGCAGTAAATGAAATTTCACTTACCACCTTAACCTTTGACTTATCTTTCTTAGTTACACCCTGCGTTTCTTGTCATATCCTAGATTATAGAACCTCTTAAACATTTCCCAAATGTCCAATTATGGCAAATAGAATAAAGGGGAAACTAATCAAACCTTTACTATCACTTACTTAAAAACTATCAGATTTATTATCCCAATCAATTCTTGTGGTACTATATATGTTATAGCTTAAATCATTGGGATTATTTAAATCAATAATGAGATTACCATAATCTTTAATCATATTGTTCATTTTTTCAATAAATAATCCTTTGTCCAACATGGAATAAACTTTCTTAAAATCCATTGATTTCCATCCTTGGTGCATGAATAAACAGTTACCATATATATCTTCTTCCAGTTCTTCTGATGAATAGTACTTCCCAATAAATGGTGCTTTTCTTTCATTCCTGTTGGTAAATATTTGAATATAAAATGAAAACATATTAAATTCAGATAAATCAATAATAGGTGGCTTTTCATTATTCGCTAACATTTCCCAACTTGTATCTAAATACTTTAATAGTTTATTTCTTGTTTTCATAAGTTCTTGTTTAAAATGGGGATTATTGCAAATGAATCACATTTTGATGATAATATTAAGAATCCTTATTGTCCAATTTATACTACTTCCATAAAATACTCCAGTGTAAGCTTTGCGTCCATATCATCTAAATTGTCAAGGAACGCCTTAGGGTCTTTCCAAAACTCCTCTCTTGACAATCCGTACTCATCTAGTACAGAATTAATCCCGTTTCTCCAATGTTCTGCTGTTATCATATTAATTCATTTAAGATTATTAGTTGCATATCTATGATATAGAGTTAGTCATTATTAAAGAAGTAAACAACTGGAGATATGTTAAGTATTGTTACTAGGTTGTTCGTCTAGCATATCATCTGACTTCTCTGGTAAGTTACGCAGAGGAGGACCTGAGTGTACAACCCTATCAACTTTCCACATCTCTGCACATACTTCCTCTGCTGTAATCTCTCCTGCTTCAAATTTAGCATAAAGTTCATCAAATAGTTTACTATATTCACTATTACTCATTTCTATCATAATTCATTCCTCCTATTAATGTAGTTCCTATTAATGGATATACAAAATACTTACCTGTCAGTGCATTCCATACTCTCTTAGGATGTCTTGGAATATTAATAATTATTGCTATATTTGTGGTTATTAACCATTAAACTATAAGATTATGTACGTGAATCGTAGAATAGTACGCTTATTGACCAAAGCTCCCGTTAACATGTCAAATAATGCTTATGAATTACTTAAGTACTATTGTAAACAAAAGAAATTGGAAGAGTTTCCTAAACCATGGAAGTGCTACTGTTGCCATAAAGAGAAGTTTAACATGGTAGCCGCCTTTGTTGTGGATGCTTATGGAGAAGCAAGAAACTTATACCTAATCTTTATATGTTTAGACTGCCTAGAAGAGCGTATCAAAGAGCCAGAGAATCCTGCTACATTTCAAGTACTTTATGAGGATTTATTATTAGTTTCTAAATATGAACCTTCAGCTGACTTTGTAAACCTTAGCGTCGAGGAACTTTAAGTCTCCGTTCTTATTGTATCCTATATGCCAAGGAGTAACTGTACCTTTAAAGATTAATACTCCATTAGTGTACGTGCCATTTGAGTTGTCATAATAGAATCCAAGTTTATTGAACTTAAAATCTAGTGTAGGCTTAAAGTCATATACCCAAGTAACAACTGACATATCCTCTAATGGAGTAGCCTTCTTATCTATAAACTTCTTTAATTGCTTCTTAACTTTACGTATAGTCATATTAATTCATTTAAGGTTTATAGTTATTCATCTGTCATATTAATAATTCATTAAATTCATACCAACACCTAAAGCTGCTATTCCCCAGCCATACTTATTCAGTTTGCTTAAGAATCTATGCTTATCTTTTATCAAATGGTTATAAATAAGCTTAACATTGGTCATTGGGTCTCTACCTGCTGCCCAAGGTGGAGCATAATATGAATTATTGAGAACATCTTCAAAATCTGCTAAGTCTCTATAATTAGGCACTCCAGGTCTTCCTTTAATAATGTTAGCTTCTACTAGTGGGTGTAAATTAGAACTAAATTCAGACTCTTGTGTTAAATAATTATACATATTAGTAATTGCTTCATCTGACGCTGTTCTGAACTGTGGGTCTGCTTTTATAGATGCACGCCACTCCTCGAAGCTCTTAATATTATCCTTGTCAAATAGAGCCTGTAACCTCTTGCCACTGCCATGTTGCGATTTGAATCCTTCCATTGTCATATTAGGTTTATTAAGTACTTCCAAATAATTCTCTATGCCATGTTTAACTTCATGTCCAATCGTGCTAGGGTGGTCTTGTTTGACTATGTTAGTCGTAATGTTCTTGTAGCTTGGATTGGACAAAAATGGGTCGCCTATAAGTGTTTGAGAATAATTTGGATATTTCATTCCATTGATTATTCTATTATTACCGTCCCACATCTCTATGGGATTAAACTTAATATTGCCTTTGGCAGCCTCATCTAAGAACCACTGTCTCCCTTCCATATATCTTGTTCCAAGTTCTTTATCTATATCCTGTAACCTTTTAATAGTTTCAGGGTCATTTAAATACTCGATGAAGTTATTTAAAGATTCTGTAATAGACCGTCTTGGATTTCCGAAATCATTAAAGGAACGTCCCAGATTAAGAAATGGGTCACTGTTAGAAGGAATATGTTTCCTAGATTCCCTTCTAATAGCACGTTTAGCCATTTGTTTACCAACCTGTTTACCTGCCATAGATGCACCTTTACTAAGTAAACTACCTAATCCTGTTGCTAGTGTAGCATAGTCTGTAAAGGTAAGGATTCCATTTAAATTATGCAAACCTTCTTCATACTTCTTTGCTTGCATATAATCATCATATCCTTTACTAGCTGCTTCATGTGCTTGTTGATGCTGCCAAGGACTTTTAGCATCAGAGGTTACTGTAGGCTGTTCGGATTGCCCATATATGTCTATCATGGACTGAATATGTTCGGCAGGAGTAGCCCTTCTAATTCTATTAGGAATATCAGGTCTGTAATCCTGTATAGCATCTCTTCTAGCTATACCATGTGGAGGATTCTGATACTTAATAATCATACCATTCTCGCCTTTAGGAATACCATTATATACTCCAGTAAGTACTTTAGCATAATTAGTAGCTTCTGCATATCTTCTCTTACCTTTATTAGAACCAGTAAGCTTAGCTACAAACTTATTAATATCATCATTCTCATCAAAGTCATATAGTCTCTTTAGGAATTGTATCTTATCTGCTGCATACTCATCCATAGAATTATAAGACCTAAACTTCTGCTTAATAGCTTCACCTTTAGCATTCTTATCATTACCAGTTACATAATCACCTTTCCATGAACTACCAGTAGTTAAATTACCAAAGTTGTACTTACCTTGTGCAGACTTACCCCAACTAGATTCTAATGCGTCTTGTGCTAATAACATTCTAATTGCATTATCATTAGTAATACCTGCCTTCTTATAGGCATTAATAAGTTCTGTAGTCCATTGTCTTCTGTTAGTGTATGGACTCTTCCAAGTTGAGTTGGCAGTCTTAGCAACAGGTTTACTAGCTACTGGCTTGCTGACTGCTGGAGTAACTATTGGAGATTCTGGTTTATTAATTACTTCTTCAACTGGAGCTTCGTCCTTAACAGGAACTACTAAAGCTTCTGGTTTATCGTAAGTTGTATTAAAGTTATACTCACTAAATGGATTAATAGGATTAGTAATATCAGTGTAATCTATTGTAGGATTACTTACTGGATTATAACTAACAAATCTCATTCCTTGTTGAGCTTTCTTAATTCGCTTCTTATAGGTTGGACGACTTGATTTGATGAACTTCTTACGCATGTCTCGTTTGCCATTTATAAATATTCAACCTTTCCGGCATAGGGGTATTATATATAGATATATGACTAAGAAAGGTTGAATATTATATTAACAGCATGAGTATGATTCAATAAGGAAATAGTAATCCAACTATCTTCTTAAATACATCACCTGCCATTAGTTCACCACTTGCAGGTAATCCAGCCTTATTAATAGATACAATGATACTATACTTGGGATTATCAGTAGGAAAGTAACCACAGAACTCTACTGCATACATATCCTTAGTACTATCCTCATTAGTAGATAATGAACTAGTTCCCTGCATACCTGCAACTAGTACCTTATCAGACTTGGCAGGTTGACCTAATCCGTCAGTAATATTAAATACTAGAGCTTTCTTCAAACTATCAATACTAACCCTACTTGCTATTTGTGGATTAATAACTACTACACTATCCTTAAATAGTTGAGGCTGTATCATCTTCCCATTATTAGCAATAGCATTATAGAAGGTTAGTATTTGGATTGGCGATACATGTTGGTTATAACCAATACTAGACCATACAAAGGCTGTCTTTGTCCAGTTGTTATCTTTAGGAGTTACAAAGTGTGCAGGCTTTAGATTGGCTATTCCTGTAATACTATCCGGTTTACCATAGCTCATATTAGTAAGTAAATCAAAGTATGCTTGGGGATTATCACCAAAAGCCTTCTCCATAGTCTTATAAATGGCAATATTGGAACTAGCTGCCAATCCTTCTTGTACTGTAAGCTCGCCATATCCACCTCTATGCCAATTATGGTCTTTAAGCTCTCTGCCATGAACTTGATAGATACCATCTCCTGTATCAACCTTATCACTCAATTTCACCTTACCAGTTTCTAAAGCTACCAATAGCGATATTGGGTGCATCAGACCTGTAGACTGCCATACAGAGAAGTTCTCGCATGATTGGTAGTTCGTACTGTCTTTCTTAGTAAGTCCAACTAAAGCCTTAATTTGCCCTGTCTGAACTTCCATAACTATAACTTGCCCAGATTGGGCATTTATCTCTGATAATTTTTCTTCCAGAATAGAGGTAACATTAACCTGTAAGGTGCTGTCAATGACATTATCTCTAGTTCTATTTTCTTTATTTGTACAAGAATAAAATCCTGTACTCAATACAATCAATACTATTAATATTCTAAACACCTTCATTCTTTATTTATTAAAATGATTTTATAAACAGGTATGTTATCCCAAATGAGTCTTAAAGTAATTCTAATTGTTGGTTTCACCTCTTTTAATTTAATTTCTTGACTACCCCAAATAGCCAAATGTTCGTATAGAAGGACATCACTTCCATTATTGATTATTAAGGATACTTCTTTGTATGTTTTATTAGGACATATCCAATTAACTCTAAATTTCAACCCATAGTGGGTATTGAGATTTTCTACTCTTAATAATATTTGCTTAGCTAATTCACGAGCATCTTTATTACTATTAAGCTTATTTTGTATCTTAAACGCATTTTCTATCTCTGCTTCTTCCTTCTCTTTTTTCTTTTTCTCAGTTCTCAAATGATGGGTTAATATTTTTTTTCGTAACCATGAAATAGATATTTTATAACCACAATATAATATACAAAGAACTATTGGTGGAACAATAAGCCAAGCTCCGTCAGTAGAAGTGTTATATGCCAAAATTGTAAGCGTTGCAGTAATACTTGCTATTAAAATATAGCCTAAAACTTTTGCTGCCAAAAATAGTTTATATTGTTTTAGTATATCATTCTCTTTCTTGGTTTTCGCAAGTTTCTCTTGTTCGATTCTTCTTTCTTCCTCTGCTCTTCTAGCTTCTTCTTGTCGTAGTCTTTCCTGCTCTATACGATATTGTTGCTGTCTTTTATACTCTTCCTCTATGCGTTGCTGTTCTTTCCGTTGTTGCTCAATCAACCATCTTTTCTCTTGTTCTTCCGCTTCAATTCTTTTACGTTCTATTCCTTCAAAATAGTTATTCAGTTCTTTAAGAGATTTAGGATAAAAAGATTCACTTTGCTCTTCATTTATCATAAAGGCAAATCTTTCTGTGCCATCTTGCTGTAAAGCGAATATGACATTATTAATAAATGAAGGATGAAACATAAATGATTGTTCCCTGAAAGAAACAACAAGAGATTTATTGGCAGGTATGTATTGCCATTTAGCATTGGTAACATTGCCATTTACTGACGCAATGAGAGAACCGTTTTCTTGAAAAACATACAATTCCTTATCTCCACAATCATTGAATATTAACCAAGACTTATTACATAATATAGTCTTAACATCCAGTTCTTCACTGAATCTTTTATATCTATTAAAGCTATCCAGTAAGAATGTTTTCATATTACTCTGTCATGTTCTTGCTTAAAATAACCACATAAAAAATCCCACATTCCAGACCAACCAATATTGAGAATAATCATAGAAGCAATTCCTTCAATATTTTGTTGAGTTAACAAGTCTGGCAACCATTGTTTCATTGCACCTGCTATAACTTTGGCTTCTGCCATATATTGATAATTATGCGGAACAATATTATATACTTCATCCTTATTAGCTGTTTGTACTATATTATTGTAATGGGATAACAGGTAGTGACATCCAACATTCACTATATCAGAAATTGTATCATTCCCTCTAACCTGTCCTCCATTTCTATAACACAAATCATTATAAGATTCTACTGTTATCTGTTGCGCTTCTGCTAGTGTAATCATAAAGGATAGTATTCAATATTTGTCCTTTGAAATATCTGTTGGGCTATATTTACTCTATTCATGAAGTTGCCACCCATTTTACAAATCTGGAGTAATATAACTCTAACTTCATTTTTTACATCCCTATTGAGCTCTGATACAATCTGGAAAGCTTTAAAAGGATTTGCTTCTGTAGCTTGATTCCACAATATATTACCTGCAATTGCTCCAGAATCATTATCTGTATCATATCCTAACTCTTTTAGAACATAATCAACCACACAATTATCCCTTTCCTCTACCATACTGCCATCTGCTGAAAGTATCAACTGGCATACAAGTTGCAAAATTGCAGTTTTATCCTCAACTCTTAGTGAGCTCATCATCCTTTTACTTCTTTCTTTTTCTGAATTAATGATATCCATTAATCTGCTATAATCAGTTGCCATATCCTTATGATTTTAATATTTGTCTAATTTTATATGCAATATTCATACTATTATTATTGAAATCTGCATAGGTAAGCATTTTCTTCTTTTTAATGCCATTTCTAATAAGGAGCCAGTGTTACATCTACATAAGGGTTAATCCCTTCATTATCTATGTAAACTTCTTCAACTCTTAAACCAAAACAAATCATAGATGCTTGTATTTTTCTTAGATGGTCAGAAAGCCCAACGCCATATATGGCTATTGAACCAATTTTACCATTCAGAGTAGGACAAAATATATATTTAGAACAAAAGCGTCCCATGTGATAAACATCAATATGAAATGTTCCAGTACTCCAATTATCATCAGTTGTTACAATATGATAATTCTCAAATCTTCTAAAGCCATTACAGACATTTTCAATCATTTGCAGGCTTTCTGGACTTAAACGAAAAGTTGGTGCCATATAACTATATATTCATTAGGTTAATTATATTTCTACTTTAGTATAGCGTTCTCATTTACAGATTAGTAAAATAGCCTCTTCTCTCTAAATGTAAATTTATACTCCCCAATTCTCCCCAAGAAAGTAGTTAATCATAGTATTTAAAGTATTAGAGAACTGATAGCATATAATTGGTTGCTATAATACTTTATTTTGTCACAAATATAATAATTACTTAGTTTATTTGCCCAAAGATTTTAAGATAAAAATGCCTAATCTCTGGATTTAGTGAAGATTTTAACAGTCTACATACTGTTTGAGAGGTAGGGACTAATTGTAAATATGCCTGTTCCATAGTCTATCATTTGTTGTATCCAGTTCCCAATAGATACAATTCTACATACAAAAAAGGCATGGGAACCATTGTACACCTCATTCATCAGGTTCTTGCAAAACCTACCATACAAGATATAACAACAGTTACCCATGCCAATAATATTACAGGCTACTCTACTGGAGTAGAAAGTAAACATCAGCACGGGCATTGTTGTTACTGTCTCTGTATGGTTTCAAATTTGCAAGATTCGATGAATAGAGACAATAACAAAATGCCTTTCGTTAATATGTCCTCCTATTTCTAGGATTGGCACAAAGATAATGAAAGGTATTTATTTTGCAATTAAATCTGCCTGTTAAAATAAGAGTTGAGAGCTATTTCTACTTCATATTTTTGTGATTTGAGACAGAACTATTCAGGGTATAAATAAAAAATCTCTGGTTTATCCTGTCTCAAGTCTCAATTATCAGAAACTAAGACAATCATAGGTATTTAATAATTCTTCCTGTCTTAATCCCAAGTATCTCTTAGTAATTGATACACTGGAATGATTGAATAGCTCCATGAGCTTAACAAGTGCAAGCTCTGAATTATCGTTATTCATGTTGTAGACCTGTCTGCCAAAGGTCTTTCTAAGAGAATGACAACTGAAATTGCCTATTTGTAGCCTGTATTTTTTCTTAATCTCCTTCAACATGACATTGATTCTCTGAACTGTGTACACTGTCCCCTTCTGACTTATCAATACAGGAGCATTTATGCCAACTGGATTTATATGCTCATAACAATCTCTGATATGTTGCTGTAGCTGCATATTAATCCTAATTGTCCTTTGCTTCCCTGTTTTAATCTCTGTAATGGTAAATTCTTCTGCATCTAATATCTGATTCCACCTTAAAGCAAGAATATCAGAAATTCTTAAACCTGTGAAGCAACCCAAAGCGATAAGAAGTGACATCTTATAATTACTGTCTCTTGCCAACTTTCTTATTAAGTTCATCGCTTCGCTCCATTGCAAATAATCTGCTGTTGTACTTGAATATTTAAGTGACATAACGTTCTGTTTTATAGTG
>ERZ826396.3446-NODE-3446-length-10458-cov-2.441507_pt1 | contig 10458 bp, 5 predicted proteins | sample MGYA00519926_ERZ826396 | MGnify/ENA primary metagenome ERZ826396 (study PRJEB31778, sample SAMEA3449230) | human gut metagenome | biome: human gut; feature: human-associated habitat; material: faeces | place: United Kingdom | collected 2010/2012 ...
TGGATGACGATGAGCGAAATCGTGGACACTGCGATTTATATCCCTTTGGAAACGACGGACGAATGTTTGATTGACGCTTCGATGTTCCGACGCATGGAGTATTATAAAGGAAAATTTTATTGTTTTGTATTTACAGGAGGGTTGTATATTTTTGACCGGAATGGTAGATTCCAAAAATTGATTCCGATAGGCCGTGCACCTGGAGAATTAAATGTTTGTAATTCTCATAAAGCGTTTTTGATTGATAAGAAAAATGATCGGTTGGTATTTCCGGGTTGGTATAAATTTTATTATTACGATTTGGAAGGGAATTACATCGAAAGCCGGAATCTGAAATCGAAGTTGGTTCCTGCTCAGGCTGCCTTGGAGAACGGTGAGTGGTGGTTTTATTTTTTCGGAAGTGCTTCTTTTAATAAAGGCGATGCCAGTCATTACTACCGGTATGATTTTGATGAGGGAATAAAGGAAGGATTTATGCCTGCAAGTCCATTAAACCGCTACGCAGAAGGAGGATTTGGATATGGAGTGGATAGTTTAGTATTGGCTTATTCTCCTTTAGTGAGTGATACCATTTATCAGATTAACAAGGGACATTTCTGTCCTGCTTTTTATGTCGATTTTGGGAAAGATAAATATGTTTTGGGGAATGATTACATACAGCATAATATAAAAAATCTGAGATCGAAGACCGGTATTATTACAGAGGTCGTTGCTGGGGATGATGTTATTTATTTCGTTTTTGTACGTAAAGGTTATAGTCAGGAGGCTTACTTCTATAGAAGAACAGGAGAAGTAATTACGGGAGCGAAGCATAAAGAAGAGGATATATTTGTACCCTTCGGTTCAACATTAACTTATACGGACGGTTACTTCGTTGCTTGGGAAAATGCTTATATTTTTACCCAATGGGCTCCAGATATAGCTGCAAGATTGAATGTGAAAGAATCGGATAATCCGGTCATTGTTCTTTATCGTTTGAAAAAATAAAAATCTCGTAGCATATGAGAATAAACCGAATTATAAAATCGATCATGAAGTATATTTTGAAAATCCTGCTATTTCTTATCATTTGTGATGCATGCAAGCGTTCAGATATCGATGTTTTCGATATTGTCGAGGAAATCACTGACTACGACAGTGTTTATTCTGATAAGAATGACGTTTTTAATAGAATAACTGATTTTGGACAGTGTCTTGATAACTAAGCATATGAATGACACATATCATTTTTCATTTATTGATGTCAATGGGAAGAAGATCATAAAAAGATTAGGAAAAAGAGGACGAGGTCCTGGTGAATATCTTCAAATAGGAACTGGATTTACGGTTTGTGGGTCAAAATTGGTTTTTTTGGATGCTATGCAGAAAGAAATAAATTATGTTTCGATTTCTGATGTGATTGAGAATAAAATTCCTTACCATATAGAGAAAGAAGCTTATCCATATACGGTGGATTTTAGGCCCAGGCATATGGATGTAATCAATCACGTAAAAGTTGCAGTTGGATCGTTTAAAGAAGGGTACTTTGGTTTGCTTGATTCAAGTAATAATATACTCGGTTGTTTTTTCGATTATCCTTTTGCTTATGAAGGAGTGGAAGGAATATATAGAGGGAGTGTATACCAAACAAAAATTAGTTCAAATGATATTCAGAATAAATTTGTTATTTTAACCTTAGCATCCGATGTTTTTGAGATTTATCAAATTGAAGGAAAAGATATCCATCGTATATTTCTTAATCCATATAATCACATCCCTCTTATTCGTGAAAGAGCAGGACGCTATGGAATCAGAATAAATGAAAGTATAGCCGGCCTGATGAAGATGGCTGTTTCTGATGAAATGATTTGTTTTACTTATTCTGCAGAAAGTTATGCGAAAGCTAATAAAGCCGGATTTATTTCAAATGAAATTCTTTGTTTTAATTGGAAAGGTGAGAAAATAAAAAAATATTTATTACCTTTTCCAATAAGCACTTTTTGTGTCGATAAACACTTCATTTATGGAGTCAGGTATATCGACGATGAATCGATAATCTATCGCTTTAAACTGTAATTTATTCTCTCCTGCCGGTGTGCCGGATTAAATGTTTGTATGAAAGACGATGGCTCCTTTCATACAAACATTTAATCCTACATTCATTTTACCATCCGGGATTCTGATCGTGCTGAAGATTAGGATTCCGTTCCAGTTCTACCTGCGGGATAGGCCATAACTCATGCCGTGGCTGGTACTCACGTGTAAACATCAAATCGCCGTAGATATCGGTTGCATTTTTGACTGTCGGGCCATAGATACCCCAACGCCTCAGGTCCCAATAACGGTGGCCCTCAGCCGGCAATTCATATGCCCGCTCGTTACGAATACGTTGCCGCATTTCTTCCTGGCTGTTGACAGCCAGCCAGGGGCTGCCATTGTTCAACGACGGCATCCCCACCCGGTCGCGTACTTTGTTGAGTTCTGTAACGGCTTTGTCTAAACTGTTCTCTTCGTTATATGCCTCTGCCAGCATCAACAGTACATCCCCCAGGCGGATCAACGGAAATTCATAAGGTACCCGCGTATATTCTCCCCAATAACCGTCAAGATTACCGGTGGGAATAAATTTACGCCAGAAATAAGAATTCCAGCCTTCGGAATTCCGGATAAAGGCCTGTGCTTCCATCGGTGAACCGCCTTTTTGGGGATTGTGAAGCACAAACTGCTTATCCATCGGCACCGAACCGGCGTCTGTTCCCAGATAATGGGAATAAGGCGTAATGACATTCAGGCACAGGCGGGGATCCCGCTTGCGGTATGCGTCGAGGACTTTAGTTGTGTCACAATTCAATAAGTCGGTAATCTTTGTACTCCCGTCATCTATCGCAACACTCAGGACATCACGCCGGAATTCCGGACTACCGTCGTTGAATCCCGGAAAGATATCGTCCCAGTTAAACGGACTGCCATCGAGGTTCTCGTACATATCCACCAGGTGGGTCGAAGGTACGATACAATTGCTGGCAATGAGGCGCATAGTGGATTTATTGCCCAGAAAACTGCACAATTCCAGCCCGTGCCCTGCCACGTTACCGTCCAGAGACTGGATGGAGAAAATCATCTCTTTGCTGCGTTTGCCGTTGTACAAGCGGAACAGTTCATTGTAATCCGGATGCAGTTCATAGCCGTAATTATTCGTTTTGTTGTAGACGATTTCTTCAAAATCGGCAATGGCCTTGCTCCACTCCCGGTTGTAAAGATATACCTTCCCGCGCAAAGCGTAGGCAGCCCCTTTCGTGGCACGCCCGTAATCGGATGTTTCCCAGGCTACGGGAAGTTTGGAGATGGCATCCGTCAGGTCGTCGAGAATGTGACCGCGGATGGTTTCTGCCGATTCGCGCGGGTTGGACAAGGTGGCGAATTCCTCTTCGATGATACAGCTCTCATCGTAATAAGGTACTCCTCCCCAGCAATTGAGCATTCTGAAATAGGCCATGGCACGCAGGAATTTGGCTTCGCCTATGACACGTGTTTTCACTGTTTCATCGATATCCATGGCGGAGACATTCCGGATGACCGTATTCGAACGGTGTACTACTTCGTAGAGATATTGCCAGGTGTTCTGGACAGAAGCGTCACCGGATGAAAAAGAGGTACCCCGGGCAATTCCGGCATGGGGAGACGTACCGTTCGCAATATCGGATATCATATCGAAAGTAAAGTCGCGTCCGAAAGCCCAGCCGGCTTTCATGGCAGCATACAGAGCGACGGCCGCCTGATTGGCATGTTGCTCTGTCCGCCAGAACGTTTTGTCGTTCAACTGGTCGGCAGGAGTATAATCGAGCGTTTCACACCCTTGGAGTAATAAACCTATACCTAAAAGAGCGGAAAAAATATAGTGTCCTTTCATTAGTGCTGAATTTTAAAATGTGACATTGATTCCAACCGAATATTGCCTCAACTGAGGATAACCTACGCCGGCGGCTATTTCCGGGTCCAGACCGGGGAAATCCGTTAAGGTAAACAAGTTGTCGATGCTGGTATATATTTTGAGATTTTCGACAAAAAATTTCTCCGAAATATGGCTGGGAAGCGTGTATCCTAACTGTATGTTCTTACACCGTAAATAAGAGGCGTTAAACACCAAGGCATCGCTGGCAATGTTGTTTTTACTGTTGGCATTGTTCCGGAGCCGGGGATATTTGGAATTGTAAGGATTTTCAGGTGTCCAGGCATGGTCGGTAATATCTTTATTCAAGGATTGCCCCATGACAGTGACAAACCGGAATGCCTGGTTGTTATAATAGACTTTGTGTTTTCCTACCCCTTGGAGCAACATACTGAAATCGAATCCTTTCCAGGAAATACCGATATTACTGCCGAAAGTAAATGCGGGGGAGTCGCCGTTGCCGATCTCGATCCGGTCGTTGGCATCCAGATTCCCGTCATGATTCGCATCTGCATACAGGAAGTCGCCCAATTCCGGTCTTTGATAAGTGGCGAAATAGTCCGGATTTTTATCGACCAGAGACTGTACATAGTCCAGATCGGACTGATCGCGGACAATACGGTCCACAGACATGACATATAACTGATTGATGGGTTTCCCTTCCTGCAATTTATAAACGCCGTTAATAGAGGGGACTTTCCCCTGAAATTTGGTCACTTTATTGCGGACATATCCCATGTGGAAGCCAAGAGAATAGGTCATACTGCCGATATGATCGAACCAGCTGATATCGAAATCGATACCCCGGTTGCGTACCTTGCCGGCATTCTGATTGGGGACAGCAGAAGTGCCGTGCTCTAACGGTGCCGGCAATGAAATCAGGATATCTGTCGTCAGCCTGTTGAATACATCCACAGAACCGCTTAAACGATGGTCAAACAACCCGTAATCCAGACCGATATTGGTCATGTGCGTCGTCTCCCAGGTGAGATTGGGATTGGCGAGGGTGGTCTGTGCCAGACCACTGGCCACCGCATTGCCCAGTACGTAATTGGCTGAAGCATAGAGGGGCTGATACATATAGAAAGTCGATGTGGCGTTGTTGCCGAGTGTACCGTAAGAAACCCGCAGTTTCAGCATATCCAGCCAACCGGCAGCTTTTTTCAGGAAGGGTTCTTCCGAAATGCTCCAACCGGCGGATACGGAAGGAAACCATCCCCAGCGCTTATCGGGGGCAAAACGGGAGGAACCGTCTGCCCGCAGGTTTACTTCCAGTAGATATTTATCGTCCCACGACAGGTTTATCCGGCCGAAATATGAACGCATGGCCCATTCTGTATAGTTTCCTTCAATCTCACCGTTGGTACTCCCCCCGTTGATACTGGTCAGAGCATCGTCGGCCAGATCGTATTTCCTGAACCGTTCGTCTTCCCGTTTATTGTATTCCTGACTGATACCAACCAGTGCAGAAGCATTCAGTTTGCTGACATTCCATTCATAGCGTGCCGTCACATCCGAAGTCCGGAACGTATTCCGACGATTATACCGGTTGATATAAGTACGGACCGTACCTTCCCGCAGCAGTACAGGTCCATCCAGTGTAAAGCGATATAGATTTTTGTCGCATAATTGATATTCTTCATTCCGTTCCCAGGAGTTATAGGTGAACGAAGCACTCAGGGTCAAACCTTCTACCGGTGACAAACGGGCAAACAGTTTGGGGACAATACGACGGGTTTTTATCGGAAAATCCTCTTTGTAAAACCACATACGCCGGTAAGGATTAAAATTGCTGACGTTCTCTTCCTCCGGATTTTGCACACCTCCGTACAGACCCGTTTCAGGGTCATAGAGCGTCATGCCGGGAACTGTATTCAATGCTCCCGAACCGAATATCACGTCTCCTCCGTTGGTAGCATTTTCGGCATTCGGATTATTGGAATCCATATAACCGAAGATGTTCATTCCGGCAGTGATCCAGGGTTTGATGTCGACTTCGACATTCGAACGCAGTTGATAACGCTCATAATCGGTATTATAAACGATACCCGGATTTTTCACATAGCCCAGAGACAGGTTATAACGTACCGTTTTCGTTCCTCCGATAGCCGAAAGATTATGATTCTGTACCACCGACGGATTCCGGTAAATATGATCCTGCCAGTCGGTATTGGGATAAACGGTGGGGTTAGCTCCGTTGTCATTGCGCCAGGCGTCGATGGAGGTCTGGGAGAAACGGGGGGCTTGCCCGTTAGCAGTCAGAGCTGCATTCTGAATCTCCATAAAATCGGCATAGTCGGTGACCAGATTCAAGCGTTTAGCTACCTTTTCAAACGAGAAATTGCCGCTGTACGTAATTTTGGCACTGCCTTCGTATCCGGTTTTTGTGGTAATCAGGATCACTCCGTTGGCAGCCCGCGAACCGTAGATGGCCGACGAAGCGGCATCTTTCAGTATCGAAATGTTTTTTATATCCTGGGGATTGATATCACTGATAGCACAACCGGCTACGCCATCGATCACCACGAGCGGATCGGCATTATTCAATGTACCGACACCCCGGATCCGGATCGTAGAAGTCTCGAAACCCGGGGTATTCCCCCCCGAATTGGTTACGGTCAGTCCTGAGGCCAATCCGGCCAGGGCATTCTCGGCATTGGTGACTGGCCGCTCGGCCAAGGCATCGATGCTAACCGAGGAAACAGCTCCGGAGAGATTTGCCTTTTTCTGTGAACCATATCCTACTATAACTACTTCATCCAATTTTGTCCGGTCTTCATACAAGGTAAGGCGCATATTTTCCCGCGCATTGACCTCGAGGGTTTTGTATCCGATAAAGGAGATGCGTAACGGGGAACCGAACCGGATATCCGGTAATTTGAACTCGCCGTTAAGATCGGTCACTTGCCCTGTGCCGCTTTCTTTGATCAGTACATTTACACCGATCAAAGGTTCTCCGGCAGCGTCGGTCACTCGTCCCTTGGCCGTAATGATACGCTGCTTTTTCAATTTATCCTTTTGGTCTTCCAACGGTTCCGGAGATTTTTTCCGGTTATCCTTTTCTGCATAAGAAATCGGTTCACCGGCCGGCCGGAATTCTTTTCCGGCCTCCTGAGCATGAAGCGGCAGCCAGAACAAAGTTACCAGAAAGGTCAGGCATCGTATCCGGACTCTATACTTTCTATTCATATTAAATTTTTTCAGATTGTGCATATTTTCCATTTTTTGAATATACTATAGCATCCAATAAAACACATGCCAACCGGATTTTGCAAGATTTTACAACTGAGAAACAATTATTTACATTTTAATTACACAAGCGATAGCTGAGTAATAATTCCCCGGTTTGTGGAATATTTCCCCAACGGGTATCTCCGAATTCTATTATAATTTCCGATTTTTTTATATATATGGTGTATTAAAACGGCTTATATCGGAAAAATCTTTAAATTTGTCTTATTTTCTGATTCGTTATGATTATTTGATGAAACAGAATATGGGATCACTATATTAATTTTTAAAAGAATCGGATGGTTTCGGATAATCGGTGGGTTGCCACAACTAAAGGGATCGTGGTGTTTTGTTGACTGCACTGTTGTTTGTATTTTGGTACGATCGTGATCGTGAGCTGGCAGAAAGCCATGTAACGGCCGTGCGTTTCGGTTTCTATCGGGTGATTTGGATAGAAGTTTTGTGTGGTATTACAGTGGCTTGGTGCGTTCGGAAAAAATTTCGTTTTCGCCTGCCGGATGCGGGGGTATTGTTGTTGGGGGGATATGTCCTGCTGCGTTCGGTTTATGGGGATGGGATGGTCGGTTATCGGACAGAATTATGGATTTTGTTTGTGATCCTTTATTTTTTATTGCGTCTGCTTTCTTCGCTTTGCCGGAATGCCGTCACGGTGATGTTGTGGACGCTCATGGGAGCGGGATTGGTAGAGACGATTTATGGGTTCGGACAATTGTATGGTTGGTTCGCCTCGGGGCATTCGCTTTACCGGCTGACAGGATCTTTTTTTAACCCGGGGCCTTATTCGGGATTTTTAGTGATGGTATTGCCGGTCGTTTTGTTCTATTGTTTATCGGTGTATCCCGGTCGGCAAAAGAGTGTCGGTGAGTGGAGGTACAAGTTGGAGTCCGGCTTTGTCTGGGGGATACTGTTGTTGATTTTGTCTATTTTGCCGGCCGGAATGAGCCGGAGCAGCTGGTTGGCGGCGGTTGCCGGATGCGGGGTGGTAACGGCATTTTATTACCGGATCAGGAAACAGCTGAAAGAGCTGGGACGAAAACTGGGAAAAAAGGCTTGGTGGGTAGCGGGTATCGGTGTGGTGTGTCTGTTGCTGTTGTTCAGTGGACTTTATCTGATGAAAAAAGATTCGGCCGATGGACGCCGTTTAATGTGGAAAATCGCTGGTCGGGCGATAGCCGAAAATCCTTGGGGGGGATGTGGATTGGGCTATTTTGGCGGTGCATTCGGGAAAGCGCAGGCTGCTTATTTTACCACGGAGGAAGCCTCGGAACAAGAAGAGTGGGTGGCCGGCTCGCCGGAATACGGGTTTAATGAATATTTGCAGTTGGGGGGGGAATTGGGGATTGTCGGGAGTATCCTTTTCTTATTGGCTGTCGGGTTGGCAGTCCGGCAATTGCTCTATTCTTCCCGCCCCGAGAAAGGAGCGGTGCTGGGAGGGCTGACAGCCTTTTCGGTGTTCGCCTGTTTTTCTTATCCGTTGAGTGTGATTCCTTTGGTGATTGTATTCGTTCTGTTTATGGCGCTTGCCGGTACGCTGGATGACCGGAAACTGCCTGCGGAGGAACGAAAAAGGACTGTGGGTGCATGGTTTGTCATGGGAGCTTCTCTCTTGATGGCAGGTATTACCTGGCGATTGACGCAGCATAAGGAGGAATGGAAGCAGGCTTATATCCGTTGGGGAGAGGAACAACGTTATTTCAGCATGGATATTTTTGAGGAAACGGTAGATCATTACCGGGATTTATATCCTTTTTTGAAAGACCAGCCGAAATTTCTTTTCGAGTATGGACAGTGTTTGTCGAAAACCGGGCAATATGAGGAAGGGATTCGGATTCTGACAGAAGGTACACGGCTCAGTGCCGATCCGATGTTCTATAATATTATGGGGAAAGACGCCGAAGCCTTGAAGCATTTCGGACAGGCTGAAGCCTGTTTTAAGCAGGCTTCCTATATGGTGCCTCATCGTTTATATCCCCTCTATTTATTGGCGAAAATGTATTTCGAAAGCGGACAATCGGAGAAAGGCCGTGATATGGCCCGGCAGGTGATTCAGAAAGCACCCAAAGTGATGTCGGATGCCGTAAAAGAAATGAAAGCAGAATTGGAAGAAAGACTGAAACCATAGGAAAAAGAGAGAATTTGTTAAAAAGTACCGTTCGGATTGAAAAAGAAGGGGAAAAGTGAAGGGAGATTGTAAGGTTTTAATATATTTACAACTAATTATACTTTCGCAATATTTTAAAGAAAAGATATGAATAAAATCGCTTTTTTTGCATTAATGCTCGCCTTGGGGCTTGTCGGTGGTTGTGGAAATAAGAAGGAGGAGAAAAAAGAAGAAAAAGATTTGGCCCGGATCAGCCAGAAACAGGACAAAATCGAGGTGAAAGCAGCAAAAGTCCGGCTGGCTCCCTTTGAAATGGAATTGGTCAGCAATGGCAAAGTTAATGCCCGTCGGAAAGCGGTTTTGGCTTTTATCACGAATGATGTGGTCAGGAAAGTACATGTGAAAAATGGAGAAAGGGTGAAAAAAGGAGATCCCATCGTGAGCGTGGACGAACTGAAAGCCGGTCAGCAGTTGGAAGCCGCCCGCCTGAGCTGGGAAAAAGCGAAGCTGGAATTGAGGGGACGGCTGATGAATGAGGGGATAAATTCATTGGAAGATACGCTGGACGAACGTGTAATCTCTAAAACCCGGCTGGAAAATATCAAATTACAGATCGGTTATACCTCTGCGGCTAAAGAATATGAAAAAGCGGTGTACGATTATTCGAACATCACGGTGTATGCTCCTTTTGACGGCGTGATCGCCGATCTGGAGGTGAAGGAATACAACCAGTCCTCTGCCTATAAAGAGGTTTGTTCGGTAATCGACGATGCTACCATGGAGATTGTGTTTAACGTACTGGAAACCGAGATCGCCCATTTGAAGGCAGGGATGGAAGTAGAGATTACGCCTTATGCAAACGATAAAGTTACCCTGAAAGGCACGGTGACTGAAGTGAATCCGAAAATCGATGAAAACGGTATGGTGAAAGTCAGGGCTACAACCGATAATCCCGAAGCAGTGTTGGTGGATGGAATGAATGTCAGTATATTGGCTAAACGGCAAATCGCCGATAAATTGATCGTCCCGAAAACAGCGGTGTTGCCGCGGCAAGGGAGAAAAGTCGTGTTTGTCTACGAGAATGGCCGGGCTATATGGAAATATGTCGAAACAGGATTTGAAAATAGCCGGGAAGTGTGTATCGAATCGGGATTAAAAGAGGGGGAAGAGGCTATTT
>ERZ826396.3448-NODE-3448-length-10455-cov-6.930577_pt1 | contig 10455 bp, 10 predicted proteins | sample MGYA00519926_ERZ826396 | MGnify/ENA primary metagenome ERZ826396 (study PRJEB31778, sample SAMEA3449230) | human gut metagenome | biome: human gut; feature: human-associated habitat; material: faeces | place: United Kingdom | collected 2010/2012 ...
CTACAGAGGGTGTCTTTCTTTTGTGCAATATTTTGGATTTGCTCATTTATAGTTAGGTAGTATGGCTTCACAAGCAGATGTTAATGAGTTGCTGAAAGAATTTGACCTTTATCAATTCAGGGAAAAACATCCGCAGACTTTATCAGGTGGACAAAAGCAAAGACTGGCAGTTGTTACTGCCCTTTTATCCAATAAGAGGGTTCTGATTTTTGATGAACCTACAAGTGGATTAGATTATGACAATATGCTTCGAGTCAGTAAAACGCTTAAAGCGCTGGCGGAAAAGGACTATTTTGTTTTAGTTATTACCCATGATTTTGAATTGATTGAATCAGCTTGCGACCGTTGTCTTAGACTGGAAAATAACCAAATTTATGATTTATAACTGCACTATTTATAGCAGACAGGAGGTGAGAGTAACTGATACTTCATTCGTCCGGGGAGGATTACCTGGAAGCCATACTTGTTCTCCAAAAGAAATTCGGTATGGTACGCTCCGTAGATGTGGCCCGACACATGGAGGTGTCAAAGCCCAGCGTGTGCCATGCGGTGGCTACCTTGCGGGACGGCGGCTTTCTTACAATGGACGAAGATCACTTTCTCCATCTGACCGATGTAGGCCGCGAGGTTGCCGAAAAAATCTACGAGCGCCACTGCTTCTTTACAGAACGACTTATAGAATTAGGCGTTGATCCTGAAACCGCAGAGACCGATGCTTGCCGAATCGAACATGTTATCAGCGCAGAAAGTTTTGAACACCTTAAAAAGTCTTTTGAAAACAACAACCAGGAGGTGGTACCATCGGACGAGTAATCATCTTAGATCTGCAGGAAAAAGACTCCGAAGCATTTGATGAAATTCTTGCTATCCTGCGTAGCCATCAAGAGATAGAAAAATTTGAGCTGGCCATGGAGCCGATGTTATCCCTCCCTGGCCTGGAGATCTATCCGGTCAAACGGAAAGTCTTCCGAGATCGACAAGAGATCCGGCTTACCACAAAGGAGTATGAAATCCTTCTATTGCTTGCGGCCAACAAGGGGCATGTGCTTACATACAGCCAAATCTACGAGAAGGTTTGGGGAGATTGCCCGTCTGGTAGTGAAAACAACACCATTGGCTTTCACATCTGCAACCTACGGGAGAAGCTGTACCAGGCGGCTCCCAATGCTCCCTTTACCATCCGATCCGTCCGGGAAGTCGGATATTGCTTTGAAATACAAGCAGAGAAATAAAACTCAGCAGTCTGATCCATCAGGCTGCTGTTCTTTCTCTAATTTTTCAGATTGAAAAATTCTAAGATATCCAAATTATAAGAGAATAATCAATATTCAATATAAATAATATATAGATAAACTATATACACGTCTTAAAGCCATTATGTATGGCAAAAGAAATGGCAGAAAATCTCTACTTTTCTTTTGCCTTTCAATCAATATGTCGGAACTCCGTATCCTACAATCTGCCCATATCCAATCGGGTAACTCCGTCTGGCCACTTTATCTCCGCTGTTTCCTTCTATTGTATAAATGGTTCCATCTACCACGCTTTCCACAATCCCTACATGGTCGATACTCCCGTCATTTTTCCAGTCAAAGAAAACAAGATCTCCAGAGGCGGGAACATAGCTGCCATCCATGAATTGGCCCCGGCTCTCAAACCATTCCATGCCTGCAGAACATAAAGAAAACTTTGGTATCACTCCTGCCTCAATATATCCGCACTGATCGGCGCACCAGCTTACAAAACAGGCACACCATTCCTCTCTGCTGGAAAATCCATACCAGCTCCAGTAGGTATCTCCCCCATTGCCTTCCTGAGTCAGTGCCACCTGCACAATCGCCTGGCTCCCGGTTCCCGTGGGGATACGTCCAAACACGTAGTATCGCAGCACATGGGATACGTACTCCTTATCCCCGTAACTACTCCACCCGTTCCGTTCCGCCATCATTTCAGAGAATTCTACCGCATTGGCATAGGTGTACCCTCCGTAATTCTCTTTCGCCCAGGAAATGTAACCATTCCCATAATTATATCCCTGCAGGGCGAGTTTTATATGATTCATATCCACCGGACTTTCCACGCCCGCCTCCCGCAGACAGGCCGCAAGGTTTTGGATACCCACATCAATGGAATACTCCGGATCTGTGATCCCATTTGGCGTATTGGGATAACGGGTATTATACCCGCACTCGGACGCCTGCATGGGATCGGTTCCCTGTCCGCCGCTCTCCTGCATCATGACCGCTTTGATCAACTCCACATATTCCTCAATCCCGTGCTGTCTGGCATACTGCCGGATCAATGGCTCATACGCCTCTACCTCTGCGCTGACAGGAGCAACGGTACTGGAGTTACTTCCTCCCACCATGCTGAACAGCGCTCCAAATAGAATGACAATTGCAAGGATCAACACCACGATCCAGCCACCTGCAAGGATAGCAGAGACAAGCGCTTTGGTAGCTGCAATGACGGCCTTAACTGCGGCTGTGACAGCTTTTGCCGCCGCTTTTGCAGCCTTCGCCGCCGCAATCGCTGCCTGTCTTGCGGCAACGGCGGTCCGCTGCGTGGTCAACACCGCAGCCCTTGCTCCCTGTCCTGCAGTTCTGGTAGCCACTTCCGTAGTCCGGACTGCACTGCGCCCGGTCCGTTCCGCTGTCCTGATCGTCCTGCCCGTGCCTTTCACTGCGGCTTTCCCGGAAGTTTTTATAGAAGCATGGGCTGTTTTGATTGTTTTCTCTCCCCGATCAAACGCCTTGACTGTCTGCTTTGGAAGTTCCCGGATCTGCGTTCCTTTCTTTACTGCCTCCCTTCCTCCGGCGGCCTGCCTTCCGGCTGTCCGCCCGGTCTGCGCTCCTGTCCGGTTTTTCATCTGCTCTTTCGGCTGGTAAGTCTTTTCTGTACCGGACGAAAAAGAAGAGGCGGAAGGCTCTCCGTTCTTCTCCCGGAAAGCCTCTGCCTCTTTTTCTTCTCTGCCCCTCTCCCGGACAGCATGAATTACCTTTTCCCCCTGTTTTCCTGCCTGCTGAACCGTTCCACGGGCGGCTCTCTCCCCTTTTTCCATGACCTGATCTTCGGCATAGCCTACGGGATTTCCCTGTTCCTTGACCTGTGTCTGTTCTGCGTTGTCTCTTGTCCGGATATAGGCCCCTTTCATATGCTCCGCCGCTGTCACTGTTTTATCCAATACCTTGATATCCTTCTGGACGTGGCGGGTTTTGATCGTTCTTCCCATCGCCTGCCCTCCTTTCGGATATGGGATTTTCAGATCTTCTTAGCCACAACCACAAGCCTTCCATTGGTATTGGAATATTCGCAGGTGGACAACGTAAGCAGCCTATCTCCATATGTGGCGGTCACTCCCGTATCATAAAGGGCAAGTTCCCTGCACTGCTCCACATAGTCCGTAAACTCTTTTTTCGTCTCTGCATGAGAAAAGAGATAGAATTTGAATCCGGTATCGTCATATACCGTGGTCTTGAATACTGCGATCACTTCATACTCTGCTGTTTCCGTCAGCGTATCAAACCGTATAGTTTTATGCTGCTCATAAAAATCCCGATCCTCATAGTTCATCAGTCCTGCGAACATGGAGCCGTTATTCATATGATGTCCGTAGATGATCACATTGTCGCTGGGTTCCATCGGATCACAATGCTCTGCGATATAGGGAACACCATAGGCGCTGGATTCCTTGTAAAAATTGTGTTTCAGATAGTAATCCGGGTTATCCGGCGTATACATGACCGGATAATTGATCGGCGTATCCCCGATCCTGATCCATCCGACCATATCATTATTCATGGCGAACATCTCGGCATACCGCTCTAAAGGAGAGACAACTTCCTGCTCCTCTCCTGCTGGTTCTTCCTCCGGCGTATCCTCAGTCTGTTCCACGATCTCTGCCAGTTCTGTAAATTCTTCCTCCGCTTTCTGAGCGCCCGCATAATGGCTGATCACTTGAAACAGTGACACTCCAAAAAACAGGACGCATACCGCCAGTCCTGCCAGATACCATTTTCCTCTGATCTTCTGATTTTTCATTCTGCAATTCTCCTTCTCTAATTCTCTTGTCTGCTGTTTTACGGGAACCGGCAGCTGGGGGACCATTTTCTTTTCTTCTTTCAGCTTTTTCAGCTCCCCTTTCACGGATGGTTTCTTATTCCCCTTCTGGGCGAACTGTTCCAGACGTTTCCGCACATTGTCTGTGGTCTGCTCCATACTGGAAAGCCTGCCGCTAAGGGCAAGAAAAGACTTGCGGATCTTTACTGTGATTCCTTTATCCACAGCCTGCGTTTCTACTTTCTCCAGTTCTTTCCCCCGGAAAATCCTGCCCGCATTTTTGATGTGTCCGCCTGCGGCGTGAAGTTCCCCGTTTAAAACTTCCATTTTATCCGCCTGCCGGTTCATGCTCTCCACCGCCCTGTGAAGTCCTTCCTGTATCCGGGCAAGAGCGGACGGAATCTTCATGGCTGATACGGCTTTCCGCAGAGCGTCCTTTCCTTTCTCTTTATAGGTCTGCAAAGCACTTTTGGCAGACTGGATTAGATTTTTCCGCACCGTGTTTAACTGTCCGCCCACTTCCTGCACTTTTCCCTGTGCCTGTTCCGCGATCCGCAGGACGGACGCTTTCACGCCTCCGTCCTGGATCTGGGATAACTGTTCCTTCACATCACGCAATTCTTCCAGCACCTGCCCAAACTGAACTTCCATTCCGTCCAGATATTTTACAAGGGATTCCACTTCCTTCTGCTCTTTAGTAAGTCCGTTTCCTTCCAGCACCCGGAACAGTTCCACGATCTCCGGCTGTTCCATCAAAGCCGTTTTTCTTGCTGTCTCCATCTGCGCCCCTCCTATCGTTCTCTCTGTGTGGTCTGCGGTTTGATGGCGGGTAGTTCCCGGCAGTAATCCGGATACTTTAGCCGGATTGCCTCAAAGAAGTAGGGAGCGTACCCGCAGTCAAAAATCTCATACGGGGTGGACATCCGCTCATCCCCCTTTTCTGCGTATCCGTTCCAGAGGTTAAAAGCAAGTCTTGTCAGACGGGTGGAGCCGCCTGTCTGCCAGCCTTCATGCAGGCCCTCCGGCCGGATATGCTCCTGTGTAAAGTCAAAAATCCGCTCCACATTTCTTCTGGTAGTGTCGGAAATCCCCACGCAGTAGAAAAACGCCTGATGATAACTGTCCGTGTTCCCGGTCCTTTTCAGCATGGAATAAAAGAAATTTTCGTGTTCCTTTGATTCAAATCTGATTGTTTTCATATGATCCCTCCATTAGAAAACAGCCTGCGGGAAATCTCTTTCCTCACAGACTGCTTAGCATACTATTTATTATGATTCTGTAACGTCAGCTCCCGTACTGCCCCACGTTTTCTCAAAGTCCTCTGGTTTTGTGGACATCAGCTTATAAATCTCAGAGTTCTTACTCATCTGGTTATAGAACGGAACCAGGGCGCTGCCGATCCTGGCAAGCCCATTTCCGGCTCTGGCATTTGTGATATACTTCATCTGTTCCCCGGAAATATGGAGCAGTTCCGCCAACTGCTCCCGGTCAGAAGCAGACTGATTCAGCATGACAATAAATTCCGAGTTGGAGAGCATGGTCCTTGCGGTCAGTGAATCCAGCACATACTCCACGTTCTGCGTCAGACTAGTCGTCCATGCGTTTCTCTTACGGAATCGCCGGTAAGCGCTGTCAAAAAAGTTTGCGCTGTACTTATGCTGTAACAGCGTGTGGAACTCGTCCAGAAAGATATGGGTTCTCACACCGTTCTCCCAGTTCTGGGATACCCGGTTGATCATGTGGTCCGTGATCACAAGCTGCCCCAGATCCTTCATATCTTCCACCATGCCCCGTGTATTAAAGCTGATCAGGCGGTTTTCCGTCTCAATGTTGGTGGGATGGGAAAAGTTGTTCAGCGTACCGTCCGTGAACAGCTCCAACATCAGAGCCAGATCTTTCGCCTCCGGCTCATCCTGCTCCTGCAGTACCCGGCGAAGCGTAAAGAAGGTCGGGATTTCGTACTGGCGCTTCCGGGAATAGACACGCTCCACGCAACGGTCAAGGATACTCTTTTCTTTCGGTCCGATCACATAGCGGTCGTCCGTGATCCGCTCATACAAGGAGAGGACGAACTGGGATTTATCCACAACCGGGTTCTTATCGCCGTAGCCTTTTACCATATCCATAGCGTTCAAGTGAATATCACTTCCCGCACAGATCGGCAGGCTCACGCCGCCCAGCGCCTGCACCAGAGGTTCATACTCTCCTTCCGGATCGTACACAAGCACCTGATCTTTTGAGGTGGAAAGGATGATCAGCAGGATAAACATTTTGGTCAGCATGGACTTTCCACTTCCGGGTACGCCTAAGATAAATGCGGACGGATTGAGCAGAAGTCCACGGTTTACCAGGATTAGATTGTGGGAGATTGCATTGATCCCGCAGTAGATCCCGCCTTTGTCCATGACTTCCTGCGTCCGGAAGGGGATCAGGCTGCCTAAACTTTCCGTGGTCAGCGTCCTCATGCTGTCAATCTTCCTCACACCAATCGGGAGTGCGGTATTCATCCCGTCCATCTGCTGGAATTTCAGCACTGCCATCTGGCACATCCGGTTTCTCGCAAGAGACAGAATGGTATGGGTGTCTGCGTCCAACTGTTTCTTGCTCTCCGCTGTGTGCATGAATGTCACGACAGCCACCATCATCCGCTGATCCCTTGTGGTCAGGTCCCGCAAAAACTCCCGGCTCTCTTCTTTCTGCAGTTCCATGTCATAGGGCACGGTAGCGGAAAAGTTCTGGTTGGCGTTCTGCCGCCGCTGCCAGTTCGTGATATTCGTCTCCACACCCAAAAGCCGGTTCTGCGCCTCATTGACCGCCTCGTCCGTAGGGATCGGGATAATATCTATGCTGATCATCATGTTCTGGTTGATGTCCGCAAACTCCGACACCATTTCATCAGAAATATAAGAAGCATAATCTTTCAGGTACAGCACCCTGCCGTACCGCTCCCCCACTTTGAAATAGTCCTTTTCAAATTCCATCGTATCCGAACAGATATGGTCCTTAAAGCTGTGCCCCAGTTTTGCGGACGTTTTCAGATCAAAACAGAAATGACTTTCCTCTCCGGCCCGGTAAAAGCTGTACAGTACATGGAGTTTTTCCTGTGCGTCCAGTTCCTCGCACTTGGAACCCAGGTTGCTGAAATGGGAGATCAGCCCGTTTCCGGTACGCAGGAAATAATTCCTTGCGTCCTCCACATTCTTCCGGTATACGGAGATCGTCACATACAGCTCCCGGATCATGCCGTTGGCTCCCACCGTCTTTTCCATAAGCATGTCGTTGACTTCCTCCCGGTATTTATCCAGACGGTCATTCTGCTTCGGGATAAAGACTGCCTCTTTCAGTTCCTCTTTGTTCAGCCTGCGAATAATGACCGTCAGCTTGGTGGTCGCTCCGCAGTCAAAGAAGTTGAGGATATTGGTATACTCCAGAAACATCGCTTTCTTATCTTCTTCGGATGCCACCTCAAAGTTGATGTCCGTAAACCGGTACGTCTTCGCATACTTGTTTTTCCCTACCAGAAAGATCCCGTCTTTCCAGATGGTCTGGATCGGGATCGCCTGCTGTACGCTCTTCGGGATCTTAAACTTCTCCTTGTCCTGCCGCATGACGGTTTTTAGTGTTCTTAACATGCTTTCCCATCGCCTCCTTTTCCTGTTTTCTGATCTCGTCTTTTGTCAGCTCGTAATATAAGTTCTCCGGATGGAATACCAGATACTTCGGCATGAGGATCTCACTCTTGATCCATACCCACAGAAATTTCTCTGCAGTCATTCCGTGATATTTGATAAAACCAATGGCCGCAAAGGGAGCCGCTCCCAACATGCACACCCAACTGACGGTTTCCATCCCCATATGGGGACGGAGCAAAAAATAAAGGCCCACAGCAGCGCCGCAGGCCAGAACCGCACAAATAAACTGGCGGAGTGACAGGCCAAAATACATGGCCTCCGTATATTCCCGGATTTCCCGGTTGATCTTGATTTCCAAATGATGACCTCCTTTATCTGAAAATTTCTCAATCGCACATTTGTCTCCCCCTACTCTTCCTGTTATACTCAAAGAAAAAACGCAAAGGGGGCTTTTGTATGCCATACACTGTTTTTATCTCTCTCGGTATCTCTGCTGTCCTGCTCATTCTCTCCTTACTCTTCCGTCTGGCGGGAAAATTCAGGCTGACTCTTCCGCTCCTTTACTTTCTCTTGACCGCCACGGTTCTGAACCCGTGGGCCGCCGCCCATGAGACGCTTGCTTTTGCAATCCTTTTTTGCCTGCTCGCTCTCTCCGTCATAAGCTGGCTCTTTTCTCTAAGAAATGCCCTCCGTGATCGGAAATATTACAAGGCTCTGGAAGAGGATATGAGCTGGCAGGTCAGGCGTGCCAGAAACAACGGAATTTCTATGGACACCGTGTACTTTGACAGCGCCGGGAACATGCGGTACAAAGATACCAAAGAAATCGTAGACTAAGGCACGGGATTCCGTGTCTTTTTTCTTACAATCCCATCATCTCCCGTACCACACGGTCCGCCATCTTCACAGCGCCTACCAGCACCAGCATGTTAAAGATCAGTTCCGCAATGTAGCTCCACACCATTGTAACTGCCGCTGCCTCCGGATCAACCACTGGCGGGGATGACGCAAACACGGAGAAGATAATACAGGCCAGAACGATAATCGCTCCCTCCAGACACACCGCCGCATAGGATTTTAAAAAACTCTTTCCTACGTTCTGTGTCGGCTCCCCGGCAAAGGTAGACAAGGGAACCGGGGCGATAGCGGTATAGAGATACAGCCGGAAGAACCGCCCGTACACGCTCATGATCATAATAAAGCTCAAAACTGTAATAAACAGGCCGCCGATCAGCGTGACCGCCCATAGAGGGATACTTTCAAAAAATCCGCAGTCCTCCACTGCGGTAATGATCTCCTGCGGCAGCACTGTCTCCTGTGCGCTCCCAAATCCGGCGGCGTCCATGATGGTGCTGACAATCCCCTGCACAATGCGGAACAGCGCCATCATCAATTCCAGACCATAGGTAATCACGCCTTTTGCTAGAGCGAAACGGATAAACAGTTTCAGTGCGTGTTCCGGCTTTTTCACTTCTGTAAAACTTCCGCAGGTCTTTACCACGCCTACCACGAAAAACAACACCAGAAGGGCATACCCGATTGCCTGCAGCGCACCGTGGATACTGGCGATCACATTCCAGATGTCTCCGCCTTTGAAATTTTCCGGAGACTGGGTAATGATCTGCCAGATTTCTGCCAGTTTGCTGTTCCATGTGTCCAGGGCGTTCTGAAGGTTCTGAACCACCCAGTTATCACTCAAAACACATTCCTCCTTTCCGGCAGGAGCAGGACAGACCGTTTCCGGCCCGTCCCCCTGCCCGGTTACTGGATGTTTCTTATCCTGCGATCAATGTCAGGATTTCTTTTGCAAACGTGATGATCACGCCTCCGGCAAGTGTCAGGAATCCATTCGCCCGCTGCGACGGATCATGGGATTTTAAGGACAGTCCGATCTGCACGATACCAAAGCCCAGCAGGATCATACCGATGGCACGGATCAGCCCAAAGATAAATTCGGACAGGTTATTGATCACGGTCAGCGGATCATCCGCTGCAAATACAGTTGTGGCCCCTGCCGCCATCATCAGCACCAGCGCCGCATAAATGACCATGAGCCGCTTTCCTCTGCGGCTCATGGGAAGTTTCCGGGTTTCTCTTTTCTCATCTCTCTGTTTCATTATCTGAGTCCTCCTCGTTCTTATTAAATAGTTCCTCTAAATCCTCATCGGATAAGAGTTCATAGCCTTCTGTGTCCGGCGGGGCCTCTGCGATCTCGCCCTCCAGACTGTCTCCCAGCATAATGCTCGCCACCGCCTGCGTCACTTCTCCGTGCAGATAGGGTTTTCCTTTCCCGTCTGTGGTCAGAGCAATGTTCGGGTGTTTCAAAATATCAAATTTTTCATCCATGACCGGGCGTTCTCCCCGGATAAAAAGAAGTGCGTAGCGGTTGTCCAGCATACGCACTTCATCCGGTGTCATCAGCTCCCGGCCCGTAATCTGATAATTGGTGGAATAGTTCCCGGAGTGTCCGGTAGACTTTCCATAGGTGTTGGTGTCAATGGTGGCTTTCCCCAGCAGTTCACTGACGTATTTATGGGTTCCCTGCTCATTGCCGCCCAAATATAGGAATTCATCCGCATTTCCCATAATGCTTTCCCACTGTTTTTCAAACAATGCCTTTAGCTGCGCCAGATTCTGCAGGATGATGGAAACGCTGACTTCTCTGGAGCGCATGACAGAAAGGATCTTATCAAAGTCGTCTGGCAGGCTGAATAGCGATAGGTAAGCCTCTGGTGTTTCCACCTCGGGCTTTTCCCCCGCTCCA
>ERZ826396.3453-NODE-3453-length-10442-cov-17.768268_pt1 | contig 10442 bp, 11 predicted proteins | sample MGYA00519926_ERZ826396 | MGnify/ENA primary metagenome ERZ826396 (study PRJEB31778, sample SAMEA3449230) | human gut metagenome | biome: human gut; feature: human-associated habitat; material: faeces | place: United Kingdom | collected 2010/2012 ...
GTGATGTAGACACCCCCCTGAACCCACAGGAGGGACACAGGGGGTATCAAATTGTCCGGCCAGTGGGCAAAGCCGGAAACAACCCACAGCATAGCCCGATGAGGGCTATATGGAGCACTGCCAATAGGGCGCGGGCGGGGCAGGACCGCCGTGCTCCACCGATCTTATTTATGAGCGCCCCCGCTAAAAGAAAACCGCCCCCGGAGGGGCGGCGCGTCAAAGAAGGATCTCTTTTAACCTCGAAAGATTGTCTTTGTTTGGGCTGACCTTGCCGGATTCCCAGCGGGAGACAAGAGCCTGGTCAACGCCCATCTGGTCGGCAAGCTGGGCCTGAGTCAGCTTTTTGGCCCGGCGGGCGGCGGAGATATCAAACGCTTCCCCTGCCAGGGGCCTCTTGGCCCGGCCTGCAAAATAGCCGAGTTGCCAGGAGCCTTGTATCTCCAGAGGCTGGCACTTCTCGGAGCCGCCGTCCATCTCAGGCTCGATGCTGACTATCTCGCACAGGGCCTCGCCCACCTGATTGTTAAGGTTGCCTTTGAGGATGCCGAGCCGTTGAGCGTCCGAGACCACCTTTGCGCTGGCAGAGTGGGGACGCTGGCAAGCCAGCGTAGCGTCGCCACCGATATCCTCTTTGGATTCCGCATTGAGGCGGCCGAACACCCAGCCGAACACATAAGCTTCGCGGTTGGTCATTGGGACACCCCCTTAAAAAGAGACTTGTACAGTTCGTCGGTCTCGGAGCACTTCTGCTTATACTCATCACTGGATTGGTATTCAGTAAACTTTTGGGTGCGAACATCCTCAAGGTCATGCCACAGACGGGCGGCGGTCTCATCCATGCCCTCCATAGGAGGGTATAGATAGCACATCACATCATGGATGGCATCGAGCTGGTCGATGGTCATTTCTTCAAGTCGCTCTTTCATCGGTTTGGCCTCCTTTGTTTCATGAGATTATTATAGCATAAAATATGTAATTGTCAATACATAATTTGAAAATATTTATGCCGCAGTGCATCAGGCACGATAAAAAACCGCCCAGCAGTTAAGCTGGACGGATGAGACTTAGACAGGGGCGCAAAAACGATGGGGGTCCAATTCCAAAGCGTCGCACACGGCCATGGCAATCCGGAACGACGAGCTGGAAAGGTCGCGCTCCCCCGATTCAAAGCGCTGGTACTGGCGGAGCAGAATACGAGCTTTATCAGCTACCTCCTGCTGGGACAAGCCAAGCTCGGCCCGCCTCGCGGCCAATATCTGAGCTTCAGATGGCACGTCCTCGAACGTGATTCCGTGGATCACTTCTGTATTACCCTTAAATTCAAAGTTATCATTCATAGTTGTACCTCCTTACGTCCAAGTGGACATGAATATAATACGACCAACTGGACGCAATGTCAAGAGGGAATTTCGCAGAAAGGGGTGGTGATATGGCCGCACGGCTGACGGATAAGCAGAAAAAGAAGATTGTCGCGGACTACGTCGAGCTGGGCAGCTATAACGCCACGGCGAAGCTCAACGGCGTATCCCTCAACACGGTGAAGCACATTGTGCAGGCAAATGCAGAGATTGCAGAGATGTGCAATCAGAAAAAAGAGGAAAACACCGCCAGCATCCTGGACTATATGGACGCGCAGAAGGACCGGGTATGCCAGATCATCGGCGTAGGGCTGGAGGTGCTGCCGGACAAGATCCGGGACGCGAAAAGCGCCTCAGAGGTGACTACGGCTATGGGAACCCTCATCGACAAGTTTACCCGGCAGCTACCCAGCCAGAAGATTGAGGTGGAGAGTTCCTTGAGCCTGTCGGACAAGCTCAAGGCCATCCAGGAGGCGGCGGAGCGGTATGGACATTGATACCCTGGCCTCCGTCGCCCAGTGGTACAACGAGCTGCGGGACACCAGCAACGACACGTTTATGCCCCTGTTCGCCGACGAGCACCGCTACCTAGTACTCAAGGGGGGCGGCGGCTCCGGAAAGTCCATCTTCGCTGGGCGCAAGGAGCTGGAGCGGTGCGTCTCGGAGCCGAAGCACAGAATCCTTGTATGCCGCAAGGTGGCCAGGACCCTCCGGGAGAGCTGCTTTGCCCAGCTGCGGGGCCAGATCGCCCAGCACTACCCCAACTGTGGGGCTGTGGTCAGCAAGGGGGAGATGCGCATTGCCTTCCCCAACGGAAGCGAAATCCTGTTTGCCGGGCTGGACGACGTGGAAAAGCTCAAATCCATCTATGACATCACCGGGATCTGGATTGAGGAAGCGTCCGAACTGCTGGAAGGGGACTTCAATCAGCTGGACATCCGGCTGAGAACGAAAACCCCTTATTACCTGCAAATCATCCTTACCTTTAACCCCATCTCCATCACCCACTGGCTGAAAAAGCGGTTCTTTGACAAGAGCGACCCACGGGCCACGGTGCATGAGTCCACCTACAGGGACAACCGCTTTTTGACCCCGGAGGCCGTGCAAACCCTGGAAGGGTTCAAGGATACCGACGAATACTACTACACCGTCTACTGCCTGGGCCAGTGGGGCGTGACGGGCAAGACTGTGTTCGACGCAAAGGCCGTGACCAGGCGGCTGCTGGACGATGTGCGGCCCGTGCGGGTGGGGCAGTTCATATTTGACTACGACGGGCTGACCCTAAAAAACATCCGGTGGATGGACGACCCCAACGGGTTCATCAAGGTCTACCGGGAGCCGGAGAATGGGGTGCCCTACGTCATCGGCGGGGACACCGCCGGAGACGGGAGCGACAGCTTTGTGGCCCAGGTGCTGGACAACCGCACCGGAGACCAGGTCTGCACCCTGCGGCACCAGAGCGACGAGGATCTATACGCCATGCAGGTGTACTGCCTGGGGATGTGGTACAACACCGCCCTGGTTGGCATCGAGGCCAACTGGTCCACCTATCCCATCCGGGAGCTGGAACGGCTCAAGTATCCCAAGCAGTACGTCCGGGAGAGCGTGGACGACTTCACCCACGGAATACGAAAGTCCTTCGGGTTCTGGACCAACACCAAGACAAGGCCGGTCATCATTGCCGGGCTCATCCAGGCCACGCGGGAGGATATGGACATCGTGTGCGACAGGACCACCCTGGAAGAGATGCTCACCTTTGTGCGGGACGAGACCTACAAGCCCACGGCGGAGGAGGGGGCCCACGACGACTGTGTCATGGCCCTGGCTATCGCCCACGCCATCAGGCCCCAGCAGAGCTATTTGGCCCAAGTCCCTGAGACTGGCGGGGCGGAGTGGGACGCATCCATGTGGGAGGACTACGACAACGCCAGCCCCGCTGAGCGGGAGTACCTAATCAAGAAATGGGGGAAGCCCAAGAGATGAACCGAAAAAAGCTGGAGCTGTGGCAGGGAAGGCTCAGGCGCAACGCCTCCGCCTACAGCGAGGAAGAGGCCCGCATGGACCTGCGGGAAGAGTTGTACCAAGGAAGCAGGCGGATCAACCCCCTCACCGACAAGGCCAGGAAGAAAAAGACCCCCCACGTGCGCAACATCTGCGCGGAGCTCATCGAAAGCCAGGTGGACAGCAACATCCCACAGCCCAAAGTCACCCCGGTGCGCCAGGAGGACGAGTGGCGGGCCAAGCTCATTGAGGACATGCTGCGCAACGAGCTGGACCGGATGCCCTTTGAACAGTTCAATGACGTGATGGAGCGCACGGTGCCCATCCAGGGAGGCGCGGCCTTTTTGGTGGAGTGGGACAACACCCAGCGCACCAGTGCCACGGTGGGCGAACTGGCGGTGTCCACCCTCCACCCCAAGCAGCTGGTGCCCCAGGACGGGGTATACACCGGCATTGAGGACATGGACTACATCATCCTCAAAATCCCACAGACCAAGGGCTACATCAAGTCCCGGTACGGCGTGGACGTGGATCAGGAGTCCGAGGCCGAGCCGGAGGTCAAGGGCGGAGGGACCGCCGAGGACATGATTACCCAGTACGTCGCCTACTACCGCAACGGCAAGGGCGGCATCGGCCTGTATTCCTGGGTCAACGACGTGGAGCTGGAGGACCTGGACGACTACCAGGCCAGGCGGCTACGGCGCTGCGCCCAGTGCGGGGCCGTGGAGCCGCTGGAAGCCGAGCCGGTGGACGAGCCCGCTGTCAATGGGCTGCTGCCCGGCATGACCCCGGACGGCAGCGGACAGGGGCCAAAGGGCGAAAACGGCGGTCAGCGGGGCAGGCGTACAACCTGTCCCTACTGCGGAGGGACCAAGTGGGAGAGCGCCCAAGAGGAATACGAAGAGATATACACCTCCATCCCGCGCAGCGACGGCACCGAGATCCCAGGGGTCCGGGTGGAGATGGCGGAGCAGGTGGACGAGCTGGGGCTGCCCTATCTGGCGGCGGTGCAGGTGCCCACCCGCATCCCCTTTTACAAGCCGGATATTTACCCGGTCATCCTGCAAAAAAACGTGTCCGTCTACGGCAAGTTCCTGGGGGACTCCGACATCGACAAGATCGAGGACCAGCAGAACACCACCAACCGCCTGTCCGCTAAGATCATAGACAAGCTGCTTCGCTCCGGCTCTTACATTACCCTGCCCGATTCCGCCCGTATCCGGGTGGATGAGGACGATATGAAGGTCATCCGCCCCGGCAGCGCCGCCGACATGGCCATGATCGGGGTGTACGACATGCAGGGAGATGTGGAGCAGGACATGGTCTATCTCTCCCAGGTGTATGAGGAGGCCCGGCAGGCCATCGGCATCACCGATTCCTACCAGGGGCGCAAGGACACCACCGCCACCTCCGGCACGGCCAAGGAGTTCTCCGCAGCCCAGGCCGCCGGACGGTTGGAGTCCAAGCGGGTACTCAAGGACGCGGCCTACGCCCAGCTCTTTGAGGCGATGTTCAAGTTCAAGCTGGCCTACACCGACGAACCCAGGCCCGTGGTGAGCTATGACAACCACGGCAGGGCGGAGTACAAGCAGTTTAACCGCTACGACTTTCTGGACCAGGACGAGGCGGGCAACTGGGTGTGGAACGACCGCTTCATCTTCTCCTGCGACACATCCGCACCCCTGGCATCCAACCGGGAGGCCATGTGGCAGGAGACCCGAATGAACCTCCAGACCGGGGCCTTTGGCGACCCTGCCAATTTACAGACCCTCATCCTGTTCTGGACCAAGATGGAAATGCTCCACTATCCGGGGGCGGGAGAGACCAAGAGCTACCTGGAAGAAGAGCTGCAGAGGCAGCAGCTCCAACAGCAGCAGATGATGCAGATACAGATGCAGATGCAGCAACAGCAGATGCAGGTTCAGCAGGCCCAGGCCCAGGCGGAGACGGTCCAGAACGTCGTCAGCCAGGCCCAAAAGGACGCACAGCAGACCATGAGCGCACGTTGATAGCGTAGACATAACAATCCACATAGAAAGGAGGTCGTGGTATGGCCGACAAGGGATACATCGGCAGGATCGGGAACACCGGGACCCAGGTGGTCAAGGCACCTGTCTCCGCCAATACCAAGAAGGGCAACAGCACCGTAAAGAAGGGCACCGACCTGAGAACCGGAAAGTAAGGAGGACATATGGACATCGACTACAGCGAGGTTTTCGGCCTGGAGCCGGAGACAGGTGAAGAAGCGCAGGAGGTCACCGCCCCTGCCGAGCAAGGCGCAGAAGAGCAGGAGTCCGCCGCCCCTGCTGTGGAAGAAATGGCCCAGCCGCCGGAAGACCAGGCGGCTGAGGGCGGAAAGACTGAGGACGACGCGAGGTACGCCGCCGCCCGCCGAAAGGCCGAGGCGGAGCGGGACGCGGAAATCGAGCGGATTCGGCGGGAATCCCAGGAGGAGACCCGCCGGGCCATCGACGAGGCCATCCGGAGCAGCGGGATGACGAACCCCTACACCGGACAGCCCATCACCTCCAAGGAGGAGCTGGACGCATACCAGCGGCAGCACCAGGCCCGGCAGGCTCAGGCCTTGCAGAAAAAGGCCGGGCTGACCCCGGAGGAATACCAGGCGCTGGTCAACTCTCTGCCGGAGGTCCGGCAGGAGCGGGAGGCCAGGGTCAAGGCGGAGGCCGCCGCCCGGCAGGTCCGGGAACGGGAGGCCAGGGCCATGATTGAGGAACAGGTCAAGGAGATCGCCGCCATAGACCCCTCCATCAAGGAGTTTGGCGACCTGGCGAAGATGCCCAACTATGGCCGGTTCCACGAGCTGGTCAAAAAGGGCAACACCCTGTTGGACGCTTACCGCCTGGCCAACTTTGACGCGCTCACCCAGCGGGCCGCCCAGGCCAGCCGAAAGGCGGCCATCCAGTCGGCGGCCAGCAAGGAACACCTCGCCCCCAATCCCCCGAGAGGGACCGGGGCCGTCAGCGTGCCGGAGGACATCAAGGCCGAGTACCGCGCCTTTAACCCGGACGCAACGGAAGAGGAAATCCAAAAGCATTACCAGAAGTATATGAAAAAATGAAAGGAGCTACGACATGGCTTTTCTGATCCATACCGTTGAGGGCGGCAGGGTGCCCGCGTGGGAGTATCTCCCCGCAGGAGCCATCACCCCCCAGGTGGGCATGGCGCTGACCCAGACCAGCGGCAACCTGGCTCTGGCCTCCGGCACCACCGCCCCCACGTACATCTCCATGCGGGAAGAGACGGACAAGCTCACCGCAGGTACCATCATCCCGGTGATCCGGGTGCTGGACAGCATCATCTTTGAAACCACCTTTTCCGCCTCCGCCGCCTCCATCAAGGTGGGCGACAAGGTGACCATCCACACCGACGGCTTGCAGGTCACCGCCACCACCACAGGCGGCGTGGCCGAGGTAGTTTGGATGGAGGGCACCGCCTCCGGCGCTAAGGTCCGGGTGCGGTTCCCCGGCGTGACGGCTGCCGCCGTTTCCGGCGGCGGTGGCGGCTGATAGAAAGGAGTGTTGACAATGGCAGGTATTACATTCTCGGAAGCCTCCGGCCTCCAAGATTCGATTTATGGCAAGTCCCAGGCTCCCATCCGCATGTTCCTGGAGAAGCGGGGAGAGGCGTTTGAGCAGCAGTCCATGGTCAAGGAGCTGTTCAACGTGGAGACCTCCACCCACTACGGGGAGAAGTTCACCACCATGACCGCTATGGAGGGCTTCCAGCCCGTGGGCGAAAACGGCAATTACCCCGTGGACAACATGCAGGAGGGCTTCAACAAGACCATGGAGCACATGGTCTGGAAAAACAGCTTCTCCCTGTCCCGTGAGATTGTGGACGACGCAAAGCTTATGGACCTCAAGAGGCAACCCGCCGCCTTTATCGCGGGCTATTACCGCACCCGTGAGCGGTTCGGCGCGGCCCTGTTCGGCACCGCCATCACCGGCGGCACCTCCACCAGCTTCCGGGGCGTGAGCTTCGCTACCACCACGGCGGACAACAAGTGCCTGTTCGCCAAGGACCACCCCAGCGTGCTCAAGACCAACAAGGGCACCCAGTCCAACCAGTTCGCCGACGCGTTCAGCGTGGAGGCGCTGGGGGCCGTGGAGACGGCCATGCAGGACTTCCGGGGCGACAGCAACGAGATCCTGGACGTGGCCCCGGACACCATCATCATCCCCAATGACTACAAGCTCAAAAACGCGGTGTTCGAGGCCATTGGCTCCGATAAAGACCCCAGCACCAGCAACAACGGCTTTAACTACCAGTATGGCCGGTGGACAGTCATAATCTGGCCCTACCTCAACGAGTTCATCACCAAAGGAACCTCTCCCTGGATTCTGATGGATTCCCGGTACAACCAGGAGTACGGCGGGGCCATCTGGCTGGACCGCAAGACCCTGGAGGTCAAGAGCCGCATCGACGAGGGCAACGACGCAAACGTGTGGAGCGGCTACGCCCGGTTTACCGCGGGCTTCAACGACTGGCGGTTCGCCGCCGTGGGCGGCGTGGCCGGGGGCACACAGCTCATCGGAAGCTGACGAAAAAGGGGCCGGGAAACCGGCCCCTTCCGCAAAAGGAGGGATACCATGACCCTGGCACAAGTGATCGCCAGCGTGGACGAGGTCAAGCCCAACGCCTTTTCCAACGAGACAAAGACCATGTGGCTCAACGAGGTGGAGGGCATGGTTCAAACGGAAGTCTTTTTGTTCAATCCCGTGGAGATCGTCCAATACGACTACACGGCGGACAAGGACAAGGAGCTGTTGGTCTACCCACCCCACGATAAACTATACGGACCCTATCTGGAGGCCCGCATCGACTACGCCAACGGCGAATACAACAAATACCAGAACACCATGCAGATGTTCAACGGATTTTACGGGGAGTTTATGCGGTGGTATGCCGACACCTACCAGCCAGCGGACGCTCACAGGGAGGGATTGATCTGATGTATAACCCGGAACAGTGGAGAGGCTACTATATCACCGCCTACGGAATCGCCGTCAAGCACGGCTTTGTGGGTACGGAGGAAGAATGGCTTGCTACCTTGAAAGGCGAGAAGGGAGACCCCGCCGTCAACCTGGGCAGCTATGACGACTATGAGACGTTCATTTCCGAGCATCCCACCGGGGAGGACGGAGATGTGTATATCGTCGGCACCCAGTTCTACGCCTGGGAAAACGGAGGTTGGAAGGACAAAGGAAGCTGGCAGGGACCCAAAGGCGACAAGGGCGACCAGGGGGAGAAGGGAGACGCTGGTCCCCGTGGACCGGCCGGACAGACGGGAGAGCCAGGCCCAAAGGGGGATACAGGAGAGCCAGGTCCTCAAGGCGAAAAAGGCCAGAAGGGCGACAAGGGCGACCCGTTTACCTACGAGGATTTTACCCCGGAGCAGTTGTCTGCGCTGACCGGCCCCCAGGGTCCACAGGGACCGAAAGGCGACACCGGAGATACCGGGCCCCAGGGGGAGAAGGGTGATACGGGTGAGACCGGCCCCCAGGGTCCCAAGGGAGAGCCGGGCGATATCGGCCCACAAGGACCCAAAGGAGACCAGGGAGAACCCGGACCCCAAGGACCGAAAGGCGATACCGGGGACACAGGTCCTCAAGGCCCCAAAGGCGATACCGGAGAAACAGGCCCCCAGGGACCAAAGGGAGACAAGGGGGACACCGGGACCGGACTGGATATCAAGGGGACCTATGAAAGCCTGGAAGCCCTGCAAAGCGCCGTGACGCAGCCCAAACAGGGAGATATGTACAACGTGGGCGCGTCCGCCCCCTACACCATTTATATGTGGGACTCCGACCAATGGCTGAGCCAAGGGCAACTGCAAGGTCCGCAGGGAGAGCGCGGACCGGAAGGCCCTCAAGGCCCGAAGGGTGATCAGGGAGAGGTTGGCCCCCAGGGACCGAAGGGAGACACAGGTCCCCAGGGGAATGTTGGCCCGGAGGGACCCCAGGGTCCCAAGGGAGACGCTGGAAGCGCCGGGAACGGCGTGGAATCGGTGGCGCTGTACGAGGGAACCCACGCCCCCGGCACCCTGGACACCTACCGCATGACCTACACCAACGGGACTCACACCGATTATCAAGTGTATAACGGCATGGACGGGATCGGCAGCGGCGACTTCATGGCCAACGGCACCGTACCCATGACCGGGGATCTCCAAATGGGTGGCAACAAAGTCACCGGCATGGCGGAGCCTACGGCGAACACCGACGGGGCCACCAAGGGCTATGTGGACAAAGCAGTGGAGGATGTGACCATCACCACCGACGCAACGCCCACACAGGGTAGTAAAAATCCCGTTCAGAGCGGAGGGGTATACAGCGCCTTGCAAGATGTGGAGGAAGGTATCCCGACAAAGGTAAGCGACCTGACCAATGACAGTGGGTTTATTAGCGGGTACACGGAGACAGACCCCACCGTTCCAGAGTGGGCCAAAGCGCCCAGTAAGCCCACTTACACAGCCACCGAGGTGGGGGCTAGGCCCAATACCTGGATGCCCTCCGCCACAGATGTAGGTGCCATCCCGGCCAGCCAGAAGGGGGCCGCAAGCGGCGTTGCCGAGTTGGATTCCAGTGGCAAGGTGCCCTCTGTCCAGCTTCCCAGCTATGTGGACGATGTGGTGGAGTTTGCGAGCAGGGACAGCTTTCCCGCCACCGGAGAGGACGGCAAGATCTACATTGCCGAGGACACCAACCTGACCTACCGCTGGAGCGGCACCCAGTACGTGGAGATCTCCCCGAGTTTGGCCCTGGGCGAGACATCCAGCACCGCCTACCGTGGCGACCGTGGCAAGACCGCCTATGACCACAGCCAGACCACGGGCAACCCCCACGGGACCACGGCGGCGGAGGTGGGGGCTATGCCCGCAGTGAGCGGGGGTTCCACTGGCCAAGTATTGACCAAGACCGACGATGGACAAGCGTGGCAGGACGCGCCGGAGACGGGCATGAGCCAGGACGATGCCGATGCAAGGTATTTGAAGCTGTCCGGCGGGACGATGACGGGACATGTGGATTTTGCAAACGGGAAAGGTGCTGCGTTTTTCCCAAA
>ERZ826396.3454-NODE-3454-length-10435-cov-2.066859_pt1 | contig 10435 bp, 9 predicted proteins | sample MGYA00519926_ERZ826396 | MGnify/ENA primary metagenome ERZ826396 (study PRJEB31778, sample SAMEA3449230) | human gut metagenome | biome: human gut; feature: human-associated habitat; material: faeces | place: United Kingdom | collected 2010/2012 ...
AGTTGGAAAACGCCGGGCATTGCTTGACTATTTGAAAGACCGCGACATTGAAAGATATCGTGCTATCATTAAAGCTTTGAATATACGTAAATAAAAATACGTTTTCCCAAGCCCGGCGACAACCGGGCTTGTTTCTATCCTCCCTCCTCCCTCCGAAAAAGAATTCCGTTAAAACATTTTATTTTTAACCGTTAAGTTATTATGAACGTTATTGAAAAGAACATTACTCTGGCTGACGGAAGAGTAATTACGCTGGAAACCGGCAAATTGGCAAAACAGGCAGATGGTGCTGTGATGCTGAAAATGGGCAATACGATGTTGCTCGCGACTGTGGTTTCTGCTCAGGATGCAGGTCCTGATGTAGATTTTATGCCCTTGTCTGTAGATTATAAAGAAAAATTCGCCTCTGTCGGACGTTTCCCGGGAGGTTTTACACGGAGAGAAGGAAAATCTTCGGATTACGAAATATTGGTATCCCGTTTAGTCGACCGGGCATTGCGTCCTCTGTTCCCGGACGATTATCATGCAGAGACTTTTGTACAGGTGACCCTGTATTCGGCCGATGAAGAATCGATGCCGGATGCATTGGCCGGACTCGCTGCATCGGCAGCTTTGGCTGTCAGCGATATCCCTTTCCATGGTCCGATCTCCGAGGTACGGGTTGCCCGTATCCAGGGAGAATTTGTGATCAATCCGACGGCTTCCGCTTTGAAAGAGGCCGATCTGGATATCATGGTCGGAGCTACCTATGAAAATATTATGATGGTAGAAGGCGAGATGAACGAAGTTTCTGAAAAAGAAATGCTGGACGCCATCAAGTTTGCACATGCAGCTATTAAAGAACAGTGTGTAGCTCAGCAAGAACTGGCTGCTGCTGTCGGAAAAGAAAAACGGACGTATTGTCACGAAGTGAACGATGAGGAACTGCGTAAGGATATTTGGGACAAGTGTTACCAAAAAGCCTATGATGTGGCACGGCAGTGTAATGCAAACAAACACCTGCGTGGCGAATTGTTGGACAATGTACGGGCCGAATACCTGGCTTCTCTGCCTGAAGAAGAGCAGATCGAAAAAGCCATGTTGGTGGGACGTTATTACCACGATGTGGAAAAAGAAGCGATGCGCCGGATGATTTTGGACGAAGGGGTACGTCTGGATGGACGTACTACCGAACAGATCCGGCCGATCTGGTGTGAAGTAGGTTATCTGCCCGGACCTCACGGATCTTCGATCTTTACCCGCGGTGAGACACAGTCTTTGTCGTCTGTTACCCTGGGAACGAAACTGGATGAGAAAATTATCGATGAGGCTACTATTCAGGGAAAAGAAAGATTTTTATTGCACTATAATTTCCCGCCGTTCTCAACCGGAGAGGCTAAAGCTTCACGGGGAGTAGGACGTCGTGAGATCGGTCACGGGAACCTGGCTTTACGGGCATTGAAACGGATGATTCCGGAAGATTTCCCTTATACGGTCCGCGTGGAATCCAACGGTTCTTCTTCCATGGCTACCGTATGTGCCGGAACGCTGGCTTTGATGGATGCCGGTGTACCGATGAAAAAACCGGTGACAGGTATCGCTATGGGATTGATTACCGATAAAGGGTGTGCTAAATATGCTGTATTGTCCGATATCCTGGGCGACGAGGATCACCTGGGCGATATGGACTTCAAAGTAACAGGAACCCGTGACGGTATTACCGCTACCCAGATGGATATCAAGGTAGACGGACTTTCTTATGAAATTATGGAACAGGCTTTGGAACAAGCGAAACGAGGACGGATGCATATCATGGATATCATCACCGAAACCATGCCGGCTCCGCGTGAAGACCTGAAACCGCACGCTCCCCGTATTGTTACCGTTACTATCGACAAAGATCAGATCGGTGCGCTGATTGGTCCCGGAGGAAAGATTATCCAGGATATTCAGGAAAAATCAGGTGCTACCATCAATATTGAAGAAGTTGGTAATAAAGGTATTGTCGACGTTTCGGCTACCAATAAGGAATCGATCGATAAGGCGCTGGCACGGATTCGGGCTATCGTCGCTAAACCGGAAGTTGGTGAGGTGTACGACGGTATTGTAAAATCGATTATGCCTTTCGGTGCTTTTATTGAAATCCTGCCGGGAAAAGACGGTTTGTTGCATGTCTCTGAAATTGATTACAAACGGATCGAGAAAGTAGAGGATGTATTGAAAGAAGGCGATCATATTCAGGTGAAATTACTGGAAGTGGATCCTAAAACCGGAAAATTACGTTTGTCACACAAGGCATTGCTGCCGAAACCGGAAGGTTATCAGGAAAGATCAGAGCGTCCGCGTGGTGATAGAAATGACCGGGGTGAAAGACGGGAACGTCCGGAAAGACACGATCGTGGCGAAAGACGTGAACGTCCCGAACGTCGTGAATCACGGCCTGAAAGAACAGAAGACAATCAGGAAACCGGTAGTGAGGAATAATGGATACGAAGTGATTTATCGCCCGGAACCAGTCTCGGTTCCGGGTTTTTTTATCGGTGTTTGCCGCGGAGGTATTGCTCCAGTTCTTCGATTTCCGGCAAAGTGAGCGGGTTGTAATTCATGCCGCTATGGATCATGATTTCACAGGCCATTTCCAGAAATTCAGCTTTTTCAATCGTACTTTTCAAATCTTTTCCGGCGTATACTTGTCCGTGTTTTTCCAGAAGTGCAGCATCGTGATTGAGCAGGGCTTCGCTGACAGCCTTCGCTAATTCGGCCGAACCGGGACGATAGTAGGGGACGATGGCTATTTCTCTCCCGCAATAACAGGGGATTTCTATACTGACATTGAAATTATCGGGTTTCTTTTTCATGCAGGCAATCGTCGTGGCATAAATACTTTGGCAATGCAATACGACATTTACATCAGGGCGGTTTTGCAGGATTTGTAAATGAAAGCCGCTTTCCATAGAAGGGTGGATACCGTTTGTGATTTCACCGGTCGCGACCCGGCAAATGGAGATTTGGCCGGCTTGCAGTTCGGGAAGCCAGGAGCCTGTTGCCGAGATCAGGGCGAATTCGCCGATACGCCAGGATAGATTACCACTGCTGCAACGGGTCAACCGCCGTTCGCCGGTTTGATGTGCAGCTGCCAGGAATTGTTCAATGTGTTTATCTGTAATTTCCATAAATCCGGTTACTGAAAAGGTTTATTTATCGATGGGCTAAGTTAAGCAATATGTCTGAATTCGGTGGTTGTTTTTCAGAGAATAACTCATTCCTGAATGAACGCTGTAACAAAACAAAAATAAATGGAATTACTACGATCGGGTTTGCCCAGTTATTATTATATTTGTAAGCTACAAACAGAGTATGATATGGAGAATAGACTTACAGTGGGATTTACTCATGGAGATGTCAATGGTATTGGCTATGAGTTGATCATTAAAATGATGGCAGAAAACCGGATCTGCGAAGTATGTACCCCGGTATTGTTCGGATCCTCGAAGGTGGCTGCTTATCATCGGAAAGCTTTAAATATAGAAAATTTCAGTTTGAATAGTATTCAGAATGCCCGTGATGCGAATCCGAAAAGGTGTAATATCGTCAATTGTGTCGACGATGCGATCAAAGTGGATTTGGGCCAGGAGACGCCGGAATCGGACGATGCGGCGGTGCTGGCATTGAAGGCTGCTCTGACTGCTTTGGACCGGAATGAGATCGATGTCCTGGTAGGAGCTCCTCAAGGGTGCAATTCCTTTAAGCCCGCAGCGAGTTGTCCGGTATTTTTTAGCGAAAGATATGAAACCCGTAATGTCATGCCGCTGTTGGTGGGTGAAAAGATGAAGATGGGATTCGTTACCAATCATCTGCCGTTCCGGGATATTGCCGGAAATATTACGGTCAACAATATTTACTATAAACTGAAGTTGCTGGATGCTTGTCTGAAGAAAGATTTTACCATCCGGAAGCCCCGGATTGCCGTATTGGGACTCAATCCCCATTCCGGCGAGAACTGTATGTATGGGGAAGAAGAGAGGAATGTGATTATTCCGGCGATCGAACGAGCCCGGGATAATGGGATCATGGCTTTGGGACCTTATGCGCCGGACGGATTGTTCAGTGGTGTAGAATTTGAAAAATTCGATGTTATTCTGGCCATGTATCACGACCAGGGGATGATTCCTTTCAAAACGATAGAGGGTAATGAAGGAGCGGTGTTATTGGCAGGATTGCCTATTGTATATACCTCTACGGTGCATGGTATGGCGTATGATATTACCGGACAGGGTATAGCGGATGAATCGGGTATGCGTAATGCACTTTATCTGGCTATCGATGTGTATAATAACCGGCAGATGAATGCCGAGTTAGCCCAGAATCCCCTGAGACATTACGACATCGCTTCCAATAGTAACGAAAGCGATTTGAATGTCGAGCAGATTGCCGGAATTGAAAAAGAGATGGAATAATACACTCCCAAGTTTTGACGCTGATTAGCCAACTAATTCACAAAGAATTGAACATGAATTGGTTGGCTGATTTTGTGTTATTTCCCGAATGTCCCTATTTTGTAAAAAGTTTTCAATATTCTATGATATACCCGAAGAGTATTTTTGCGGCATGCTGTTGTATCGAGAGCGATATAGTTTCCTTGTCGGGGTATGTAGCAGTCCCATTTTCCGAATATTCCAATTCAGGCGGAAATCGAATAGAAATCTACGACAAAAGCCTCAGCGACAATGTGATTGTCAGTGAGAGGACGATTACCATCAGGTATTGGAAAAGGGTTTTGAGGAGTTTCTTCATGGAAATTTGAATTTAATTTGAGTATTTACATTTTACTGAAATAATTGTTCTTTATTTTTTTTAAATAATTTCTCAATGACTCTGTGTCGTCTTTGTCTGGAATGAAAATATTTTGCACAGTATTGTTTGAATCTATTGTAAACAATAATGGAGTAGTATATTTGCTTAGTGGAATTTTTTCTTTTTTTAATGAAGTAGTTATTTGTTTCCCTAAAAAGTTTTTTCTTAATCTGTTTTCAATATCATTTGAAAAAAATATAATATATTTATTTTTTGTATAGTTGGGAAACTCTGATTTGATTGTTTCACTTATTTCCTCGAGACACGGTTGACAAGCTTCCATTGAGAAATGGAAAACTAAGATATTTTTTGCAGATATATTTATCTCTGGATCTGTACTAGTATAGAAGGATGTATTTTCTATTTCTTTGATTATTTTTGCTTTGATTGTTTCAATATAGTGTATATAATTGGATTTCCGAGTATGATATTTCTTATATTGTCGAGATATAAATATGGATAAACATACTAAGTTGAAAACGATTGTGGGAATAATAATATATTTCATTTTCATAACTATTCCTTTTTTAAAATATATTCGATTAGAATAGGATTACTATCTTCTGTCAGCTGATTTAATATTTGATTGTTTTCGTCGTCGAGTACTTGTTCATTCAGATATTCTTCTTTTTTTCTCCAGGGTTCGATGGGACCGAGAGCAATGGAATCGTTTAGAACATAGGGAGTGAAGATGACTCCTTCTTTGGTTTTGTGAAATACAATATTCCGCTGTGTCTTTTTATTGTGTAGAACATTTACATATTTTTTGCCGGATCGGATAGAGAGACAAGTATAACGGTATAAATCGGTTTCCAGGTTATTGACATGCGTATAGGGGAGTAATTCCTGTATGGCAAAATAATCTTTTCTATTATTTCGGTCGTATTCGGGAATCACTTCGTTCGGGTCGTATTTGTGTCCCGGGAAAAACCATCGATAGGCAGGAGCTATGTTTGTCGGGGTAATGGCGAATACATCATCGTATAAATAACGGGAAAAATATACGGTGTCTCGGAAACGGTAAAAACTGCTCAAGGGCGAGTTTATGGATAATTTTTTTGAACTTTTAAAACCACTGTAAACGATTTTTGAAGTAGTCCGGGAATAAATATTTAATGTAGAAGGTTCTGATAGACTATAAAAGGCAATACTGTCTCGGCTCAAAGGAATGAATTCATCGTATGCATGCAGGTCTTTGGGTAACCTGAAAGAATGGAGATATTTACCGTTTAAATCAAAAGCAAGCAGTTTTCCCCAGGGATCGAGTATCTCCAGGCATCCGTTGAAAGGATTTATGGCTAAATCTGAAATAGACATATATTCTTCGGGGCCTCTCCCTTTTCGGTTTATTTTAGAAATAAACTGTCCTTCTCGGTTGAAAATGAAAATTTGATTCTGGATACGATCGTAAATAAAAATCTTGTCTTTAGAGGTAATAATTTTAGTAATATGGGCGACTAATGAAGAATCTGTCGTTTCCAAAGGAATCAGACGGACCTGGGAAACGAAATCGAACAGGGATATCTCGTCTTCCTGTTCGATAGAAGCGGTGATAGTATCTACTTCTTCGTTAACGGTGAGTGAGTCTTTACAGCTGCCGATAAATAGGCAGAGAACTAATATAAGAATGGTATTTTTCATTTCAATGGTAGTTATTAAATAAATAATTTGAGGAATTTGTTTTCAAATTTTGTTGAAACATGATGAAAACAAATTCCTTTTTCATTTTACATATAATCGAAAGGTTTATCGCAATAATTACTTAGAAAACCTGTCTCTTTACACCACCAATAGTGGGCAGAACCTATTGGTTCATAACAACGTCCCCATCCTTTGCCGCTACAATTAACGTCAACAGGAGGTAAAGTCTCTCCTGCTGCAAATGCTTCTACTTTATCGAAGAGAAGTTCTAATTTTGAGTTATCTACATTTAACATGTTTATGAAATTGAAAATTGTTAACATAATACATATGCAACTTCCAAAAATTAATTTTCTTTTCATATTCTTTTAAATATTAAATTTTAAGTAATTAGATTAATTTGATTTTTAATTCTTCCCTGCCTTGCAGCGAAATTATACGAAAAAAGTTAGTACATTGCAGCCTCTCTTTCTTTTTTAGGGGAGTGATGGGACGACGACAGATTGTCTTTGTCAAAAGTTGGTCTGTCGATCATCCTATTTTCTCTAGGTTAAACATTTATTAACAGAATAAAGTAAAATAAATTATTTTGAGGAAAAAATTTCTAATATTCTATAATATACCCGAAGAGTATTTTTTAGGTAACAGGCTCTCCATTTTTCGTATGTTCCGGTTCTTGAATTGCTCGGTATCGTAAATTTAGTTTTGTAGTAAGAGAGAAACTAGAACGGGATATTATTTCATACGCCATTTATTGTAGTATTCCGTATCTTAGCCATATCCTAGTCCGGATATTTCTTCCGTTTGGGCTACCGAATCTTATTTTTGGGGGAATATCTAAAGATACAAAAAAGTCAACTGATCCACAATGTTTTAAATATGAATCAGTTGGTTAGCTTTATGTTATTATTGAATGTCCCGCTTTCGGTCATTTTTTCCCTTTCAGTCTTCCGAGAATACGGGGGATGTAAGTAGAAATGTGCCGTTTCTTTTTGGCTTCGTATACATCTGCAATTTTTATCAATATCGCAGATTCCTCCACTCCGCCGAAACCGGGGTTGATGGCCGTTCCGAACATCTTCATCGAAGGGGACAGACTCATATAAGCATTTACCAGGGGAGGAATGTTTTCTCCCAATTCCCGGACATAATGGGACAATATCTTGTAATCTTCATTATAATTATTACCGATAAAGATTTTTTTCATCTGTTCCTCGTCGATTTGAATATTCAGTGGATGGATAGGAACCACTAAACCTGCTGTATCCTTGAAATATTTATCTATAAAATAGAGGATCATATTCCGGGCCTGAATATTAAAACTGGTATACATCGTCACTTTCCCGAAAAAATATTCTATCTGGGGATGTTCTACCGTGAGGGCTCCCAAGCCGTCCCAGAGATTATCCAGAGCGAAAACAGATTTCCGTCCCATGCGGGTCGACTGGTAGATCGGGTGTACGAAAGAACGTCCGAGTTCGATCATTTTCGGCAGGTAATCGGATTTGAATTGATCTGAAAAACGGAAAAGTTCGGTTGTCGCCAGGTTCGGTTCTCCTTCGGCATTGAGCGATAGATGGTCACAAAGAATATAACGGTAGCCTCCGATAATTTCCTGTTCCTGGGGATCCCAGACGATCAGTTGCTGATAAGGAGTTTGTGGATCGACATCGAATTCGTCGATGTCGGTTTCTTTCCCGGTACCACCTCCGGCACTACGGAACGTAAGCTCGCGGATACGCCCGACTTCCTGCATCAGGTTTGGAGCAGAATGAGCATCGAAGGTATATATTTCATTACCGCCTTTATTCGTCTTCCGCATAAAATGTTCTTCAGTCAGCTCGGCGATAAGCTTCTTTTTCTCGATAGGGTAAATGACAGGTTGCATTTTTTTACAATTTGAAAATATAGGGTTTTATCGATGGGAAGCAAGGAGCCGGTGACTTCTGTGCCGATCGATTCCACGGAACAAATATAATGCTTTATCGTTTTTTTTTGTATCTTTACACGCAAAATAATGATATCGATTAAAGCATAAAGCCCGATGAAGTTCAAGGTATTTAGTAAAATTCGTTTTTTCTTTCTGATATATAGCGTTATGATCTTTAGCGCTTGCCATGATTCCGATAAAATCGAGCCGGAATACGGTGAACGTACCGTATTGATTTATATGGCAGCCGATAATAATCTGAATAAAGACGGTGAAACCAATATAAAGTCTATCCTGAAAGGGATGGAACAAACGGCAGGACGGCTGGTGATTTATATCGATCCCCGGTATGATGTGCCTCGTCTGCTGACCGTTAAAGGGGGGAAAGGGTGCCGTCTGGATACCTTGGAGACTTATACCGAAGAAAATTCGGCTTCCCCCGAAGTGTTGGCAAGGGTGGTACAGGAGGTGCAAAAAAGATATCCGGCCTCTTCCTATGGGTTGGTGTTGTGGTCGCATGGTCTGGGGTGGGTACCGCCGGAATATTCCTTCCCGGGGGGATATGCGATGCGGTTGCCTGATCCGGATATGCCGAGGACGAAATATTATGCCGAGGACGAACATCCCGGAACAACGGGGAAGGCTTATATGGATATCCGGGAGATGGCTGCCCGCTTGCCCGGACATTTCAACTTTATCCTTTGGGATGTATGTTTTATGGGAGGTATCGAGGTGGCTTACGAATTGAGAAATAAAACCGATTATCTCATCGCCTCTCCGGCAGAGGTGATTTCCGACGGGTTTCCCTATGAAAAAATAGTACCTTTGCTTTGGGGAGGGGAAGAGGCTATGAAACAGATTTGCCGGGAATATTATAACCATTACAATAAATATCCGGTTAATTCCCTGTGGCGTTCGGCGGTGGTCGGGCTGGTAAAGACCGGAGAATTAGAACCTTTGGCAGCGAAGGAACGCACTCTTTTAGCCGGGAAGACCGACTATGCGAGAGCCTGGCATTATCCGCTGAATCAGGGGGGATTGCCTATGGTATTTTTCGATTTCGGCGACTATATCCGGAAGATGACTACCGAAGAGGAATATAATTCGTTTAAAAAACTATTGGACCGGGTTGTGATCTACAAGGCAGCTACCGAAAAGTTGTTCGGTGATGAGGTGCCTGCCGATAAGTTTAGCGGCCTGACTTCATATATTCCTTTTTCGGAATGGTCTGATATGAATACCTATTATTATACTTTGGATTGGGGAGCTACGGTATACGAAAATAATTGATGGGATGAACCGACGGATTTTACAACTGGCGATACCTTCTATTGTATCTAATATCACAGTCCCTTTACTCGGTTTGGTGGATGTCACGATTGTCGGGCATCTCGGATCGGCGGCCTATATCGGTGCAATTGCGGTGGGAGGATTGTTGTTCAACATCCTCTACTGGAATTTCGGTTTCCTGCGTATGGGTACCAGTGGGTTGACTTCTCAGGCCTATGGACGTAAGGATGCCGATGCAGAGGTAAAAGTATTGGTACAAGCGGTCAGTGTCGGTTTGATTTCTGCTGCCGCTATTCTGATCCTGCAATATCCTGTCGAACGGCTGGCCTTTTATTTATTGGATACCAGCCCGGAGGTAGAACAATATGCCGTCACCTATTTCCGGGTGTGTATTTGGGGGGCTCCGGCTGTATTGGCGATGTATGGTTTCAAGGGATGGTTTATCGGAATGCAGAATTCCCGTTTCCCCATGTATATCGCTATCGCGGTCAATATCATCAATATTGTCTGTAGCCTCTGTTTTGTGTTCGTCCTGGGCATGAAGGTGGAAGAGCGTCCGGTTAAGCTGGCGGAGCTTTCTGATTTTGCAGAATGCGGCGTCTGCGGTACAGCAGCTGTTGTGTGCCCGGTCGGCAAGGTGGTAGACCATGGCAGGGAGATCTGTTTCCCCAGCGGTATGGAAAGCATGGGACCGGTGATCCAGAAGCTGTATGACACTCTGACAGGTATTCAGATGGGTAA
>ERZ826396.3455-NODE-3455-length-10434-cov-4.612583_pt1 | contig 10434 bp, 20 predicted proteins | sample MGYA00519926_ERZ826396 | MGnify/ENA primary metagenome ERZ826396 (study PRJEB31778, sample SAMEA3449230) | human gut metagenome | biome: human gut; feature: human-associated habitat; material: faeces | place: United Kingdom | collected 2010/2012 ...
ACACGGTCTAACAGAATGCGAACTGTCAGTTCGTCCGGAACCAGCAGCCCCTGATCCATATATTTTTTTGCTTCCATGCCCAGCTCAGTGCCGTTTTTAATATTTGCACGGAAAATATCGCCGGTGGAGATATGGGGTACTCCGTACTTATCTGCGATCATTTTTGCCTGAGTTCCTTTGCCTGCTCCAGGCGCGCCTAACATGATAATCTTCATGATCTCTTTCCTCCGCTGTATTTTTTGTAGAATGCAGACAGGGACAGAAACGTCGCCGTCCTGTCCCCGCCCGAATCCGGACCGTCTGTTATGCAGACAGCCGTTTAGTCATTTAAAAATCCTTTATAATTCCGAACCATCATCTGGGATTCGATCTGCTTTAAGGTTTCCAGCAGTACACTGACAATAATGATCAGGCTCGTTCCGCCGAAGGAAACACTTGCACCGAATACTCCGTTAAATACGTAAGGGAGTACGCATACGATCGTAAGACCGCAGGCACCGATGAAGATCAGGTAATTCAGAATTTTGTTCAGATAATCGCTGGTAGGCTTACCCGGACGAATGCCCGGAATGAAACCGCCCTGCTTTTTCATATTGTCGGCAATTTCCAGCGGATTGAAGGTAATCGATGTATAGAAGTAGGCGAAGAAGATCACCATTACAATATACACGATCAGTCCGATGGAGTATACCAGTTCACTGGGCTTGCACCAGTAGCTGGAATTCAAGCCGCGCAGGATATAAGCCCACGGACCTGTTCCTTTGTATCCGGTCAACTGAGAAATGATGATCGGAATCTGCAGAATCGACTGCGCGAAGATAACCGGGATAACACCTGCGGTGTTTACCTTTAAGGGAATAAAGGTGGATTGTCCGCCTACCATCTTGCGGCCCTGCACTTTTTTGGCATACTGTACCGGAATCTTCCGTACAGCATCATTTAAAATGATGACCAAAATTACCATTCCGACGATGATCGCCAGAATGATAACTGCAGCAAGCGCTCCTACAGCAACTGCCTTGCCTTTTACAAACTGCTGATAAAGACTGGACAGATCGCTGGGCATACGGGAAATAATATTGATGGTCAGCACGATAGAAATACCGTTGCCCACACCATTTTCCGTAATACGCTCGCCGATCCACATCAGGAATGCACTTCCTGCTGTCAACGCGGCAATTACAGTAATTACGTTAAGCGCATTAAAGTCATCCATCAGACCCTGGCGGCCGAAACCGATCGCCATAGCAGCAGACTCGATCAATGCCAGACCAACCGTCACATATCTTGTAATGGAGGTCAGTTTTTTACGCCCCTCTTCCCCATCTCTCTGCATTTCTTCCAGCTTCGGGATCGCAATCGTTAAAAGCTGAATAATGATCGATGATGTGATGTAAGGGGTGATGTTCAATGCGAACAGGGACATGTTCTCGAAAGAACCGCCGGTGAACGCATTGAAAAAGCTAAACGTATCTCCTGTCTGCGCCGCGAACCAATTGGAGAAGAAGTGTCTGTTTACACCCGGTACCGGGAGCTGGCAGCCAATACGAATGACTACCAGCATCAGGAAGGTGAACAGAAGCTTCTTACGGATCTCCTTGATCTTAAACGCATTTTTCAGGGTAGTAAGCATTTACATCACCTCTGCAGTTCCACCAAGCGCCTCGATCTTTTCCTTTGCGGATGCACTGAATGCATTTGCTTTTACATCGAGCTTTTTGGTAAATTCTCCGTTTCCAAGAATTTTAACGCCGTCCTTAGGGTTCTTTACGATACCCTTCTCGAGCAGTGTCTCAACAGTTACGGTTTCACCGTTCTCAAATACTTCAAGTGCACTCAGATTGATTGCAACGATATCCTTAGAGTTTCTGTTTGTGAAGCCTCTCTTAGGAATACGTCTGTATAAAGGCATCTGGCCGCCTTCAAAACCAGGTCTCGGAGCTCCGGAACGAGCTTTCTGACCCTTGTGGCCCTTACCAGCCGTCTTTCCGTTGCCTGAACCATGTCCACGGCCCCTTCTGAAGTTATCGCTGTGCTTGGAACCAATCGCGGGTTTTAAGTTTGATAATTCCATTCCTGACACCTCCTCCTTATGCTTCTTCTACTTTGAGCATATAGCTGACCTTGGCGATCATTCCCCTCGTAGAAGGGTTATCGGGCAGCTCTACGGTTTTATGCATTTTGGTAAGACCCATGGCCTGTACGGTTGCTCTGTGCTTAGGCACAGCACCAATGGGAGATTTCACCAATGTTACTTTTAACATCTTTTCTGCCATTTTTTCCTCTCTCTCCGCCGCCGGAAAGCGGGTCTCGCAAGTTTCTTCCTGCCAGACGCCGCATACGGCAACTTTTAAAATCAGAAGGCTTCTTTAAGCCATAACCTCATCAACGGACTTACCGCGATTCGCTGCCACCTCTTCAGGAGTCTTAAGCTGCTTCAGGCCTTCGATCGTGGCAAGCACAACATTCTGCTTGTTGTTGGAACCAAGAGACTTGGTACGGATGTTCTTGATGCCAGCAAGTTCGCATACGATACGAACCGGGCCTCCTGCGATGATACCTGTACCATCGGGAGCCTTCTTGAGAAGAACGGTTGCAGAACCGAATTTCCCGAGGAACTCATGGGTAATACTGTTATTTTCATCCATAGCAACGCTGATCAGGTTCTTAGCAGCATCTTCCTTGCCTTTGCGGATGGCTTCCGGAATTTCTGTCGCTTTACCCAGACCCGCTCCAACGTGTCCGTTGCCGTCGCCAACTACTACCAAAGCCGTGAAACGCATATTGCGTCCGCCCTTTACAACCTTGGTTACACGTTTGATGGATACCACTTTTTCAGTAAGCTCCAGATTGCTTGTGTCAATGATTGTATGTCTCATTTACGACGTGTTCTCCCTTCCTAGAATTCCAGGCCAGCTTCTCTGGCCGCTTCAGCTAATGCTGCAATCTTACCCTGGTATATAAAGCCGCCTCTGTCAAAAACAACCGTGTTGATTCCCTTTTCCAGAGCCCTCTTGGCAATAACAGTTCCCAGATATGCTGCCGCATCAACGTTATTGGTTTTCTCCAGCTGTTCCTTTACCTCTTTTTCCACGGTAGAAGCCGCAACCAAGGTATTTCCAATGGAATCGTCGATAATTTGAGCATACATATGATTATTACTTCTGAACACAGCAAGACGCGGTCTTTCAGGGGTGCCGCTAAAACGGTTACGCAGTCTTCTGTGCTTGTTCATACGAACTTCTTGTCTCGATTTCTTACTAACCATTTTCACACTCTCCTTATCTCTTATTTCTTACCTGTCTTACCAACTTTACGTCTGATCGTCTCATCAGCATACTTGATACCCTTGCCCTTATAAGGCTCCGGTCTCCTCTTGTCTCTGATCTCAGCTGCGAATTGGCCAACTTTTTCTTTATCAATACCCTTAACGATGATGATGTTCTGTCCTTCCAGAACCGTCTCGATCCCTTCAGGATCTTCCATCTCAACCGGGTGGGAATAACCCAAAGATAAGGTTAACTTTTTACCGGATTTTGCTGCTCTGTAACCTACGCCGTTTACCTCAAGCTTCTTTTCGTAGCCCTGGGTAACACCAACAACCATGTTGTTGATCAGCGTTCTGGTCAGGCCGTGCAGGGATTTCATCTTCTTCAGATCATTGGGTCTGGAAACCAGAACTTCGTTTCCTTCCACCTTGATTTCCATCTCTGAAGGAAGAACTCTCTCGAGCGTTCCCTTAGGCCCTTTTACCGTCACTTTATTATTTTCTGCAACTTCCACAGTCACTCCTGCGGGAATTGCGATTGGCATTCTTCCTATACGTGACATGCCCGTACCTCCTATTATAATTTAACGTCGTCAGATTCTTACCATACGAAAGCGAGTACTTCTCCGCCTACCTGGAGTTCTCTTGCCTTCTTATCCGTTACAACGCCCTGGTTCGTGGAAATGATCGCGATACCAAGTCCGCCGAGAACCCTGGGCAGCTCTTCCTTACCCGCATATACGCGAAGGCCGGGTTTGGAAATTCTCTTGATGCCGGTGATGATCTTGTGGTTCTTATCCTCACCGTACTTCAGTGTGATGTGAATGGTCTTGAAGGGACCGTCATCCAGAATGTCATATTTCTTAATATAACCTTCCTCCAGGAGAATCTGTGCAATCGCCAATTTCATTTTGGATGAAGGTACATCTACTGTATCATGTTTTGCAGTGTTTGCGTTACGGATTCTAGTAAGCATATCTGCAATCGGATCGCTCATTGTCATTAGAATTGCCTCCTTGTTTATTCTTAACCAAAACTTCTTACCAGCTTGCCTTCTTCACGCCAGGGATCTGTCCCTTGTATGCCAGCTCACGGAAGCAGATTCTGCAGATTCCGTATTTTCTAAGCACTGCATGCGGACGTCCGCAAATTTTACAGCGGGTATATTCTCTCGTTGAGAATTTGGGTTTGCGCTGCTGTTTAATCTTCATTGCTGTTTTAGCCATGAATGAACCTCCTTATTTCTCAAAAGGCATGTTGAATAATCTCAGTAACTCCCGTGCCTCTTCGTCAGTCTTTGCAGTAGTAACGATGATAACGTCCATACCTCTTACCTTATCCACCTTATCGTACTCGATTTCGGGGAAGATAAGCTGTTCTTTGATGCCCAGGGAATAATTGCCTCTTCCGTCGAAGGCATCCGGATTCACGCCTCTGAAGTCACGCACACGGGGAAGTGCCAGGTTCACCAGACGGTCAAGAAAATCATACATCTTCTCGCCGCGCAGCGTCGTCTTGCATCCGATCGGCATGCCTTCCCTGATTTTAAAGTTTGCAATGGACTTCTTCGCTCTCGTCAATACCGCATGCTGTCCGGAGATCGTCTCGAGGTCTTTCACAGCGGATTCCAAAGCCTTTGCATTGTCCTTCGCTTCGCCAACACCCATGTTGATGACGATTTTGTCCAGCTTCGGAACTTCCATTATATTCTTATAACCAAATTTCTTGGTCATCGCCTCTACAATCTGGTCGTTGTATATGTCTCTCAGTCTGCTCACGTTTTACGACCTCCTTCCTTTGGATTCCTGAATCACTTCGCCGGTCGATTTCGCAAAGCGCACCTTTTTGTCATTCTCAAACTTAAATCCGATACGGGTGGGCTTTCCGTTGTGAAGATACATCACGTTGGAAACATCCAGAGCCGCTTCCTTCTGGACAATTCCGCCGTTCTGGTTTGCTGCAGAGGGCTTCGCATGCTTGGTAACCATGTTCACGCCTTCCACTACAACTTTTCCGTTCTTCGCATCTACGGAAAGGACCTTTCCTTCTTTGTCCTTATCTTTACCAGCGATCACCCTGACGGTATCGCCCTTTTTAATTTTCATTGTTGACATAAGGCACCTCCTATAATACTTCGGGAGCCAGAGACACAATTTTCATAAACTGTTTCTCACGAAGCTCTCTCGCTACCGGTCCAAAGATACGGGTTCCTCTGGGAGTCTTGTCATCCTTGATGATTACAGCAGCGTTCTCGTCAAATTTGATATAAGAACCGTCTTTACGACGGGCGCCCTTTACCGTGCGGACAACAACAGCCTTAACAACATCGCCTTTTTTTACAACGCCGCCTGGTGTTGCATCTTTGACGCTGGCAACGATAATATCGCCGATATTCGCATATCTTCTTGTGGAGCCGCCCATAACCCTGATGCACAGGAGCTCTTTTGCACCGGTATTATCAGCAACTTTCAATCTGCTTTCCTGTTGAATCATGCTAATTTCTCCTTCCGACAGATTCTGACCTTCAGCCTGGCCGGTTCGGGCCGGAATCTGAATTCAAAATCCTGCAAATTACTATTATTTCGCTCTTTCGATAATTTCCACAAGTCTCCATCTCTTATCCTTGGAGAGAGGCCTCGTTTCCATCACTCTAACGGTATCGCCGATCTTGCAGTCATTGTTCTCATCATGGGCTTTCAGTTTATAGGTTCTCTTTACGATCTTGCCGTAAAGGGGGTGCTTCACATGGTTCTCCACAGCCACAACGATCGTTTTCTGCATTTTATCACTAACGACTTTACCAACACGCGTTTTTCTCAGATTTCTTTCTTCCACGTCAATGTGCTCCTTTCTGGAATTTACTGAGCCGCTTTGGCTTTCTCAGTAATGAGGGTCTGGATTCTCGCGATATTCTTCCTTACCTCTTTGATTCTTGCTGTGTTATCAAGCTGATTTGTCGCGTTCTGGAATCTCAGATTGAACAGTTCCTTCTTGGCATTCACCAGTTCCTGTGCTAAATCAGCGTCGGATTTTTTCTTTAAATCTTCAACATACTGTTTAGTTTTCATTCGACACACCGCCTTCCAAATCTGCTTTAGAAACAATTTTACATTTACATGGAAGCTTATGCATAGCAAGACGCAGCGCCTCTTTCGCGGATTCCTCCGGAACTCCAGCGATCTCAAACATAACGCGTCCGGGTTTTACAACTGCAACCCAGTATTCCAGCGTTCCTTTACCGGAACCCATACGGGTTTCAGCCGGCTTCGCCGTTACCGGCTTGTCAGGGAAAATCTTGATCCATACTTTACCAGTACGTTTTGTATAACGGGTCAACGCAATACGGGCTGCCTCGATCTGATTGGATTTGATCCAGCAAGGCTCGGTTGCAACCAAACCGTACTCACCGTAGGTGATGGTGTTGCCGCGAGTTGCCTTACCAGCCATAGTACCGCGGAACTGTTTACGACGTTTTACTCTCTTGGGCATTAACATTATTTATCGCTCCCTTCCGATGAAGACTTTTTGGCTTCATTGTTTCCTTTCACAGGAAGTACTTCGCCTTTGTAGATCCATACTTTTACTCCGAGTTTTCCATAGGTGGTATCTGCCTCAGCAAAACCATAATCAATGTCTGCTCTCAGAGTCTGAAGCGGAATGGTTCCTTCGCTGTAGAATTCAGTACGGGCGATATCAGCCCCGCCAAGACGGCCGGCAACAGCAGCCTTAATTCCCAGAGCGCCCGCCTTCATGGTTCTGCCCATGCAGGATTTCATCGCTCTTCTGAAGGACACACGGTTCTCCAGCTGCTGCGCAATGTTCTCAGCAACCAGCTGCGCATCCTTGTCAGGTCTCTTGATTTCCTTGATGTCGATCAGGACCTTTTTATCCGTCAGCTTGGACAGCTCTTTCTTGGTCACTTCGATTTCTGCTCCGCCCTTACCGATTACAACGCCGGGCTTCGCAGTATAAAGGATGATCTTCACTCTGTCAGACGCTCTCTCGATCTCGATCTTGGAAACGCCTGCGCTGTACAGTTTCTTCTTTAAAAATTTTCTGATATTATAATCTTCCACTAAGAAGTCTGAAAACTCAGCGTCCGCATACCATCTGGAATCCCAGTCCTTAATGACGCCGACTCTCAAGCCATGAGGATTAACTTTCTGTCCCATATTCTCTCCTTTCATCTGCTCCGTCCGGAGCTAAAGCTCCTTTCGGAGTCCCGCCCCCGAGGGAGCTTTCCGCCCCGCTTCGGGCTTCTTTCTTCGGATTATTTCTCATCCAGCACCAGAGTGATGTGGCTCATTCTCTTTTCGATTCTGTAAGCCCTTCCCTGCGCTCTGGGGTGTACTCTCTTCATCGTCGGTCCTTTGTTCGCATAGCACTCAGCAACATACAGATTATCTCTGTTCATGCCGTTGTTATTCTCAGCGTTTGCGATCGCGGATTCGAGCAGCTTCTTGATCAGGCTGGATGCATATCTGGGATTGTATTCCAGGATAGCCAGTGCGGTCGTCACATCTTTGCCTCTGATGGCATCCAGTACAAAACATGCTTTCTGTACAGAAACCCTTGCATAAGATAACTTTGCGGAAGGTCTTGTATCTTTATTCGCATTTCTTTCTCTTTTAATTTGGGTTCTATGTCCCTTAGCCATGGATAAAACCTCCTTTCAATTACCTCACCTTGGACTTCTTCTCGTCTTTTCCATGTCCTCTGTAGGTTCTGGTAGCCACGAACTCACCCAGCTTGTGGCCAACCATATCCTCAGTTATATATACAGGCACATGCTTCCTTCCGTCATGGACAGCGATTGTGTGTCCTACAAAGGACGGAAAGATTGTGGAACGGCGGGACCAGGTCTTGATAACCTGTTTCTGTCCGGCAGCGTTCATCGCGTCTACTTTCTTCAGGATGCTTGCATCAGCAAACGGTCCTTTTTTCAGTGATCTAGCCATTTGATTCGTCCTCCTTATTTAATCGCCTTACCGTCTCTTCTTCTTACGATCAGCTTGTTGGATTTGTTTTTCTTCTTACGCGTCTTCAATCCAAGCGCAGGCTTGCCCCAAGGAGTGCTCGGGCCCGGACGGCCGATGCCAGTCTTGCCTTCGCCGCCGCCATGCGGGTGATCATTCGGGTTCATAACAGAACCGCGGACAGTAGGACGGATGCCCATGTGACGCTTACGTCCTGCCTTACCGATGTTGATCAGGTTGTGATCCGTGTTTCCAACAACGCCTACGGTAGCACGGCATACAAGAGGAACCATTCTCATTTCTCCGGAAGGAAGTCTCAGAGTCGCATACTTGCCTTCCTTTGCCATCAGCTGTGCGCTGTTTCCGGCAGAACGAACCAGCTGGCCGCCCTTTCCGGGATATAACTCAACATTGTGTACCTGTGTACCAACCGGAATCTCGGACAGAGGCAGGCAGTTGCCGATTCTCACTTCAGCGTGAGGGCCGTTCATTACCTTCATCCCATCCTTCAGCCCTGCAGGAGCGAGGATATAAGCCTTCTCGCCATCCGCATAGCAGATCAGGGCGATGTTGGCCGTTCTGTTGGGATCGTACTCAATGCCGATTACAGTTGCGGGCACATCATCTTTATATCTCTTAAAATCAATGATTCTGTATTTTCTTCTGCTTCCGCCGCCACGATGTCTCACCGTGATCTTACCCTGATTGTTGCGGCCTGCGTTCTTCTTCAGAGATACGCAAAGGCTCTTCTCAGGAGTGCTCTTGGTGATTTCATCAAAGTCGGAGCCAGTCATGTTTCTTCTGGAAGGTGTATATGGGTTATATGTCTTGATTCCCATGATGTTTTCTCCTTTTCTTTATCATTTATTGTCGTGCTTGATCTGCACTTAACCGGAAACCAGGGGCCTTCAAACCGGCCCGTGTGTTTCCCAAGCGAAAGCGCACACTACGCCTGTTTGCCAGGTTCTTTGTGTCTTTCGCGACGAAGATTACAGACCGGCGAAAATCTCAATATCCTTGCTGTCAGCCGTAAGGGCCACAATCGCCTTCTTGGTCTTGGCAGTCTTGCCAACTACCATGCCGCGTCTTTTCTTCTTCCCATCACAGTTCATTGTGTTAACGCTCTTTACCTTGGTTCCCTCGAACATCTTTTCCACAGCTTCTTTGATCTGCGTCTTGTTCGCTTCCGGATGAACCAGGAACGTATATTTCTTTTCTCCCATCACGGCCATGCTCTTCTCAGTGATGACCGGCTTGAGGATGACATCATAATATTTAATATCAGCCATTACGCGTACACCTCCTCGATCGTCTTAAGGGCGTCCTTGGTGAGAACTACGGTTCCAGCCTTCATTACATCATATACGTTCAGAGCGTTGGTCAGCGTCGTGCTGATCGTAGGCAGGTTCTTTGCGCTCATCACTACGTTCTCATCATTCTCATTGATAACCACAAGGCCCTTTTCCACCTTCAGGTTATCCATCACCTGCTTAAAGTTTTTCGTCTTGATTCCGTCGAACTTCAGTTCATCTACAACGATGAGCTTGTTCGCCTGTACCCTGCTGGTCAGAGCAGACTTCAGAGCCGCTCTTCTTTCCTTCTTGTTCAGCTTGAAGGAGTAATCTCTCGGAACAGGAGCGAATACCATGCCGCCGCCGGTCCACTGAGGAGCTCTGGTTGAACCCTGTCTTGCATGACCGGTTCCCTTCTGTCTCCAGGGCTTTCTTCCGCCGCCGGACACTTCGGAACGGGTCTTCGCTTTCTGGGTTCCCTGACGCTTGTTAGCCAGATGCCAAACAACCGCCATATGAACCAAATGTTCATTCACGGCAACGCCGAACACTGCATCGTTCAATTCGATCGTTCCGACTTCTTTGCCTTCCATATTATAAAGAGCTACGTTAGCCATTGTTCGTTCCTCCTTTCACCCTAATTTAAGCATTCGTTCTCGTGGTTTCTTTGATTGTTACCAGTGCTTTCTTAGGGCCGGGCACTGCGCCTTTTACCAAGAGCAGATTTGCATCCGCATCCACTCTTACCACTTCCAGGTTCTGGACGGTAACCTTCACACAGCCCATATGACCAGGCATTCCTTTTCCCTTGAACACACGGCTCGGGGAAGAGCAGGCACCGTTGGAACCCTGATGACGATGGAACTTGGAACCATGTGTCATAGGTCCTCTGTGCTGG
>ERZ826396.3460-NODE-3460-length-10421-cov-3.071291_pt1 | contig 10421 bp, 8 predicted proteins | sample MGYA00519926_ERZ826396 | MGnify/ENA primary metagenome ERZ826396 (study PRJEB31778, sample SAMEA3449230) | human gut metagenome | biome: human gut; feature: human-associated habitat; material: faeces | place: United Kingdom | collected 2010/2012 ...
TGTTCTCGCAAGCGGACAGGATATCAACATCATGGTATTCGATACCGAGGTTTACTCCAACACAGGCGGACAGTCTTCCAAAGCTACACCTACCGGCGCAGTTGCACAGTTCGCAGCAGGCGGTAAAGAAGTGAAGAAGAAAGACCTGGCAAGCATCGCAATGAGCTACGGCTATGTATACGTTGCTCAGATCGCTATGGGCGCTGACTACGCACAGACCGTAAAAGCGATCGCAGAGGCTGAGGCTTATCCGGGACCGTCCCTGATCATTGCTTACGCTCCGTGTATCAACCACGGTATCAAGAAGGGTATGAGCAAAGCACAGACAGAGGAAGAACTGGCAGTAAAAGCTGGTTACTGGCATTGCTTCCGCTTCAACCCGGCACTGACCGCAGAAGGCAAGAGCGCATTCACTCTGGATTCCAAGGCTCCGACCGGAGATTATCAGGAATTCCTGGATGGAGAGGTACGTTACAATTCTCTGAAACGTGCAAATCCGGAGAAGGCTGCAAGACTGTTTGCTAAGAACGAGAGTGAGGCTAAGGCACGTTACAACTACCTGACCAGACTCGGCGCTCTGTACAGCCCGGAAGAGCAGTAAGAAAATTCCCTTGTGGAAGTAAAAGATAGTATCCAAGCGATGAAATAGAAATTCGCCCGCAGGTCGGTTCTCTTTTCGGAGATCCGGACTGCGGGCGTTTTTTTTGATACAGATTAAAAAAAAGTCCTTGCAATCTTTTTGCAGAAGAGGTATAATAGCAAAGTCGGTAAAGATATGGACGGATTCCCGAGTGGCCAAAGGGGACAGACTGTAAATCTGCTGCAAATTGCTTCGATGGTTCGAATCCATCTCCGTCCAGGCTGGAGTCACAGTAAAGTGACTCCTTTTTTTATGTTTTAAAAAGTTTTTTAGATGCTCCCACAGGAAAAAAGCGATGTTCTATGTCGGATAATGGACTTTTGCCGTCGTTTCGCCCGAAATATGACGAAAACCAATGAAATAGTATAAAATATAACCAAAGAAATCTTAAAAATTCCAATGAAAAGAAAAAAATATTCTATGTTTCCGGAGGCTGATATCCGCTATACTGTCAATATCAACAAGAAACAAGGCAATGCGTGTCGAACGGAAGGAGAAAGAATATGAAGAAAAGATGGATTTCCTTATATGTGGAAAATCAGGTTGGTGTACTTTCCAAGATTTCCGGACTCTTTTCCGGTAAATCCTATAATCTGGAGAGTCTGACGGTAGGTACAACAGAAGATCCGACTATCTCCAGAATGACGATTGAGACGAACAGTGATGAAGAGACTTATGAACAGATCAAAAAGCAGCTGAACCGTATGGTTGAAGTAATCAAAGTCATTGATTTTACAGAAGTATCTGTTGTTATGCAGGAGCTGATGTTTATCAAAGTAAAAAACTGTACACCGGAAGATAAGACAGAGCTTTTCCAGATCGCGCAGACTTATCAGGCAAAGGTACGTGATTATGGAAAAGACAGTGTGCTTCTTGAGTTTGTACACACGGCACATAAAAATACAGCGATCATCCAGTTTTTACGTTCTGAATTCAATTCAATTGAAGTTGTAAGAGGTGGAAGTGTGGGGATTGAAGCAATCACAATGCCAAAAAGATAAAAAAATCAAAAAAAACAGAGCGCACTCTTGAATTTGAAAAACAGAAGTACTATAATAGCGATATGTAATCCGTAGGATTCAAAATACGGGAAGCAAAATTTATAATTTAGATATATGTTACTGTAAGAAGCAACAAGGGAATGGAGGAATTACAATGGAAAAGAAACAGATTGACTGGTCAAGTATAGGATTTGGTTATATCCCGACCGAAAAGAGATATGTTTCAAATTACAAAGATGGAAAGTGGGACGATGGATGTCTGACAGAAGATGCCAACATTGTACTGAATGAGTGTGCAGGTGTTCTGCAGTATTCCCAGTCAGTATTTGAAGGTATGAAGGCATACACAACAGAAGACGGACGTATCGTTGTATTCCGCCCGGATATGAACGCAAAGAGATTTGCTGATTCTGCGAAGAGACTTGAGATGCCGGTATTTCCGGAAGACCGTTTTGTAGATGCGATCGTACAGGTAGTAAAAGCCAATGTGGCTTATGTACCACCTTACGGATCAGGAGCGTCCCTTTATATTCGTCCATATATGTTCGGAAGCAATCCGGTTATCGGAGTTAAACCAGCTGACGAATATCAGTTCCGTGCATTTGTAACACCAGTAGGGCCATATTTCAAGGGCGGCGCAAAGCCGATCACAATTAAAGTTTCAGACTTTGACCGTGCGGCACCGCATGGAACAGGACATATCAAAGCTGGTCTTAACTATGCAATGAGTTTGCATGCAATTGTAACAGCACATGAAGAAGGCTATGCAGAGAATATGTATCTGGATGCAGCAACAAGAACAAAAGTAGAAGAGACAGGTGGAGCAAACTTCATCTTCGTCACAAAAGATGGTAAAGTGGTTACTCCGAAGTCAAACAGTATCCTTCCATCTATTACAAGACGTTCTATTCTTTATGTAGCAGAACATTATCTTGGACTTGAGACAGAAGAAAGAGAAGTATATCTTGATGAAGTAAAAGACTTTGCAGAATGCGGACTTTGCGGAACAGCAGCAGTTATCTCACCGGTTGGAAAGATTGTAGATCATGGTAAAGAAATCTGCTTCCCAAGCGGAATGGATGAGATGGGACCTGTTATCAAGAAATTATATGAAACACTTACCGGAATTCAGATGGGACACATCGAAGCACCGGAAGGATGGATCCAGGTGGTTGAATAATGGATAAATTCGTCACAAAGCGAAATGATCTGCTCGCAGAGCAGGTAATAAAGAATCTGAAGTCCCGTCAGATGGAGGGACATTATGTACAGACCAAAGAAGAGGCACTTGCCCTTGCGCTGGAGCTGATTCCGGAAGGAAGCAGCATCAGCTGGGGAGGGTCTATGAGCATTAAGGCAATTGGTCTTCCGGAAGCACTTCATAAAGGAAATTATAAAGTGCTTGACAGAGATCTGTGTGCGACACCGGAGGAAAAAGCAGAGATGATGCATCAGGCATTTAACTGTGATTATTTTCTGGCAAGCTGCAATGCAATCTCGGAAGATGGCATACTGGTCAACATAGATGGAAATGCAAACCGTGTGGCAGCTATTTCTTACGGACCGGAAAATGTTCTGATGATCGTTGGCATGAACAAAATCGTAAGAAGTGCAGAGGATGCATATACCCGGGCAAAGTATGTGGCAGCTCCGATCAACGGACAGCGTTTTGAAGGACTTCCGTGTGCGAAGACAGGTGTCTGTTCCAACTGTAAATCTCCGAAAAGTATCTGCTGTCAGACACTGATTACGAGATTCAGCCATGTTCCAGACAGAATAAAGGTGATTCTGGTGAATGAAGAACTGGGATTCTAAAAAATTCGAAGAGAATCAGGGAATTTTCCCTGGTTCTTTTTGCGCCTGAAAAAGAAAATTCCGAAAGGGATAAAGTTCTCATCATAATATGACTTTTCTATGAGAAAATCCTGTGTTATACTATAGAATAATCTGGATGTCAGGATACGCAGCGGAGTATACCGCGGACATCGGTCAGTGCCGGCTATTGGACACTGGTGGCGAATCGAAAGAGAGGAACAGCAGAATATGGAAGCGTATACAAGTTTTGCACGTGTATATGATACCTTCATGGATAATATTCCTTATGAAGAATGGTGCGAATATCTCACCGGTCTTATGAGAGAATACGGTGTTATGGATGGACTGGTACTGGATCTGGGGTGTGGTACCGGGAATATGACAGAATTGCTTGCAGAGGCAGGATATGATATGATTGGTGCGGATAATGCGGAAGAGATGCTGGAGATCGCAATGGAGAAACGTGACAGATCTGGTCATGATATTCTGTATCTTCTGCAGGATATGAGAGAGTTCGAACTGTATGGTACGGTTAGAGCTGTCATCAGTGTCTGCGATTCAGTCAATTATATTACGGAGCCGGAAGAACTTCAGGAAGTATTCCGCCTGGTCAACAATTATCTGGATCCGAAAGGTGTTTTTATTTTTGATTTTAATACACGCTACAAGTATGAAGAGATTCTTGGAGACCGCACAATTGCGGAGAACCGGGAGGAATGCAGTTTTATCTGGGACAACTATTATTACGAAGATGAGAAGATCAATGAATATGATCTGAGTCTTTTTATTGAAACAGATAAGGACAGTGGGCTTTATCGCAAATATGAGGAGACGCATTATCAGAGAGCGTATACGCTGGAGGAGATGAAGAAACTGATCCGAAAGTCGGGGTTGGAATTTGTGACAGCATACGATGCATTTTCAAAGAATGCGCCGACGGATACAAGCGAGCGCATTTATGTGATCGCAAGAGAACAGGGAAAATAGAACAGGAGAGAATTATTATATGAAAGATTATATTGTAAGAGCAACTGCAGGAGACGGGCAGATCCGTGCATTTGCCGCAACAACAGGCAATCTGGTGGAAGAGGCAAGGAAGAGACATGACACAAGTCCGGTAGCGACAGCGGCACTTGGAAGACTTCTGACAGCAGGGGCAATGATGGGAGGCATGATGAAGAATGAGACAGATGTGCTGACGCTCCAGATCAAAGGTGATGGACCACTTGGCGGAATTACGGTGACTGCAGATGCAAAAGGTGATGTGAAAGGATACGTCGATCATCCGGAAGCAATGATGCCGCCTAAGAATGGCAAGCTGGATGTTGGAGGAGCTGTTGGAATCGGTCTTTTAAATGTTATTAAAGATATGGGACTGAAAGAACCATATGTAGGACAGACTATCCTGCAGACAAGCGAGATCGCAGAAGATCTGACGTATTATTTTGCAACCAGCGAACAGGTTCCGTCTTCCGTGGGTCTTGGAGTATTGATGAATAAGGACAACACTGTACACTGTGCAGGTGGATTTATCGTGCAGGTAATGCCGTTTGTATCGGATGAGGTGCTGGATAAGCTGGAAGAGAATATCAAGAAGATCTCTTCCGTTACCAGTATGCTGGATAACGGACATACACCGGAGCAGATGTTGGAGCAGGTACTGGATGGTCTGAATGTGGAATTTACAGATACAATGGATACACAGTTTAAATGTAATTGTTCACATGAGAGAATCGAGAAAGCCATCATCAGCATTGGAAAGAAAGATATCCAGGAAATGATCGATGACGGAAAAGAAGTAGAAGTAAAATGCCATTTCTGTAATACGGCGTATACATTTAGTGTAGAAGAACTGAAACAGATTTTAAAACAGGCAAAAAGATAATGAGGTAAACAACATATGAGACAGGGATTTATCAAGGTTGCAGCGGTCACAGTTGATATCCGTGTGGCGGATGTCTGGCACAACTGTGAGGAAATCTGCAAACGTATGAAAGAAGCTGAGAAGGCAGGTGCAAAGATCATTGTATTTCCGGAGCTTTGCCTGACCGGGTATACCTGCAGCGATCTTTTTACGCAGGATATACTGTTAAAAGAGGTGCGAAAAGCGCTTGCGAAAATTGCAGAAGAGACAAGACATACAGAGGCACTGGTATTTGTCGGACTTCCGCTTGCTGTGGACGGAGAACTGTATAATGTTGCGGCAGCATTAAATGATGGAAAGATTCTTGGTTTTACGACCAAGACTTTCCTTCCGAATTATGGAGAATTTTATGAGATGCGCCAGTTCCGTCAGGGGCCGAAAAAAGCAAGACTGATTTCCTATGAAGGGGAAGAAATCCTGTTTGGACCGCAGATCCTGTATCAGGCGGCAGAGATGGATGAGCTGGTCGTATCGGCAGAGATCTGTGAGGATGTCTGGTCACCAGTCCCACCGAGCATTGAGGCGGCAAGAGAAGGTGCGGTCATCCTGGTCAACTGTTCAGCAAGTGATGAAACGATCGGAAAGGATAGTTACCGGGAAGAACTGATCAAGGGACAGTCTGCAAGACTGATTGCAGGTTATGTCTATGCAAATGCCGGGGACGGAGAGTCTACGACAGATGTGGTATTTGGTGGGCATAATATTATTGCAGAGAACGGGACGATCCTGAAAGAAGCAAAGCGGTTTGCCAACGAGATGATCGTCAGCGAGATTGACATTTTCCGTCTTTTAAGTGAACGGAGAAAAAATACAACTTTCCAGACAACTGAAGAACGGCGGCTTCCAAAAGCAGTATTTCATATCAGTATGGAAGAAACTGAGCTTACCAGAGATTTTGCACAGACACCTTTTGTTCCGCAGAATATGGCAGAGCGGGAAAAACGCTGTGAAGAGATTCTGATGATCCAGGCAATGGGATTGAAAAAACGTCTGGTGCATACTCATTCGAGAACAGCGGTAGTCGGAATTTCAGGTGGTTTGGATTCTACACTGGCACTGCTTGTGACTGCAAAAGCATTTGACATGGCAGGGAAAGACCGAAAGGATATCATTGCGGTAACGATGCCTTGTTTTGGTACGACAGACAGAACCTATCAGAATGCCTGTCTGATGTCAAAAAAACTGGGAGCCACTTTAAAAGAGGTGCCGATCGCGGATGCAGTCCATGTGCATTTTCACGATATCGGACACGATGAAGCGGTGCATGATGTGACTTATGAGAATTCACAGGCAAGAGAGCGTACCCAGGTGCTGATGGATATTGCTAACCAGGAATGGGGCATGGTCATCGGAACCGGAGATATGTCGGAGCTGGCTCTTGGGTGGGCGACTTATAATGGTGATCATATGTCCATGTATGGAGTCAATGCATCCGTTCCGAAGACGCTGGTACGCCATCTGGTACAGTATTATGCTGATACCTGTGAGGATCAGGAACTGAAAGCGGTACTTCTGGATGTGCTTGATACACCGGTAAGTCCGGAACTTCTTCCACCAAAGGATGGCGAGATCGCGCAGAAGACGGAAGACCTTGTAGGTCCGTATGAGCTGCATGATTTTTATCTGTATTATGTTCTTCGGTTTGGATTTGAACCGTCGAAGATCTACCGTCTTGCAAAGCTTGCTTTTGAAGGAACCTATGACAGTGAGACAATCATGAAATGGCTGAAGACATTTTACCGGAGATTTTTTGCACAGCAGTTTAAGCGTTCCTGTCTGCCGGATGGCCCAAAGATCGGTACAGTAGCACTTTCTCCAAGGGGAGACTGGAGAATGCCAAGCGATGCGTGCGTGGCAGTCTGGATGCAGGATCTGGAAGCACTGGAAAAATAGAAGAGCAAAAGGGAAGTTTGTGTCTGAACGGATTTCCCCTTAAGTAGATAGGATAAAGAATCGAAAGCTACTTAAAGGGAAGCCTGTCAGATGCAAACTTCCCTTTTTTGTATATACGATGAGCCAAATGCCCTGCTGATAAAATTGTCAATTTTAGAGCTTGATATTTTTAAACAGATCCCCAAGGCTGGTTCCGATTGCTTCTGCTTTTGGAATTTCTACGTGTTCCAGCTCTTCTTCCTGTTCTTTTTCAGCATCTTCTGCAAGAGCCTTGATACTGAGGCTGATCTTGCCATCTTTGATACCGATGACTTTGACATCCACTTCATCCCCGACATGAAGTACCTGGTCTGCTGATTTGATTCTCTGGGTACTGATCTGGGAAATGTGAACCAGGCCGGAAAGACCGTTCTCAAGACGTACAAAAGCGCCGTAGGACTGAAGAGATTCAACAGTACCTTTTACAACACTTCCAACCTGTACAGATGCAAGTTTTTTTGCATCTTCTTCTTTTTTCTGTTCTCTTAAAATCTCACGTGCAGATAAGATCAGGCGTCCTTTTGCCTGGTTTGCCTCGATGACACGGACATCAATTTCTTTCAGAAGATAGGTTTCCAGATCTTCGATATAAGAAAGAGAAAGGCGGGATGCCGGGATGAATCCGCGGAGTCCTTCGACCATGGCGATCACGCCGCCATTTACGATTCCTTCTACTTTTACGTGAAGATTGGTTCCTTCTTCCTGATAACGTGCGACCACATTCCATGGATTGGCATCATCGAAATGTGCTTCGTAGTCTGCCATGCTTTCTGTCTGTTCCTGTAATTTTTCGTTTTCCATCTTAACACCTCTGTTAGTTTATTTTTCTGAACGTATGCTCAATAATATTATTAGTATAACACATTTTTATATAGATAAAAAGTATAGATTCCAAATCGATAAGTGGGTGATGCACTCTTAATGAGAAAAAATCGTTATTATGTACGAAAATTGTGGTAAAAATTTGTGTATATTTTGAATGGTAAAAATCGTGAAAAAAGTTGACAAAAGAAAAAATAAATTGTATATTACCAACATAAGGACATATTAAAGACGAGGTCCCAAACTAAAAGGTAAAGGAGTAATTAAAATGAAGGGAAATGTGAATTATCTGGAACTGGCAAACAGCCCTCTGATGTGGGTGAGTGCCGCAATAGCAGTAGGAATCGTAGTTTTTCAGTCCGTACTGTTCTTCAGAAAGTCGCTCAAAGCAGCAAAAGAGATTGGAATTGAACAGGAAAAGATCAATATGGCAATTAAGAGTAGTGCCATTTCTTCAATCGGTCCATCTATCGTAATCCTGGTAACAATGATCTCTCTGATCGTATCAATGGGAGCACCTGTTTCATGGATGAGACTTTCTTTTATCGGATCTGTTAACTATGAAGCAATGGCAGCAGGATTTGGTGCCCAGGCAATGGGAGCAACACTGGAGAATCTGACACCGGTTGCGTTCGCATGTGGTGTATGGACCATGATCTGCGGATCACTTGGATGGCTGATCTTCACACTGCTTTTCACGGACAAGATGGATAAAGTAAATCATCTGATGTCAAAAGGAAATTCAAAAATGGTTCCGATCATTTCAGCAGGAGCTATGCTTGGTGCATTTGCAAACCTCGCATCAGGAAATTTCTTCAATGAAAAAAATCAGTTCGCATTTGGCGGAGCACCGGCGATTGCAACAATCGTAGGATGCATTCTTATGATGATCCTGACAAAGGTTGCAAAAGAAAAGAATATTGGATGGCTCAGAGAATGGGCATTTGCAATTTCCATGTTCTCAGGCATGCTTATTGGTTACATCTGGAACACTGTATTTTAATAGGAATGAGAGGATAAAGATATGAATAAAGAATACTACAACAAAGTCTATATACCTGGTATTGTCAAATGGGGAAAAATCACCATGTTATTAGGTATCATTACATGTTTTGGACCAGCACTTGTTATCTCAGTTGTATACGGATGTATGCCACCGGTATCCGCGATCATTGCAGGTACAATCGCACAGATCAGTGTAAGTGGAGCATTTTATATTGTAGAACCGATTTCCTATTTCCCGATTCTTGGAATCCCGGGAACTTATCTGACATTCCTTTCAGGAAATACATCCAACATGCGTGTTCCGTGTTCTTCTGTTGCACAGGAAGCAGCAGGCGTTGAAATGGGTAGCGACAAAGGTTCTGTTGTATCAACCATCGGTATTGCTGTATCAATCATTGTAAATATTGTGATCCTGACAATCGGAGCAATTGCAGGAAACGCAATTATCGGTATGATGCCAGAAGGATTCAAGCAGGCCCTCAACTTCCTTCTTCCGGCACTTTACGGAGCTGTATTCGGACAGTTCGCAATCACAAGACCAAAGCTTGGTGTAGTTGCAGTAGTTATTGCATTTGTGATGAACTGGCTGATGAAAAACGGATTCTTATCCTTCTTCCCTGGAACACCGTCATACGTTGTTATCCTGGTAGCTGTATTTGGATCTATTTTTGCAGGAAAGATTATCTACAAGAAAGAACTTGAGGACTAAGTCCGGAAAGGAAAAGTTATGTTATCGAGAGAAAGATTACAGGAAAGGTTTATTGAGATGATCAAAATCTACAGTCCGTCTAAAGGGGAAAAAGAGATGGCGGACTGGATAGAAAACTGGCTGAGTGAGCGGAATATTCCGTTCCAGTCAGACAATGCCGGAGAAGCATATGGTGGAAACGGCAGAAATATCGTTGCATTTGTAAAAGGAAACACAGAGGAACGTCCACTTGGATTTGCTGCACATATGGATCAGATCGAACCATGCAGAAATGTAAATACGGTGATCAACGGAAACATCATCAGTACCGACAAGACAACAACACTTGGCGGAGATGACAAAGCTGGAATTTCAGCAATTATGGAAGCGGTAGAAGATATCATTGAAAGCGGTGTACCGCACAGAGATATTTATCTGGTATTTACCTGCTCCGAAGAGATCAGTATGATGGGAACAAAGCACATGGATATGTCTATGCTGCCATGCAAAGAACTGGTTGTTGTGGATGCAACAGGAGGAGCAGAAACGCTCGCATACAAAGCACCGGCAATGGAAGCGATTGAGATTACCTTT
>ERZ826396.3467-NODE-3467-length-10397-cov-2.460549_pt1 | contig 10397 bp, 9 predicted proteins | sample MGYA00519926_ERZ826396 | MGnify/ENA primary metagenome ERZ826396 (study PRJEB31778, sample SAMEA3449230) | human gut metagenome | biome: human gut; feature: human-associated habitat; material: faeces | place: United Kingdom | collected 2010/2012 ...
TGGAAATAGATATTGAAACGTTCTCTTCCGTAAATCTTGCAAAGGCAGGCGTGTACCGGTATGTGGAAGCACCGGATTTTGAGATTTTATTATTTGGCTACAGTGTGGATGGAGGAGACGTACGAGTAATTGATCTTGTCAGTGGGGAGAAGATACCAGAAAAAATCCTGGCAGCTTTGGAGAATGAAACTATTATCAAATGGGCATTCAATGCTCAGTTTGAACGAATCTGCTTGTCACGATTTTTAGGATATCCAACAGGAACTTATCTTGAACCAGATTCATGGAAATGCTCGATGGTGTGGTCTGCTTATATGGGATTTCCGTTGTCATTGGAAGGAGTGGGAACAGTTCTTGGTTTGGAAAAGCAAAAGTTAATCGAGGGAAAAGATTTGATTCGGTATTTCTGTACACCATGCAAGCCAACGAAAGCTAATGGCAGCAGAACGAGAAATTTTCCTGAGCATGATATGGAGAAATGGAAACGATTTAAGCAATACAACATTCGTGATGTGGAAACGGAGATGCAAATACAAAATAGATTGCAGAAGTTTCCTGTGTCGGATTTTGTGTGGGACGAATATCATCTCGATCAGGAAATCAACGATAGAGGCATTCTGGTGGATATGGATTTTGTAGAGAAGTGTATTGAGATTGACGGTGTGTCTCGTGTAAATCTTGTGGCCAAGATGCAGGAACTTACCAATCTGGATAATCCTAATTCTGTGGTCCAGATGAAGGATTGGCTTTCAAATAATGGTGTGGAAACAGAAACGCTTGGGAAAAAGGCAGTGGCTGCATTGATTGATGAGGTGCCGGATGAAATGTCAGAGGTGCTTTCGTTAAGACAGAAACTAGCCAAGTCATCAGTTCGTAAATATCAGGCGATGCAGAATTCTGTCTGTGCCGATGGTAGGGTGAGAGGAATGTTCCAATTCTACGGAGCCAATCGCACCGGACGATTTGCAGGAAGGCTGGTACAGTTACAGAATCTTCCCCAGAATCATATGGAGGATCTGGCAGAGGCAAGAGGTCTTGTAAAGAATGGCGATTATGAAATGCTGGACTTTTTATATGATGATATCCCAGATACACTGTCACAACTAATCCGGACAGCCTTTGTGCCCCGTCCCGGATATAAATTCATCGTCAGTGACTTCTCAGCCATCGAAGCCAGAGTGCTGGCCTACCTTGCCGGTGAAACCTGGCGTTCCAAGGTCTTTGCAGAAGGAAAAGATATCTACTGTGCCTCTGCCAGTCAAATGTTTGGTGTTCCGGTTGAAAAGCATGGGATCAACGGTCATCTCCGTCAGAAGGGTAAAATCGCAGAATTGGCTCTCGGATACGGTGGCAGCGTTGGTGCCCTGAAATCAATGGGAGCCTTGGAAATGGGGCTGACCGAAGAAGAGCTCCAGCCGCTGGTCAACTCCTGGCGAAACTCCAATCCAATGATCACGGCTTTCTGGTGGGACATCGACCGTGCCGTCAAAACCGCCATCACGCAGCGCATCCAGACGGAAGTACGTGGGATCCGCTTCTTTTATAAAAGCGGCATGCTCTTCATCAAGCTTCCCTCAGACCGCCTGCTCTCCTACGTGAAACCACGTATCGGAGAAAACCAATATGGCGGCGAATCCGTCACCTACGAAGGTGTCGGAGAACAGAAAAAGTGGCTGCGGCTGGAAAGTTACGGCCCCAAATTCGTGGAAAATATCGTCCAGGCCACCGCCCGCGACATCCTGGTGGAAGCCATGCGCTGGTTGGAAGCTGCGGGGTACCAAATCGTGATGCACGTCCATGACGAAGCGGTGATCGAAGCGCCGGCGGATTCCTCCCTGGAGGACATTTGCGCCATCATGGGTCAGACCCCAGCCTGGGCTGGAGGGCTGCTGCTCCGCGCGGACGGTTATGTCTGCGACTTCTATCAGAAAGACTGAGGTGACCCTTATGGGAATCAACAAATACAACTGTGAGGGCTACTATGACCCCACACCTTACGAAGCCCTGACCAGGATCGAGAACGAGGCGCGCAAGCTCCACTCCTTCCGTCCGGTGGTTTACATCTGCTCTCCGCTCTCCGGGGATGTGGAGGGCAACCAGGAAAAGGCGGCGCGCTACTGCCGCTTCGCGGTGGACACCGGGTATATCCCCATTGCGCCCCATCTGTACTTTCCCCGGTTTATGAACGATGCCAACCCCAGAGAGCGGGACCTGGCCCTCTTCATGGACATTGTCCTGCTCACCAAATGCGCCCAGCTCTGGGTGTTCGGAGAAACCATCTCCAAAGGTATGGGCATCGAGATCGAGAAGGCCAAACGCAAAGGCCAGACCATCCGCTACTTTACCGAGAACTGCCAGGAGGTGTCCGTATGAAAATCGCTGTAGGCAACAGCCGCATGGATAAGAAGTGGAAGAACCGGGATATTTCCTGGGAGGATCTGTGCCAAAGAGTCAGCTCCACCATCCGTACCACGGAAACCGTGGAGGAATACCGCAAGCTGAAGAAGGGCGCCCAGGACAACATCAAGGACGTGGGCGGCTTTGTGGGCGGTCAGCTCCGGGAAGGCCGGCGCAAAAACGGCATGGTGCTCTGCCGCTCCATGCTTACCCTGGATATGGACTACGGTGAGCCGGGAATCTGGGACGAAATCGACCTGCTCCACGATTTCCGGTGCTGCGTCTACTCCACCCATAAACACACGCCGGAGCACCCCCGGCTGCGTATAATCATCCCCCTGGCCCGTGACATCACCGAAAATGAGTACCCGGCGGTGGCCCGGATGGTGGCAAAGGAGATCGGCATCGACCTGTTTGACGATACCACCTATGAAGCCTGCCGCCTGATGTACTGGCCTTCCACCTCCGCAAACGGCGAATTCTTCTACAAGACCAAGGATGGCCCTCTGCTGGACCCGGACGCCTATCTCGCCAAATACGCAGATTGGCATGACGCTTCTACCTGGCCGGTTTCCTCCCGGCAGTCCGAAGCGGTGCGCCGGAGCATCACCCAGCAGGCCGATCCCCTGGAAAAGCCCGGTATTGTGGGCGCCTTTTGCCGCGCCTATACCATTGAGGAAGCTATCGAAACCTTCCTCTCCGATGTCTACGAACCGTCCTCCATGAACGGGCGGTACGACTATATCCCCGCCGACTCCGCCGCCGGCGTAGTGGTGTACGATGGGAAATTCGCCTACAGCCACCACGCCACCGACCCGGTCTGCGGCAAGCTGTTAAACGCCTTCGACCTGGTGCGGCTTCATAAATTCCGGGAGCTGGACGAGAATGTGGGGCTGGATACCCCGCCGGGCAAGCTGCCCTCCTTCAAGGCCATGAGCGACCTTGCCCTGGGAGACGATAAGGTCAAGGCTGTCTTTGCCGGGGAACGCATCGCCCAAGCCGCCGCAGAGTTTTCAGACGAGGACTGGCAGAACGGCTTGGAACTGGACAAGTCCGGTCATGTGAAGAATACCCTGCGCAATCTGACCCTCATCCTGGAAAACGACCCCAACCTCAAGGGCGTGGTGTTCAACCAGCTCCTGGACGGGATGGAGATTAAGGGGGAAGTACCCTGGAACCACCCCTCCAAGTTCTGGCGGGATGCCGATGACGCCCAGCTCATCAGCTATGTAGATGCCCATTACGGCACCTTCTCCGCCCGCAACTACGATATCGCCGTGACCAAGGTGGCGGATGACCGGGCCTATCACCCCATCCGGGAGTTCATCGAGAGCCTGCCGGAGTGGGATAAAGTCCCCCGCGTGGACACGCTGCTGGTGGACTACCTGGGCGCCAGCGACACCGCCTATGTCCGGGCGGTGACCCGGAAGACTCTCTGCGCCGCCATCAGCCGGGTACTGCGTCCGGGCTGTAAGTTCGACTCCATGCTGGTGCTCAACGGTCCCCAGGGCGTGGGGAAAAGCACCCTCATCGCCAAGCTGGCCGGAGAGTGGTTTTCGGACAGCTTGAACCTGGGCGACACCAAGGACAAGACCGCCGCCGAGAAGCTCCAGGGATACTGGATCTTGGAGATCGGCGAGCTGGCCGGGCTGAAGAAGGCGGAGGTGGAGACGCTGCGCTCCTTCCTCTCCCGGCAGAACGACATCTACCGCGCGGCCTTTGGCAAACGGGCCACGCCCCATCTGCGTCAGTGCGTGTTCTTCGGCACCACCAACGCCGAGTCCGGCTATCTGCGGGACACCACCGGCAACCGCCGCTTCTGGCCGGTCAAGACCCCCGGCAATGGGAAGAAGCAGTCCTGGAACCTGACCCATGAAGAGATCCTCCAGATCTGGGCGGAAGCTCTGGTGTATGTCCGCCAGAGAGAGAAGCTCTACCTGTCCGCCGAAATGGACGCGCTGGCCAAGGACGAGCAGCGGGAAGCCATGGAGTCCGATGAGCGCGAGGGCCTGGTGCGGGAGTATCTGGACACCCTGCTGCCGGAACGCTGGGCGGAGATGGACCTCTTTGAACGCCGCAATTTCCTCACCGGCTCCGATTTCGGCGGTCTGCAGGAGAAAGGTACTGTCCGGCGCGCCAGCGTGTCCAACATGGAGATTTGGTGCGAGTGCTTCGGCAAGGAACGGGCCAACCTGCGCCGCACCGACAGCAACGAACTGACGGGCATCCTCGCTCGGCTGGGCTGGAAACGGGCGGATAACAAGGTCAGGATTCCCCTCTACGGGCCGCAGTACGTTTTTGTTCCGAAGGGGTGTTCCAAGTGAAAAGACAAGCAGGCACAAAATCCGGGAACAAGTTCCAAGGGACAGCTCCACACGCTGGAACTCTCGCCGGAACACCCCATGGGAACGGCGAAAGCCCCATAAGCGGCAAGGAAAACCGGCTTCCTTGTTCCTGTGTTCCTATCATTTCTTATATATCGAAAGATGTAAGAAATAGAGGTCATCAGCACGCGAAACACGCATATACGCGCGTAAAGGGATTTTTCGGTTCCTGGAACACAGGAGGTCAATATGCGTGAGAAAACCATTGAAGCGAAACTGGTGAAAGCCGTCCGTATCATGGGCGGTCTCGCGCCCAAGTTTGTAAGCCCTGGGTTTGATGGAGTGCCAGACCGCCTGGTGCTCCTCCCCCAAGGGAAAATCGCCTTTATTGAGCTGAAAGCGCCCGGCAAGGCGCTCCGGCCTTTACAGGTAAGGCGGAAGCGGCAGTTGGAAACTCTGGGCTTTCCGGTGTACCGCATTGACAGCCCGGAGCAGATTGGAGGGATACTGGATGAAATACAGTCCTCATAAATACCAGACCTACGCCACGGACTTCATCCTGGAGCATCCCATTTCGGCGGTGTTCCTCGACATGGGTCTTGGCAAAAGCGTCATCACCCTGACCGCCATCTATGACCTGTGCCTGGACAGCTTCCTGGTGCGCAAGGTGCTGGTCATCGCCCCGCTCCGGGTGGCGCTGGACACCTGGCCCAGCGAAATTGAAAAGTGGGACCACCTGCGCGGCCTTACCTACTCGGTAGCGGTGGGAAACGAAGCCCAACGCAAAGCGGCGCTCCTGCAGAGGGCAAGCGTGTACATCATCAACCGGGAGAATGTTGGATGGCTGGTGGAAAGCAGCGGATTGCCCTTCGACTATGACATGGTGGTCATCGATGAGCTGTCCTCCTTCAAAAGCTACCAGGCCAAGCGGTTCCGCGCACTTCTGAAGGTACGGCCCCGCGTCAAACGCATCGTGGGCCTGACCGGCACGCCCTCCTCCAATGGGCTGATGGACCTGTGGGCGGAGTTCCGGGTGCTGGACATGGGCAGACGCCTGGGCCGGTTCATCACCCGGTACCGCAGCGCCTACTTCCAGCCGGACAAGCGAAACGCTCAGGTGGTGTTCTCCTATAAGCCCCTGCCGGGAGCTGAGGACGCCATCTATGAGCGGATCTCCGACATCACCATCTCCATGCGGGCCGGCGACTATCTGGATATGCCGGAATGCGTGATGAACGAGGTCAAGGTCGCCCTCTCCGAAAAGGAGCGGCAAGCCTACGACACCATGCGCTCAGAGCTGGTGCTCTCCCTGGGCGGTGAAAAGGTGGACGCCGGGAACTCGGCGGCTCTGGCGAACAAGCTCTCCCAGATGGCCAACGGCGCGGTGTATGGGGAGAACAAAAAGCTCCTCCCGCTCCACGACCGGAAGCTGGACGCTTTGGAGGACCTCATCGAAGCCGCCAACGGAAAGCCCGTCCTGGTGGCCTACTGGTTCAAGCACGATCTGGAGCGCATCCGCGCCCGGTTTACCGTCCGGGAAATCAAGACCGCCCAGGACATTGCCGACTGGAACCAGGGGAAAATCCCGGTGGCTGTCATCCACCCGGCCTCCGCCGGTCATGGTCTGAACCTGCAGGCCGGGGGCTCCACCCTCATCTGGTTCGGGCTGACCTGGTCGCTGGAACTGTACCAGCAGACCAACGCCAGACTTTGGAGACAGGGACAGAAACACACGGTGGTGATCCACCACATCATCACCAAGGACACCATTGATGAGCGGATTATGTCCGCCATTCGCAGAAAAGACAAAACACAGTCCGCTCTCATTGACGCGGTCAAGGCCAATTTGGAGGTGTAACATGACAGCGAAAGAATACTTATCCCAAGCCCGGCTACTGGATGCCCGGATTAACGCCAAGATTCAGCAGGTTTCGGCGCTGAACGATTTAGCCACCCACGCCACCGCCACCCTGACGGGGATGCCTCGCAATCCCAGCCGGTCTGAGTCCCGCATGGCTGAAGCGGTGGTCAAGATCATCGACCTGCAGAATGAAATCAACCACGACATCGATGAGCTGGTGGATCTGAAGCGGGAGATCACCCGCCGGGTGAAGTCCATCCCCAACACCGAGTATCAGCTCCTGTTGGAGAAGCGGTACCTGTGCTTCATGCCATGGGAGAAGATCGCCGTGGATATGGGCTACTCCATCCAGCACATCTACCGCCTGCATGACTGGGCGCTGCGGGAATTTCCCGTCCCCCAGGAAACATGAGAGTTCGATGTATTGAATGAGAGTAGCTCCGTAGTGTATCATTAAAATTGCCAAGAGAATCAAGCGAAGCCATCGTAGGGCCACCCCTGCGGTGGCTTTTCTTATGCCCGAAGGGAGGTGGAACGGTGCCAACAAAACCCAAGCGCCCCTGTTCGTACCCCGGATGCCCCAAGCTGACGGATGGCAGGTTCTGCGAGGAGCACGCCAAAGCGGAAGCCAAACGCTACGAGAAGTACGACCGTGACCCGGCTGTACGCCGTAGGTATGGCCGCGCCTGGAAGCGCATCCGGGACAGGTACATCCAGGAGCACCCGCTGTGCGAGCTGTGTCAGCAAGAAGGCAGGCTGACCCCCGCCGAAGAGGTCCACCACAAAAAGCCGCTGGCTGAAGGAGGAACCCACGCGCGGGACAATCTCGTTGCCCTGTGCAAGTCCTGCCATGCCAGAATCCACGCCCAGCGCGGGGACCGCTGGCATATGAAAAAAGGAGACCACCCCGAAGGGTAGTCTCCAATATGGCGGAGCGGGCAGGACTCGAACCTGCTATGGGCACTTGTTAAGGCTCCTCACATTTCCCTTGCGGAATCCACAGTTACAACGAGGCCACTCCGTGCGCGCCGCATACCACCGTGTTATACCCGTTTACCATCTCAAGTTCCCCCTTAAAACTTCCAATAGCAATTGACGTTTGGATTACCATTAAGAAGAGTGAAACTGTGTCGACTGGGATTCCGTTGAGTAGGGACATGATCGTCACCATAACCAACAAATTTATAAATTAATATTAGCACAGAATCAAAGAAATACAAGACGGTAGGGGGATAAAAATCTCTACAGCCTGTGGGCCGTGCAACGGGCCGGGGGTCTCGCGCACAAAATCGCGTTTTCAAAGGGGGTATATACCCCAGGCCGAGAAAGGAGGTAGCCTGTGGCCAAAGACGGTACCAACCGCGGCGGCGCCCGTGCTGGTGCCGGCGCAAAGAAGAAGCCCCTCGCAGACAAAATCGCCGAGGGTAATCCCGGCAGAAGGAAGCTGACTGTCATCGACTTTCAGGACACAGCCGATTTAGAAGGTCAGCCCATGCCGAAACCGTCAGCCATGCTGTCCGCCACCCAGAAGGATGGCAAGACACTGGTCGCCGCCGAGGTCTATGAAAAGACCTGGACCTGGCTGGCGGAGCGGGGCTGCGCCGCGCTGGTTTCCCCGCAGCTTTTGGAGCGATACGCCATGAGCGTGGCCCGCTGGATACAGTGCGAAGAAGCCATTACCGAATACGGCTTTCTCGCCAAGCACCCCACCACGGGGAACGCGATTCAAAGTCCCTATGTGGCGATGAGCCAGAACTTCATGTCCCAGACCAACCGCCTGTGGATGGAAATCTACCAAATCGTCAAGGAGAACTGTTCCAGCGAGTACGGCGGGGCTACGCCCCAGGACGATGTGATGGAGCGGCTGCTGTCCGCTCGGAAAGGAAACTGATATGACAAAATACAAAACAGCTGAGAGCGTGCGGCGCGGTCACCCGGATAAGCTGTGCGACCTGATCACCGACAGCATTCTGGACGAGTGCCTGCGGCACGACCGCTATTCCCGCTGCGCCTGTGAGGTCATGGCCACCAAGGGGAAAATCTTTGTCTGTGGGGAGATCACCTGCGCAGCAAAGATCAACATCCGCTCAGTGGTCCGGGAAGTCCTCCGCAAGGTGGGCTACAATCCCATGAAATTCATCGTGTTCGTCTATGTCCACCGGCAGAGTGCCGATATCGCCGGCGGCGTGGATTCCGCTCTGGAGGTGCGGAATAGCGGCAGCGAGGATGTGTTCGCTTCCACCGGCGCCGGCGACCAGGGCACCGTGTACGGTTACGCCACCAGGGAGACCTGGACCCGTCTGCCCGTCCCGGTGGTCTTTGCGAATGAAATCTGCAAAGGGCTGGATGATGCCATGCACGATGGAACCATCCGTGGCATCGGCCCCGATGGCAAGGCCCAGGTGACCGTGGCCTATGAGGACGGAAAACCCGTGGGCGCCAAGAACATTGTGGTATCCGTCCAGCACGATGCGGACAAGGATCTGGAGGAGCTTCGCCGGGAGATCATCTCGGAAGTGCTGTATCCCATTCTGGACCGCTTCGACTTCCCCAAGGATGTGGAGATTCTCATCAACCCCTCCGGCAGGTTTGTGGAGGGCGGTCCCGCCGCCGACACCGGGCTGACCGGCAGGAAGCTGATGGTGGATACCTACGGCGGTCTTGCCGCCCATGGCGGCGGAGCCTTCTCCGGGAAGGACCCCACCAAGGTGGACCGCTCCGCAGCTTACATGGCCAGAGCCATCGCCCGGAACGTGGTGGGCGCGTGGCTGGCGGAGGAATGCCAGGTATCCATCTCCTATGCCATCGGCAAGGCGGAACCCACCGCTGTGGAGATCGACACCTTCGGCACCGCCAGGGTGGACGAGGATGTGATCCGGCTGGCGGTGCTGGACGTGTTCGACCTGCGCCCCGCCGCTATCATATCCCTGCTGCATCTCCGCGCTCCCATTTACGCCGACACCGCCGCCTACGGCCACTTCAACGGCTACAAGTTCAGCTGGGAGAACCTTGACAAGACCGAGGAACTGAGAAAGGCGGTGGAAAAGTATGCTGATTGAACGCAAACACACCGCCGACCTTATCCCCGCCGACTACAATCCCCGCAAGGACTTAAAGCCCGGCGACCCGGAGTACGACAAGCTAAAACGCTCTATGGAGCAGTTCGGCTATGTGGAGCCGGTGATCTGGAACAAGGCCACCGGTCGGGTGGTGGGCGGTCATCAGCGGCTGAAGGTGCTCATGGACATGAGCGTCACCGAGGTAGAGTGCGTGGTGGTGGAGATGGATGAGGAGCGGGAAAAAGCCCTCAACATCGCCCTCAACAAAATCTCCGGCGATTGGGACAAGGACAAGCTGATGCTACTCATCTCCGACCTGCAGGGTGCTGACTTTGATGTGTCCCTCACCGGCTTTGACCCCGCCGAGATTGATGACCTCTTCAAGGACAGCTTGAAGGATGAGGTCAAGGATGACGAATTCGATGTGGACGCCGAGCTGCAGAAGCCTACTATCACCAACGCCGGGGATGTGTGGACGCTGGGGCGGCACCGGCTTGTCTGCGGGGACAGCACCAAGCCGGAGACCTTCGCCCTGCTGATGGACGGTCTGAAGGCCAACCTGGTCATCACCGACCCGCCCTACAATGTCAACTACGAGGGCGGCGCCGGGAAGATCAAGAACGACAACATGGAGAACGCCGCCTTCTATGATTTCCTGCTGGCGGCGTTTCAAAATACCGAGGAAGCCATGGCGGACGATGCCTCCATCTATGTGTTCCATGCGGACACCGAGGGGCTGAACTTCCGAAAGGCGTT
>ERZ826396.3477-NODE-3477-length-10344-cov-8.623481_pt1 | contig 10344 bp, 8 predicted proteins | sample MGYA00519926_ERZ826396 | MGnify/ENA primary metagenome ERZ826396 (study PRJEB31778, sample SAMEA3449230) | human gut metagenome | biome: human gut; feature: human-associated habitat; material: faeces | place: United Kingdom | collected 2010/2012 ...
TTCGGACTATTTTGCACAGCCGGTAGCGTGGGCGGTTGAGAACAACGACACCACCGGCACTTCCGCGACCAAGTTCTCGCCGAGCGCAAAATGCACTCGTGCGCAGATCATCACCTTCCTGTGGCGTGCATCCGGTTCGCCCGAGCCGACTGCCGCAAACCCGTTCACCGATGTAAGTGCGGATGCGTATTACTATGACGCGGTTCTGTGGGCGGTTGAAAAGGGCATCACAAGCGGCACCAGCGCGACTACGTTCGCCCCGGCCGCTCCCTGCACCCGCGCCCAGATCGTCGCGTTCCTGTGGCGCTCTGAAAAATCCCCGGCAGCGGGTACAGCCAATCCCTTTGCCGATGTGAAGTCCACCGCCTACTATGCTGATGCGGTATTGTGGGCGGTCAAGGAGAACATCACCAAGGGAACCACCAGCACGACATTCAGCCCCAATGCGGATTGCACCAGAGCGCAGATCGTGACCTTCCTCTGGCGCTGCAAGAAGTGACCGGCTGACATACGGCTAAACATCAAAGCCGCTGGCATGACCCCATAAGCGAACATCGGACAGCGCAGCGGACGGGCATCTCGCCCTGAAGCTGCGCTGTTCTCTTTTCGCTACAAGAAACAAATCAATGACATTTTGAGCTGCGCCGCTATCCCAGCGCGGCAAGGAGACAGCATTATGAAAAGAATCACAAGAATCATTCGTCCGATCATCTGCATGGCCGTCCTTCTCTTTGCCATGACCACGGCAGTCATGGGCTGCTATCAGAAAGGGACGGAGCCTATCGACATTCCCGACAGAACGCCTTCCGGCACATCTGCGTCTCAGCCATCAGCGACTCCCGCGGGCGAAGTTATCCCCTCGGTGGACAGGCAGGCAGAGTTGGCGGAAGCCAGAGCGAAGAATCCCGACACCGTGGCATGGCTGTATATCCCCGGTGCGGAGGTAGACGATCCCGTGATGCAGGCGGAGGACAACGGCTATTACCTGAAGCTGGATGAAAACGGTGAGTATGCCATGTGGGGCTGCTATTATGCCCATTGTGAAAACGAAATCGGCGGCAGGGATAAGCTGGACAAAAACACCACTGTTTTCGGTCACTCCGCCAGCAACTGCGACCCGGACGGTGTGCGGTTCACCAAGCTCTACCGTTATATGGACGCAGACTTTGTAAAGGAGCATCCGTATATCTATCTCTCTGTGGATGGCGAGGACATGATTTTCCAGATCACCGCGCTATTCGTCACGGATATTGGCTTTGACTATATTGCGCCTGATCCCACGGGAGATGATCTGACCAGCTTCTTTGAGACGATTGCGCGGAAAAACTGGCTTGACTTTGATGGCGTGACCTTCTCCGAGGAAGATACCGTTCTGACCCTCTCCACCTGCTGCCGGAAGTATGACAAGGCCAACAGCGGCAATCAGCGGCTGGTGGTCATGGCAAAGCTGCTGCCGGAGGGGGCAACCGCGCAGGAGTTCAGCGTATCCCTTGTGGATAGTCCTGAAATGCCCTAAAAGAAATCAGAATACGACGATAACAGGACACCCATCCTTGCGGTACTGAAAAGCAGCGTATGGTATAGGGAAAACGGCGGCTGCTCTGTACGGGGCGGCCGTTGTTTTTGCTGTCCCAACATTTTTCAGATGAAAGGGACCTATGCGTATGACAGGAGAGCACAGGAGGTGCCGCTAATGCTGCGGCAACAAGCCGCGCCGGGAGCATAGCCGGACGATACCCGGACACCGTAGGATACCTATGCCCTCCGACAGCCGCCGACAATTTCCATACTGAACCGCACCGAAGCGCCCATGCAGGCTTTTATGCCTGTGTGGGCGCTTTTTGTCGTTCCCGGCACTTTTTCGCCGTGGGCTGCCGCTCCCCGCCGCCCTTCGTTCAGACCTTTTTACCCACTCGGATCTGAACGGAGGAACAAAATGTTTAATAGGAAAAGCATCTATGCGCTGAATAAGAAAGACCCCGATGCCATCGTTTATATGGACGCCAATGAAGTCATCGTCCGCCTGACCCGCGAGGACTTTGCCAGCGAGGAAGAATTTCTGAAATGGAAATCTTGGTCGGATGGAAACTACCACACTGAGGACAATCAGGATGTGGTAGAGGGGAAACACAATACGTCTATTGACGGCCTGTCCGAAGCCGCATTTTCCATTCCTGCCATTGATGTGGTTATGGAGCGCCAGCACGAGAAATCTGAGCGGCGCAGAGTGGCTTCCGCGATGGTTTCTCAGATCAGGGACAAGCTGACGGAAACACAGTTCCGCAGGCTTTGGATGTACTACGTTGACGGAATGACCGTTGATGAAATTGGGCGGATTGAGGGCATCAGACACCAGAACATTTCCAAAAGCATCGGCTCCGCAATGAAGAAAATCAAAAAATTTTTCCCGTAAGCTCAAAAACAGGGTGCAAAAATGCCCTAAAAAAGATGATAGGTGAAGGGACATTCTCCACGAAGCCTTTCGTTGAACGTTGAAAACTGAATAGACCATGATGCAGGCACAAAACCCGCGTGATAGCGGCATAAGGTGCGCCGCCACGACGATGGCTTCAAGGAGGTGATTCCGGAAAAGCCATCCGAGCGATCTACGCAGCCTTAGACCCGATTCGGCAAATCGGGCGCGATGACAGCGCGGCGGATAATGAAACTTGCTCACGCCCTCCCACAGACTTGAGGGGGAACCCTGCGGTATGCGCCAGCTCTTTGAGGCAGCGGTATCGTGGAGTTATGACAGCCCTGCCAAGGGCGGCCTGCATCATGCCCACTATCCGGGGCGCGTGGCAAATAGGATGGATCTTCTCAAATGGACAAGCAGAGCGGCTGCGCCGGTATTCGCCATTATGTTATGTGGCTCCAATTCTACCCGCGCAGCCGCCTCTCAAAGTCAGATACCATGCGCTGACGGCCTTTCCGTCAGCGCATTCATGTGACCTTGAGGAAACCCACCAAACCGAGAAAGGAGATCGCCATGATGCAGCCAACGCCAAACGAATCCCGAATCCACACGGATGAGCTGGTGGACATCCGGGAAGTATCTGTTGACAAAAATCTTCCCAAGGAAGAACGTATTGCCGCCTTTATCCGCCAGATCAAAAATCCTTACCGCTTCCGCTGCGGCGATTTCGTGGTAAACGCCTGCTTTGCCGGGAACGGTGTTACGTTAGAGGAATGTCTGCAAGGCATTTTGCGCTGAGCGACATCCTCGCTTTTTTCCGCAGAGAGTGCTATGATCGGTGTGGAAAAGGATGAAAACCTAATAGCCAGATAACCACTCTTTTCATGCGGGAGCAGTCCGGGAGAAAGGAGTGCTTTTTCATGCCCAAATACAAAGCAACCGCTTATATCCGCCTGTCCTATACGGACGATCATTCCAGCGAAAGCGACAGCGTTTCCAATCAGCGCAAGCTCATTGAGAACTTTGTAGAGCGCAACCCGGATATTGAGGTCGTTTCCGAAAAGATCGACGATGGATACAGCGGCATTATCTTTGACCGCCCAGCCTTCAAGGAAATGATGCAAGATGTCACCGATGGCAACATCAACTGCGTCATTGTAAAAGACCTCTCCCGGCTGGGGCGCGAGTACATTGAAACCGGCCGCTATCTGCGCCGGGTATTTCCGGCCTATGGGGTGCGCTTCATTGCCATCACCGACAGCATCGACACCGCCCACGACAGCGGCGATGATCTGACCGTATCGGTCAAGAACATTATGAACGAAGCCTACTGCCGGGACATTTCCATCAAGACCCGTTCCTCTCTGGATGTGAAGCGGCGCAACGGCGATTTCGTCGGCGCGTTCCCGGTGTACGGCTACATGAAAGCCGAGGGCAACAAGAATTTACTTGTCCCTGACCCCTACGCCGCCCGCGTTGTCTGCGACATTTTTCGTATGCGGCTGGAGGGCGCAAGCGCCTCCAAAATCGCATCGGAGCTGAACCGGCTGGGTATTCTCTCCCCGCTGGCATACAAGAAGAACAATGGCCTGCCCTATGCGAAAAAGGGCTATGCGGACAAGGCTGACTGCAAGTGGTCGGCTACCACCATCATCCGCATCTTACAGGACGAAACCTATACCGGAACGCTGGTGCAGGGCAAGCAGGGTACGCCGCATTACAAGATCAAGCAGATGGAGCAGCGCCCCGCCTCCGAGTGGGTGCGTGTCCCGGATGCCCACGAAGCGCTGATCGCCCGTCAGGATTTTGAGCTGGTGCAGCGCATCAAGGGGCTGGATACCCGGACCTCTCCCAACGAGGACACGGTGTACCTCTTCTCCGGTATTCTGATCTGCGGGTGCTGCGGAAGCCGCATGACCCGCAAAACCAACCGTGCAAACGGCAAGGAGTACCACTACTATTATTGTCCTACCGGCAAGAAAAAGGGCTGCGCTCATCCGGTCATGCTGAAAGAAAGAAGCCTGATCGACTGTGTGCGGGACAGCCTGAAAGCCTATATCGGCAATATTGCTTCGCTGGAGGCGCTGCTGACCGGCATTGACCAGTCCAGCATCAATCAGGCACTTGCCAAGGAATACAGCGACCACATCACCGACAATGAGCGCCGGTTGGAGCAGGTGCTGGAGTTCAAAGCGCGGCTCTATGAAAGCCTTGTGGGAGGTATGCTTACCAAGGAAGAATACGCCTCCTACAAAGCCAAGTACACCAAGCAGGCCGAGGACATCCGTGAGAGCGTCCGCGTTCTCAAGGAAAAACTCACGGAGGTTTTGGAAAACCGGAGTGAGCGCAACCGCTGGATTTCACAGTTTACGCAGTTCTCCACGCTGGAAACCTTAGACCGCAGGGCGCTTATTCACATGGTACAGAGCATCCGCGTCCGTGGCAAAAAGGAGCTGGATATTACCTTTACCCATGAGGACGAATACAAAAAGGCGTTGCAGCTTCTGGCGCTGGCAGCGCAGCAGAAAGATTACAAACAGAGAAAGGTGGGCTGAGCATGGCGAGAAAAAGCAGAAAAGAAACGGCTGTGGTAGTCGTGCAGGAGGCCGACGCCACTTGCCGCGCCGCGATCTACGTCCGCCTTTCAGTGGAGGATACCCACACGCACAGCGTATCCATTGAAACCCAGCAGATGATTATTGCCCGCTATCTGGAGCAGTACCCGGAGATCAGCGTATACGATACCTATATCGACAACGGCGCGACCGGGACAAACTTCCACCGTCCGGGCTTTCAGCAGATGCTCTCGGATATTGAGGCCGGTCATGTAAACTGCGTGATTGTCAAAGACCTTTCCCGTTTGGGACGGAACACCATCGACACCGGCTATTACATCGAGCAGTATTTCCGCATCCGTAATATCCGCTTTATTGCGGTCAACGAAAACTTCGACACCGCCAACCCGGAAGATGCCCATTCCGGTATCATCATCCCGCTGCGGAACATGATAAACGAAGCCTACGCTTTGGACATTGGGCGCAAGATCAGGGCGCAGCAGCGGCAGGCCATGAAGGACGGAAAGTTCATCGGTGCGCGTACTCCCTACGGTTATCTGAAAGCCGAGGACGATTGTCACCAGCTTATCATCGACCCCGTTGCCGCCGTTGTGGTGCAGCGGATGTTCCGCTGGGCTTCCGAGGGCGCTGGCCTGAATACCATCGCCGTGCGGCTGAACGAGGCTGGCATCCTCACCCCCAGCCACTACAAGAAGATGCAGGGCAAAATCACTCATGAGAATTTGCTCGGCAGCGGCAAGTGGCAGACCCGAACGGTCGGCGTTATTCTCCGCTCCGAGGTCTACACCGGAGATCTCGTTCAGGGGCAGACCAAAACCGTGGATCACCGGCAGGTCAAGGCCGATGCCGAGGAATGGACGGTGGTGCGGGACACCCATGAGGCCATCATCAGCCGGGAACAGTTCGCGGCGGTGCAGGAAATTCTCAATCAGACCGCCAGCCGCGCCAAGGCGCGGCTGGTCAAAGCCTACACGCCGAATTTGTTCAAAGGCAAGGTGTTCTGCGCCCATTGCGGCGGCAGCCTGCACCGGCAGCGGAATATCCGCAAGAAGTCCGACGATGTGTACTTCTACCATTGTCTGAGCCAGAGCCGAATCAGCAAGGATGCCTGCCCCGGCGTGACCATCCGCGAGGATGCGCTGCTGGATATGCTGGCGGATATGCTTCAGGAAGCGCTCAACACCGCTTTGGGCGACTACCGCCTGTCGCTTGCGGAGCTGCCCCGGCAGGCCGCTGACCGCGCTGAGCTGCGGGAGAAGATCACCAGCCGCAAGCAGGAAATCCAGCGGCTTCGCGGTATCGTGCGGAGCTTATATGAAAACCTCGTCCAAGGTGTTCTTACCAAGGATGAATACTTCGATTACAAGGAGAAGTACGAAAGCCGCATTGCCGACCTCGCCGTGGAAATGGAGCAGTTGGAGGACGGCCTGCGAACGATAGATACGCAGATTGAGCAGCACCGGGCGTTGGAACAGGACGCCGCACAAATCAAGACCGACCGTGCGCTGACCGGCGCTCTTATCGAGCGGCTGATTGACCGCATTGAGGTATCCCACGACAAGCAGATTACGGTGCGCTATCGCTTCCAGAGCGAGTTTGAAACCTATGCGGAGGTGCTGGAACAATGCAGAAATATGTAATCGCCCTCTACATCCGCCTCTCCATCGAGGATTACAAGTACGACAGCCTGAGCATTGAAAATCAGAGCCTTGTCCTCCACGAGTACGCGGCTTCCATGCCCGAAGCCCTGAACGCGGAGATTATGGAGTTCATCGACAATGGGTACAGCGGCACAAATTTTGAGCGTCCGCAGATACAGAAGCTCATTGAGCTGGTGCGGGCCAATCAGATCGACTGCATCATCGTCAAGGATTTTTCCCGCTTCGGGCGAAACAGCATTGAAACCGGCTACTTTATCGAGCGCGTGTTCCCACTGTTCCATACCCGCTTCATTTCCATCAGCGACGATTTTGACAGCAGCAAATTCAAGGGTGACACCGGCGGCATGGACGTAGCATTCAAGTATCTCATCAGCGAGTATTACAGCCGCGATATGTCCATTAAAACCAAGAGCGCCAAGTACGCCAAGATGCAGCGCGGCGAGTATCAGAGCAAGATTTGTCCCTACGGCTACCGCAAAAGCGCCGATGGCAGAATGGAGCCTGACCCGGAGGCCGCTGCCATCGTGCAGCTTATCTTCCAGCTTGCCACCGAGGGGATCAACGCCACCGCCATCACGCGGGAGCTGTTCCGCAGAAGCATCCCCACTCCCGGCCAGTACAAAGCGGCGCACGGCAATCACACCCACGATATTTCCCGCTGTCACGGGATTTGGAGTACATCCACCATTCTCCGCATTTTGGAGGACGAACGCTACACCGGCGTGTATGTGATCGGCAAGCGGGCGGTTCTCGAAGTAGGCGGCAACAGAAGCCGCCTAAAGGACAGAGAATCATGGTACATCATCCCCGACCATCACCCGGCCATCATAGAGAAAGCCGTGTTTGATACCGTGCAGGCCAGCCAGCTCCGCTTTTCCCAGCCAAACAAGAAAAAGCGGGACTACCCGCTGAAAGGCAAAGCCTTCTGTGGCTGCTGCGGTCATGCGCTGTCCCGCACCATGCAGAAAACCTCATATTATCACTGCCGCCATTCCGAGGCGGACGTAGAAAGCCGCTGCCACAAGATGCGTCTGAACGCCGCAGAGCTGGAGCAGGCGGTATTCCTGACGCTGAAAAAGCAGATGGAAGCCGCCGCACCGCTTGCCCCTGACGGTACGCTCCGGGTAGATGCTTCCGTACCGGAACGCACCGAATATGAGCAGCAGATCGAGGCACTGCAAGACGGTAAGCGCGCCTTGTATGAACGCTATCTCATGGGTGAGATCGACCTGAACACCTACAAAGCAGAAAAGGCTGCGTGTGACGAGCTGCTGCTGAAAACAAAAAACGCCTATGCCGCAGTATTGGCACAGGCGAAGCAGAAGCAGGACGAACAGGCACGGCAGGACAGCCGAAAGGAAGCGTCCAAGGCGATTTTTGATGCGGACGCACTGACCACCGAGCTGGCCGAGCTGCTGATCGACCGGGTGCTGGTGTACCCCGATAAGCGCATTGAGATCGCATATAAAATCCAAGACATTTTCGCTTGAGGTGGCAGTCATGAAAATCGCTTTCTATTGCAGAGTGGACGGACAGGGCTTTGGCTTTGTCCTCCCCGAAGAAGCTGACAAGCTCCGCGAGTTTTTCGCCGAGCATCAGGATAAGCCTGCGCTTGAAAATCCATCAAGCGCAAGCTAAAAATTTTTGTCGTGTGCTTGACATACGGGTGGCGCAGATCGTGAAAGCGGATACGCTTCATCTGGTGTGCGACCAGAAAATCCGGGAAATGCTGGCTCAGGAAATCGGGCCGAATCCGTTTTCCCATCGGGTCTACATAGATATAGTCAAGATAATCGGTGCAATAGCTTTTGCCGCAGACCTTCCGATTCTGCTCCTGCTCCTTTTTCATTTTATTGAGCATCTGCTCACAGGCAGGGATTAGGGGAAGTGTCCGGCAGCTCGACTTTGTTTTTGTCTTATCTCGTGCGATTTCTGTTAGCGTTCCGTTGACCTTTGCGGTCACAACCGTATGCTGAATGCTGATTTTCTTGTTTTCAAAGTCAATGGCATCCCATTTCAAGCCAACAACTTCACTGCGCCGCAGGCCGTAGAATGCAGCCATGATAACGCCAAACTCCGAAGGGTCACCTTGAATCGCTTTGAAAAGCTGCTCCAGTTCTTCACCGCTGTAAATCTCCGACTTGAACTTTTCCTTACGAGGACGTTCAACGCGATCTGCCGGGTTGGAACGGATCATGCCGATTTGAAAAGCGTACTGCAAGCATTTGCGGATGTTGGCGTGATAGTGAATGACGGTGTTTGCCGTAAGGCCACGATCCAACTCATGCTGGTAGAAGTCTTGGATGTATTTGGGATGCTGTTCCATATCCTGCAATGTATAGTGGAGCGGTTCAAAATATGGGACGATCTTGTGAACGATTGCTCTTTCATAGCTGGTATAGGTTGTGATTTCCACTCGTGACTTCATCATTTTCAACCAGTCCGTGATGAAGTCGGTGAAAAGTACCGGGGAGTTATCAAGGCAGGGGTCAACTTCTTTGATGGGGCTGACCTTCAGCCAATTATTGTCAACGGCATATTGTAGGGCATCGGTCAACTCCTTGTGCCAATCCAGAAGCTGCTGTACACTGGCCTCCTCCTGCTGACGCTCATAGCGGAAGAACGTTTCCAGATCGCGCGGAGAGAGTGCTTTCAAAGACAGCCGCTTCTTTTCAAAGTATGGGACAACTACTCTTCCCAGATCATAAGCATATCTGCCATAGGTTTCGGGCGGAAGGTTCATCACGCTTTCCCGAAGCCAGCGGTTCAGATATTCCGATACCGGCAGGTCGGAAACCTGCTGCATCGTTTCAGGGTTAAACTCTTTTTGTGTTTTACGCAACAGAGATTCAGCTCTTTTTTTGTTTCCTTTAACAGGAAGTCCTGTGCTGATGGATTTGGTTCTGCGCTTTCCATCTGTGTCTTTCCAGCTCAGAATCATCTGATACATACCGTTTTGTTCTCTTAAATGTCCGGCCACATTTGTCATAGTTATGCTCCTTTCTGTTCGCAGCCAAACGTCCTTTGCTTAGGCCTCATAAGTTTAGAAGATTCTGGAGTGTTTTGCAAGGATGGCGCAAGGGAGTTTGAAAGGTGCATCCCTCCAAGTTGCCGATCCTGATCGAGCAGGTACTCTACCACGCAGAGTTTTGGTATCTTATAGCTGCGTCCTACACGCGCCGAGTGGATCTTATTCTGCTTGACCAGCAGATACGCATTCTTCCGGCAGATGCCAAGCATTTCCTGAAGATGCTCCACCGTCACCACATCCGGGTAGTCCCTGAACATCGTCAGATACCTCTCCGTCTTTCGGTCAGGCTCTTCCTGAATCAAAGTGCAGGCTGCGATCTCGCTCATTCCTGTCCTCTCTTTCTAGTTCAATATGTCGATTATTCAGCAGAAAATACTATATGTAAAGTGTGATGGTCTTTTTCGGGGACCATCTCACTTGCCAAAGGAGATATTTGAGCTTAGAACTTCATCGGCAGTGCGTCTTTCCTGCACTTGCCGTTGTAGGTGGTGTAGATGGGGTAAACGTACCGCCGCCAGCCCGGAAGCTTGGCGGGGTTATCCCGGCTGACACGGTAGAGCTCCATGGGATGGACGCCGCTCAGCGCACGGACAAGCCGCTCCTCGCTGTACTGCCCATGATACAGCTGCACAAAGTACATCACGCCCCGCAGGACAGCCG
>ERZ826396.3481-NODE-3481-length-10332-cov-2.805975_pt1 | contig 10332 bp, 16 predicted proteins | sample MGYA00519926_ERZ826396 | MGnify/ENA primary metagenome ERZ826396 (study PRJEB31778, sample SAMEA3449230) | human gut metagenome | biome: human gut; feature: human-associated habitat; material: faeces | place: United Kingdom | collected 2010/2012 ...
CTCATCATAACTTTTACTTTTTTTTTCATTGTGTTTCTCCTTTCTATTCACAACATTCTTTTAATATTTCATAGATTTCTTCTGGAGACATAACTTTTTAAGATATTTCCCTGCATTTCCAATATTTTCACCGCAGGTCATAACAAAATAAATGTCTTTACTCCCAGTAAATTCTGTCTTCTCTATCCAGTTTTGTACAATATGCGGTATCCTCCATGCATAAGTGGGCACAACAATGATCCATGAATCTTCCGAGTATAATTTTGAATTGTCCTTATTTCTTATTTTTTCAAATAAATTTATTACGTCATCCATTACTTCTTTTCCAATTCGTTTTGCAACATATGCACTGTTTCCTGTTCCCGAAAAATATAAAATCATAAGTCACTCCTCCGTTATACTAAATTGTTTTCCTCTTTCAAATATGAAAAACCCCTTTCCCCTAGCCTATTTCTGTGCAGCAACCTCCGACTGTTCTATTCCAAAGCCATCTACTTTTCTTTTATCTTTTTGGCATCTTCAAGATAGAATTTATCGCACTCCTGTCAAGATAAAGTTCATCAGCTGATCTACATCATCAAAATCATCATAATCTCCGTTTAAGCCCTCTCTATGATATACAACCCCGTTTTTCTCATTCCTCTCTAAACAATCCAAGAGTTTTTCTTCCCCATGCTTTTTAGCAAATAAGGTTAACGTGTCTGGTTTAATTTTGCTCAATAATCCTTGCCTGCAATTTTCTTCACACTTATAACAATGTGTCAATTCTTTTTCAATTGAACATTTTTTATTCTCGCAAACATCATTATCTGGGCAACCATTTGAGCCACATCCATTACAATCAGCCTTTTCTGTGCATAGACAGCATGCAAGACCACATCTGGCAATACCTAATTCTCGTTTCATAGGATACCTCCAACCTCTCCAAGTTCTCAATCACAAGTGAAAAAACAACAATCCCCATACCAACAAGAAGCATCTCCTTAGCTGATGAAGAAAGTCTTTTTTTCTTCGTTTGCCATCTCTTGACACCTCCTGCCTTAATTATAATGAAGTGTTATACTCTATGCAATGAGGTGGTTTGAAAACCTTTATTCCTCAATTCGTCCTTTAAATCATATCCATCCACTAATCAAAGTAAAATAATTCTTCAAATTTTTTATCAAGGGCAATACACAAAACCAGTGCTAACTTTGCAGTAGGACTAAACTGTCCTGTTTCAATAGAACTGATTGTGTTCCGAGAAACACCAACCATATCCGCCAGTTGATTTTGTGATAATTTCAATTCTGTCCGTGTTTCTTTTAGGCGATTTTTTAATATCAGCTTATCATCCATATTTGCCACCGCCTTACTGGATGGTAGAAGATACAATCAGGCTATAGATGTAATATCCAGACATTATGGACACCAATATTGTATAGGTGATTGCTATCAAAAGTTCGTACTTACGGTGAAGTTTAATATAATACACCCAGTTGATTGTCATACTTGCGCTGAAAACAAGCGCCCATAATCCCCAGTTGACGCCTCTGCCGGTAAATATCTGCGTCACAAAAAAGAGCGTCGCCAATGCCATCTGAACTACAACTGCGCTTCTACTTGCCTGCTTTAAGACTTCTTGTTCATATAGATCCTTGTTCTTATTTTCCGCTCTACTTTTTGCTAAAATTTCATCCTTGTTCATAATGGAAACCTCCAAATAAAATTGCCAAGTTTTATTGTCGATTTTTATTATAACATTGCCAAGTTTTATTATCAATATATATCACCAAGTTTTATCTGTGAAAAACAAAGTTCATCTTCATATTTCGCTTATTTGCCTAAAAGGGCGGTAAGATTAAAACTTGCTCACCACCCTAACTACTTGTCTCGCTATGCGTAGATAATTTCACTGAAAAATATATCTCTAAGTCTGGACTGTATTTCATTTATAGTCTGCCACTCGTGAGCAGAGTTATGTAGGTGGCTCTACGGTATCCTTTCAGATACCGCAAGTGCTGATGTCCCCACAAACTGATAGTCTGTTCTTTTTCGGCTGAAATCATCCATATTTTTAATATTATTAACTTTTTTTAAGAGACAATCCTGTGCAAATAATTACAGCGTAAATAAAAAAATTATACTTATTGAGAGTGGGAATGTAAATTCCTGAAAATGAGAATAAGCTGTGCTACAGAATCTGTCTAATGGTATTAGAAATATTGCCATTCCAGTAGAGGAAATCATGCCAATTATAGCTGACACTAAGCTTCTCTTATCTTTGATATATGAAATAGCATATTTGTAGAATTGTAACGTACAAATCCACATTGAAAATACAATTATTGAATGGGAAATTCTTTCCATTAGTTTTCCCTGTAGCACAAAAGAAAACAATACTGCAAAAATTACTAATGCAATACTTGGAGCAACTACTGTAATGAGAGCGAAACATCATCTGTCCACTCCCTTTCAAATACTCTACATGATCTATTAGCTCACACTATATCACACTCAAATGCATAAAAAACGCCCTTATTTGTGATATGGTTCTCCATAACATATCCAAGTGCAATTTAATGAAAATCAGCAATAATAGCGTATTTCTCCAAAATATGTAATCCATTTATGAATAATATCAGCACTGCGTGCCTCGATCATTCTCATAATATTGTGCAACGTGTGTGAAGGTATTCTTGAATTATTATTGCAGAGCAGACATTTCCCTGCGCTGGTAATCCATACTTTTGTTGCATTTTCAGAAGGCTTTCCTTTTGCGATATGTACGTGGATCGGTTCAACAGGTTTATTCTCATTTGTCCAGAAATAAATCCAGTATTCTCCCATTCTAAAGATTTGAGGCATTCTCAAAGCCTCCTTCCTGAGAAAATTCGATAATAAGATGAGCAGTTGATCTTATTATCTCTTCAAATTGCTTAATCTCTTCTTCAGAAAAATGATAAATATCTTCCCATGTGTAATCGGGGAGCCAGCATGCAGCATGTTTAAATCCATATTTTTCATCTGGTCTCTCAATATACACTTTTACTCTTCCATCATCCTGCATATCAGAATGAACAATTTCTGTCTCGTCATTCAATGTCATAAATGGATACATCATATCATCATTCCTCCCTGCTTCTTATACGCTGCTTATTGTTTATATTATATCCCATTGATAATATTTTCAGATTAACACTTGCCATACAAACTGGAAACTGATGACTAAAACTCATACCTTGTTCCATGTGAAAGTAACAGTCCATCGGTTAATTCTACGCATAAAATTATAGTATTCTCATCATCAAAATTATTATGTCCATTGTCGATCCACTCAAAAAATACATTTTTCAATTTCTCGGCAATCCAATAATTTTCCTCTTTCCCGAAATATCCCAGATTGATACTCTTTCCATGTGCCGTGAACCATTCACCAGCTATTGCAACAGTAGAGTTGCTTTCTATATGCTTCATTTTATTTGAAAGTGCATATGTAATAATATAAAATGCACCATTCTCATAATAAGCATTTACATAACGTACAAAAGGCACCTCATTCTCTACTGTTGCCAATGCAATAATTGTATCTTTTCCAAATCGTTCCGCCATTATTTTTTCAGCATCTTCACTTAATTTTTTCACAAAGTCATCTCCCTTACCAATTCCAATCAGCCGACCAATTTTTCTGCATTATTTCTGATCTTTAAAATCCTCCATTATTATAGGCTCTTGTTATTACATAAGACGGTTCATAATATGCACTGCTGTTGTAATTATCAATCGTGTCACATATTTCATCGTTATATACTCGGATCATTCCATCAATATAATCTTCCTCCGGCTGTAACGTTGACAGAATCAGCCTTGTATATACTTTCCCCATCTGTGTTTCTGATGGAATCTCGTCTACAAGTTCCAAATCCACATCCGTTATATCAAAATTTCCCTTTTTCAACCTATACTCTTCAATCCATTCATCTTCAATTTTCAGAGGATTCTCGCAATGGAGTACATTAGCCAGGCTGATCAGACGCACCCACTCATCTTTCGCTATAGAATTAACAACGTATTTGTTCTTCTGATGTAATTTCCTTGCTATGCGTTCTATCATATAACATAAAAAATAAAGATCGTTCTCGGTTATCTGCTCTTCCGGGAAAAATTTATTTGTCATAGCGAATAACTCCCTTCGAATTTGATAGTCTGTAATGCTTTCTCTGTACAGAATACAATCTGATGTGTCGGATACTTAAACTTAACCAGTTCCCAGAAAGCCTCTTTCGAAATTCGTTCAGCCATATAATCCTCGACATAGTCCCAGATTGTATCATCTGCCATTGGTCCCTCGACAATGTCATAATCATGTTTTAAGCCAAGCCGGCAGTTTACAACAAACTGTAACCACTCCTCTGTCATCTCACTAAACTTTTTAATATTCAGGCTCTTATCGGGTGAATACTCATAAAAATTTACAATATGCTTTCTTCGTTTTGTCAAAGCCCAGCGTTTTGCCTGCTTTTCTATAATTGTACAGTAAAACCCGTAGCCAAAATCTTTATAAAAACCATTTTCCAAAATCTGCGGTTCCTGGACTATAACATTGCTTCCATGATACAAAATCATATATTTTTTACTCCTTCAAAGTTATGGTTTACCAGCATTCCTTTTTGCTCTTTCCTTCTTTAATATTGTAATCGCAAATATAGCTATAAAAAATCCGACGATACAGATTATTGTTCCGCTAAATGAAATTGTTGAATTTATAAATCCTGTAACTCCATTAATCAGTGCTAAAACAATTAAACTAAAACATATTATTAAAGCAATCTTAGATAATATCGTATACTTCTTCATTTATGTCACCCTTTCACTTAGCAAATTAATATTTTTTGTTAATTCTATGGTTTGCGATATCAAAAAACACTATTTCTTTCAATCTTCTTTTACAGATTCACCATGCATCAATTTTTATTCCCGGAGCTAAAATGAGCAATTCTTTTACAGATTCATACAATAGTGTCACCATATTCTCGGAAATCATTTTCCCCTCATGAACTAACTTATTTCTTACTTGCCGAATCTGAAAGATATTATTATATATTCTCTCATCTAGGACCCCAATTTGTAATAGAAGTTCCTGCTTTACAGCCATTGTATATGTTCGCGTATCCCTTAATATCTCTTTTCTCTTTTTGGAATTTTCTCCAGTAACTTTACCAATAACATTTTGTAACCATAAGTAATCCGTTATTTCTTCAACAACAATCCACAAAAAAGTAAGTGCAGAAGACCAACTTCGATGTTTGTATTCTGTAATACCATTTAACAGGTGAAATGTGCTTAAATTCGGTATTTCACTAACTATTAAATTGCCTTCTTCCAGTTTCTTGTTCATCTTTTCAATGGTTATCATCCGATTTTCAGGCTTATACAATAATATTGCATCCGTTACGCCTACCACTTTCATTCTCAACTCTGCATGAATATGGCTATTCCATGATTCTCCAAAATCAACTGGCCATATAGATTTTGATTCATATATACTTCCCTTTACTATATCCCTATTTGATATTGCTTCAACGTTCATTCCACCCAAAAACAATTTACACAGCAAATCATTATAGTGAACGATTATATCATCTTTTGCAATGCCACTTTCTGTTTTTATCCCTAGAGCACCATCGCCACAAACTAAATATTCCACCTCCTTATTATCAAAACGGTTTTTAACCGTTCCAATAATTCGATGAAGCAATGAGTGGTCATACGAAAGGCTATTGATATCTTCAATAGAAAAATCTATCTTCTCGTTTTCATGAACAATAAACTGAATGGGATATATATGTTACATACACGCTCTTTTGCATTTTGTTCATATATCGTTTTATTCCTCCATAATCGTAATATTATTCTACTAAATTTTATCATACTAGTAAAAAATCTAATACAACATACTCATCTTCTTTGGCTTAGAAAACAAAGAAAATTTTATATTTACTTCAAGCTAACTCATAAAATCTCTCATTTGCAAATTCCGATTCATCCCCCTGTTTTCTTCATTATACCATTCGTTTATTTCCTTGTCATTTTCTTTCTTACACATACAAAAAGAGTGGAACATCATCTGTCCACTCTCTTTCCAAACCATTTATAAATTATTCATTACCTCTCACCATATCACACCCAAATATGAAAAACCGCACTTACTTGTGATATGGTTCTCCATTGATGATCCGGTATCCACGGTACACCTGCTCCAGCAGTATCACCCGCATCAGCTGATGAGGGAACGTCATCCTGGAAAAGCTTAAAGCATAGTCTGAGCGCACTAAGACTTTCCTTCCCAGGCCGATGGATCCGCCGATCACAAAAGCAAGATGGCTTTTCCCCTGGATGCCCAGACTGTCGATCTTATCCGCCAATTCTTCAGAAGACAGCATCTTTCCTCCAATCTCCAGCGTAATCACATACATGTCATCCCTGATATATTTCAGGATACGTTCCGCCTCCTTATCCCGGATCTGCTCTTCCACCGTTTCGCTTGCCTGATCCGGAGTTTTTTCATCCTGTACCTCAATGATCTCCAGCTTACAGTAGCGGCCAAGGCGTTTGCTGTATTCGGCGATGGCATCCTTTAAATACTTTTCTTTTATTTTTCCTACACTGATAACCGTAATTTTCATTCTTCCACCTTATCCGATATAATGATCCATTAAAAGCATCGTCATAAATCCAAAAATCAAGGCGTAAGTAGCCTGCCGCTCATAGCCATGGCTGTGAGTCTCAGGGATCATTTCGTCGCTGACAACATAAATCATAGTTCCACCTGCAAACGCCAGAGCAAATGGCAGGATTGCAGTCGCAACACTGACAGCTCCAAATCCTACCATGGTGCCGATGATCTCTATGACTCCGGTGAAGCTGGCAATAAAAAAGACGCGAAGCTTAGGCACACCGGCGATAATCAACGGTGATACGATCACCATCCCCTCCGGGATGTTCTGTAATGCGATTCCAACAGCAACCGTGATTGCATTGCTGATATTCTCATTGCCAAAGCCAACACCAGCGGCGATTCCTTCTGGAAGATTATGGATTGCAATTGCCAGTACAAACAGCATGACGCGGTTTAACTGACTTTGCTTTTCTGAATGAGCCTCCTGGTCCATACCTGTAATATGATGGAGATGAGGCGTCAGGCGGTCCACCAGATTTAGAAATATGGCTCCTGACAGGATACCAGCCAGCGTGACCCAGATATTGCCTTCATTTAGCGACGGTATGATGAGTCCGATCACGGCCGCGGCAAACATGACCCCGGCGGCAAATCCCAGAACTACATCATTAAATTCATGCGGTATTTTTTGAAATAAAAAGCCAAGCAGTACTCCTATGATCGTCGCACCGCCTACTCCAAGTGCTGTAATAAATGCCAGCTGCATAAAATTTTTTCTCCTTTTCTTTAATGGTTTTGGGATGTCTGCAGAGCCAGGCTGATACGCTGCTTTACCTGGATGCCTAATATGGACGCTAGTATAGCCTTTAAAACTGCTGTTGGTATAAAAGGCAGAACACAGGCTGTAATACCTGCAATAACAGAGCTTCCGGTAATAACAGTATAAAACAGAACACCTATAACGTAATTGGAAAGTGTTCCCAGAATTAAAAGCAATACAAACAGCAGCCGATTCTTAAATTCGATCCCCAGACCGATCAGATAAGCCATAATCGGAAAGGACACCAAAAATCCACCGGTTGGCCCTACCAGACTGGGAAGCCCTCCGGTAAAGTTCGAAAACACAGGAACACCAACCACGCCGATCAGAAGATAAACCAGCATAGACAGTGCTCCTCGCCTGGAACCGAGGATGATCCCGGCCAAGGTGACTGCAAAAGTCTGCATGGTCATAGGTACTCCCATAGGCATTGGAATAGATATCTGAGCCATAACTGCCGTCACGGCAGCCATGATCCCGATAAAACAAAAGTCTGAAACTGTTGATTTTGAACGGTACAAAAAATACACTCCTTTCTCCATCTTATCTGAAAAATATCTGTAAAAAGAATAAGATAAAAATAATCCCGGTAATGATTTTAATAAAAATTGTTGGTTCATTAAAATCTTTCAGATACACATTCGAATTCTCCAAAGGTATATCCGGATCGCTTCTCTTTTCCTTCAGCTGAAAACCGTCAACCACATGCTTCCATCCGGTGCGGTCCGTATAAACTTGCACGTAGGGCGAACCAATATATTTTTGAAGAGGAATACGGTAGGGATCGCTTTTAATCGTCTGCACAGCGCCTGTCTGCGGATCCACGACTTCGATGATCATAAAATAAAATGTCTGACGTCTGCGTCTGCGCCCATCACTGTCCTCATAGTAGTCGTCGTAATATTCCCGTACAATGTTCAGGATACGCCCCTTAAGAGGAGTACTTTCCTGCATACACTGCCGATGAAATCTTCGATAATAAAATGCCTTTTGAAATCGTCTTACAATTTGGTATAAAACTAAAATACCAGCTGCATAAAATAACAAGATTCTGGTTTGGAAACCAGACGTGATTGTCACTCTCAAGAGAAAAGAATACCATAGAATAGCAAAGAAAATAAGGTAAGTAACTCCACTAAGATCCTCATCTACAGTATAGATTGTCTTATGCATAATTATGCTCCTTTTTGACAATAGGGGACGTACACTTTTGCAAAAAGTGTACGTCCCCTGTTAATTATTTAGCAGACAAAAGTTCGTGGATACCTTTTGCGCCTGCCTTTCCTGCACCCATGGCAAGAATAACAGTGGCGGCTCCTGTCACGGCATCGCCGCCGGCGAATACGCAGGCCTTGGAGGTCTGTCCGTTTTCTTCCTCTGCGACGATACATTTTCTGCGGTTGGTTTCCAATCCTTTTGTAGTGGAAGCTATCAGCGGGTTCGGAGAGGTTCCAAGCGACATGATGACTGTATCTACTTCAATCTCATACTCGGATCCGGGGATCTCTACCGGACGTCTTCTTCCGGATGCATCCGGCTCGCCAAGCTCCATCTTGATGACTTTCATCCCTTTTACCCATCCATTATCATCCACCAGGATTTCTTTTGGATTGGTAAGAAGGTCAAAGATCACGCCTTCTTCTTTAGCGTGGTGTACTTCCTCTACTCTGGCCGGAAGTTCTGCCTCGCTGCGTCGATATACGATGTGGACTTCCGCGCCAAGACGAAGCGCTGTTCTGGCCGCATCCATCGCCACATTACCGCCGCCGACAACAGCAACTTTCTTTCCGGCCGCGATTGGTGTATCGTAGGAATCATCGAAGGCTTTCATCAGGTTGCTGCGGGTCAGGTACTCGTTAGCTGAGAACACGCCGTTGGCAGTCTCTCCCGGGATACCCATGAACATCGGAAGTCCGGCACCGGAGCCGATAAATACAGCTTCAAAATCCTCTTCTTCCATCAGCTGGTCAATAGTGGTAGATTTTCCGATGACTACGTTAGTCTCAAATTTTACCCCCATTCTTTTTAACGCAAGGGTAGCTGATTTTACCTTTTCATAGGCTTCATCTGCCGGAAGCGGGCGTGAATTGCTGCTTACCAGAATAGCATCCAGATTTTCTGCACCCTCTGCCTTTTCTGCTGCTTCTTCATTAAAAAACACTGCTGTTTTCGCTTTTGACCTTGCAAGCAACACCCCTGTAGTGGTTGCCCCTGTCAGATCGTCTGCAACTGCACCTATAATCGGCATAACATTCTTCCCTTCTCTGTATTGCTTTACTTCTTTGTTTCTCTTTCGTGCTTACGTACTGCATATTCCACACATACCTTTGTGGACTCGATCAGGCTTACACAGTCTGCAATTCCTTTTCCCGCAATATCAAAAGCTGTTCCATGGTCTACAGATCCCCTGATAAACGGAAGTCCCCATGTAATGGTTACTGATTTCTGAAAATCAAGGGTCTTACATGCAATATGTCCCTGATCGTGATACATGGAAAGAATCGCATCAAATTTTCCGCTCTTTCCAATATGAAATACCGAATCCGCCGGGCATGGGCCCACTGCATTGATCCCCTCCTCCTGAGCCGCCTTTACTGCCGGCTCCAATTCATCAATTTCTTCCCTTCCAAAAAGTCCGTTATCTCCGTTATGAGGGTTAATACCCGCAACTGCTATACATGGATTGTCAATTCCTACGTTCCTCAGTTCTTTATCAATGTTTTCAATAAATTCCAGCAGGGTTTGCTGCTGCTTTTTATTAAAGTACTGGATCTCATCTAAATACAGCAAAATCCCGTTTGGAGCCGTAAAGGTATTTTCCGCCTCGGTAAAAATCTCCCGCAGGTCTGCGGTT
>ERZ826396.3487-NODE-3487-length-10313-cov-2.420257_pt1 | contig 10313 bp, 12 predicted proteins | sample MGYA00519926_ERZ826396 | MGnify/ENA primary metagenome ERZ826396 (study PRJEB31778, sample SAMEA3449230) | human gut metagenome | biome: human gut; feature: human-associated habitat; material: faeces | place: United Kingdom | collected 2010/2012 ...
TAGATCTGCAGCGTGACGTTGACCGACGAGTGCCCGAGCCGCTCCTGCAGCACGCGGATCGACACTCCCTGGTCGAGCAGGTAGGTGGCATGCGTATGGCGCAAGGTGTGGAAGTGCGCCGCAGGATCGAGGCCGACCTCGCGCGCCATCGCCGAGAACCCCGCATAAACCATGCTCGGCAGGTACGGCGAGCCGTCCTCGCGAGCGAAGAGCGGCGTCGAAGCCGTGCGGCGGAACCCATCGGCGCGCAGGTCGGCGCGCGATCTCTCGTACCAGTCGGCCAGGCGGTCGTTGGTCTCGGCGTCGAGCGACACGCGCCTGATCCCCGCCTTGCTCTTCGGCGACTTGTACACCCATGGGCTTCCCGCACTCGCCGACTGCACGACCACCCGCTCGACACTCATGTCCGAGCGGCGGAACGACCAGTCGCGTTCCTGGAAGCCGGACACCTCGCCACGGCGGAACCCCGTGGCGAGGTCGAGCGCCGCGATCTCCTCGTCGATGCCACCCCCCGCGTCGGCGCGGGACTGGAGCGTTGAGAAGTCGGGCTCCGAGAGCGGGACGGCCTCGACACGCTCTTGCCTGGGCGGGGTCACACCCGCTATCGGGTTGAAGCCGATTACGTGCGTCTCGGCGAGCCGGCCGAACGACCCCGACAGGTGCGCGTGCACCTGGCGCACGGTGTTGGCCGCGAGAGGGTTGCCGTCCTTGCCGCCGTCCTCGCGCAGGGCCTTGTACAGGCTCGCGAACATGTAGGGCTGCGCGTCGTCGATCCTCACTCCGCCGACGAGCGGGTCCACGTAGCACCTCAGGTGCGAGGCGTAGGCGTCCACCGTCGTCGGCGAGTAGCCGAGCGAGGGGAGCAGGGACAGGTCGTAGGCGAGGATGCCGCCCACCGTCCACGACGCGCCCGAGCCCCGGCAGAACGCCGCCTGGCGGTCGAGCTCCGCCTTCGCATCCCCCACCTCCGCCTCGGGCGTGTCGGGCGGAAGCGTGCGCGACAGGTTGCGGACGCGGCCCGTCACCGGGTCCTTTCCTGCGTAGGCGCGCACCTCCCACGCGCCCGTCCTCTTGTTGCGCCGCGCAGATGCCATCAGGAGCGGCGCCCCTCGGCCGACGCGATGAGGCGGTCGAGGTACCACCGCGCCTTGCGCAGGTCCTGCACGCCGCCTTTTCGGGGCCAGCGCCACAGGTACTTGATGGCGTTGCCGGCGCAGTAGCCATCGAACCCGCCGAGCCCCTTCGTCGCCGCCTTGATCGCGTCGATGCACTCGACGGAGCCCTGCACGTAGTGCTCCGGCCGCTCCACCGGGTCGAAGGGAGATGGAGCCTCTTCCTTCATCGGCGCGGGTACGCCCTCGCCGTACACCATATTTGCCATGCGACACTTCCTTTCGTTGTCAGAACGCCATTACCTGCCCCGCGTACAGCCCGAGATCGACGGCGCGCAGCTGTCCGCGCTCACGACGCATCCCCGCTTCCGTCAGCGCCAGCCCTTGCCCACTGCTCGGCCATCGCGCGGGCGACGCCCCGGTATGTCCTGCTGCGCAGCATCGCCCGGTCTGGACTCGGCGGCATACGGTGCATGCGACACCTCTCCTCCTCCGGCAACGCCATAGCCTCGGCGCGCACATCATCCGTCGGGACGAGCGGTGGTAGGCCTTTGAGCCACAGGCACGTCGCCTTTGATTCGGGATGACCGAACATCCACGGCTGGATGATCTGGTCCGGCTTCCGGTACTCCGTGCTCATGATGCCCACAGGGTTCTCGATGGCCACGCGCGGAACGTGATCGAGGGCGGTAAAGGCGAGGAAGAAGCCTATGCTGCGCTGCTGACTGCCGTCGCGGCGCTTTCCGTCGAACCACCTAGCTCCCGAGGCGGCGAGATCCGTGCAGGGCGGAAACGCGATCACCATGTCCCAATCGATCTTCGCCAGTTCGAGCGCATCAGTCCGAACGTGCCACTCCGGGTGGCTGCCCGAGCAAGGCAGCAGATCGCAGCTGTACGCCTCGTGCCCGAGGCGACGGAACGCCACGGTAACCTCCTGGCTTTCCTCGCATGCCGCCAGAATCCTCATGAGTCCTCCCGTCCAGATTTGTCGCCCACTCCGATCACCGCCCTTTAGGCAGCACGACCGGCATGACGGCCTGTCGGTACGACCCCGACAGGGTCCTGAACATGATGGGCTTCCGCCCGCCGCCGAGCGCGACCGAAACCACGTCATCGGGCACCGCCGCAAGGGCCTCGACCAAAAACGCGGGCGAGGCACACGCCTCATGCGAGCCGGAGGCGTGTGCGCACTCCACCTCGTCGACCGAGCGGCCCTCGGCGCCGAGGTCGCGCTCCACGACCGCCGGGAGCCCCTCGCCCTTGAGCGAGATGCCGACCGCCCCCGGCCCGCGCCCTATCGCGAGCGCGCGGCGGGCGGCGCCGAGGAGCTGGCCGCGGTCGAAAACGGCCGTGGCGGCCGGGTCGGCCACCTCGTCGAGCATGCGCCAGTTGGGGAAGTCACCCTCGATGCGGCGGGCCACCAGGGTGCATCCGCCAACGCGGAGCACGACCTGCCGCCCGGAGCACGCGAGCGTGGCCGTCCGCGTGCAGTCGAGGGCCGCCGCGTCGGCAGCGAGGCGGGCGGGCGCCACCACCGAGCCCTCGCCCCCTCCGGCCACCGGCAGGCGCTCGATGGACACGCGCAGCCCGTCGGTGGCGACCACGCGCAGCTCGCCGCCGCTCCACTCGAAGAGCACGCCGCACTTAGGCCCGCCCTTGCCGTCCTTGCCGGGCTTCTCGGCGAACCTCGCGGCACGGGCGCACGCGGCCGACAGCGGCTCGAAGGGCAGCGTCACCGAGGCCCCGTCCCCGACCCGGGGGAACGCGGGGAACCCGGCGGGGTCGAGCGCCGGCAGGACGGCCGAGGCCTGCGCGCACGACACCGAGGCCGACCGGGAGTCGGCCGATAGCGCGACCGCGCCGTCGGGCAGCGCCCGCACGAGCGACGCGAGGCGCGCCGCCGGCACGAGCGCGCGCCCCTCCTCCTCGACGAGCGCGGCGGCCGACGCGCGCACCGAGAACGTCCCGTCGGTCGCCTCGATGACGGCGCCGTCGCCCCCTGCCTCCACGAGCACGCAGGCGAGCTCGGGCGACGAGTTGCCCTCCGCCGTCGCCCGGCACGCGGCCGAGAGGGCGTCCTTGAGGGCGTCCTTCGCTATGCTTATCCTCATGACTCATCTCCTATCAAGTCGAATATCGTCGGCATGTCAGATCGGCGCTCCTCCGCCTGGAGGTACTTCACGCCGTCGAGCCAGTATCCGGCGTTCAGCTCCACCCCCCGCCCCCGCCGCCCGAGCTTGAGCGCCCGCAACGGCACGGTCATGAGCCCCGCGAACGGGTCGTACACGAGCTCGCCGGGGTTGCTGTATCGCTCCACCAGCCGGTCGACGATGTCGAACTGCAGCGGGCACACGTGCATCTGGCGGCGCCCCCGCGACTGCTCGGTGTTGAGCGTGAGCATGCGGCTCACGTCGTCCCACACCTCCGGATGCCAGCTCGCCGGCGCGAGCGCCATGAACGACGAGGGCAGCCGCCCCTCGCCGTCGAGGGCCTCCCCGATGCGCACATGGGCGGCGTAGTCGTACACGCGCCCCTCCTGGGCCGCGCGGAACGCCTTCGGCAGGTCGCCCGGCGGCACCGCCGCCCAGTCCTCGGGAGAGAGCGGGCGGTCGCCCGAGGATCGCCAGAAGGCGTGCGCGTCAACCTGCCAGCGGGCGCGGCTGTAGGCCTCCTTCTCGTGCGCGACCGGCACGTCGGCGTAGCCGCGTGCGCGGTCGGTCTGGGGCTTGTGGAGCAGGATGACGTACTCGGGGCTGCCGACCCCCATCTTCGTGCCGTCCTTGCAGCACTCCGTCCACCCCAGCCGGTACGTCTGGTTGTTCTCGCGCACCACGTCGGTTACCACAGTCACCATGCCCAGGTAGTCGAACCCATGCTTGATGCCGTGGGCTATGACCTCGGCGTGGAACGGCTGCACGGTCGGCAGCCCCGCCCCGGTGACGGATCCGAAGTTGATGCGGTCCTTGGTGTGGCAGGCGTAGATCCTCCCCGGTTTGAGCACGCGGTAGAGCTCGGGCGTGAGGAAGTCCATCTGCGCGAAGAAGTGCGCGTCGCCGTCGGTGTGGCCGAAGTCGTTGTAGCTCGGCGTGTACTCGTAGTGGTTCGAGAACGGGATGGACGTGACGATCAGGTCCACGGAGTCCGGCTCCATGGCGGCCGTCTCGGCCACCGTGTCGTTGTTCGCCGCGAGCCACCCCTCGCCGCTCGCCTCCATGCGCTCGATGCCGACGCTCCTCGCCATCGCCTCGGCGATGGACGCGTCGGCCAAGCCGTATTCCCTGATGATATCTGACATGCGCTCGTTCAGCTCCTCGTATCTCGCCCACTTGTCCCGCAGGTTGCGCACCACCTCGCGCTCCGCTTCCGCGTAAACGATGTCGATGCGCACCGGATGCTTTTGCTGGAATCGCTGCACGCGGTGGACCGACTGCACGAAGTCGTTGAACTTGAACCCGACGCCCACGAACACCTCGCGGTGGCAGTGCCTCTGGAAGTTGCAGCCCGACCCCGAGAGGATCGGCTTCGTGGCCAGTATCCTGAACTCCCCCTCCGAGAACCCGATGACGCGCCGCTCGCGCTCGTCGAGGTCGAGCGATCCGTACACCTCCACCGCCTCGGGGATCGCGGCCTTGATGGCGCGCCGCTCGTCCTCCAGGTCGTGCCACAGGATGAACGAGTCCTCCGGCGCCGCGTCCACGATCTCCTTGGCCTTCGCGACGCGCGCCGCCATCGTCTCGCGCTTGACCCGCGCCGCCGCCGTGGCCGACACCGCAGCGTCCTCGAAGGCGACGGCCTGCCCGTCGCGCCCGACCGGCGTGCGCGACCCGTCGCCAGCGGGAACCTCGTGCCACACGACCTCGATGGGCGGCAGGTCGTACCCCGCGTCCGAGTACCCCAGGTCGCTCGGGCGCTGCACGAACACCGCCCAGGACGCAAGCCACAGCCAGAACTCGCGCTCCTTGTGCGGGTAGAGCGTGAGGTTGTTGGCCTTGGTCGAGTCGCGCTGGAAGAAGCGCGTGAGCGCCTGCCCCGTGTCCATGATCCCGAGGAACCCGGCGTAGTGGATCAGCTCCTTGTAGCGGTTGGGGCTCGGGGTGGCGGTCGCGACGAAGCGGTACGGCACCTGGTCGAAGAGCCCGAGGAACGTCTGGTAGGTCTTGCTGCCGAAAGAGCGCAGCACGCTCGCCTCGTCGAGGCTCGCCACGTCGAACAGCCCCGGGTCGAGCCGGCCGTCGCGCACGCTCTCGTAGTTCGTGAGGTAGATCCCGTCGGCGGAGACCTCCTCGGACCGGCGAACGAAGGAGGCCTCGACGCCGAGCAGCCGCGCGTCCCGCGCGAACTCCTGGCGAACCCCGAGCGGGCACACGATCAGCCCCCGCCCCCCGTCATGCGCCAGCACCAACCGCACGGCCTCGAGCTGCATGAGGGACTTGCCGAGGCCGAACGCCGCGAAGATCGCGCGCCGCCCGCCCGCCACGGCCCAGCGCACGATGGCGCGCTGGAAGCCGAAGAGCACGTCCGACACCTCGTCGCCCGGGTCGAAGCCCGACGACGGGGCCGAGGCGCGCTTGTTGTCCAAGAACTCCGCGTAGCCGGCCGGCAACGCGCTCACGAGACCCTCCTATCCGGCCCGCGGAAGGCCACGGCCGCGCACTCGCGCATCCGCGACACGATGGCCTCGGCGGCCGACGAGTCGCCGTGCACCGACAGGCGCGCCACGATGCCGTCGCCTGCCTCGTGTAGATCGTGGGCTTCATCGCCGCCTGCCGCTCGTCGATGATGCTCAAGAGCTGCGACAGCGCCCAGTCGGTCGCCTGCTCCTGGCCGATATCGTCGATGACGAGCACGCGCGGGCCGGTGTAGCGCGCCACCACGTCCTCCTCGGCCTCGCCGGGCCGCTTGTACGACGAGCGGATCTCGCGCAGCATCCGCGACCCCGTGGCGAACCGCACCGTGGCGCGGTCGGCGATGGCCAGGAGCGCGGCGCATGCCGCATACGTCTTTCCGGTGCCAACTCCTCCGTGGAGCACGAGCCCGGTCCTCGTGCGCTCCCCGTACTCCGCCGCCCAGCGCTGCACCTCGACCGGGCAGCGGTCGATGGAGGCGGCGAGGTAGCGCGCGGGTATGCCCGAGCGCTTCACCCTCCTCTGCCGGGCGCGCTCGCGCTCGGTCCTCGCCGAGACGTCGCCCGCCCCGGCCATGACCTCGAATCCCATACCGTCCTTCTTCCCAACCAAGAACGACCCACGTCGTCGTTTGGTTTAGTTTTCTTTCGTTTCCTTTTCTTTTCTTTTCTTTAGGGGGGTTTTCACCACTTCTCGGGGCTTATCCCGTCCGATAACCCGGGTTTAATGAGCAGAAACGGGAGTTTTTCGGAGATAACCCGGGTTTTGATCGCGAAATACTGCTCCTGCATGCCCTTCGACGTGACCGCCACCCCGCAGGGGCAGGCCGACTTCTCCACATCGTTTTCCACATCCACGTCCACCTCCTCGACGAGCCTCCAGCGCACGAGCGCGTCGTAGGCGGCGTCGAAGCGCTCGACCGGCATGCGCAGCCTCGCCGGCAGCACCTGCAGCCGCTCGTCGGCCTTCGGCATCCAGTAGGACTTCGAGTAGACCGCCGCGAGGAGCGCGACGTAGACCGACACGGCGTCGGGACCCACGTCGTTCACGGCCATCATCATCTTGGGGTTCGAGAGCAGCCCGACGTCGACGGGGAAGTACTCCAGATGGTCCTTCCTTGGCCTCGCCATCACGCATCACATCCTGCAGCCTCGGGCGGCGAGCAGGTGCCGTCGAAGTACCGGTCGACCTTGCTGCGCCCGAGCGCCATATACGGCCCGACCTCCGGCACCTCCTGCAACAGGAACCTGGCGAGCGGCGCCGTGAGGGAGTTGCGGAACTTCCAGCGCATCTCACCTGCGGGCGCGTACTCGTCGCGCAGGTCCTCGAACTCGCGCTTCATCGAGAATCGGCGCCTGTCGTGCGCCGCCGCCCTCGCATGCCCGGCGACAAGGCCCCATATGTCGGGGTTTGCTCCGATCCAGGCGCGGGCCTCGAGGTACATCTGCTCGGCCGAGAGCGCCTCGGTGCGCAAGCGGTGCATGGCAAGCTCGGACTCGAGCGCCGAAACCATCCGAGATAGCGCCTCCACGCGCTGCGAGAGCGCCTCCACCGTCGGGTCCGCCGGAGCGTCCGGCACGAGGGAGGCAAGGCCCCTGCCGAGCCCTCCCCGTCCCCCTACGAGCGGCATGTCCCAGCCCTCGCCATCACCATGCGACCGCCTCCCATACCAGCCACAGAGACCCGGCAAGGGCGAACAGCCACGGCAGGCCGCGGCACATGCGCTCCCAGTCGGATTGTGGTATACTCCCACCGTCTTCACAGACGGATGCGCGCCGGCCTTGGACAGTGGGCGCGCTTTCCTTTTTACGCGGCATCTTCTGCCTCCTCATCTTTCCCGCTCCACACTTCGCGCACGAAGTTAGTCAGCGCTGGCTCGATATCGCCCAGCGTCACGTCGCGCGGCACGTGGATGGTGGCTGACCCGTATGCGCCCTCGTAGTGGTGCTCGCCAGCCGGGAACGCCACGGCGCTCATGTCGCTCATGTCCTCTCCTCTCGTAGGTTGGTAGTTGTTGGCACGCAAGAGCGCGGCTTAGCCTTGCTTTCGAGCGTGCTGCTAGGTTGTCAAGGTGCTCTCCCGATAGGCACGGGAGCGGCAGCACGTTCCGTGCGCAGAGGAGGGGATCGCTCGGCGGGCGCTTAGCCCTGTGCTGCCAGTTTCGTACCTATCCGGTAGTGGAGGCCGATGCGCTATCCGTTGCGCTAGGCGGCCGTGCTTCCCTAACTCGCCTTACGCTCGTTACGCTCCCAGAAATCGTCTGTGCTGCATTCGAGCGCATCCGCAAGATCGCAGATCGTCTCGAAGCTCGGCTTGGTCGCGCACATCTCGTAGCGCGCGACGGTGCCAAGCGACACGCCCGACGCCTCCGCGAGCTCGTTCTGGTTCCAGCCCATCTCCGCGCGCTTCACCTTGAGCTGGCGCGCGAAAAAATCAGCGTTGAACGGCATTCACTCACCCCCTTTCTGACCTAGGCCACGCACGACCAAGTGCCATGCGACGGAGAAGCCACCAAGTAAGGCCGCCGCGAACGCGTCGAAGGCAAACCCCCATGAGAAGCCGCCGACCGCGTACCAGTAGGCGGCCGCGATAACGAACCCAATGGATAGCCCAGCAGAGATCGGCGCGACGCTCTTCACGATTCCTCCTTCCGAAGTTACACAATATGAGTAACTTTGCCCATTATTACCTCATTATGCGTAACTGTCAACCAAGAATTACACATTTTGTTGAACTGATTACACTTTCCGTGTATCATGCGCGATAAGAAGGAGGCTGCCGTGAAACTTCAGATGAAGCGAATTCGAGAATCGAAGGGGTTCAGCCAGCAATATGTAGCTGATCAGATTTGCGTTCCCGTGCGAAGGTATGGAAGCTGGGAACGGGAAGAGCGCAAAATCAACTTCGAGGATGCGATTCGTGTTGCCGAAGTCCTCGGCTGCACCACCGACGAGCTTGCCGGCCGGAAGCCCATCCGTTCCTTCGCCGACCCCCAGCAGGCGGCTCTCAACGGATACTACGAGTCCATGAACGAGCGCGGGCGCGCTACCTTGGTGGAGAGCGCGAGGCTCATGAGCGACGGCGATTCCGTCAGAATCGAAAAAGACGGGGCCGAACATTCTGGAATACAGACCGCGATGGGAGCGTAGATGAATAAGGACAACACTAACGCTCTCCTCGACAAGGTGGAGAACACCGCCCGCCGCATTGCGTTGGCTCTAGGCGGTATGTTTATTGCGTCGATCGCCTCGGCGATATTGGTTAACGAATGGATCATCGAGCAGTGGAGGACCAGCACGATGTCTTTCATCGGCGGAATGCTTGCAGCGGCGCTTTTAGGCGCCTGCATGGCATGCTGTGCCCTCACTCCCGTTTTGAGGTCGAAGATAAACAGGCTCTCCCACGAGCTTGAAAAGCGCCCGACACAGGAACATCTCAACGAAGCTCTCGCCGAAAAAGACTCCCGAATGGAAGCTGCTCTCGCCGAAAAAGATGCGCGTATCGCAGAGCTTGAGACTAACGAGGACCTCGACGCATCGATGCGCGAGTACCTGTCCATGGGATGGCTCGCCCAAGTTTCCTGCTTCAACGCCCACAGCACCGGTGGATTCGTGGTGTCTGGCGACGAGATCGAAGGTTTCGGCAAAGACGAGATATCGAACATGCCGCGTGCGGAGGCGCGAGACGCCGGGTTCCTGAACATCGAAGAGTGCGGTATCGACAGGATGCGAGCGGAGCCGACCAGGAAGCTCGAGGAGCTGTACGCGGGAAGGCCGGAGATTCTCAAGAAGATGTACGAATCAGCTCTTCACGAGGCCACGAAAGAAGCCGCAAATACACCAGACATTGATTGGCGCGATGTTGAGCTGATCGAGAACGGCGCGATGATTATTCCGAAAGACGCACCAAAATAGCAATTAAGCCCCGCGCATCACAGGGTTGCCGCCCTAGCGCGAGGCTCGAGAGAATTAACCGATCCATGGAAGGAGCGGTCGCATGTATGATAGCATGCCCGCCGAGTGGTTGTGTTGCGCCTACTTGCGAAAATCACGCGAGGACGAGGAGCGTGAGAAGCAGGGTAGGTACAAGACGCTCGAACGTCATAAGGCTATCCTTGAAAGCCTATCGTCTGACAACGGCCATAAGATCGCGCAATGGTATCCCGAGATCGTAAGCGGTGAGACCATCGAGGGCCGCCCCGAAGTAAAGAAGCTGCTCGCTGACCTTGCGTCTGGAAAATGGGATGCCGTGTACGTGGTGGAGGCATCACGCCTTGGACGTGGAGGCGGAAGCGATCAAGAGAAGATCGTGAACGCTTTTCGGTACACGAACACATGGCTCGTGACCGAGGAGAAGGTTTACGACCCGTCATCCAAAGCCGATATGCGCCAGCTCAAAAACGACCTGCGCAGCTCGGAAGACGAATTGGACAGCATAACCACCCGCCTCACCCGCGGCAAGTATCGCTCGGCACAGGAAGGCAGATGGCAGGCCACCGGGCGCACGCCTTACGGGTGGCGCGCCGTGCGCATCGCGGGCCTCTGGCAGCTAAGGCCCGACGAGAACCACTGTCACA
>ERZ826396.3490-NODE-3490-length-10304-cov-6.171919_pt1 | contig 10304 bp, 8 predicted proteins | sample MGYA00519926_ERZ826396 | MGnify/ENA primary metagenome ERZ826396 (study PRJEB31778, sample SAMEA3449230) | human gut metagenome | biome: human gut; feature: human-associated habitat; material: faeces | place: United Kingdom | collected 2010/2012 ...
TTATAAATTTAGGAATTCTTGCTCACATTGATGCAGGAAAAACTTCCGTAACCGAAAATCTGCTATTTGCCTGCGGAGCAACGGAAAAGCGCGGCAGTGTTGATAAAGGTGACACCATAACAGACTCTATGGATATAGAAAAACGTAGAGGAATTACTATTCGGGCTTCTACGACATCTATTGTTTGGAATGGTGTGAAATGCAATATCATTGACACTCCGGGACACATGGATTTTATTGCAGAGGTGGAGCGGACATTCAAAATGCTTGATGGAGCAGTCCTCATATTATCGGCAAAGGAAGGCATACAAGCACAAACAAAGTTGCTGTTCAAGACTTTGCAAAAACTGCAAATCCCGACAATTATATTTATCAATAAGATTGATCGTGCCGGCGTAAATCTTGAGCGTTTATATCTGGACATAAAAACAAATCTGTCGCAAGACGTCTTGTTTATGCAAACGGTTGTCGATGGAGTAGTTTACCCGATTTGCACCTCAACAGATATAAGGGCAGAACACAAAGAATTTGTATGCAACCATGACGACGATATATTAGAACTATATTTGGCGGATAAAGAAATCTTACCGGCAGATTATTGGAATGCGATAATCGCTCTTGTGGCAAAAGCCAAAGCCTATCCGGTCTTGCATGGATCAGCAATGTGCAATATTGGCATCAATGAGTTGTTAGACGCCATCATTTCTTTTATATTTCCTCCGGCATCAGTCCCAAATAGACTTTCAGCTTATCTTTATAAAATAGAACATGCCCCCAAAGGGCATAAAAGAAGTTTTCTAAAAATTATTGACGGAAGTCTGAGACTTCGAACCGTTATAAAAGTCAATGATTCGGAAAAATTCATCAAGATTAAAAATCTAAAAACCATTTATCAGGGCAAAGAGATAAATGTTGATGAAGTGGTTGCTAATGATATCGCAATTATAGAAGATATAGAAGAATTAAGAATCGGAGATTATTTAGGTGTTAAACCTTGTCTGATTCAAGGATTATCTCATCAGCATCCCGCCCTCAAATCTTCTGTCCGACCAGACAAGCCCGAAGAGAGAAGCAAGTTGATATCCGCTCTAAATGTATTGTTTATTGAAGACCCGTCTCTGTCCTTTTCCATAAATTCATATAGTGATGAATTGGAAATCTCGTTATATGGTTTAACCCAAAAAGAAATCATACAAACATTGCTGGAAGAACGATTCTCCGTAAAGGCCCATTTTGATGAAATCAAGACTATCTACAAAGAACGACCTAAAAAGAAGGTGAATAAGATTATCCATATCGAAGTCCCTCCCAACCCTTACTGGGCCTCAATAGGACTGACTCTGGAACCTTTACCGATAGGGTCAGGGGTGCAAATCGAAAGTGAAATCTCCTTTGGTTATCTGAACCATTCTTTTCAAAATGCCGTTTTTGAAGGAATCCGTATGTCTTGCCAATCGGGATTGCATGGATGGGAAGTGACGGATTTGAAAGTAACCTTTACTTATGCCCTTTATTATAGTCCGATAAGTACCCCTGCCGATTTTAGACAATTGTCTCCTTATGTCTTCAGGTTGGCTTTGCAACAATCAGGAGTGGATATTCTCGAACCGATGCTCTATTTTGAGTTACAGATACCACAAGTAGCAAGTTCCAAAGCTATTACAGATCTGCAAAAAATGATGTCTGAGATTAAAGGTATCAGTTGTAATAAAGAGTGGTGTCTTATTGAAGGGAAAGTTCCATTAAATACAAGTAAAGACTATGCTTCAGAAGTAAGTTCATACACTAAAGGCTTAGGCACTTTTATGGTTAAGCCGTGTGGGTATCAAATAACAAAAGGCGGTTATTCTGATAATACCCGTATGGAAGAAAAGGATAAACTTTTATTCATGTTTGAAAAATCAGTATCATCAAAATAATGGAACGATCCAGGAATTTCTATAAGACAATACGGTTGGGGTATATACTTATCTCCGTTCTTATCGGATGTATAGCATATAATAGCTTCTATGAATGGCAGGAGATAGAAGCATTAGAACTTGACAATAAAAAAATAGACGAGTTCCGAAAAGAGATAAACAATATCAATATTCAAATGATAAAATTTTCTCTATTTGGTGAAACAATACTGGAATGGAACGATAAAGATATCGAACATTACCATGCACAGCGTATGGCAATGGATAGTATGCTCTGCCGTTTCAAAGCTACCTATCCGGCAGAGCGTATAGACAGCGTACGCCATCTTCTCGAAGATAAGGAACGGCAGATGTGCCAAATCGTTCAAATACTTGAACAACAACAAGCCATCAACGATAAGATAACCAGTCAAGTACCTGTAATCGTGCAGAAGAGTGTACAGGAACAGCCCAAGAAGTCCAAGCGCAAAGGTTTCTTGGGCATCTTCGGCAAAAAGGAAGAAGCGAAACCAACTGTGACTACCACGATGCACCGTTCCTTTAACCGGAATATGAGAACCGAACAACAGGCACAAAGCCGCCGCTTATCGGTTCATGCCGATAGCCTTGCCGCACGAAATGCGGAACTTAACAGGCAACTGCAAGGACTGGTTGTTCAAATAGACGGGAAAGTACAAACTGACCTACAAAAGCGGGAAGCCGAGATAACAGCCATGCGGGAACGGTCGTTCATTCAGATTGGGGGCTTGACAGGGTTCGTTATACTGCTACTGGTCATATCATATATCATCATACACCGAAATGCCAACCGCATCAAGCGATATAAACAGGAAACCGCAGATTTAATTGAGCGACTGCAACAAATGGCAAAGCGAAACGAGGCACTGATAGCCTCTCGCAAGAAAGCCGTTCATACCATTACCCATGAATTACGTACACCACTGACGGCAATAACGGGTTATGCCGGACTGATGCGGAAAGACTGCAATACGGATAAAACCGGGACGTATATCCGAAACATTCAGGAATCTTCTGACCGCATGCGTGAAATGCTGAACACCCTGCTGAATTTTTTCCGGCTGGACAACGGCAAGGAACAGCCTAATTTCTCCGCATGTAGGATTTCCGCAATCACACATACGCTCGAAACGGAGTTTATGCCAATCGCCATAAACAAAGGACTGACTCTGACAATACATTGCCACAAGGATGCCTTTGTATGTACAGATAAGGAACGCATCTTGCAAATCGGGAACAACCTGCTGTCCAACGCTATCAAGTTCACGGAGAACGGCAGTGTTTCTTTGCGGGCAGATTATGATAACGGTCTGCTGAAACTTATCGTCGAAGATACGGGTACAGGTATGACCGAAGAGGAACAGCAACGGGTATTCGGGGCGTTTGAACGTCTGTCAAACGCCGCCGCAAAAGACGGCTTCGGACTGGGACTGTCCATCGTTCAGCGTATCGTGACAATGCTCGGCGGCACGATATGGTTGGAGAGCGAGAAAGGCAAAGGCAGCCGTTTCACAGTGGAAATACCCATGCAGACAGCCGGGGAACTGCCGGAAAGGATAAATCAGACAAGGATTCATCATGACCGTGCATTCCATGATGTGATTGCCATCGACAATGACGAGGTACTTCTCCTGATGCTTAAAGAAATGTATGCACAGGAAGGCGTACACTGCGACACCTGTACCGATGCTGCGGAACTGATGGAAATGATACGCCGGAAAGAATACAGCCTGCTTCTGACGGATTTGAACATGCCGGAAATCAACGGCTTCGAGCTGTTGGAACTGCTGCGCACCTCCAACGTTGGCAATTCAAAGACTATCCCGGTAGTCGTGACAACCGCTTCGGGCAGTTGCAGCAAGGAGGAACTTATGGAACGTGGTTTCTCCGGTTGCCTGCTCAAACCGTTCTCCATATCGGAACTGATGGAGGTTTCAGACAAATGCGCCATGAAAGGCAACCGGAATGAAAAGCCGGATTTCACTTCTCTGCTGTCATACGGCAATGAAGCCGTCATGCTGGATAAACTGATAACGGAAACCGAAAAGGAAATGCAGGCAATCAGGGAAGCGGGTCTAAAGAAAGACCTTCAGGAACTGGATGCCTTGACACACCACCTGCGAAGTTCATGGGAGATACTCCGTGCCGACCAGCCGTTAAGGGAACTATACAAATTGCTTCATAGCGATGGCACACCTGACGATAAAACAATTGGCAATACCATAAAATCCGTGCTGGATAAGGGTTCGGAAATCATCCGGCTGGCAAAAGAAGAAAGGAGAAAATACGAAAATGGATAAAACAAAAATCATCGTGGTGGAGGACAACATCGTATATTGCGAGTTTGTCTGCAACCTGCTGGCACGGGAGAAATTCCGTACCGTGCAGGCTTTCCACCTCTCGACAGCGAAGAAACTTCTGCAACAAGCCACTGACAATGATATAGTAGTTTCTGATTTGCGTTTGCCTGACGGTGACGGCATCGACCTATTGCGCTGGATGCGCAAAGAAGGCATGACGCAGCCGTTCATCATCATGACCGACTATGCCGAAGTACATACGGCGGTTGAAAGCATGAAACTCGGTTCGCTGGACTACATACCCAAGCAACTCGTGGAGGACAAACTCGTGCCTTTGCTCCGCACCATACTGAAAGAGCGGAATATCGGGCGAAGCCGCATGCCCGTATTTGCCCGTGACGGTTCAGCCTTTCAGAAAATCATGCACCGGATAAGGCTGGTAGCTCCTACCGACATGAGCGTACTGATATTCGGGGAGAACGGTACTGGCAAAGAGCATATTGCCCATCTACTGCACGATAAAAGCAAGCGTTCAGGCAAGCCTTTCGTGGCGGTGGACTGCGGCTCACTCACCAAAGAGCTTGCACCATCGGCGTTCTTCGGACACGTCAAAGGAGCGTTCACTGGTGCTGAAAACACAAAGAAAGGCTATTTCCACGAGGCGGAAGGCGGCACATTGTTTTTAGACGAAGTGGGTAATCTCGCACCAGAAACTCAACAGATGTTACTCCGTGCCATACAGGAACGGCGGTTCCGTCCCGTTGGCGACAAGTCCGACCGCAGTTTCAACGTCCGCATCATCGCCGCCACCAACGAGAATCTGGAAAAGGCGGTCAATGAAAAGCGTTTCCGGCAGGATTTGTTATACCGCCTACATGACTTTGAAATAACCGTTCTGCCCTTACGTGACTGTCAGGAGGACATCATGCCGCTGGCGGAGTTCTTCCGTGAGATTGCCAATAAGGAATTGGAGTGCAAGGTTAGCGGTTTCAGTTCCGAAGCACGGAAAGCGTTGCTGACCCATTCATGGCCGGGCAACGTGCGCGAACTTCGACAGAAAATCATGGGTGCGGTGTTGCAGGCTCAGACGGGACTTGTCACAAAAGAGCATCTGGAACTTGGGATAACCGAAACAACCTCTGTTACCGGCTTCTCCCTACGCAACGACGAGGAAGATAAAGAGCGGATTCTGCGTGCTTTGAAGCAGGCTGACGGGAACCGGAAGGTCGCTGCCGAATTGCTTGGAATAGGCAGGACAACACTCTATAATAAACTGGAAGAATATGGATTGAAGTATAAATTTGAGCAACCATAGCCCGCAATTCGCTGAAAATGGCTATCTTTGCATGACATATCAGAAGGTAACGGCGATTGGCAGAGCCTTTTGCCGCCTATATATAACATAAGACCGCAAGGCGTCCTAATGGGAATCTGGAAAATTAACATTAACAGGAACTATTGCGTGATTGCTTATGCTATGCCTTGGCATAGCGTGCATTCACCTATTCCTGTTAAGGGCATTCCAGAGCCTCCATTAGAAATAGCGTGGATTGCACGCTTCTTTTTTACAGTTTCCGGTTGAAAAAGAATTAAAGCTATGGCAAGGATTCAAGTTGTGACGGCAATAACATTGGACGGTTTCCTTCCGGAACCGGCCAGAGCACTTGTGTCCTGGGTAAGAAACGACAGGCGGGGTTTCCCCTTTTGGCGTGAACGCTGCTCGGCTCTTATATTGCCCCATTCCATCCTTGATTTGCTTTGCGAGAAAGACAACAGGGACGATTCATTCACTTACCTTGCTGAAATCATAGAACAGGAATCGGTGGAGCTGCTTCGCGGGCTTTTCCTCTATGATCTTGTTGATGAACTTGTGGTTTACCAGCTGCCGTTTTCTGCCGGACAAGGGATTCCCGTGTTGAATACATTCCGACCACAACATTGGGAACTGCATAAAACCACCTCTTTTTCCAACGGCATCTGCCGTCTGATCTACCGCAAATCTTGCAAGATGTAACTTGCATTTTGCGAAAAAACTTGCATTTTGCAAGAACATTTTCATCTCCACTTTTCATACTGAAAATTTTTATTCCGCTGTATTTCAATGGAATGCCAATGTCATTCAGTGATGGTCATTGGTACGCCATTAGCCCTATATGTAGTATAACCTGTTGCGCGACAAGGTGTAAGCAAAACTATTATTTACACTAAAGACAGAATGCATTATGCTACAGATAAACAGCGAAAGTGTCCAAATAATGCTCATGCAAATCATGGAACGGTTTGATAGGATCGACCGTACCCTGGAGCGGATGAACAAGTTGAAAGAGTGTCTGGAAGGCGACACACTTCTGGATAACTATGACCTTTGCCAATTGCTCGGTATCACCAAACGCACGCTGGCACGTTACCGCCAGAAGAAGTATGTCACCTATTACATGATTGACGGACGGACTTACTACAAGGCCTCCGAAGTGGAAGCGTTCCTCAACCAAAAAGGGAAGGTGTTGCCCCCAAAACTGAAAAACCGGATGGATGTTCAACTCAAAAAATGACTGGTATGGAAATAGTATGTATCGACAAACAGACGTTCGATGAACTTCGGGTACGTTTCGGCAAACTGGAGGAAAAGGTAATGGGTATGTGCCGTCCGGTGGAAGACCTCGGCTTAAAAAAGTGGCTTGACAACCAGGAGGTGTGCGAGATATTGCGCATATCCAAAAAGACGCTTCAGGTGTACCGTGACAAGGGTATCCTGCCTTACTCACGCATCAAGCACAAGATTTTCTTCAAAACCGAAGACGTACACAAACTATTGGAATCGAATTACTACCACTTAAAACGAGAACTATGAGCTATCATTTTTTAGAACGGAAAGACCCGCGTGTCGATGTCCTGTTTCAGGGACTTGACAATATGGAGCGGTTAATCGCAGCGATGGAGGACACCCCTAAATCCGTATTCCACGGCGAACGTTTCCTGACGGACGAGGAACTATCCAAAATTCTGAGGGTCAGCAGACGGACATTGCAGGAATACCGCACACTTGGTGTTGTCCCTTACTATCTGGTACAGGGCAAGGCTCTCTACAAGGAATCGGACATCCTTAAAATATTGGAAGATTCCTACAAGCGGTGCAAGGAAGATATGCGGTGGGTGTGACATGACAAAACGGAGAAACGGCCCGTTCATAGGGACATGCGTTTCTCCGTTCTTGATTTTCAGATAGCGCGGGGTGTCCTTTTTCTGCCTTTCCGAGCGGTGAAATCCTCCTCGCAAAGTTCAGTCGTGCCGCTGAAACCGCTTGCTTTCAAAGCCTTCATGTCCTCGTCCACTTTCTTATCCGTCACCTGCGCGTAAAGTTGCGTTGTAGAAATCGACATGTGTCCCATCATGCGGCTAACCGTCTCTATCGGGACTCCGAGTGAGAGTGTGACATGGGTTCCGAAATTATGCCGGGCCTGATGGAAGGTCAAATCGAAACCGTACACCTTTCCCAGTTCCCGCGTCAGCAGGATAAAATAGCCGCGGCGGTAAACATTGAACACATTATCCCCTTGTCGCTGGTTCCGGTATTTTTCAATGATTCGTAAGGGAATATCCAACAGGCGGACGGATGAAAGCGTGTCTGTCTTTTGACGGCGTATGTGAATCCACCATGCGCCGTCTTCGGACTGTGTGATGTCACTTGTCTTCAACCTTTTCAAGTCCGCGTAAGCCAGTCCGGTAAAGGTCGAAAACAGGAACATGTCCCTCACGAATTGCAGTTGAGGTTTCTCCACGGGAGTCTCCATAAGTTTCTTGAGGTCTTCCAGCTTCATGTGGCGGCTCTTCCGTCGTGGCAACGCAGGGTGGAGACGGCAGTACGGGTCACGGCGGAGCGTTCCCTGGCTGACTGCCAGTTTGGTCATCTTTTTCAGGCGGTACAGATGCTCATGCACGGTCTTGGGCATCATGTGGCAGTCCTTGCAAAGGAACAGTTCAAAATCATCATAGAAATTCTTGTCAAGGCTACGTAGCGTGACATCTTCCACGCCTTTCTTATCCTTGATGAAAGCGGAAAGGTGCTTGTACGATCTCAAGTAAGAATCAAGCGTTTCCTTGATGCGGTCCAGCCCAACACGTCTTCTGAAATCTTCGTTATGTTCCCGGAAGAGAGCCAGCAGGGTAAGCGGTTTCAGCCCGACACCCATTACGGCGTTCTTCACCAGTTCCGCCGTGATGAATCCCAGGCTGTTCTTAATCCGGTTGTAATGTCCGGTAATCTCCTCCGTCAATTCGTCTATGGCACGGTTCACTGTCACCGCATTCGCACTGCGTCCGTTGGCAAGGCCTTTTTCCGGATTCCAGATGTCGGGATTGACGGATACCTTCGTGCCAATCTGTTCCCATTCGGCATCAATGCTTACCTTGCACAATAATTGACAGGTTCCGTCCTTGCGCATCTTGGTACGGTTGATATAGAACAGTATCGCGAATGTGCTGCGATGTCTGATAGTATTGTCTGTATGTTCACTTTTCTTTTTCATGTCGTTGGCTTTTTATTGTCAAATAACCACGGAGAAACGTTCTGCTATTCTCTCGTTCAATATCCGCGTGTCTGCATTTATCTTGTCATCAGTTACTTTGGCGTAAATTTGGGTCGTCTCAATCCGGGCGTGTCCCAACATCTTGCTGACCGTTTCAAGCGGAACCCCATGTCCGAGCGTGATTTCGGTTGCATAGGTATGGCGGCCGGCATGAAAAACCAGCGGACAGTCTATGTCACAGAGTTTTGCGATACGTTTTAAGTTAAGGTTCATCGTGCTGTTGGAATACATGGGTAGCAGTTTCCCGTCCGGTGCTGTGTCCCTGTATTTCTCCATGACATGTAACGGCAGGTCCAGCAGGGGGATTTCAAACTCGACTCCGGTTTTCCGGCGCGAGCTTCTGATCCACCATGTGCCGTCATCGGCAAGTGACAAATGCTCTTTCGACAGAAGCCGCATATCACTGTACGGGATGCCGGTGTAGCATGAGAATAGGAACAAATCCCGTGTGAGATAAAGGTTCGGTCTGTGAAGAGGCATGGTCATAAGCCGTTGCAGTTCCTCGGATGTGAGATACCTCCGTTTCTGTTTCGGGCGCACGGGTTCATAGCCGGTAAACGGGTAGGTGGTGATGATGCCGTCCGCCACGGCTTCACCAACGATGATTTTCAACTGCACGGTCAGGTTGATAATCGTTCCCGGAGAGAGGCGGCAATCCGTCCGAAGGTGCGAATCGTAATCCTGTATGAAGGAGAGGGTCAATGCCGAAAACGGGATATCCGACAAGTTGTACTTTTCCCGCATGAACCTTTCCACATGGTTGTAGGCGTTCCGATAGCTTCTCAAACTGCCTTCGGTCCGGTTTACACCCACGCGCTTCGCGAAGTTCTCAATAAACGTGCGGAAGTAGCTCAATAACGTTGTCTGTTCACCAGCCATACCCAGCAGCAGACTTTTGACATCATCCGCAGTCACACTGTCACGAACAACCGACAGTTCAGCATAGATTCCCAATGCCATCGCACGGATTTCATCCAGCCGGTTGTTGATTTCCTTCGCCTTCACACTTTTGCCCGAAGCACGTCCCGAACTCCACATGGACTGCGGCACACGGAGTTTCATGCTGAAAGCCGCTTCAGAATACTTGCCGATGTTCAGCCTTGCCATTACAGGACACATACCATCGGCATCCGCCTCGCTCTTTTTGAGGTAGAACGACACCTTTACATTCGCTTGATCCATAGCTTTTTACTTTGTTTGCAAAATTACCGGATATCGAGCAAATGAACGGCATGACGAATATAGCGGAATATGGAAAGAAGCTCCATGCGTAACATTCAGAACCTGTATTTTCTCCCTTTAGCGAAAAAAGCATTAACTTTGTACTCGCAAAATATGAGTGAAACAGCGTTCTTTACGGTGATGTCAGGGGCAGTGCATAGACCTTTTTCCAATATTGTTTTCGACCTTGAACAGGCAACGGATAAGTAGCAATTTATTTTCCTAACTCCTCCAAAACGGGGCAAAACCATATAATGGAC
>ERZ826396.3491-NODE-3491-length-10304-cov-3.643673_pt1 | contig 10304 bp, 11 predicted proteins | sample MGYA00519926_ERZ826396 | MGnify/ENA primary metagenome ERZ826396 (study PRJEB31778, sample SAMEA3449230) | human gut metagenome | biome: human gut; feature: human-associated habitat; material: faeces | place: United Kingdom | collected 2010/2012 ...
AAAAAAATAAGCCTCAAGAGACTTTTTAATCATTTTGGAGCTCCAACTCTTTAAATTTGATTGATTAAGAAGTCTCTTCAAACTTACTACACCGGCGGCCAGCTTGTATTTTTTATACTGCCGGAGGGCAAAGTGGTCCGGGTCCTTCTGTTCCAGGGCGTCAAAGAGCAGGTCAACCGCGTTCTTGAAAGTCTCGTCATCCTCCCGGACCTCCATAGCGTTTATCATTTCCACCAACGTGGAAAAATTCTGCTCATTGGAGGGAGCTTCATAATAGATATAACCGATCAGCGCCGTATAGAGCAGCGTTTCGGCCTTGACCCAAAAGTCATCCCCGGATTTTCCTTCTCCTTTGGTATTTGCGATCAACACCGTTACCAGTTTAAGAATATCTTTCTCATTGTGAATGTAGGCAAAAGGGTTATAGTGCATACTCTTTGAGAAATTGATGGTGTTGAATACCTTGATTTTATAAGGCTCATATACAATCTTCCCATTTTTGCCCCGTACCGGCTTTCCGCCCTTATCCAGCTTCGGCGTACCCCGGCTTAACAGCTTTCCAACCTCGATCAAGACCGTGCCCTTCGGGTCGGTAACGACATAGGAGCTGTGCATCTGCATGAGATTGGGCTTGATAAAAAATCTTGTTTTGCCGGAGCCGGAACCGCCCACCACCAGCACATTTTTATTCCGGGCATTGGCTGGGTTCTTCGGCCTGCCGGACATCATAAGCCCCTCTGTCTGCGTCAGAATGATGTTGTTTTCCGGCTTTGGGTCCATAAACGGTGCAATATCCGTTTTGCTGCCCCAGCGGGCAGAACCGTATTCCACGTTTTTGCGGTACTTTTTTGCGTCCTTTCCTTTGAGATAGACCGCCAGCCGCACAATGGCCGCACCGCAAAGACCAATCAGCCAGTCGATCCCAGCACCGGGCCACATGCTCTGAAAGGCATAGGTGAATCCTTCACTTAACCCCAGCAGTTTTTGCGAAGCATCTGCTCCGGGAGCCAACCGCACCGCCTGGCCCAGCTTCGCGAATACCAAAAGGAACAGAAGGTAAGGCAGGTGGAGGATCACCTGCTTTTTCAGGGTATCGGTATCTATCTTCAACGCTCCGGCCCTCCATGCTCCTTGTTCTTTACCTTGTCACGGCCAAGCGCCTGCGCCAGTTCCCTAAATTTGGCAAGCTGGGAAAGCAGCGACGGCCTGGTGCTGCGGGCAAGGTCTTTTCTTGTATATTCCTTAAATGCCGCGGTCAGAGCGTCCGCCTGGTTCGCCTTGAAATACACCGTCCATTTGGGCGGGTCTGTGCCGGGGTCCTTTTCAATGTGATAGCGGACCTCATGCTTTTTGGCGATCCGTTCAAAAGAGCGAATCCGCCCGGTCACTTCAATGGTATTCGCGCCGGGGTCCCTGGCCGTCAGCCGCTTCATGCTGTTGCGGCCAACCTTTGGGGTATTGCGTTCCTGCTCCATCTTTTGAAGTGCGGCGGTAATGGCCGCTTTCAGCACCCGTCCGGTCAGCTTTGACGCCTGGACGGTGATGGAAACAGTTCTTTGTTCAATATCTTCCTGCACCTGCATCCTCCTTCCTGAAAAAATGTAGTTTGTTCATTACCGCGCCTCGCTTAGCACCTGCTGGTGCGGGGCGTGTTCATGGGCCTTCGCTGCCTGTTCAATCTGAATACGGGCGTGCCGAAGGAGCGTTTTAATCATGGAAGCCGGTTCTTTCACTTCCGAAAGGTGCTCCGTCATGCCTTTGCACTCGTCCGGCAGATAATCCGCCATTGCTTTACAGGCATCTTCCAGATTCCCAATGAAGCCCCAGCAGCTATCCGAAAGCTCGCCGTTTTTATACAGCTCAAAGCCATAGCACTCACCCCGGAGATAGGCGTCATACTCGGCAACCTCGCCCCGCAGCAAATCCTCGGCTTTCTTTCGGAGGGCGCCGGTCATTTTCTCCGCGCCAAATTCCTTCAGCACATCCTCTTTGGAAACATACACCCATCCAACCTGCCCGCTGTCCCAGGGATCGTGAAAGCTGGTCGTCTGCATGGCAAGACCGCTGTGATCCAGAAGGTACAGGGGCATCACAATATATTTTTCAGAGATCACCCGGAGCATGGTATCATCCACGGCGCGGGGATCGGGGTGGTCGCCGGTCATTTTCCGGCTCCAGACCATATTTACCATGCGCTCATAGCGTTCCATGCCGCGCTCGTTGTTGCCAACGGTGTTTAAGTACATTTCCCGCAGGAAATCGTCTTTGTCCATATAATTGTGATGGTCGCTCAAGGCATAGCGCGGGTGGAAGCATACCATTGTCCCGAAGTTGTCATTTACCTCACGGGGACTAATCAGCATATCGTCCGGCTGCACCATTAAGGCATAGGGTTCCTGTTCTGCCATCAGCATAAGCCATCAGCTCCTTTCTGGTTCTTTCTTTTTCTCCGGCGTCTTAGGTTCCGCTTTTGCCGCCTGTTTCTTTGCGTCGTCAAGCTGCTCCCGCAGCGAACCGTCCCGTTTTGCCTCCTGCTGCCGGGTGCCGCCGAAGAAATCCGGCAGCTCCTTAAATCCAATGCTGTCCACATAGTAGGCGCTGTCGCTGCCTTTTTCATGGAGCACAACCACATCAGAGACAGAAAGAGAATGGCCCTTAAAGTCCTCCGGGTGGTCGATATTAAAGCGTGTATAAATATCCTCCAGCGTTTCGCCGGGCGAAAGCTGTGCCGCATAGACCATTTGGTAATTGTCCCTGTCTACCGGGAGTCCTTTCTTTTCCAGCCAGTCAAGAGACATAAAACGGAGGTTATCTGTATTGTCCGATAAGTCAAGCTGGTAAATGGAATAAGTGCTGATCCCATACTCCTTTTCATAGGAAGAAATACGCTCCAGAAGCAGCGCCGTTTCTCCCTCCATGTGTTCCTCACGCTCAAATACCGCCAGCCTCATGCGGATTTTTCCGGTATCGCCTGAAAGCAGCTCGTCCGCCATGCGTTCCTTTTCTGCATGGAAATCCGGGTACAGCTCTGCATAGGCCCCGCTGTTCTGCCTGAAAAATTCATCCAGGTCAAAGGCCAAATCCGTGGTGTCGTCAAGCCTTATGTCATCCCTGTCAGGTTCCTCCATGACAGGAGCCGGTTGCTGCTTTTCCTCCGGCGGGAGGGGCTGCTTCACCGCAACGATCTCACCCGCCAGCCGGAAGAACTTCTCTGGGTATTTGAACTGCTCACTGAATTTCTCCATCAAGTCGGGGGAAAGGCCGATAAAATCTTCCTCGCCAAGCCCAACGATCAAAAAGTTTCCGGCAACAATATCATACATACGCCCGCCATCGTCATAAAGAGCCCGGTTTAAGGGCATCCCTATGAGCTTGCCTTCGTCATTACAGATCAGCGCCACCGGGTCCTCATAGGGATAAGTTGCCTGAATGTCTCCGCCAACGGCAGCCTGCAATGATTCCAGCCCGCCCTCAATTTCAGTTTCATAGGGAGATTTGCCCGGCTCTACCATTAACACTTTCATAGCTGCATATCCTCCTTCTTTTTATTTGCCGCACCGGGGGCAGCAGGTGCTTTCTCCTGCGTTTTGGCCGCAGACAGCTTTCCCAGCACGGAAGGTTTCTCCGGTTTTTCAGGCATAGAAATACCGCCCTCCGAAATGTCGGCGGCGGCGCGGTCTGTTTTTACCGGTTCCTGGCCTTCCACTGTGTACCCCGGCAGGAGTGCTCCATATACGGTAAAATGGTGCTCATACTGTTTGGGTATCTGCGGGGAAATTTCCGTGAATAAATAGGAATAGGCTTTCTTCCGTCCTTCCAGGTACTTTTCCGCAGCGGCTTTGTCCGTATAGCGTTTCTGATTTTGCCCGGCAATCTTTTCGCCATAACCCTGTTTTGGGGAGTTCACATAGACATCCCAGGTCACATACCAGGCAACCGGTACGCTCTGTTTGGTTTCCCGGTCATATTTGGTATCTTCCCAAATACCACAGGTCATACGGTAGACGCGGTTACTGATTTCCTCGTCATTCCGCCAGTTGTCGGTTTTGCGCCATTCATTTGCGGTATGCGTCACCTCCGGAGTCCGCAGGTAAGAAAGCGCGCGGTTAATCATCTGCGTGGCGGCTGCCTGCTTTTCCCATTGCTTTGCCGCAGCAACCACAATCTCATAGGCTTTCTGCTCGCCGTCAATGCTGCCCTGGCGCATGGCCTCCAGATTTTCAGCGCCCATTGTAATCAGGGAGGAAATATCTACATCTTCACAAAAAATACTGTGCTCGATTTTCAGCTCTGCACCTGGTTCCAAATGATCGCCGTACCGGTAAGCGCGGTAATCTTTATTTTCTTCCAAAATCTTTCACACCTCCTATATCTCCGGCACATGGCTCTTTTTCGGAACCGCCTGTGCCGGGGTGGTTTTTTCTGCTGGCTTCGCCGCTGCAAGCTGTGCCATGACCGAAGGTCGATCCATCGTAAATATGGAAATCTGCTCATTTTCAGCCAACGGTGAAATATGTGCCGGCAATGGCAGCGTCGTTTCCTCATGGGTAAGAATGTGCTGTAATTTCAGGTCAGACACGATCTCGTCAAATGCCGCGTTGATAGCCCGCCGTTCCTCACCTTCAGGATAGGCTTTCAAAACCTCCATTTTTCCGTCTTTATTGGAAACAAAGGTAGCGGCACAATCCGCGTGGCCCGCCAGATAATCCGATTGATAGGGCAACTTATCCTTGATATAACAGGCAAAAGCCCTGGCGGTCATTTCTACGTTGCTGTCCCAATAGCCCCCGTCCTTTTCGCATTCCTTACCCATGCGAACGGAGTTCCGGTAAAAATCGGTTTCCACCCGCCCGATTTGCGGCGCCTCCTGTGCCTGCATCCCGGACAACATGTGCTCAAATATTTCCAGACGTTCCCGCTCACTTTTTGGGATCACCCGCCCAGTGACAGACTTCTTAAAGGCGCTGATCTGTTCCACGGAGCCGGCCTCGCCGGACAAGAACGCCTCCCTGAGAACCGCGTAAGTTTCCATCTGTTCCTCATTGCCATGCCGTTTCAGGGAACCGAGCACCGCTGAATCCAGCCAGCCTGCCGCATTTTTCCGGGTGCGTTCTGTCTGTGCTTCGGTACGGGCCGCCGCCTGTTCCGGTGTCTCCGGCTTATATTTCATGGTTTCAATCAGCTTCTGGAATGGCGCATAGAGGCGGGGCTGTTTTGAGAGCATCCCCTTTGCGCCCATTTTCGTACCCAGGTAATCGTCAAATCCGTGCCACCATTCATGCGCCAGGGAACCAGCGCCGTGCATCTTCGTAAGGTTAATGACTTTGCGGAGCGGTTCATAATGGGCCGCGGTGTTGCCGCTGCCCCTGGCGCCGAAAGCGATAGCAAGCGTTCCCTGATAGGCAATATCTTTGTCGCTGACCTGCAGGGCTGCCGCCAAATCTTTGAGCGCTTCAAACCCCATGTTGAGGGAAGCCTGCCGGTCATTCTGGTTCATCCAGTTCCCAAACTCACCGCCGCGGAACCCGAAGGTATCAAGGTAGTGCTGCCCGGTGATCTCTGCGCCGTTTCTGTAATCCGGCCCGGCCCGCCGCACATGGGAGAGCTGGGGAGGCACAAACCGCGTCTTTCCGCTTTTGCTGCGGCCTTTTGCCAGCTCCTGCACCCATTTCAGGGCAGCCTCCCGCGTTTCAAAATTTGTCTGTAAGATGGAATAACCCTTCGTCACATAATAGGTATCAGGTTTCCAGTCATTATTTTTGGAATAGGTATTCTTCCCGTCGTTGAAATGGATCGCATAGCCCTTTGGCACCTTCTGGTCTTTGGAAACGCCAAACTGTTCTTTCTGCGCTTTCTGTGTGAAGTTCCGCTCAAAATATCCTGCCGAGCGGACCATCAAGGCATTAGACAGCTTGTTTGTAATAGCCGGGTTCTCCCGACCCTTCTCCGTCGCCTGGTAATGGATGCCGCTGCCCCAGCCCTGCACCTGTTCCAAATATCCGTTTTCCACAAAGAAACGGTTATAGACCTTCATTGCGTCCTCCACAGTGCGGACCTCCGAGACCACGCTTTGCAGTTCCCGTACCGTCTGGATATATTCTTTCTGCCTTGCAAGGCGTTTCTCCGGCGTGTCGTCCCTGCGGTAATACTGCGGGGAGGCGTTCAGCCCGTCCCTCGCCTTTTTGATAAAATAGACCACGCCAAGGGGAATCCCGTCATCAAGCATGGCCGTATAATCCGGTTTCTTCCAGATATTATCCTTTTTTACGAATTTCTCGGCTTCACGCTCATTCATGGCGTCCAGGTCATTCACATAGAGCCCCCGGTCCTTCCACAAGTCTTTTTTGGCGCCGCCGATCTTTTCCCCAAAATCTTCATGCTGTATGTTATCTGCCAATCCTTATCACCTCCAGTCTTTGCAAAACTTTACCGTTCCGAGGCAGAACGGTCTTTCTCCGGTTTATAAAGCGCCGGCTGTTTCCCAATGAGCCGGTCTGCCTCCCTGCGGACCAGCCGGTCCACCGCACCCAAATCCTCCGGTCTGACAGCGAACTCCCGGTAATGTTCATACCAAAGGCCGGAAGTAACCACGGCAATCGGCGGCAGCTTTTCCGGTCCTTTGGGAAGAAGGCGGTAAACAGGAGCTTCATCATAGAGAAGCATCTGCTTGGCAGTTCCCAGCGGTATGCGGTACATGTCCATATCCGGGTTCTGTGCCGCCTCCATATATCCCACATTCAGACGTTCCTCCAAATCCTGGGGCATATAGGAAAATGCCTGCTCCTTCCACTGGCTGAACATGCCGGAATAGTGGTGCTGCCATTCTTTGACCTGCTCCGGTCTGTAACAGAATCCCCAGCTTTTCAGGGCGTCTTTTTCGTACAGCTCCATCGAGTGCCATTTTTCAAAGCTGACCGTCGCAGCCTTTCCGTTTTGATGTTCGACATTGACGCCATAGGAGGAGAGCGTGTTGGTCTTCACATCCTGGCGCAGCGTATCTAAGTCCATCATCAGGACGTCGCCGTACAAATGGCCGTCCGCTTTTCGGTCCGTATGGAACAAAAAAGCCCTTGCCCCAAGATATTCCGTTGTAAAGATCATCTGGTGAAGGTCTGCTGTGGAACAGTAGGCGTGCAGGGCATCGGAAAGCCACATGTGCCGCCGTCCCATAATGGCAATCGAATCCGGCCCGGTATTCGTTACCAGGGAGCGCATATTAAATTCACTTTCCCGCAGGAAGTCGCCGGCAAAAATGTGAAGCTCATAAGCAAATGTCGTTAAGTCCGTGTCATGGATCAAATAAATCTGCGGTAGTGGTTCCTGGTTCAATCAAATTCCTCCTTCCATGCTGAATCTGAACATTACCGGCTTTCCTTATCGTGGGAAGTCGCCGGCTGTTTTTTTGCCGGTTCCGTTTTCGCTGCCTGCTCCCGCATTGCTTTCAGGACAGACGGGCGGTGCTCGGCTGCCTGTTCCAGTTTTTCCAGTGCATCCATTGCTCTTTCTGCGCTTTTTTTCACGGTTCCCATGCACGCACGGCTGGCGCGGTAGGGGGCCTTGACATAGTGGGCGATCTCCCCGCCGGTCTTTGCCTGCTGTACCGGTTCCTTTCCCATCAGCGCCAGGCGCATATTTTTCAGGTGTTTCCCTGCCTCATGGTACTCGGACACGAAAGCGTCGATCTTCTCCATTGCCCGGTTGCTGGTCTGCTGGTGGTTTTCCGACCCCTGGCGGATCGCCTCTAATGCCGGTTTCAGGTGTAGGAAATGGGAGATCCCGTTCAAAGCGACAGTACCGCGTTCCTTAAAATCCGCCAGGATATGCCTGCAGCCCTCAACAATCTTTCCCTTTAGCTCTAATAATTTTTGCTGCATAGAGACAATATTACCTTCCAGTGTTTTACAGGTCTTTTGGAGGGAGGCTTTCAGGGATCGGTCCTGCATTTTCTGCAAATCCTCCCGCATAGCCGACAGCTCGCCGACCGCTATGGAAAGACGATCTTCCATCACTGTCACAGACTCAATCAGTTTTGCGAAGTCTGCATAAGCGGGGGAATCATTTTCTTTTAAGAGCGCAAGCAGCGCCTTGACCTGTTCATTTTCCGCAATCGGCGTTTCCATGCCTGAATCATCCTGTGCCCTTTTCTCCGCCATTTACGAATCCCTCCCATCTGCCGGCGGCTGCCCTCCGACAATCTTGCCAACGATCTCCGGCCCAGTCTCGCAAATCTGCATGAGCCGCTTAGCCGTTCCGCATGGCTGCGCGGCGCCGCTGGTCCAGAGCCGGACAGTGGAGGGCGTAACGTTCATCAGCAGCGCAAAGCCCTTTTCGTTCATATCCAGCTTTTTCATCAGGGCCTTAACCATATCGGGGCCATAGTCCGGGCATCGGGCAGCTTCGGCGATCATCTGTAAAGCGGTATTTTCTGTATTTGTCATTGTAAATTCCTCCTGTTATTCTGGCTCCGCTGTTAAGCCGGGGCAAAGCTGATTTTGTTGTGTTCCATCCTGCGGGCAAATTCCTGGACGGCATATTTCACTCCGTCAATCTCCGCATGGGTCTGATCCATGAACCGGCAGAGAGAAAAATGCGTATCTCCATTCCCATAGAACAGGCAGAGTACGCCGTTATCAGGAAGCGAAAACAGTTCCTTTCCTGTACTGTCCGTAAAGCAAATCTGCTGATTTTCATTCATAAGCAAATCCTCCTTAAATAGAAACAGCCGCCTCTTTCTGGCGGCTTGGCTGCTGGCGTTCCTGTATCTGCTCCCTGATCCGTAGCAGTTTTTCGTTGTAGTCCTTTCCTATGCGGGGCGGATTGATGCCTACACGGATATGTTTGAACCGCTGATCTTCATGGAGCATTGCCTGAATTCTCCTGGCATTTTTAAGGCCGCCAAAGTCATTGTCCATGTAGAGATTGACGCGCCGGATTTCCGGGTGGCGTTCCAGAAATGCGGTCAGCGCCACATGGGAAGTGCCGCCCAGGGACAGCCGGTAGCCGTCCCATTTCCAGCCTTCTACCTCCTGCAGCGTGGCATGGGAGAGGGCGTCAATGGGCGCCTCAAAAACCGCCACATGGAGGCTGCCGGAATCCTTCGGTGGATAACAGAAGCTATATTCCTTGTCGCTGCCGTAAACATCTTTTCTAAGATTGCCGGTAATGCTCCGCATACAGGCAAACTTCGCTTTGCCAGCTTCATCCTTTCCCACAAACACACAGACCGGCTCGCCATGATACCGTGCCTCATAGAACAGCCCTTCCCGGAAACACCGGCTGATAACATCCGAGCTGATTCCGCGCCGCTGTAAATACGAAACAGCAGAGGTAGCACATCTTCTGGCCCAGGGAAGAGAAAATGTTTTCTTCTCCGGTTCTTTCTGCACATGGGCTGTTACTGTTGTACTCCGATAGGCCAGTGTCTGCTGGATTTCTCCGCCTACCAGCGTATGGACCGCATCCACCAGCCCATAGCCCCGAATCTGGATCAGATAATCCAGGGCGTTGATACTCCGGCCCCGGCTGTTCCAGTACCAGTACCTTTTCCCGGTCACATAGACCAGGCTGTCATGCTCCTTGTGCCGGTAATTGGGCCCGTCCCGTTTCAGTACCCCAGGCTCATGGGATTGCAAATAAGCGAACAGGTCGGCCTCCCGTGCCGCCTGAATCTGCTCTTTGGTTACGCCGGGCATGGTGCCGGCACAGATTTTCGTTTCATCGTGCTTCGCCTCCTTCCTGTGACGATATGAAAAAAGACGCCCGAAAGCGCCTAACAGCCGTACAGGTCATGGTTGACCTCCGCACGGTAATAGCTGTCCATCGTTGCCGGAGCGTTATACAGCGCCGCCAGCAGATAAGCCTTGATATTGTTGACCTTCGTAACGTTCTTGTCGATACAGTCAAAAACATACTCCAAGTGGCCGGAATTGATCTTTAAGAACCGGCTCCTGACAACCTCCCGTGGAAAGTCATCTCCGGCAATGCGGATATATGGCCGTCTTGACAGCACCGTTTCCAGCATAAGCGCCACAGTCTCGTCCATGCGTTCCCTCCCATAGCGGGGGAACAGAAAGTCATACTCAATGTTCTCTTTGATAATTTCGCGGTATGCCTCTGCCATATCCATCCTATCAATCCCATCCTGACGGCCTGCCGTTTCCGGCTCTGCCGGATAGATTGATTGATGTGTTCTTGATATATCCGTTTTTGATTTTTTAGTCCTTTGTGGATTAGTATTTAATTGTGCGGGATTTTCCTGTCCTGGTTCCACCTGTTCAGGTTTTGCCTGTCCTGGATTTACCTGT
>ERZ826396.3492-NODE-3492-length-10299-cov-3.195822_pt1 | contig 10299 bp, 7 predicted proteins | sample MGYA00519926_ERZ826396 | MGnify/ENA primary metagenome ERZ826396 (study PRJEB31778, sample SAMEA3449230) | human gut metagenome | biome: human gut; feature: human-associated habitat; material: faeces | place: United Kingdom | collected 2010/2012 ...
ATCTTGGCCGCCTCGATCAGAGACATTGGTAATCCTTCCATAAACTGTTTCATAAGAAACAATCCCATGGGAGACGCAAACGCCGGAATAATAATTGCCCAGTATGTATCAATCCATCCCAATTCGTTGATGATCAAATAGTTGGGAATTGCCGTTATATAACCACTGAACATCAACGCGACTGTAACGAGTTTGAAAAAGGTCTTTCCCCCGGGAAAGTCATACTTCGCCAACACGAAGGCAGCCATGGATGCCAGGATCAGGTGTCCCGCTGTACCTACAACCGTAATAAATACCGTATTGAACACATATCTGGGAAATGTAACCCAACTCTTTCCCATGGTTACAAATAAATCTGAAAAGTTATCCAGTGTAGGATTCTGAGCAAAAACCTTTGGCGGAAACATAAACAACTCATCCAGCGGCTTCAATGCATTGTTAATAGCAAACACTAATGGAAATACCATCATTAATGCTACCAGTATCAAAAAGAAGTAGATGATAAAATCTCCAATCCTGGAACGATTCGGCTGTCTTCTTTTTAATTTTACTAAATTCTTTTTTGTCACATTTGCTTCTTTTTTCTGTTTCTTCATATCAGGTTCCCACTCTTCTTAACATGCTTTGAATTGCCTTATTACACAAAATCATAATCAAAAACAACAAAGTTGCAATTGCAGATGCATAACCCATTTCAAATCGGGAATAGCCGTAGTCAAACAAATGGGTGACAACTGTTCGCGCTGCATAATCTGTACTCGGATAGCCGCAAAGCGCCATGGTTACATCGCAAACACCAAAGGACTGAGTAATGGACATTACCGCGCCAAATAACAACATCGGTTTCATATTCGGCAGTGTGATGTACCATAATTCCTGCCAACGATTTCGAATACCGTCCACATAACCTGCTTCATACTGAGCACGGTCAACCCCCTGCAGACCTGCTACAAAGGAAAGGAAGCCGGTACCCAAACTCATCCATAAAATAACCAGCATACAAATCGGAAGCATGTAATCCGGATCCGTCAGCCAGAGGATCGGCGAATTAATAATACCCATATTCATCAAAGCTGCATTTACATATCCGTATGCGTCGCCTCTGAAGAAGATAGAAAAAATAACGTACGCGTTGCCCGCAATGGAAGGAGCATAGAACACAACAACAGCAATCGTTCGAACCCATCGTGGCAATTCGTTGATCAGCCATGCAAACAGGAAAGAGGCGATATAGCCCAACGGTCCTGTGATAACAGCAATGACAAACGTATTTTTTACACCGATCAGAAATACATCATCCTGTAAAATTAAGTTGATATAATTCTGCAGCCCGACAAACTTGGGAGATTCCAGAATGTTGTAATAAGTAAAACTGTAAAAAATAGAGGTTATAACCGGCAATATGTAAAACAAGGCAAATATTATTGCATACGGCGCCAGAAACGCATAACACATTTTACTCATTTTGGCCTTTTTTATCGCAACCTTCATATTATGCCTGCGCAACATGAAATATCTGCGGATATATTCTTTCATTTCTTACTTACCTCCTATTCCAACGGCAGACCAAACTCTGAACGTTTCTTGGCAATTTCTTCATTAATGGTAATGGTATAATCAATAATTGTCTCTCTCGGATCTTCCTGGTCATTAATAACCTTTCGAACCGCATTTGTTATATGCCGTCCCGTATAGTATCCGCCAGGGATTTCACGAATTCCTACCGTTTGACGCCACTGCTCTGTTAATACTTCAATATCATCTGCAGTCCATGCCAGCTGGCTGAACGCATTTATATTTGCGGTTGCATATCTTGCAGAAGATCCGAGCAACGCTTCAATTTCACGGCCAAAACGTACCTGCGTGTCCGAACTTGCCCACCATTTCATGAATTCCCACGCTCTCTGTTTTGTATCCTCATCATCAGAAGCAATCATCATTGTCCCACTGCCGGTAATAAAGTCGGAACGATCGATGTAAGTATTACCATTTTCATCTGTTTTTTCAGTACCAGGAATTAATGTAAAGTCCCATAAGCCTTTAATCTCCGGCGCAGATACCATCAAGGTATTGTACGTCGAATAGCTCGCAATACCGATAGGCATTTCACCAGAACGGAACCGGCTGACAAAATCAAAATAGGTAGGAATTCCATAATCCGTAAAGAATCTGGTATATACATCAAACGCTTCAACACCCGCTTCATCGTTGATCTCAGCTTTGGTTCCTGCTTCGTTGTACAAATCTCCGCCGTACTGGTATAGCAAACTGAAATATAAGGACAGGTCTGCTGCGTTGGATGCAATCGTTGTGCTGGCGCTTGCGCTGCCGCTGCTGCCTGCCGCCGATGGAATGCCGATGGACATATTGTTGCCCTGAATGGTAGGAAGCATTTCAATCAAATCCTGCCAGGTCTGGGGAACTTCCAGTTCCAATTGTTCCAAAACATCGGTTCTATAGAACATCACATTAAATGTCTGCGTTTCAGGAATCGCATAAATTGCACCGTCGAGGCAATACTGTTGATATGAACTTTCTGTATAGCTACTCAAAACCTCTTGATAATCTTCAAACTGAGTAAGATCTTCAGCTGCTCCACGAAGCGCATAGTTCACAGGCTGGTCAGCTCCGACGGAAAGAACCACATCCGGTCCTCTTCCTGCCATAACTGCACTCAGCAAAGCATTAGCCGCTACAACTTCCACATTGACCTTAATTCCCGTATCAGGAGTAAAGGTATCGTCCACCATGGATTTCAAAATAGTGCCCTGGTCACGACCGCTCAGGATCCAAACCGTAACTACTTCTTCATCATTCTCCTCATAGACATCACCAACCGCATCATAGTCAACGTAGAAAGTTGCCGCAAATGCTTTGATCTCATGCCACATTTTAGAGAAGAAGTTCGCTTCGTCTTTTTCCGGTTCTGTATCTGTGCTGGTAATTACCAGATAATCGATATCCAGTTTCGTTTCACCCATATTCAGAACCGCAGTACCGAGAGAAGTAATATTGTCTTTAAATGTTGTAAACTCTTCCGTAATCTTGTTCGGCTTTTCTACAAATCGCTCCAGCTGCTGCGCAAGAGTCTGCGCCGTCGCAATCTTATCGGCTTTTTGTCCCGTATAAGCAACCATTTCATCTACAATCTTGTAGAGGCGTTTGGATTCCAGATCCATAGCTTCCATCACTTCCGGATATACCTGATCAATATTGTAATCGCGGTATTGATCCGGCGTTGCTCCGGTATATACCAAAAGTTTCCTGTAAATCTGATTCAGACGATAAATAGAATCTTCCAGTTCTTCCAGCAGAATACCGGAACCGCCCAATGTAGCTTCCAGACGAATGGTATGTGTTCCTTCTGTAAGATAAATTTTATACGGATTTCCATCTGCATCTGCGAGAGTCAGATTGTTCCAGTCATTCTCATATTCGAAGGAAATCTCTTCCATTTCTTCAAATGGGATTTCTCCATCGATATATACCGTTCTGGAAGATACACTGCCGCGGGCATAATTCTGTCTTCCCTTAACAGTAATATTGTAATAACCGTCCTCCGGAACCGAAAACTCCCATTCGATCCACTGGCCTGCACTGCACCATGTTTCTCCGCCTACATAATTCAGAATTGTATTCGTCACACTGTATGGCTGAGTGTTCGGCGCCGATTTGTCATATTTCGCATACAGAGATGATTCTGATCGTATCGTCGAATCCTCTCCCTGTACCACCTGCACATAATTAATATTGGTTTCTGAATTTCCTTCCCCCGGACAGTTTGCCAGATATTCTTCGTATGTAACGGAATCATCGATTGCAGCCAGTGTGAGTTTTTTCAAAACCATGGGTTCGTTTACACCTTCCATGGTGATCGTATTCTCTCCGGCTTCAAAATAAAACTGATAAGGATTTATGATATATCCCATATCATCTTTGCAGAAAGTGCTCTGCCATTTGTAAACTTCCACCTGCGAAGGACGAATTTCATTTCCCTGATTGTCTACCTTAGGTTCTGAGGCGTCTGTCCAGGTTCTTGTAAAAATAATGTTTCCCGCATCATCAAACGGAAGTTCTCCATTGATGTATACAGAACGTTCGATCGCAACCCCTCGGGACTCTACTGTTATATACTCCAGATAAAGGTTGTAGAAACCTGCCTCAGGAACATTTACCTTCCAGGTAACCGTGGATTCCGTATCTGTATAAAGAGCTTTCTCTTCCCCCTCATAATTTTCATATACTTCTACGCCTTCCCCTTCCATGTAAGCAAACAGATCCACTTCTATATCTTCGGCAGGACATGCTGCATCTTCATGGGCATTCAAATACTTTGTATATGTACCTTCTCTGACGGCGCCTTCTACATCAGCGCTCAAGTCGACCCCTTCATATTTCTGTTGAAAATTTTCCACCGGTCTCAAGTTCAATAATACACAAATAACAAGTACTATCAGGACACCGATTATAATAATTGCTTTTTTTACAGACCCCTTCATAAATGCCTCCATGACTTCTACCAAAATAATAGTAATAATATATTTGTCTCTTGTATTTGTATTTTACTATGATTTTTAACATATTGCTTCTTAGTTTTTGCTATTCGTTCTTCATCCTTTGCTCACTTTTTGTTCAAATTTACTTTTTATCTATTTATTATTGCCTTATTTGCGTCAAAATGTTACACTTATCTTATAAAATCATTGTGTATTTCATTTCTTTTTTGTGCTTTATTTATAATATTCACCAAATTAGGCGAGCGCCAAAAAACGCAAAATTTAATTATTCTTATTTTGCTATTATAGGAGGAAGTATGACGAAACTTTTTAACGGAAATCATTTAGATCTATACAGTATCAACAGCGATTTTACCGGTTCCAGATATTTCACAATAGATCAGGAAGAAGTAGAATTCCATAACGCTACTACTATACGCATCTGGTTCAATGAACAATCGGCGGACTTCCCTTCCCACTGGCATACCGCCATGGAAATTCTGATGCCGGTTGAAAATTACTACGATGTCATCGTTAACGACAGCAGCTATCACCTGCTGCCTGGTGAAATTTTAGTAATTCCTCCCGGCGAACTCCACGAACTGATTGCTCCGAACGAGGGGAAACGATTCGTTTTCCTGTTTGACATCACTTTAATTACCAAACTGAAAAGTTTCTCCGGCATTCAGTCCCTCCTGGCGCAGCCGCTTTATGTCACTCCCGAAACTTATCCTAGAATTTACAACGACATATACCAGTTGCTTACGCAGATGTGCAACGAATATTTCAGCCAAAAAGAATACAGCGAACTGATCATTTACTCTCTGCTTATCAATTTTTTTGTCAAATTTACCTACAATCGCATCAACGCAGAAGCTTTGTTTCCAAAGGTTCAATTAGATAAACAGAAAGAATATATACAGAAATTCAACGCTCTCATGACCTACATAGACACGCATTATACGGAAAATTTAGATCTTGAGACCGTTGCCAAATCTGTCGGTTTTAGTAAATATCATTTCTCCAGACTGTTTAAGCAATATACTAATTTCACTTTTGGAGACTACTTATGTTACAGACGCATCAAAGCCGCTGAAGAACTTCTGGCCAACCCTGACCTCTCCATTACCGAGGTTGCTATCCAGGCAGGATTTCCCAGTATCTCCACTTTTAACCGGCTCTTCAAGCAGCACAAAAACTGCACTCCCAGCGAGTATCGTTCCAAAGAACATACTTTTCATAACCCATAAAGCAAAACACCCCCAAACCCTGCCGCTTGTGCAGATGTTTGGGGGTGTTTTATTTTACGACCGCAGTGCATTTAAAAATTCATTCCTGTGTATCTTTTGTTTTCCATTCGACAAGTATTATCTGTATATAAATTCAGAAAATCCCGCACTGCCTCCAATTTCCTTTGTAGCGTATATGAACAATCCAAACCGACAGCCGGTAAAATGATCCATCTTGAAATACAGCTTCTGGCTGATTCCTATCTGTTTCCAACCTTCTCCTGCATCATAATAAAATCTTGCTTCATCTTTCATGTTTTCAAATTCTGCTTCCACCCTGAATTTGACGCGATCTGTTTGGATTTCCACTTCTTCCTGCAAAATGCCGGTCTGTGTGTCCTTCTCCATTCCCTGCAGAGATGAATTATCCGCCGGACGATTCTCCATTACTGCAAACAATTTCCCGTTTTTCTTTGTGACAGCCACAAGACCATAGCATCCCTGTAATGCACAAAGTCCTGCATAATCACCTTCTTTCATCAGAGAAGCATCTACCGTTACTTCCCCCACACAGCTTGGAAAACGCATTCGCTGCGTCAGGGTATTTTTCGCCTGTGTTACATTTTTGCAGAGCTTGTCCGTGGTAATTTCCACCGTTCCATTCTCGAAATCTCTTTTGATCAGAGACAAATCCGGTTCATGGTTGATCTGCCAGCAGCTTTTCAACCCAAAACTGTCATAATCCTGCTGTTTCGTCATTCTTCCGGATGATTTTACCTCTCCATCCACAGAGAAACCGCTTTTAAAATCATCACTCTGTACCAAAGGAAGATATTCATATCCCGGTCTGGTACTTACCGTTTCAAAATCCGCCGGTACTTTTCCGTCCACGCCAAACACCGGATAATCTTCTTCCCACCGGATCGGAACCAGTACCGGAATGCGCCCCACTGCCCCTCTGTCCTGAAACAACATTGCATACCATTTTCCATCCGGAGTATCTACAATTCCTCCCTGGGCAACTCCCTGATTACAATACCCCATATCATCATTCAGCACATCACCGCCTGTGAATTCTCCTTCCAGAGAATCCGACACAAAACATGCCTCCACCCGTTTCCACTCTTCTCTCAGAGAGTGAATAAAGAACAGATAGTATTTACCGTTTATTTTATAAAAATGAGTACCTTCATAACCAAGGCCGGGATGTCCTTCGTCCTTGACAACAATTCTGTCGATACCGCCTTCTTTCGGACCGCTCAAATCCGCACGCAATTCCTGCAGACGAATGTATTTGTTTCCCGATGCTATATAGACTCTGTCATCATCGTCAAACAGAATGGAACAGTCATGATAAAAGCCTTCGATATAACTCTTTTTCCACGGTCCTTCGATAGATGGCGCTGAATAAAGGTATGTTTTTCCGGTATCATTCGCCACAAAACACACATAAAAGATTCCTTTATGATAACGCAAGGAAGCCGCCCACATCCCCTTTCCGTATATATTTTCCTCCCTTTCCATTTTCTGTGCCGGAGTGGAATCCAATACATCATAGACATAGGATACATGCTCCCAGTTTACCAGATCGTAGGAACGCAGAATTTCACATCCGGGCATAAAATGCATCGTTGTACTGACCATATAGTAAGTATCATCGACCCTGATGACATCCGGGTCCGGATAATCCAAGCGGGTGATAGGATTCATTTTCTGATTTTCTGTATTGCTCATAATTGCCTCCTCTATAAATCTTCTCAGATATGTCACATTTTCTTAAATCAGCGTTGCTTCTCTGATCGCACCTTTCTTGTATTTCTTCTTCTAAAATTTTCTTTAGCTCCGTCATACACTGCGCATAATATTTAAATTTGGGCAATGCCTTTTCCTGTACGGATTTGTAACTTTGATAATCGATCGTTGCCTTGATCACACTCTCGTTTGGTATTTCTCCATATTGCACAGAATATTTTTCTCATCTGTGTAGGCCCTGCTCCATAAAACGCTGATTACATCTTTACTGTTCTGCCATCTCATTGATCCTCCATGTTTGCATTCTGTTCTTTTTATCAAAAATAATCTGACTTCACTATTGTCAGTATATCACAGCAAAACGGCATATCACACACTTATTTCATGGATTTTCTTAGAAAAACGCGCGGGAAACCTGCCCCGCTCATTGCCCGCCCCAAAAAAATATGATATATTAATTTTCAGAAAGAAATTGAATGGTTTCTCATACCCCTGCGAAAATCCCCAGGTAAACCTATATGCTTCATACCATGGAAGGAGAGATTCAAAATGGATCAGACAAAAAACGACCAGAATCCACTGGGATATCAAAGTCTCCCCCGGCTTCTGCGAACCTTTGCAGTGCCAAGCATCATCTCAATGCTCGTTGGCTCACTTTACAATATTGTGGACCAGATTTTTATCGGCCAAGGCGTGGGATACCTTGGAAATGCAGCCACCAATGTCTCTTATCCGCTTACGACGGTTTCCCTTGCGATCGCACTGCTGATCGGAGTCGGAAGCGCGTCCCGGTTCTCCTTAAGCCTTGGCGCCGGAGAAGATGAAACGGCCTGCCATGTCGTAGGAAACGCGGTCTGCATGATGGTTCTCGCCGGCATAGGCTATGCCGTCCTCATCCAGCTTTTTCTCCATCCGATGCTGAATGCCTTCGGCGCGACTCCGGAGAATTTTTCCTATGCCGCCTCCTACTCCCGGATTATAGGACTTGGCATGCCTTTCCAGATTGTCACAACCGGCATGAGCAATCTCATCCGCGCGGACGGAAGCCCAAAATACTCTATGGCCTGCACATTGATCGGAGCAGTTTTAAATACGATCCTGGATCCCCTGTTCATCTTTGTCTTTGACCTTGGAGTAGCGGGCGCCGCATGGGCAACGGTCATCGGGCAGTTTTTTTCCTTCCTCGCCGCCCTCCTCTATCTCGGGAAATTCCACAGTGTGAAGCTATGCAGGAAACATTTTCGTCTGACAGTCCAGGACAGTCTTGCCGCGGCCTCTCTTGGACTGAGCAACAGCCTGAACCAGGTGGCGCTTACTCTGGTACAGGTCGTAATGAACAATTCGCTGACTTATTATGGCGCGGCAACCGTTTACGGAAGCGATATCCCGCTCGCCGCCTGCGGCATCGTGATGAAGACCAACGCCATCCTGCTCGCTTTTGTAATCGGTCTGTCTCAGGGCTCCCAGCCCATTATTGGATTTAACTACGGCGCAAAACAGTATTCCCGCGTGCGCGGCACTTACCGTCTTGCCATCTCCTGCAGCTTCGTGATCACCGCGATCGGCTTTGTCCTGTTCCAGTTTTTCCCCAGACAGCTGATCTCACTGTTCGGAAGCGGCGACGCGCTTTATTATGAATTTGCGGTTCGCTTTATGCGCATTTTCCTGTTCATGATCCTCGTAAATGGAGTCCAGATGATCTCCTCCAACTTCTTTTCCGCCATCGGAAAACCACTGAAAGGACTTCTGCTCTCCATGACAAGACAGGTCTTCTTCCTGATCCCGCTTGTATTGATCCTTCCTCTGTTCCTGGGGATCGACGGAATCGCCTTTGCCGGACCTGCGGCCGACACCGCGGCGTTCCTCGTATCCGTCCTTCTGGTCCGGAGAGAGATGGGCAGAATGAAAAAAATGGAGGTCTGACTGAGCGAGTGCAATCCACTTTAAATATTTCAGTGTTTCGTTTGCGTGCCTTACGAAACACTGAAATATTTAAAGTGGATTGCACTAAGCCAGCCTTATCTGATCAAAATTAATTTTACCGCTTCAATCGAGTCCTCACTAAACCCATCCAACTCATCCTCATTTTCAAAAATTTAGCCTTACTTATTGATCAATCCCAATACTTATAATTTTACTCCCTCTATACTCTTAAGAATTGACTTCTTATTATTTTCATGCAAATATACTTCATTCAATTTTGTTTTTCTGTAACTAAGATAAGAATCTTTCGTTCTCTCTATTAACACACTTGTAAAAAATCTCTCCCAGCTGAAATACTCTCTGCTGTCAATATAATTTTCTTTTTAAGAGCACATTTGTACAAACGATCCATCTCAGGACCAATCGCTGCTCCATCCGCAATCACACATACGCATTCATTTTCAATATGCTCCAGCATTTTCCGGGACAACCGGAAAATTTTGATAGTTCGAATATATCTGATACCTCTGCTGGTACATTCTCCTTGTGTCATGGTATTTCCCGGAGCAATGTATTCCATAGATCTCTTCTACACTGTATGGAAGATTATACAAATTTTCCCTGGTAACCAAAACATAATAATTATCGGAGTTTTTGACAGATGCTGCAAATTCTTCCGTATGAATAAACGCATTTTCTTCATCTATAAAAAAAATTGTTCCTGATCCATTTCTCCCAGAAATACACTCAGCATAAAAACCTCCTAACTGGCACTTCGTCCGTATCAAAATTTTTGATACAGATATACCAAAACCGCACCAGCCCATTTCAGCCAGTGCAGTCTTTTTTCATTCCCGCGGGCAACGAGCCAAGCGGACATGCTTGCATGTCCATTTGGC
>ERZ826396.3493-NODE-3493-length-10297-cov-3.923355_pt1 | contig 10297 bp, 10 predicted proteins | sample MGYA00519926_ERZ826396 | MGnify/ENA primary metagenome ERZ826396 (study PRJEB31778, sample SAMEA3449230) | human gut metagenome | biome: human gut; feature: human-associated habitat; material: faeces | place: United Kingdom | collected 2010/2012 ...
ACGTCGTCGTCCGCGTTTCCGGCGGCGGTGTTTCCGGTCAGGCTGGCGCTATCCGTCACGGCCTGAGCCGCGCCCTGCTGCAGCAGAGCGACGAGAACCGTCCTGTGCTGAAGAAGGCTGGCTTCCTGACCCGCGATCCTCGTATGAAGGAGCGTAAGAAGTACGGTCTGAAGGCTGCACGTCGTGCTCCCCAGTTCTCCAAGCGCTGATTATACTTCAGTATGCACTTTTGCGGCTCTGCTTCGGCAGAGCCGTTTTTTTTATCCTTTTCTCAGCAAAGCGAGAGAGCCCCTGCACAGTTTGCTGTGCAGGGGCTCTCTCGCTTTTTCACTTCTCCTTCCGCAGCTTTTCCAGATAGCCGTCGGCCTCAATGGCCTCCGGGGTGAAGGAGTTATTCTTCCACCAGCCCGCAAGGGCGGCGACCACGGTCAGACCGGTGGTCACCAGCTGCTCCACGGTGGCGCTCTCAATGGGCAGCATGGGTTTTCCGCAGGCGCTCAGCACCTGATTGGTCAGTGCCAGCGCCAGCGCAGCCGTGCGCGCCAGCGTGGCGGCAGAAATTTTGCAATGGGTATCGTTCATAGCTTCAGTTCCTCTCTTTCTCCAGATCTGCGATGCGGTGGTTCGCCACCTTCATCTGTTCTTCTAAAATGGGTACGCGGCGGGCAAAGTTGTTATGCTCCCGCACCTCCCGGGTCAGCTCCTCCAGCTTGGTGTCGGTCACCGCCTGACTTTTGCCGTTGGCGATCAGCACACCGATCAGGGTCACTGCACCGGCAAGGATGGCCGAGATGATGCTCTCCATCGCGCTCACCCCCTCCACCGGGCTTTTTCTGCCCGGGTGTCCACGTGCACCCAGCCGGCGGCTCTGCCCGCCTTTGCCGGGTATCTCCCCACGCCGCCGCAGCCGTGCAGCAGGCGCTCGGCGCAGGCGGCTACCTCCTCTACGCTTGCGCCCTGCACCCGGATATCTGCCGCCCGTCCGTACAGATGCTGGCTGAACCTCGTCCCGCCCGCTTTGGCGTTGTGCGCCGGGGTGCGGTAGCCGCTGGTAATGGTCACCGCCTTGCCAAAATGCGCCCGCAGCTGCTCCAGAAGTTCCACCAGCGCTGTGTCAACGAAAACCGGGTCGCTGCCGTCTTTACAGCGGAACTCCTGCACCCTGAAATGGGGCGAGAGGTACGCTTCGCCGTCCCGGGCAAGAGAGTATGCCTGCAATGCCATTGTGTCCCCCCTTACAGCCGCTTCAGCAGCGCAGCGATGGGCTCCATGTAAAACCGCTCGTAGCCGGCCTTGTTGGGGTGTGTGCCATCAAGCGTGTACTTGTCGCTCAGCTCGCTGACGCCGTGGGCACCCATGGGCGGGGCGCATTCCTCAATATCCACATAGGGCACACCCCACTTTTTAAGCGCCGCAAGGATCGCGGGCTTGTAGGTCTTGTACCAGTTTTCGCTGCTGGCAAACAGTCCGCCGTGCGGGAACACATAGGCCACACGCTTATCACTGCGTTTTTTGGCCAGATAGTCCAGCATCGCTTCCAGCGTACCGATCGTGTCCCCCGAATAGAACGCCGGATCAAAGCTTCCGTTCAGCGCGCCTAGCTTGGCATTGTTCCATGCATCATTCACGCCGCCCTCCAGCAGGATGTAGTCTGCCTTTTCCAGCTCCGTAGAGCTTTTCACGGTCATGCCGATGCTGGTGCGGTAACCGCCGTTCACATTGTCAGGGACCAGTGTCGCCAGCGTTGCACCGTCCACCGCTTCGTTGATCAGCTGCATTCCGTACCGGTCTGCAATGCACTTGCCGTAGCCGCCCGCGCTGCCCTTGCCATAGGCGATGCTGTCGCCTGCAACGTACAGTGTTTTTCCCGCCAGCGGGTCAATGATCTGACCGTTGATGTCGTATATCTCCATCTTACCACCCCTTTTTGATATATGTGTTTATCCGGTTATCACTCAGCAGGCCCTTGTACACCTTGCACTGATACAGCGTGCCCGGCCAGAACTGCTGCTTTTTGCTGCCGTCCGCACTCTGTGCCGCACCGATCAGGAAGGTCTGGGGCACATCGGTGATCGTGCCGTTGCAGGTCAGCCATTCAGTCATCGGGCAGTAGGTGCTGCCGCCGCGGTACTTTTTACCGTCAAGCTGCACCACATACCGCGTGCGGGTCTTGAGGTGCTCGATGCTGTCCGACAGGGTAACGCCGCCGTAGTTGTAGTAGGCGAACTCCGTCTTATTATTCAGCGGACTGCTGGTGGAGTTGAAGCCGGGCAGGTTGGCGGTGCTGCCGGTCTCGGTCAGGCAGTGCAGGAAGGCTGGCCATGTGCTTGCGTCAAAGTTATCCCCCGCCTTTGCGTCCACCAGAATGGTGTACTGCGGCGACTCGGTGGATGCGTGCTCCAGCAGCTTCAGACCGGTATCAAAGCCGCTGGTCAGCTCCGTTTCGGCGGGCAGAGTGTAGATCAGCTGTGCTGTCTCCGCCTGCGCAATATTCACCGTGCAGCTGGCGCTCTTGCCGCCTGCCGTAGCTGTCACCGTGCAGATGCCGGCCTTCACGGCAGTCACCGTACCGCCTGCCACCGTAGCAAGGCCGGCAGGCGAAACGCTCCACCACACCAATTTGTTGGCAGCGTTCGCGGGCAGCACCATGGCGGTCAGGGTCTGGCTCTCGCCCTCGCTCAGGTTCAGGATCGCGGCGCTCAGGCTCACGCTCTGCACCGGAATGTCCTGTGCACTGCCGCCCCACTCTGCGCGCAGGGCATTCAGGGCAGACTGTGCATCGCCGGTCTTGTAGGCCGCGTTTTCAAACAGGGTCAGCAGCAGTTCCTTTGCACCTGCGGTAAAGCCGCCGGCTGCTGCAATGCCCTCCTCCATGTGGTTCAGGTGGGCAGCCGTCAGGGTCTGGCCGTCCACAAAGTTTTGTTTTTCGTAGCTCATTCGTTCCTCCCTAAGCTCATTTTTCCAAGGATCGCCCGTCCCAGCACGGCAAAAACGTTCTCCTTCGGCGGCTGCGGGGCGCTCCACAGCGCTTCCAGACGGGCATAGGCCGTCATGGCTGCGTCATTGCCCGCCGCCAGAAGCCGCAGCACTGCCAGCAGCGCCTGTTTTTCCTCTGCGGAAATGCCGCCCGCGCCCAGCAGCCTTACCAGCGCCTCCCATGCAGAGGTAGCCGGTGCGGGCAGTGCACCCTCTGCCGTGCCGCTGTTGGCACACACTTTGCACCGCACATCGGCGCTGGTCACGGTGCGGCTGCCGTCCGACCCCTCAAAGGTGATGCAGCCCGCACCGGGCACGGCCGTCACCGCCGCCGGAACCTCCAGAACGCCGTTTTCCACAAGCTGGGCTGCACTTGCACCGGGGGTGTGCCAATGGGCGCACACGGTCAGTCCCTTCCACTCGCCCCGCTGCTCGATACGCAGCCGGTAGTTGCCCCGGTTGCCCGCATACCCCAGCAGCAGCTGCCCGCCGGGCACGGCTGCCGCGCCGTTTTTGTCCAGCCGGATGGTCATCTCGTTCATGCCGCACCACCCTTACACATACTGGTAGCCCTCTACGTTGAAGGGATATTCAAAGCTGAGACTCGTGTCCGTTCTCACAACGCCTATGCTCAGCACGCCGCTGTCTGCAAAGTTCATCCGCACAGGCGCTGCGCCGCTGCACTTGACGCCGTTGCTCAGATCAGAGCTCGTGCCGCCCACCATGGCCACCGCTGTGCCGCCCCGCACGATGCGGGTGCTGCCGTAGTCCGCAGCAGCGGCGACCGGGTTTGCGTCGTTTTCTGCCGTGGGTGCCACCATCCGCACCACAATGTAATTCACCGTGCCCGGCACGGTCAGGCTCGTGGCAGATTTGCCCGCAACGCCTGCGCCGGTGTAGACCAGTTTTCCATCCATATTCATCATCCTTTCCAGTCGTTCCAGTTTTTCCGTCAGGCTAAAGCCCAGTACCGCGTTCAGGGTTTCTCTGGTCACCTCCAATGTTCCGTCTGCGCCCACAGTCACTCCCCGCCCGGCCTTTACGCCGCCCAGCACGGCGGCGGTGGCACACGGCAGCGTGTAGGCCGTGCCGAATTTCCGGTCAGCTTCGGCCTTGGAGTAGAACCGGTCATCTGCGCCCAGCTGCAGCAGCGCTGCCGCCTTTTCCTGCGCCGACCAGCCCGCCGCCCCGGCGGCGCTGGTCAGCGCTTTTTTTACGCCATAGGGCAGCAACGCCGGGGTCAGGGGCGCATAGGCTTCGGTCATGCGGTCCAGCTGTGCCGCTGTGGCGGGCACGGTGGTCAGGGTGGCGTCTGCCCGCACCGCAACACCGTACTGCCCGTCTGCACGCACTGCGCCGGACGTTTTCGCTGTGGGCACGGTCTCGCTGCGCACATAGGGGCGCAGATCCGGCAGCGGGGTCGTGTCCGTCTGCACCGCACCGGTGGCACTATTCACGCTGAGGATGCGCACCACCGCGCCGGGCAAAGGCTGTGCCGGGCGCGGCACCGCCGCCACATCCTGTGCGGTCAGCCGCACCGCGCCGCCCTTGCCGTTCACGCTCAGCACCCGTCCATCGGCAGGGGCATAGCTCTCGGCCCGCAGCGCAGCGGCCTCCGCCCGCTTTGCGCAGGCGTCGGCATCGGTGCGGTCGGCAAGGATCTTGTCCGCAGCCTTTTGCGCCAGCGCCGCCTGCACGGCCGTGTCTGCCGCACCGTTCTCGGCGCGGCGGGCGCTCTCCGCTGCGGCGCGGGCGCTTTCCAGCACGCGCGCCACGAACTGCTCGTACACCGAGGGCGGCAGCTCCTCACTGCCGCCGTCCGTGGGCAGGGTGGCGTACACGTCGTAGCTGCCGGGGCGGGTGTAGGCGGTGTAGCCGCCGCTGCCCATGGCGGCCAGCATCCACTGTCCCCGCACACTGCCGGTCAGGCGGCGGTCCACCGTCACGCTGCCGTCGGTGTCCAGCGGAATGGCGGCCAGCTGCACCCCGTCGCTGCGGCGCAGGTACAGCGCCAGCGTGCACTCCGCCCACGCTGCGGGCAGGATGAACTGCAGCCGGTCCACCCCCTCGGCGTTCTGTGCGCCAAGGTGCAGCCGGTGCGGGCTGGGCACAAATTCGGTGCCGCCGCACTGCTGTTCAAGGATCTCGATCTCCATGCAAAACCTCCTTTTCTGTTTGCTGTCCCGATTGTACCGCCGGGGGCGCAAAACTATCCAGTGTGTACAGAAAATGTGAAATTTTCTGTTCTTCGGCATTTTGCTAAACGGGGTTTTGGCACCGGAAATGCGGGCTTTTCTCCCCTGCCGGGACCGGGTAATTCCCCCGCAGGTTTTCCATGCAAAACCCGCGATGTGGGGCAGCTTGTTTTGGGCGCAGCGGCAGTATCTGCGGCCTTATTTGCAGGAAAAAAAGCCGGTGCAAATGTTAAAAATTCATGAACAAATCATGCGCAGAAAAAAGGCAAAAATCAGAAGGAAACCACCTAAAAACCAAAATATAAAAGAAAACACTGTGAAAATTGCACAAAAAACTATGTTACAAATCTAACAAAATGCGAGACACAGATTTGACAGATGCTTTACGGTCTGGTAAAATACCGTTTGTGCAACGAACGTTGCAGCGTTTAAATTCTATCTGGATGAAGTAAAAAGCCGTCCTGCGTACGGCACGGCATGGGCAGATGCGGCCCGTGCCGGGGCAGTTTTGTGGTCTGCCCAAAGCGGATTCCAACCTGTAATACGATGCTTCTTCTTTTACCCAAAGAGAGCATCGTATTTGACTGTGCGGCGCTTATATCCCCAGCCGCCGCAGTCCGGGCGGTCGGGGTGCCGATGCAATACCCGCGGCCGCACCAAATACGACAAAGAGAGGAGTTGTCTCGTATCGCTTCCGTTAAATTGAAGAAAGCAGTTACTGCCGCAAAGCAGGCAGTATCTCCCCGTGTGCTGGCATTTTGTGTCATGGTGGTATGCCTTGTGGCTACCCTTGGCGTCACCGCTGCAAATCTGCGGCTGACCTACGTCACCGACTCCAATGGTGCGCGGCAGGTTCTTGTGACCGATGCCGCTGCTTCCCCCGCACAGGTCATGCACCTTTCCGGCATCCGCTCTGAAGAGGGCGATGAGGTCTACTACACCGCGTTCAGCGGCAATCTTGCATCCCTGAATATCGAGCGCGCATTCTCCGTCAGCATCACCGCCGACGGGCAGGAGTACCCGGTCAAGCTGGTGTACGGCACCGTAGCCGATGCGCTGGAGCGCGCCGGCATCACCCTTGAAGGGGACGACTACACCGAGCCGGCGCTGGATCACATCGTGACAGCCGGCAGCAAGATCGTGGTCCACCGCGTGGACTACGAAGAGCGTGTGGAGACACAGGCCATCCCCTATGACACCCAGTATGTCTACACCAGCCTGTACTTCCGCAACACCGGCCGCACTACTACTATGCAGCACGGCGCAGCCGGTCAGCAGACCGTGACCACCCGCGACCGCTATGTGGACGGTGAGCTGGAGAACAGCACCGTTGTGGATACCACCACTACGGTGGAGCCCACCGACCACGTCATCAAGACCTACGGCGCAGGCGCACCGGTGTCCCCCCTGACCGGCGCGGACGGCACCACCAACGCCCCTACCTCTTATAGCAAGGTGCTCACCGGCAAGGCCACCGGCTACTATTCCCGTGGCGGCAAGGGCTCTTCCGGTCTGGGACTGGGCTACGGCACCGTGGCTGTGGATCCGGACGTGATCCCCTACGGCACCAAGCTCTACATCACTTCCACCGACGGCAAGTTCGTCTACGGCTACGCCGTAGCCACCGATACCGGCATCGCCGTCCAGAAAGGGCAGATCCTTGTAGACCTGTTCTACGAGACCTACGCCGAAAGCGTTATCAACGGCGCCATTCAGGTCAACGTCTACGTTGTGGGCTGAGAAACGAAAAACAATAACCACTAAAAAATCGGAGCACCTGCGGGTGCTCCGATTTTTTTATTTTCACGGAAATTTAAACTCCCTCAGTCAAAACCTGACGGTTTTGACAGCTCCCTCGGAGAGGGAGCCTTTGGCAATGCGGGACAGTTTTCCATTCAACGGAAAAGCCACCGGTTACGCCAGAGGCCCCATCCCAGAGGCCGACTTCCCCCGGCCGGGGGAAGATGTCACCGTAGGTGACAAAAAGGGGAATCTGGCATCGCGCAGTGATGCCTGGGGGAGTTTGCTTTACCGTTATGAGCGCCTTCTTATTCACAAAAATGCCGCATCCGAAACCCTTTCTTCTTTTTTCGCGACGCTTTCGCCGGAACCGTTTGTCAAATGAGCAGTTTACACGATGTCGAGCTGCAAATTTTGGATGGTATGCCCACAACATACAGAGAATGCCAGAAAATTTGTGTTAATTGTATTTGATTTTCGGACAAAAAGTCTTGCAAAAATGGTAAAAACCTTTTAATATAAAAGAGTACAAAGCTGCGAAAGCCGCTTTCGGCTTCCGCACGGGGAGGAGCAGTCTATGAAACCGACCGAAGAAAAGATTCAGAGCAATACATCGGATCTTCCGGTGTACCTGTTCAAGCAGGGCAATAACTGCGAGGCTTACCGCTACTTCGGCGCACATCTGGAAACACGGGTCGGGGAGTCCGGCGTCGTGTTCCGTGTATGGGCACCGCACGCCGCAGCCATCAGTGTGGTAGGCGACTTCAACAGCTGGAAGCCCGGCAGCCATCCCATGCGCAAGGTGGATGGCGATTCCGTGTGGGAATTGTTCATTCCCGGCATGAAGGAATACGATGTTTATAAATATTGCGTGACCACCCGCGCAGGCGACCTTGTCTACAAGGCCGATCCTTACGCTTTCCACGCCGAGACCCGGCCGTCCAACGGCAGCAAGGTCTACGACCTGTCCGGCTTTACATGGCACGACGCCGCATGGCAGACCGCACAGAAAAAGGCGGACGTGATCAACGGCCCGATGAATATCTACGAGATGCACGCCGGCAGCTGGAAGCTGAAGGAGGGCGGCAAGCCCTACAACTACTCCGAGCTGGCGGACGAGCTGATCCCGTACATCAAGGATATGGGCTACACCCATGTAGAGCTGCTGCCGGTGATGGAATATCCGTTTGACGGCAGCTGGGGCTATCAGGTCACCGGCTATTTTGCTCCCACCAGCCGCTACGGCACCCCCAAGGACTTTATGGCCTTTGTGGATAAGATGCACACCGCAGGCATCGGCGTCATCATGGACTGGGTGCCCGCCCACTTCCCCAAGGATCAGTTCGGACTGTACAATTTTGACGGCGAGGCCTGCTACGAGGACCCCAACCCCAAGCGCGGCGAGCACAAGGAGTGGGGCACCATGGTGTTCGACTTTGGCCGCAACGAGGTGCAGAGCTTCCTCATTTCCAGCGCACTGTACTGGCTGGAGCAGTACCACATTGATGGTCTGCGGGTGGACGCCGTGGCCTCCATGCTGTATCTGGACTACAACCGCAAGCAGGGCGAATGGGAGCCAAATAAGGACGGCGGCAAGGAGAACCTTGAAGCCATCGCCTTCCTGCGCAAGCTGAACAACACCGTGCTGGGCCGTCACCCCCACAAGTACATGATCGCCGAGGAGTCCACCGCGTGGCCCATGGTCACAAAGCCCGCTTCGGACGGGGGTTTAGGCTTCAACTTCAAGTGGAACATGGGCTGGATGAACGATATGCTCAGCTACATGAAGACCGACCCGCTGTTCCGCGCCGGCAACCACAACAAGGTGACTTTCAGCTTCTTCTACGCTTTCAGCGAGAACTTTGTGCTGCCCATCAGCCACGATGAGGTCGTGCACGGCAAGGGCAGCCTGCTGAACAAGATGCCCGGCGAGTATGACGACAAGTTTGCCAACCTGCGCACCTTCTTCGGCTATATGATGGCACACCCCGGCAAGAAGCTGCTGTTCATGGGACAGGAGTTCGGTCAGTTTGCCGAGTGGAACGAGACAAAGCAGCTGGACTGGATGCTGCTGGACTACGACAAGCACGCCGAACTGCAGAACTACGTCCGCACCCTGAACGCCTTCTATAAAGAGCACCCTGCCCTCTGGCAGATCGATTACAGCTGGGAGGGCTTCCAGTGGATCGTGCCGGACGACTCGCAGCAGAGCGTCATCGCCTTCCTGCGCAAGGATGCCGCCGGTAAGCAGATCCTTGTCATCTGCAACTTCAACCCCGTCCTGCGCGAGGGCTACACCCTCGGTGCACCGGTGTCCGGCACCTACAAGGAAATCCTGAACAGCGATGATGCCGCTTTCGGCGGCTCCGGCACTGTGCACAACAAGCCGGTGCGCACCCACAAAAAGCCGCAGCACGGCTTTGAGCAGAGCATCACCGTTACCCTGCCGCCCATGAGCACCCTGTACTTTGAGGTGCCCACAAAGCGCACCCGCAAGGCAGCAGAGGACAGCACGGACAAACCGGCAAAAAAGACCACCAAAAAATCCACCGTCAAGGACGCCGTGGAAAAGGCGGTAAAAAAGACGACCCGCAAGGCCAAAGCCGAGCCGGACGCCGACAAGCCGGTAAAAAAGACCCGCACCACCAAGGCCAAGGCCGCCGAAACGGCGGATGAAAAACCGGAAAAAGCCAAAAAGACCGCTGCCAAGTCCAAAGCAAAGCCCGAGACGGCAGCGGAAAAGCCGGTAAAGAAAACCGCCGCCAAGGCAAAGACTGCGGCAAAAGCAAAGCCTGAGACCGAAGCAGAAACCAAACCCGCAAAGCGCACCCGCAAAGCAAAAGCACCCAAGGAGTAAGGATGCCCACACGGATGCACGCACGAACATTCTGATCTGTTGACTATCATTTCCAAAACGGAAATGCTAAAGGGGAGAATAAAGCTATGGCAAAAGAAATCGTGGCAATGATCCTTGCCGGTGGACGTGGCTCGCGCTTATACGCGCTGACACAAAAGACGGCAAAACCTGCGGTGTCCTTCGGCGGTAAGTACCGCATCGTGGACTTCCCGCTGTCCAACTGCGTCAACTCCGATATCGACACCGTTGGTATCGCAACGCAGTACCAGCCCCAGAAGCTGAACGAGTACATCGGTAACGGTCAGCCCTGGGATCTGGACCGTCTGCACGGCGGTGTGCACACCCTGCCCCCTTACGAGCAGGCAAACGGCACCGACTGGTACAAGGGCACTGCAAACGCCATCTACCAGAACATCGGCTTCATCGACAGCTATGATCCCGAGTACGTCATCATCCTGTCCGGCGACCAGATCTGCAAGCAGGACTACGCCGACTTCCTGCGCTTCCACAAGGAAAAGGGCGCAGAGTT
>ERZ826396.3495-NODE-3495-length-10284-cov-2.592140_pt1 | contig 10284 bp, 9 predicted proteins | sample MGYA00519926_ERZ826396 | MGnify/ENA primary metagenome ERZ826396 (study PRJEB31778, sample SAMEA3449230) | human gut metagenome | biome: human gut; feature: human-associated habitat; material: faeces | place: United Kingdom | collected 2010/2012 ...
CCTTCGGCGGCAGCAGCTCCGGACTGACCGGCGTGTCCAGAATATCCAGCAGGATCCGTTCCAATTTTTCTTCCCCGCAGGTATCCGCATAGTACCGCACCAGATGACGCACCAGTGTCTTCGGCACGGAGGAATTCACCGCATACATGGACATATGATCGCCATTGTAGGTCGCCCATCCAAGCGCCAGCTCCGAGAGATCTCCCGTTCCGATCACCATTCCGCCCGTCTGATTGGCAAGATCCATCAGGATCTGTGTACGCTCCCTCGCCTGTCCGTTTTCGTAGGTGACATCGTGGTTCTCCATATCCTGGCCGATATCGCGGAAATGGATGGTCACAGCCTCCTTGATATCCACTTCCTTCAGCGTTGCGCCAAGGCATCGGGTCAGCTGGCAGGCATTCTGGTAAGTACGGTCTGTCGTTCCGAAACAAGGCATGGTGACAGACAGGATCTGTCCCCTTGGAAGTCCCAGCATATCAAACGCCCGCACCGTGACCAGCAGCGCCAGCGTGGAATCCAGCCCGCCGGAAATTCCGATCACCGCGCTCCGGCAATGGGTATGTTCCAGCCTTTTTTTCAGTCCCATCGCCTGAATATTCAGGATCTCATCACAGCGCAGTTCCCGGTTCCGCTTATCGGACGGCACAAACGGCTGCGGATCCACAAAACGCGTCAGCACCGTCTCCTCCATCCGCAGAGAAAAAGAGATCCTGCGGTATCCGCTGTCTTTCTGCGCCGGATAGGTGGTCATTCTTCTTCTCTCGCTCACCAGACGGTCCACATCCAGTTCCGTGCAGACTGTCTCATTGTGGAATCTCCTTGCTTCCGCCAGCATCACGCCGTTTTCCGCGATCAGATTCTGTCCGCCGAACACCAGATCCTGGGAAGATTCTCCTTCTCCCGCAGTACTGTAAAGATAGCCGCAGACCAGCCGTGCCGACTGGGTCGCCACCAGGTTTCTCCGGTAGCTGTCCTTGCCGACCATCTCATCGCTGGCGGAAAGATTGACGATCACTGTCGCCCCTGCCAGTGCGTGGCGCACACTTGGCGGTTCCGGCGCCCAAAGATCCTCACAGATCTCCGCCGCCACGGTCAGATGTGGCATGTCCTCGCAGGAAAACAGCAGGTTCATTCCAAAAGGAACCGTCCGGCCGAACAGGGTGATCTCCTCCGCAGTTTCCTCTCCCGGCGTGAAATGACGCGCCTCATAGAACTCATTATAATTGGGAAGATATTTTTTCGGCACGATTCCCAGCAGCTCTCCATGATTCAGCACCGCCGCCACATTGTACAGCTTCCCGTAAACTTCCAGCGGAAGCCCTACAAAAATCAGCGCGTCCACGTCCGCCGTTTCATTTGCGATCTTCTGCAGGCTTTCTTTCGCTTCCTCCAGAAGCCGGCCCTGCCAGAACAGATCGGCACAAGTGTATCCGGTAATGCACAATTCCGGCAGTACCATTACCTTTGCCCCTGTTTCTTCCATTTCCCGGATGCTTTCCAGGATCACTTCCACATTTTTCTTACAGTCGGCAACGGCAATCTTCGGCGTTGCGGCTGCGACCTTGACAAATCCCTGCTTCATAGCGTTCCTCTTTCATTGATATATGTTCCGATTCCTTCCGGACGTTCTGGCTTATCTGCTCCTTCTCAGCAGTTCTTTCATTTCCTCCACCGTGAACACATAATTGGTATTACAGAAATGACAGTTCAGTTCCACCGGCTTTCCATCCTGGATCATTTCATTGAGATCTTTTCTGCCAACGCTGATCAGCGCCCTGGAAACACGTTCCTTGCTGCAGTTGCAGTAAAATTCCGTCGGCACGGTATCGTTGATGACCAGATCCATATCGCCAAGCAGACGATCCAGGATCATCTCCGGCGTACATCCCTCATCCAGCATCGCGGTCACGGAAGTCACCTCTGCCAGACGTTTCTCCAGTTTGGAGATGATCTCCTCATCACAGAACGGCATCAGCTGAAGAATGAATCCTCCCGCCTGTTTTACCGTATTGTCACGGTTCATCAGAACGCCGAGTCCCACGCTGGACGGCACCTGCTCACTGGTGGCGAAATAATACGTCAGGTCTTCGGCGATCTCGCTGGTCTGCAGCGCGCACTGTCCAAGATACGGTTCCTTCAGTCCCATATCCTTGATCACGTCCATAAATCCCACGCCGACTGCTTTCGCCACATCCAGTTTTCCTTTGCTGTTGGCGGGAAGGATGACATTTGGATTGCCCACATACCCTTTGACTCTTCCCTTGGAATCCGCCGTCACGGTGATTCCGTTCAGCGGTCCGCCCGCGTGGATCCGCAGTGTCAGAAGGTCTTTCTCGCCCTTCATCATCACGCCCATCATCGCTCCCGCAGTCAGCAGACGCCCAAGCGCCGCCGTCGCCACCGGGCTGGTGTTGTGAGCTTTTCTCGCCGTCTCCACCGTATCTCTCGTTGTAGCCGCAAACGCACGGATCTGTCCGTCTGCCGCTGTCGCTCTTACTATATAATCTTTACACATGTTTTCCTCTTTCCCGACGCACCTGCTGCGTCATCAAGGTAGATTTGGAAGTTTACTTCCAAACTTCTGCTCCTTCAGTATCTTTACATCTTCTCTTTTTTCTGACATTCCCGGGCAATGAAATAGATTCTTTCACTATCCTCCCGCACCGGTTCCCTTGTGAACGCATCGTATACGGCCACCAGCTCCAGCCCTGCCTTTTCCAGCAGCGCCTTCACCACCTTCGGATCATAAGCTCTCTGGTAATGAACCTCCTCAAACTTCCGATACAGATCTCCCTGCTCTTTCAGAAAGATCGCAAGCTCGTATTCGTTGATCTCCTCCTCCGGATCATAGAAATTGTCCCAGATGAAGCTGCTCTCCTCCCGGTTTTCCGCGATGGTGCAGTCTCCCATCTGTTCATATTTATAACGGGTATTCATATCAAAAATGAACATCCCGCCCGGATCCAGATAATTATTGACAAGGGAAAAAACTTCAAGAAGATCTTCTTCCTCAAGAATATAATTCACAGAATCGCAGACGGAAACCACCGCACGGACCGTGCCGTACAGTTCGAATTCCCGCATATCCTGCATCAGATACAGGATATCGTGACCGCTCTTTTCTTTCTTCTCCTCCGCGATCTCAAGCATGTCGCAGGAATTATCCACACCGATCATGTCATAGCCTGCATCTGCCAGAAGTTCGGTGACGGTTCCTGTTCCGCAGCCAAGGTCCAGGACCAGTCCGTCGTTGATCCCATATTCCTTCAACAGACTTTTGATATATTCACACCACGCCAGATAATCTACGTTATCCATAAACAAATCATACACCTGCGCAAAGCTGGTATAGCTGTCCATCGGATACCTCCTTTTTCTTTTGCGATAGTTTTCCGGCGTTTTCGCCGCTTTTCATGATTTTAAATCAATACGGCAGGGCTGTCAAGGGGATGGGGAAGCGGACGGCGGTTATCAGATCCCGGTCCGGATCTACCGCAGTGAAGCCACAAAGGAACACCGCCCCGTGCTGTACTACCAGATCCTGGGAAGACGGCACGCATCTGGCAAAAGGCCAGCTGCTGTTATACCCGACCCTGAACATGGCAGGAATCAAAGATGAATATTTCAATCCCGGCATGGATCAGTTTGAGATGGCGCCCAAACAGAAACGGGGACTTTCCAAAATGATCGGAATGTTCGGAGGCATGACCACAGGGCCGAAACCGATTCTGGGAACCGACGAGGTCAACAACGATTATCTGAATCCGTATACCCGGGACGCCTCAAAAAATCCTCCCACCTTCCTCACCGTCGGCGAGCACGACTTTCTGAAAATCGAGACTCTGGGATACGGCGTTAAACTTCACAACGCAGGAGTGGAAACTCAGATTGTACTGTACAAGGGATTCGGCCACGCTTTTTTTGATAACACAGGGGTTTATCCACAGTGTGAGGACTGTATTGAGGAAATGGGAAAATTTATTCTCAGCCACTGTGGATAACAGAGACGCTGTATTCCCATAATAAGCCATTTTTTATTTCTGATATCTTCACAATCGTTTCTTTTTCGTTTATAATATACATGATTTTAATTCCATTTCCAGGAGAAGACCAATGAAAAAGAAATGTGTCATTCTTATTCCGGCTCTCGATCCTCCGGCAGAATTTCGTGATTATATCAATCACCTGATTCATGACGGTTTTGATGCGGTCATCGTCGTAGATGATGGAAGCAGTGACAAAAAGATTTTTGAAGATATCAGCCGGTATCCCCAGGTTACAGTACTGACCCATGAAATAAATTACGGAAAAGGCAAAGCTTTACGTACGGGATTCGATTATTATCGCAGTCATTTTTCGCCGGAAGAATATTCCGGTGTAATTACTGTCGACTCAGATGGACAACACCTCGTTGACGATGTAAAAAAACTCCGCGACCGTCTCAGTTCCGGAAGTCAGCACATCATCCTTGGCGTCAGAGATTTTGATCAGGAAAATGTTCCGCCAAAAAGTAAATTCGGAAATAAGCTTACCAGCGCAATCTTCCGTCTGTTTTTAAATCTCAGAATTTCAGATACACAAACCGGTCTTCGCGGAATTCCCAATTCACTTGTGGAACCCTGCCTTGCCATTTCAGGCGATCGTTTTGAATATGAAACCGCAATGCTGATCGATCTGGGAAAGAAAGCCGGACTGGAAGAAATCAAAATTCATACGGTATACTATGACAAGAATGAAGGGACTCATTTTCATCCCATTCGAGATTCTATACGGATTTATCGGCTGCTGTTTGGCACCTTTTTCCGTTATCTGTTGTCTTCCCTCAGTGCCTTTCTGGTAGACATTTGCCTGTTTGCACTGGGCACCAAAATTTTGTTCCGCGGACTGGCGCTTTATATTCCCGTATCCACAGTCTTTGCAAGGGTGTTTTCCGGAATATATAATTACCTGATCAACCGGAATATGGTCTTCAAAAGCAGAGCCTCCTATGCCTTTTCCGGTTTTTCTTACCTGTCTCTCTGTATTTTACAGATGGCAGCTTCAGCAGCACTTGTTTCTCTTACATACCATCTTCTGCCGCTGGATGAAGTTCTTGTAAAAATTATAATTGACTCCTGCCTTTTTCTGATCAGCTATCAGATTCAGAAACGGTTTATTTTCAAATAAAAAAGTGGAGGAACGTTCAAAATGAAAAAGGAACGACTTCTGTACGGTTTCCGTATTTTAGCTGTTCTTATTATGACCGTTCAAATACTGTGCGGTTTTTTATGGATGGCTGTAAATCTTTATCAAATCCCTGTTTTCGGTGACAGTACAGAATATTATAATCTGAGTCAGACACTGCAGGTTGATGAGTACAGACCCATTTTATATCCGTTAATTATCCGCGCGTCTGAAACGCTGTGCGCTCATCTGCCGTTTCCGTATCAGACGCTTTTGTATTTCTGGCAGACAGGAATTTCTTTTCTCAGTATTCTCTACCTGATCTGGCAGCTTGGAACCATTGCTTTCCCAAAAGTAAAAAAAAGGAATCGGAAATTCTTCGTGACCGGATCGGTTTTCATCAGTCTGTATACCATGTGTATACCAATGATCACCTTCATGAATTTTTCAGTGCTCACCGATTCTTTCGCCACCTCCATGCTGCTTTTTTCCGTTGGGGCAATGATAAATATTTTTAAAAGCAAAACATTTTCCCCGGGCAGTTTTGTTGTGATCATTCTTTCCATGCTGGCAGAATACACGCTGCGCGCCGACCGTTTATATACCTGCACTTTGTTTCTTGCGATCTGCTTTATCATGTATCTTATTAAAATTCACAAAAAAGCATTGTTTCGCCGGGCCGCAGTACTTTCGCTCGCAGCAATCTTGCTCAGTACCGGTCTTGCCGGCACGATCAATCATTTCACTCAGCAGCCCGGCCTTTATGGGCGTATTCCTACAACCTTTGGCTTTGTGCTTCTGGATCGTGTCGTCTGGCCCAATATGGAAGCAAATTATCAGAATTTTTCGGAAGAAATCAAGAGCATCATTACCGAAGAAGATGCAAAAATTTTTGATCAGCATAACAACAATGTCATGTATCAGATGGCTCCTCTGTTGAGAGAAAAAGCGGGAACAGAACGGGCGGAAGAACTCTATCAGGAAATGGCTGCAGTCATTTTTAAAAATCAACCGGTAAAAGTAGTCTGGGATATTTTGGAAGATATTGCATGTGTTTATTTCACACCAGTCAGCGCCTTTCTGAGTTCATTGGGAATTGTAAATACAGCAGACAACTGGAATCTGCATTGTGTGTCACAGATCAGCCCTTCTCTCAGCAACTTTTATTACTATTTTTATTTATACACCTTTATGATCTTTTTGGGCAGTGCATGCGCAGCTCTCCTGTGGAAATTTTTCTCTCGAAAAATGAGTGCCAAACGCAAAAATTCCGGCGCTGAAGCGACCAAGAATTCTGTGAAAATTTCCCATCTTCTGAAACCGGGGTTTCTCCTTTGTCTGATTATCGCGTTATGGTTTTCAGTCGGAGATGGCGCACCTCCAAATGATCGCTACGCACTGCTCCATTATATTATATGGACACTTTGGGCTCTTGGAACGCTCATCCAGATTCCAGAAACACATGGCTCTCTTCCTTCTTCAAAGCAGCTGCCATGATCTCAGCCTGACAGATCACAGAGCCGGCGGAACTGATGAAATCAAAACAGAAAAGAGGCGATTGAAATGTCTGATATCTATGAACTTCAAAACAGCAAAAGAAAGAAAAATGCGGACAAGATTCTTTATGAATGTGGTCTGTGGGATTTTCTTTCAAAAATCGGGCAGCCACATATTATCGGAAGCTATCGGATGGATCTGATGGCGTGGAATGACCTGGATCTTGATATTGAAAACAGCTGTATGTCCAGAGAAAAACTGTATCAGCTGACTTCGTTTGTTCTGGATGTGTTTCATCCGCTCTGGTATGAGGCGAAAGAAGAAGTAAATGATGAGGGGAAGCGTGTCTGGTTTCACGGTTTTCATGTCCTGATCGACGATGAGCTCTGGAACGTTGACCTGTGGTTCTTTGATACGGAAACGATTACAAAGGCGGAAGCTTACTGTGACGGGATTTCTTCTGCCGTTCAAAAGTTTCCTGTATACCGGGAACGGATTTTTCGGATCAAGGATGCGCTGAGAGAAAAAGGACTTTATGGATTCTACCAGTATTCCAGTATGGACGTCTACCGCGCCGTTCTGGAATTTGGTGTTCAGGACAGCGAGGAACTGATCGCCAAATTTGAGAAGAAATGAAACATGCGGCTGGACTCCGTCAAAAACAGGCTGTCACAGATATGGATCTTGGAATCTTTCTGTGACAGCTATTTTTCTTTCCTGAAAATTTTCTTAATTTTCATTTTGTCTTGTTATTATCTGATATTTTTGTAATATCTTTTATTTTTTCTGTTTTATATTGACATTCCATCATTTAAATGATATATTAATGATATCAAAATGATATCATCTTTCAATTGAGAAAGGAGTCGTGACAATTATGGAAAAACAGAGATTTGAACAAAAAGAAATCCGACCGATCAACGGATTTGGAGCTGTATTTCTGATCACTGCAGCATGGCTGCTCACTCTTTACCTGGTTTTCTACGCTGCAATAAATTCTCTCATTTTATTCTTTATCATCTTGGCTTTCTGCATACCGTTTTTTTACAACGGACTGAAAATTGTAAAACCAAATGAAGCTATGGTACTGACTTTATTTGGAAATTATTACGGAACCATCCTGAAAGAAGGTTTCTACTTTGTAAACCCGTTTTCCGCCAACAATAACCCGACATATATAAAGACTTCTGACGATGAAAAAACAGCGGTCATCGACACGCACAAAAAGACGGTTTCTCTGAAAAGCATCACATTCAACAACAGAATCCAGAAAGTCAACGATGTTCTCGGAAATCCCATCATCATCGGCGTCGTCGTTGTATGGCGGGTAGACAATCCCACAAGGGCTGTCTTCAACGTGGAAAACTACCCGGAATTCCTGTCTATCCAGACAGACTCCACGATCCGGAACATTGCCCGGATGTATCCTTACGATCTTATTGACGAAACACAGGCAAACAACGAAAAGACCCTGCGCGGAAGCGCCCAGGAAATCGCCGAGAATATGAAAGATGAACTGTCCAAACGTGTGGAGTTTGCCGGTCTTGTCATAGAAGAAGTACGCATCACTCATCTGTCCTATGCAGAAGAAATCGCGGCTGCCATGCTCCAGAGACAGCAGGCCGCTGCGGTGATCGCCGCCAAACAGAAAATCGTAGACGGCGCGGTGGACATGGTACGTATGGCAATCGACAAACTGAACGAAGATGAGATCGTTGTGCTTGACGAAGAACGGAAAGCGGCAATGGTGTCCAATCTTCTCGTCGTCCTCTGCTCCAACAAAGACGCACAGCCGGTGGTCAACAGCGGAAGTATTTATCAATAGGATGTGATAATTAATGACAGATGAAAAAAAACTGGACGCCAGAGAACAGGCGCTCCAGCAGCGGCTGGAAAAGCTCCGGAACATGGAAGACGAAATCAGGGAAAAAGAGAATGCCCTGAAACTCCGTGAAAAAGGAAAAAAGCAGCTGGTATTACGGCTTTCCCCAACGCTCTGGGAAGAAATCGCCCGCTGGGCGGATGAGGATTTCCGTTCTATCAACGGACAGATTGAATATCTCCTGACCGAATGTGTCCGTGCGAGGAAAAAAAAATGAACTTCCGAATGATTGTTCTGCAACAGATGACAACCGTCTGGTTTCTGAAGAATATGGGAGGGATCACAATGAAGAAAAGAATAAAGAGTATTGGAATGACAGCAGGGCTGCTGGCTGTACTCGCGGGATGTTCTGCTGTTCAGACAGACACAGACTATATGGAGCTGCGCCAACAGGCGTTGGATACGCTTAACGCTGAAGAAGCGGTTCGGTCAGTGACTGATTCCGCCATAACTGTGGATGATGAAAATCAAACTATAGTAAACGAACTCTGGTTTATCGACGAGAACCACTGGCTGCAGGAAAGCCGTGTAGGAGAAGATCAAACAAGCTGGATGGTGATTTACGACGGCAATCAGTATTCACGAAACGTTGCCTCTGATCTCGATACCGGCTGGATGAAATGGGAAACGCCGACCGTTATGGAGGAACTGGCAAAAGGCGATTACGAGGAAACTATGGTACTGGAAGAAGGACAGCGACAGGATGACGGAACTCAGATCACATGCAGTGTCCCGAAAGAAGCTCTGGAAGAAACATGGGCGGAAAACACCAAGAATCTTCCGGAGGAATTTGCTCAGCAAAGCGAAAAACCGGAATCCGCACAATACACATATTATCTGGACGATGAAGATAAGCTTACCCGAATCGAAACTGTTTGGAAAAGTACGATGAAACAGCAAGAGGGAGAAGAACTGATCGACGTCAATATCACCTCAACAACTTCCGCAACATTTGAACCAGTGGCACGCGAGGAGGCAATGCAGAAAATCAAGGAAACCTACCAGGAAGCCATGAGCAATGTCCAAAATGCAGCAGAAAATTCATAAGAGCCATTGAAAAAGTTTGGACGGTATCTGCCCATGTAAAATCGCTTCACGATGGAATGTACGCCCAAAAGCACTACGTTTCAGCCGGATCTGCGAGGTAAATACGCAAATCCGGCTGAACTGCCACCAGGATTTCTGCAAAGGATTTCTACAGAAACTCGAGACTACGGAAATTCAAGGATAATGGATATTTACAAAGTCTTTCAACTGTGTTAGAATACATTTGTGTATAAATTTCATATCAACAGTTTAAGTGCATCGATCTTCCAAACGGAAATCGGTGAAAAGGGAATCAGGTCAGAATCCTGAGCGATCCGGTCACTGTATCGAGGGAGCTGTCTGTAAAAATCCATTGTATGTCCGCAAGCATATGAGAAGGAACAGAACAGCGATGATCTCCAAGTCAGGAAACCTGCTTAAACTGCATAAGGTTGAAGCTTCCGAGTAAAGTTTCCATCCACACTTGTTTTATGAGATATGGAATGCCTGATAAGTAACGAACAGTTCACTTGCCGGGAACCTTGAACGGGATTTATGCATTGCATTAAACGGCAGGGTGAATCACTTCGGCTACCAAACGTTCTGTTATATCATGGCACTTTCCTCCGCAAACAGGTGTTATGATTTTCCGCTTGCAGAACCCGGGCAGTCGAAGAGACGAGCCCGTTTTTTTTGCGTGGACGGACGAAAAC
>ERZ826396.3496-NODE-3496-length-10282-cov-3.074509_pt1 | contig 10282 bp, 8 predicted proteins | sample MGYA00519926_ERZ826396 | MGnify/ENA primary metagenome ERZ826396 (study PRJEB31778, sample SAMEA3449230) | human gut metagenome | biome: human gut; feature: human-associated habitat; material: faeces | place: United Kingdom | collected 2010/2012 ...
AGGCACAACGCAGTCAAGATCATAACAACTGTATAATAAGCTTTCTTTTTCCATCTGTCCCTCATATTTCCTCACAATCTCAGACGCAAGGAATCCCCTTTTATATCGGACAGTAATATTGTAACGAAAAACGCTCAAAATTACAATAACATTTTTACAATCCTGTTACGCATTTATTACAATTCTGACGCTCTATTCCCACTGGAAGATTGCAATCCCGATCAGTGCCACGACAAGCCCTGCCAGCTTCCGGAATGCAAACGGCGATTTTTCCACACCAAACATCCCCAGAAGCTCGATCACATACGCCACGATCAGCTGGGAGATTACAATTAGAAGTGCAGCTTTTGCCGGTCCTAAGGATGCCATGCTCTTTACTACGGTCCAGGTAATGCCTGCTCCGATCACGCCTCCTAAGAGCATATATTTCGGTTCCACCTTCGCAAGTGCCGTCACATCCGCTCTTCCTGCCAGAAACCATACCGCCAGACATGCCAGAAAAGCACTTAACTGCACCCAGATATTGCTGACCCACAATCCGGTTGTCTTTGTTACCTGTGTATTAAATACACCCTGAACACTCATCAGCGCCCCGGAAAGAAGGGCAATTAAAAAACCAGTCATCGTTTTCTACCTCCTGAAATTTTTCTCAATTTCTTTTAGTATTTCCCGAATCCTGGTTTTTCATTTATCACTCTGTCAATGCTTTTGTCAATTTTGGGATCATTTCATCCACATGCTCTTTTTCAATGATAAGCGGAGGTACCAGACGCAGTACATTGCCCTGTGCCTGAATCACAAGAAGACCTTCCTCGATGGCGCGGTTATTTACCTGCGCGGCCGGTTTCTTTAACACAATGCCCTGCATCAGTCCGGTTCCTTTTCGTTCCAGCACGCCATCCACATGTTGTACCAGTTCTTCCAGACGCTCTGTCAGATATTCTGACACTTCATTGACATGCTCCACGATCTTTTCTTCCTCAAAAATGTCGATCACCGTCTTGACTGCCATACATGCCAGTGGGTTACCGCCATAAGTTGCCCCGTGATCTCCCGGCTTTAACGATGCCTGTGCCACTTTTTCTGTCATGGCAAAGGCTCCCACCGGAATACCGTTTCCAATTCCCTTTGCCATAGTCAGAATATCTGGTTTTACCCCGAATTTCTGCCATGCAAACATCGCGCCGGTTCTTCCCATTCCGCACTGCACTTCGTCACAGATCATCAGAATATCGTTCTCATCACAGATCTTACGGATTCCTTCCATGAATTCCTGTGTAGCAAGATTGATCCCGCCTTCCCCCTGTAATGGTTCTAAAATAATTGCGCAGGTCTGATCCGTCACCAGCGCTTTCACACTATCCAGATTATTGAATTCTGCAAAAGAAACTCCCGGGAGCATCGGTTCAAAAGGTTCTCTATACGCAGTATGTCCAGTCACGGAAACGGCGCCGAAGCTGCGCCCGTGGAACGAATTTTCCATGGCGATAAACTGATATCTGCCCGATTTTTTATTATACGCATATCGTCTTGCCGCTTTTAAAGCCCCCTCATTTGCCTCAGACCCGCTGTTCGTAAAAAATACCCGGTCCATCCCCGAAATCCGGTTCAGTTTTTGTGCTGCCTCTCCACAATTGGTATGATAATACAGGTTGGACGTATGATACAGCTGATCGATCTGGAATTTTAATGCCGCATTCAGCTTCTGATTTCCGTATCCCAGTCCCGACACTGCAAATCCGGCTGCAAAATCCAGATATTTTTTCCCGTTCGTGTCATACAGATAAACACCTTCTCCCCTCTCCAGCGCAATTGGAAACCGATTGTATACGTGTATTAGATTTTCTTCTGCTGCTTTGATCTTCTCATTCACCATCATAATACCTGCTTTCTTCTTCATGTAAAATTGCCGTACCGATTCCTTTGTTTGTAAAGAATTCCAGAAGCAGACAGTGCGGGATCCGCCCATCTAAAATATGCACTCTGGAAACGCCGTTTTCAATGGCATCAATACAATTATTCAGCTTCGGAAGCATTCCTCCTCCGATATAGCCCTCTTCGATCAGCTGTTTTGCTTCTTTTACCAGAAGCTCGGAGATGAGAGTAGCAGGATCCTTCGGATCTTTATATACTCCCTCAATATCTGTCAGAAATGCCAGTTTTTCTGCCTTCATGGCTCTTGCAATGGCACAGGCTGCATCATCTGCGTTGATATTATATGTATGGAATTCATCATCCATTCCTACCGGACACACGACCGGAAGAAAATCCTTCTCCAGAAGATCATGCAAAATCTGTGCATCTACTTTTTTGATCTCCCCGACAAATCCGATATCTTCTCCGTTGGAATATTTCTTTTCCACATTCAGAAGTCCACCGTCCTTCCCGCTGATTCCGATGGCACGTACTCCCTGTCCTTCCAGAAGCTGTACCAGGCTTTTGTTCACTTTTCCAAGTACCATTTCCGCTACTTCCATGGTCTCTTCATCGGTCACCCGAAGTCCGTTGATAAACTGCGGTTCTTTGCCGATCTTTCCGACCCATTTACTGATTTCTTTTCCGCCTCCGTGCACAATGATCGGTTTAAAGCCGACCAGCTTTAATAAGGTAACGTCCTCGATTACTTTCTGCTTTAACGCCTCGTCTGTCATGGCGCTGCCGCCGTATTTTACAACGACGATCTTTCGGTTAAACCGTTGGATATACGGCAGTGCTTCGATCAGTACTTTCGCCTTCTCCAGATATTGATTCATATTTTCATTCATATTCTCACTCCTCCTGCCTGTCTTTTTCACTGAATATACATTGTACTAGCTGCGGTAATCCGCATTGATATCGATATAGCCGTGGGTAAGATCACATCCCCATGCGGTCGCTGTTTCCTCTCCCTGTCCGAGATCTGCAATGGCAGTCACCTCCGGCATGGATAAAATCTCTGTGGCCTTTTCTTCACTGTAATCCAGCGCGACTCCGTTTTCGATGATCTTTAACTCTCCGGCGCTGCTTTTGAAATACAGATCCACTTTCTCCGGATCAAATTCGGCACCGGAATAGCCCATAGCGCACAAGATCCGCCCCCAGTTTGCATCATGACCGGCGATCGCCGCTTTGGTCAGATTGGAGCAGACCACGGATTTTGCCAGTGTTTTCGCCTGTTCTTTCGTATCTGCGCCTTTTACTGTCACCTCGAACAATGCTGTGGCGCCTTCTCCGTCTCCCGCCATTTTCTTTGCCAGTGTCTCGTTGACCTCATGCAGCGCTTCTGCAAATAGTTCAAACTCTTTTGTGCCCTCTTTGATCTTTGGATTTTCTGCCATTCCGTTCGCCAGAAGAAGTACTGTGTCATTCGTTGAAGTATCTCCGTCCACAGAGATCATATTGTACGTCTCTTCTACATCTGCGCGAAGCGCTGCTTTGAGCGCTTTTCTGGAAATTACCGCATCTGTCGTAAGAAAGGCCAGCATGGTACACATATTCGGATGGATCATACCAGACCCTTTGGCCATCCCGCCAATGGTAACTATCTTCCCTCCAATCTCCACAGTCACTGCCACTTCTTTTTCCTTAGTATCTGTAGTCATGATCGCTTTTGCCGCCGCATTTGCCGCCACTGCGCCCGACTGTTTTTCTTTTGCCAGAATCTGAATACCCTGTTTTAATTTTTCGATCGGCATCTGCATCCCGATCACCCCTGTAGAGCCGATTAAAACGCCGTCTGCCGGAATCTTAAGAGCCTCTGCTGCCGCTTTTGCAGTCTCCAGACAGCAGCGCATCCCCTCTTCTCCTGTACACGCATTTGCAATTCCAGAATTGATGATTACTGCCTGAGACTTGATCTTAGATTCCACAATCTGCCGGTCCCACTTCACCGGAGCCGCTTTTACTACATTGGTCGTAAAGGTTCCTGCCACTTTGCACGGTTTTACACTGTATACAAGTGCCATATCTGTTCTGTTTTCATACTTGATCCCTGCCGCTGCTGCCGCTGCCTCAAATCCTTTTGCTGCCGTAACTCCACCTGTTATTTTCTTCATCGTACATGCCTCCTCATTTACTGCGCATTAAATGCTGTAATATTTTCTGTATTCAACACAAAATCATAATAGTTCAAATCCTGCCGCTCATTCCATCCGATGGTATTCCAGAATGCATTTCCGATATCATTCTGCGTAAATGCGATCAGAGATACATTGCTGATTCCTTCTTCTTTTAAAGCCTCCATGGACTGTACGACCATTGCTTTCCCGATTCCACGTCTGCGGTACGCTTCATCCACACAGACGTGATACAGACAGCCTCGTCTTCCGTCATGCCCGCACAAGATCGCACCTACGATCTTTCCGTCTTCTGTCGCCACGACACTGGTTGTCGGATTTCGTTTTAAAAATTTTTCCACACCGTCCCTGGAATCATCGATACTTCGCAATCCAAAACCATGTATCTTCTTCCAGAGCGCATATACCTGTTCATAATCTTCAATTGTCATTGTCCGAATCATCTTCTCACCTCTGCCTATGGAATCTTTACGGAAACATCGGAATCAGTTCCAGACCTTCCTGTTCCTTGTATCCAAACAGAAGGTTCATATTCTGTACCGCCTGCCCTGCTGCTCCTTTTACCAGGTTGTCGATGGCTCCCATCAGAATTATGCGGTTGGTACGCGAATCGATCTGAAAGCCAATGTCTGCATAGTTACTTCCTTCCACCCATTTTGTCTCCGGGCAGACTCCGTCATCCAGAATCCGGATAAACGGCTCTTTTCCATAATAAGTTTCATAAATCTCCCGGATTTCCGCCTTGGTGACTTCCTTTTTCAACGATGCATATTCCGTCACCAGAATTCCCCGGTTCATCGGAACCAGATGCGGTGTGAAGCTCAATTTCACGGTCTCATTCGCCGCATACCCGAGCTGTTCTTCAATCTCCGGGGTATGTCTGTGACTTCCAACTGCATAGGCTTTGATATTTTCATTCACTTCGCAGTACAGATTTGCCACTTTTGCACCCCGCCCGGCTCCTGACGTTCCGGATTTTGCATCAATAATCAGTGTGTTCATATCGATCAGACCTTCTTTTGCCAGGGGGTAGGCTGTGAGAATGGAGCAGGTTGTGTAACATCCCGGATTGGCTACCAGTCTTGCATTTTTGATCTTTTCCCGGTTGATCTCACAAAGTCCGTACACCGCCTCTTCGATAAACTGAGGACTTTTATGCTCTATTTTGTACCACTCTTCATAGACAGACACGTCTTTGATCCGAAAATCTGCACTCAGATCGATCACTTTTGTCTTTGACAGAATCTCTTCATTGATCAGAGATGCGCACAGCCCCTGCGGGGTTGCCGTAAAAATCACATCCACCTGATCTGCCAGCGCGTCCATGTTATCATCCATACATTTCGCATCCACGATTTGAAAAAGATTGCGGTATACATCTGCATAATTTTGATCGATATAGCTTCTGGAACCGTACCATTTGATCTCTGTCTCTTTATGTCCTGTCAGAATACGGACCAGTTCTCCTCCCGCATATCCTGTTGAACCGATAATTCCTGCTTTTATCATTCTGAAATCCCCTTTCTCACTTTATTCATATTTTTTTCATTTAGTATGCATTTTTTTGTATTTTATTCATGTCTGTGTATAAACAAAAACCACGTTTGCATAAGTATACATCTTTTTTGTATAATATGCAAGCGTGGTTTTTTATTTTTTTATTTTCGGATCTGTCCGTTTCCGAAAATAATATATTTTGTTGTCGTCAGCGCTTCCAGCCCCATCGGCCCTCTCGCATGCAGTTTCTGCGTACTGATCCCGATTTCTGCGCCAAACCCAAATTCAAATCCATCTGTAAATCTGGTGGACGCATTGACATACACTGCTGCTGCATCGATCTCATCCTGAAAACGCAGCGCACTGTCATAATCTTTTGTAATGATCGACTCGGAATGTCCGGTATTATACCGGTTAATATGACGGATTGCCTCATCCAGAGAAGCCACTGTCTTCACGGAAATAATGGCATCCAGATATTCCGTTCCCCAATCTTCTTCTGATGCAGGCAGAATTTCTGTGCAGACTGCTCTCGCCTTCTCATCTCCGCGAATCTCCACCTGATGGTTCTTCAGTCGTTTTGCAATTGCCGGAAGTGCCTGTTCCAATATGCTCTCGTGAATCACTAAGGACTCACAGGCATTGCACACACCCAAACGCTGCGTTTTCGCATTTTCAATGATCTCAGCCGCCATATTCACATCCGCACTCTCATCTACATAAATGTGGCAGTTTCCGGTTCCCGTTTCGATTACCGGAACGGTGCTGTTTGCCACAACAGATGCGATCAGTCCGGCACCTCCTCTCGGAATCAGCACATCAATGTAATCATGCAGCCGCATCATTTCTGTTACCGTCTCCCTGCTTGTATCCTCCACAAGCAAAATCAGATCCTGAGAAAGTCTCGCTTTGCGAAGTCCGGCCTTGATCACCTGCACGATTGCTTTATTGGAATTGATCGCATCACTTCCTCCTCGCAGAATCACTGCATTTCCTGTTTTAAAGCACAGACCAAAAGCATCTGCCGTTACATTCGGACGGGACTCATAAATAATGCCCACAACCCCCAGAGGAACTCTCTTTTTTCCGATACGCAGTCCGTTCGGACGGTTTTTCATGGAAAGAACTTCTCCGATCGGATCTTCCAGCGCCGCAATCTGCCTTAGCCCTTCTGCCATTGCCTCGATCCTGGATTCTGTCAGTTTTAATCTGTCCTGAAGTGCTTCGGACATCCCCTGTTCTCTTGCAGCCTCCATGTCCTTCTCGTTTTCTGCCAGCAGATCTTCTTTTCGCAGACATAATTCTTCTGCCACAAATTCAAGCCCTCTGTTCTTTTCAACGGTCGTCAGCTTTGCCGCTGCCCTTGATGCTTCTTTTGCTCTGCATCCCAATGTCTCCATATACGTTTCCATACAGTCTCCTTTCCTGATACCATCTAAACCTTCTTTTCCCGTTTTGCCTGTCTGCGGAACTCTGCCCGTTCAGGCGCCACCTCTTCCGACATCTCTTTCTGATGCTGCTCTGATAAAAACAACGTTCCTACTTTTTTGCCATTCATCACATCATTGATCGAATAAATATTATCCCCGTTTGCAATGATCATATCTGCCCCTGCTGCAGTGGCAATTTTTGCAGCCTTGATCTTAGTTGCCATACCGCCTGTCCCGCAGTCACTGGATGCTCCTTTTGCCATGTTTTCCAGACTCCGCCCGATCTTGCCGACCGTATGGATAAATCTTGCATTCGGATTTTTTCGCGGGTCATCTGTGTACAGCCCGTCGATATCTGACATCAGGATCAGAAGATCCGCATCCACAAGCCGGGACACATATGCCGCCAGTGTATCGTTGTCTCCGAAGTTCCCATAAGAAAGCTCGTCCACCGAAATGGCGTCATTCTCATTGACGATCGGGACAACCTGCATCTTAAACAACTCATCAAATGTCTGTTTTGCATTTTTGCGGCATTTGGCATTTGTCACAGATTCTTTTGTGAGCAGAACCTGTGCCGTGAGCTGTCCGTATTCGTTAAACAGCTTTTCATAGATCATCATCAGCTTCCCCTGGCCGACTGCCGCACATGCCTGTTTTTCAGACTCCGTCTGAGGACGCCTGTCCATTCCCAGGGCATTTTTCCCAACTCCGACTGCACCGGATGAGACAACGATCACTTCTTTTCCTTTATTCCTGAGATTGATCAAAATACGAACAAACTTCTCCAGCTTCTCCAGATTGATATTTCCTGTTTCTTCATAAGTGATCGTGGAAGTTCCCACTTTGATCACAATCCTCTGCTTATTCAGCAGTATGTCTTTTCTGTCCATCTTTTTGTACCCTCTTTTTTCATTCCTGTATCTTCTATAAAATGTCGATCTGACACATCTTCATCGCCTCCAGCGCCTGCATGTGACTCTCCACCGTCACTCCTGCACAGCAGGACGCATCCACCTGTACGGGAACCTCTGGCAGAAACGCCTTACAGAGCATGGCATTGGAGATCACGCAGATATCTGTACAAAGCCCGATCAGCGTAATGCTCTCGATCGAAGTCTCTTCCTGGATCTGCTCCAGCTTTTTCACAAGCTCCCTGCTTCCAAACGTCACTTTATCAACAGGCGCCTCTGTCAGAAGATCCGCGATCTCCTGTCTGATCTGCCAGCCTTTTGTTCCACGGATACAATGTCTGACTGGAAGTTTTTTTCCTTCTGCCGTCTCCAGATAGTTCTCTTCGTGGGTATCTCTTGTCGCAAACACAGTTCCATCAAATGTCTGTATCTTTTTCACTACTTCAGGAACAATCCTTTGCGCCTCTTCTGTGCCCAGAGAACCATCAATAAAATCATTCTGCATATCTACTACAACTAATATATTCATACACATTCTCTCCTAATCCACAGTTTACAATACCCTTATTATAACTGATATTGGATCGCTTTCCAACAACATATTTGCATCCGCTCTGTATTCTCCTTTTTGTTTTATGCATACTTTTTGAATTTTATTGTATATTTTTTACTTTTTTCCATTTTTCTATTGCATATTTATGAATTAAGGTGTATATTACTGATTAGCTTCTAAAGCGTAACGGTTTTGTCATACACGATTGGCAACAACATATCAGACAATAGAGATTTTTTAAGGAGGATATCATTATGAGTAAAGAAAAAGTTGTATTGGCGTATTCCGGAGGACTTGACACGACTGCCATCATACCATGGCTGAAAGAGAATTTTGATTACGAAGTCATCTGCTGCTGTATCGACTGCGGTCAGGGCGAAGAACTGGATGGATTAGAGGAACGTGCAAAATTATCCGGCGCTTCCAAACTCTACATCGAAAACATCATCGACGAATTCTGCGACGACTACATTGTTCCATGTGTGAAGGCCGGAGCAGTCTATGAGAACAAATATCTGCTTGGAACTTCCATGGCTCGTCCGCCGATCGCGAAAAAACTGGTAGAGATCGCCCGCAAAGAAGGCGCTACTGCAATCTGCCACGGTGCAACAGGAAAAGGAAATGACCAGATCCGTTTTGAACTCGGAATCAAAGCGCTTGCACCAGACTTAAAGATCATTGCTCCATGGCGTATGACAGATGTATGGACCATGCAGTCCCGTGAAGATGAGATCGAATACTGCAAACAGCATGGCATCGATCTTCCGTTCGACGCCAGCCACAGCTACAGCCGCGACCGCAACCTCTGGCACATCAGCCATGAGGGCCTGGAACTGGAGGACCCGGCCAATGAGCCCAACTATGATCACCTGCTGGTGCTGGGCGTAACGCCGGAAAAAGCGCCGGAAGAAGGCGAGTACGTGACGATGACCTTTGAAAAGGGCGTGCCCACCAGTCTGAACGGCCAGGAAATGAAGGTTTCCGAGATCATCACCAAGCTGAACGAACTGGGCGGCAAACACGGCATCGGCATTGTCGATATCGTGGAAAACCGTGTGGTGGGAATGAAATCCCGCGGCGTCTATGAGACCCCCGGCGGAACGATTCTGATGGAAGCTCATCAGCAGCTGGAAGAGCTGGTTTTGGACCGCGCCACCTACGAAGTGAAAAAGGATCTGGGCAACAAGTTTGCACAGGTGGTCTACGAGGGCAAGTGGTTCACTCCTCTGCGCGAGGCCCTGCAGGCTTTCATCGAAAAAACCCAGGAAGATGTGACCGGCGAGGTTAAATTCAAACTGTACAAAGGAAATATTATCAAGGCCGGCACCAAGGCTCCTTTCTCTTTGTACAGCGAAACCCTAGCTTCCTTCACCACCGGCGAGCTCTATGACCACCACGACGCCGAAGGCTTCATCAACCTGTTCGGCCTGCCGCTCAAGGTGCGCGCGATGAAGAAGGCGGAGCTGGAACAGAAATAATTCGTTTTTGATAAAATAACTTGCTTTCCATCATATTGATCCAACCAAAAGCCGCACAGCAATTTACCCTGTGCGGCTTTTGGTTATCTTTTTGGCCCCTCGCGAAGCCATCGAAATTGATTTGAGGTAACCTGGAATTTTTTCACCTGCTCTTGAAATAGTATAACACGATTTCATCCTTCGTTCAATCCAGTTCCCTTTTTCTTCACTTTTCTCCGCATGTCCTCACTTTTCTTCACTTTTTTTCTTTCTCCGCCGGAAAAGAATCGCTGTCAATATCATTCCGGCGGATGCTCCCGCTGTGGCTGGAAGAAGCATGGAATGAGCCTGCTCCGGCTGGGAGGAAGGCCTTACG
>ERZ826396.3497-NODE-3497-length-10279-cov-2.978971_pt1 | contig 10279 bp, 7 predicted proteins | sample MGYA00519926_ERZ826396 | MGnify/ENA primary metagenome ERZ826396 (study PRJEB31778, sample SAMEA3449230) | human gut metagenome | biome: human gut; feature: human-associated habitat; material: faeces | place: United Kingdom | collected 2010/2012 ...
TCCAGCGTCTCCTTACTGTAGACGCCCTGCACAATCTTTTCGAGCCCGTAATCCTTTTTATATTTTTCATAAAGTTCCATGTAGTTGGCAAACTCCTTTGCCACCTCCCAATTTTGCAAATACTGGTGTACCACTTCCCGGTCCGCCTTTTTTCCTAACATACGGTAGACTTTCAGAAGCTCAGATAAGTCCTCCCACCCCCTGGCAGTCACAAACTGTTTCCCGTCTACCGTATTTTCCACCCGGTAAAAATGAGATTTTCGGAGTTCCAGGTAGGCCAGAATCACCGGGTCAATGCCTGCTTCGTAAGCATATTCCCGCCACACATTATAGTTTTCCTCGATATCGATCCTCTTTAAACGGTCCAATGTTACGATATCAAACTCCCGGACAGATTTATTGTACTCCGGCGGATTGCCTGCCGCCACGATGATCCATCCTTCCGGAACCTTTTGATTTCCGAACATCTTGCACTGTAAAAACTGCAGCATCGTCGGCGCCAGCGTCTCCGATACACAGTTGATCTCATCCAGAAAAAGAATTCCTTCCTTTAACCCGGTCCGCTCCATCTTCTCGTAAACAGAAGCGATAATCTCGCTCATCGTGTACTCCGTGACCGAACAGGTTCGATCCTGGTAAACCTTCTCTCTGATAAAAGGGAGACCCACAGCGCTCTGTCTGGTATGATGGGTGATGGTGTAGGAGACCAGAGCGATCCCGCATTTTCTTGCGATCTGCTCCATAATCTGTGTCTTCCCGATACCCGGAGGCCCCATGAGAAGAATCGGCCTCTGCCGGAAAGATGGTATCAGATAATGCCCGTCCTCGTCTTTTTGCAGGTAAGCCTCAATGGAATCCAGAATCTCCTGCTTTGCTCGTTTGATATGCATCCTTATGCTTCCTCGCTTTCCGTAAATATTGCCTCATCCAAAATGAGCCGGATGGCCCACGCCGGGGTTCGTATGTCTCTTCTGCCGTCATCAATAAAGACAAAGGCTGTGTCATACGCCGGCATCTGTGACGGATAAGTACCGTATCCGTCTGTAAAATAGATCACGCCCCGCAGGTTTGTAAATTCTCCTTTTTCGATCAGACTGTCAATATAGGCAAAGGACGGACGGAAGTCTGTTCCTCCGCCTCCGTAAAATTTCAGATGCTCCATATATTCTTTCCAGTCCTTCCGCTTCGTAATACGGACGTCCTCCCGGACTTTCTCGTCACATTGCAGGATGCGGATGTGAACTTTCCGGAAGAAACTTTCATTCTCACTTAATACATCGTAGGTCTCCTCCAGAAACTTCCGGACCAGTTCTCCGGAACAGGACATGGAGGTATCCACCACAATGACAAATTCTTCAATCTTTTTGACCTCTTTTGTCTCTTGGGGCTCGATCAGCGGCATATTGCCGTACATGGATAATCCGTAAGTGTAAAAGGTGTAATCAAAGCTATCGTCATCCACCCCGATCTCCTCTTTCCACACAGAAAACTTCCTCAAAAATTCCCGATAGTCATACCGCTTTTTGTTGGCAATCCGCAGCTCGTCCATCAGATCCCCGGATGTTTCATCCTCCTCTTGTGCGAAGGTGTCAAGATCCAGCTCCATCTGTTCACTGATCTGCTGCCAGTTGTTCTGTGTTTCATTGGGCTGTCTTCTTTGCTCGTCCGGTTTTGGCCAGTAGAGATGGCTGTCTGTGGCAAATTCCTCCTCCATCTTTTGCCTCCTCGTCTCGCTTAGTCCCCATGCCGTCAGACAGTGGTAGATCTTTTGGGCACTCAAGACGTCCGTCTTTTGTTTTAGCTGTCGGTATGTCTCCTTGCGAAGCCAGGAAGACGCCTTTCGGACACAGGGGTGGGAAAGGCTGTCGATCACCGACTCCACCGCAATATTACAGGCCAGATCCCAGAACACTTCATTGCGCTTCCCTTTTAAAAACAGGTGGCCGAACAGACAGTGCAGTACTACATGGAGGTACGCCCGGTTCACCCCTCTTCGATCCGTCCGGTACGTACCGCCAAGCCATCCGGGATGGAAATACAGCATCTGCCCATCTGTTCCGATAGAACCAATCTCTCCGTCCATCTGAAACCGGAGACTGGAAAGCGCCACATCAAGGTAACGCATCTTCAAATACAGCTCATTTCTGGCTATCTTTAAAATCTCCTGTCCGAGCAGCTCCAGACGCCGAAGCTGCTCTTCTTCCTGATTTTTCTCCATCTTTTTCTCCTTTTATAGCTCAAACGTCTTTTTGCCTGCCGTCCCCCGGCGTTTTGAAAGAAGCAGGGCGGCCGCCTCCGCCTGTCCTATCTCCTGGGCTTTATCAAGTGCCTCCTCCAGACTCTCTCCCTCCCAGATTCGATGCTCCAGGAGAAAAAGAACCGTCTCCATATCGTCCCGGACAAAAAGCAAATCTGCCGTGTCCCCGGCACATTTTCTCAGAAAAGAAGTATACTCCTCCCTCGCCTGTTCTGACAACCGGTAGGGAAAACAAAGCCGTGCCAATGCGATTTCAATCAATGTCCGCACGCTCTCCCTTGCCTTTGCTTTGGCAAACAGGGAATCGTACTCCTCATAGTCGATCTCCTTGTGATAGACGCACTGCCGATAATCCCCACCCGCCCCATGGTAGTGAGTTTCCACGATCCGTGCCGGAGTATTCTCCACCGCCTCTTCATAGTGTTCCGGGAAAATGAGCCGTGCCACTTCCACGTTGTCCCCGTCTTCGTAAGAAATCCGTACCTCCAGCTCAAAGCGCTGTTCCTCCAGAAACTGTCTGAGACAAGTCCGCCTTGTCTGTCTGCATGCTATATCCAATCTGGCAAGCTGGCATCCTGTAAACGCTCCGCCCTCGATGCTTTGGAGGCTGTCTGTAAAAGACAGACGTTTCAACCGGGAGCACCGGTAAAAGGCATACCGCCCGATCTCCCATACCTGAGACGGCAGATGGACCTCCTCTACAAGCTCCCCGCAAAGCCGTCTACGTTCTTCGGGCATATTTCCCTCTTCTTCCGGCAAAAAAATGAAAAGGCTGCGCTTCTCATCTGTCTTTGCAAAGCCATAGTCCCCGATCTTCGTCACTGGAACACCATGAATCTGTGCCGGAAGATAAATCTCCGGACTTACACCGTAGCATCCGAAAACTGTGGCCGTCCGGGCACCGCCCGACTGTCTGCTTTCTTCTATTTGATAATGGATTTCCGGATACATGTCGTCCCTCCTTTTTTAAGTTTCACCTTATCAGCACTATGCTCATCACCGGAAGTACCAAAAGGCACCTTCCGGGATCGCAGGCATCCGACAAGGTTTCTGACAAGCCTGTATTTCGGCTTACCGCCAAAACAAATAACGGCCGGAAGACAACTGCTCCCGGCCTCATTTTTAGTATTCAAACTTCTTTTCAAAATATGCTTTGAGATCTTCGATCTTGACTCTTTCCTGCTCCATGGTGTCACGATCACGGACAGTCACTGCGCCATCCTCCTCGGACTCAAAATCGTAAGTCACGCAGAACGGGGTTCCGATCTCATCCTGACGACGGTAACGCTTGCCAATGTTTCCACGGTCGTCGTATTCACAGTTGTAATATTTACTCAGTTCGGTATAGATCTTTTCTGCGCCTTCGTTTAACTTCTTGGAGAGCGGAAGAACACCGATCTTCACCGGAGCGAGGGCCGGATGGAAATGAAGGACAGTACGCACGTCGCCGCCTTCTAATTCTTCCTCATCGTAAGCCGCACAGAGGAACGCAAGAACCACGCGGTCCGCTCCCAGAGACGGCTCAATGACATATGGGAGGTATTTCTCTTTCTTCTCATCGTCAAAGTAGGTCAGATCCTGCTTGGATACGTCCTGATGCTGTCTCAAATCGTAATCCGTACGATCCGCGATTCCCCACAGTTCGCCCCATCCGAATGGGAATAAGAATTCCAGGTCAGTCGTCGCACGGCTGTAATGGGAAAGCTCTTCTTTCTCATGGTCACGGGCACGCAGCTCGTCCTCTGTCATTCCAAGACCTCTCAGCCAGTTATAGCAGAAATCTTTCCAGTACCGGAACCACTCCAGATCTGTTCCCGGCTCACAGAAGAACTCCAACTCCATCTGCTCGAACTCTCTTGTACGGAATGTAAAGTTACCTGGTGTAATCTCATTTCTGAATGATTTACCAATCTGTCCGATTCCAAATGGAATCTTCTTTCTTGATGTACGCTGTACGTTCTTAAAGTTTACAAAGATTCCCTGTGCTGTCTCTGGTCTTAAATATACTGTATTCTTTGCATCTTCTGTAACTCCCTGGAATGTCTTGAACATTAGGTTGAACTCACGGATCTCTGTGAAATCATGTTTACCGCAAGTCGGACATGGAACATTATTCTCTTTAATAAAATTCTCCATCTGCTCATGGCTCCAGCCGTCGATGCTGTCTCCAATCTCAATACCATGCTCGTGAGCGTAATCTTCAATAAGTTTATCAGCTCTGAAACGCTCATGGCATTCTTTACAATCCATAAGAGGGTCGCTGAATCCGCCAAGATGACCACTTGCAATCCATGTTTGTGGATTCATAAGGATCGCACAATCTACGCCGACATTATATGGTGATTCCTGAATGAACTTCTGCCACCATGCTTTTTTTACATTGTTCTTAAGCTCAACTCCGAGATTTCCATAATCCCATGTATTTGCAAGTCCTCCGTAAATCTCAGACCCCGGATACACGAATCCTCTGGATTTTGCTAAAGCTACAATTTTGTCCATTGTTTTTTCTACCATATTCCCTTCTCCTTCTCCTCTGATATTGTTAATAATTATACAGTTAATATTATCTATTTTCAAGTCTATTTCCCATATATTTACTTTGTATTTCTATAAATTTCTATAAATCAAACTATTGTCTCTAATATTTCCAATGATTTAAAGTTTCTTCCCACGTATACATTCAGGTAATTGCGGATCAGATTCTCCAGTTCCAAAAGCACTTCTTCTTTCACTGCAAATGTATATAACTTCTCTACTTTTGAGCTGATAATATACTGAAGCGTATATAAAGTAGATGTCCCTACCATCACCGCGTCCGGCGCATGAATCTCACATTTTCTACAGACCAGACCGCCTTTTCTGACGCTGAACTTCATATTTTCTTCCCATCTTCCACAACTGACACATTCAAACACCTGTGGACCTTCTCCATTGATACAAACCGCCTTTAACTCATAAATGCACCGAATCAGCCGATTTGGTATATGTACATTTGTAAGGGCGCGCAATGTCTGATACAAAAGTTTTAAGAGTTCTGTCTCATCGTTGGCTTCCCTTGCATAGTACCCTGCAAAATCCAGAAAATAAAAACCATAGTAAGCACCTTCCACGTCTGTCCGAAGTTCAGAAAAATAATTGGAAATAGAGGCCGACATCAATGTATATGATGTCCGCCCCTCATAGACTACAAATTCTCCAAATGAAAATGGGCTTGTCACCCCAAGGAGGGAACTATTGGTTCTTCTGGCTCCTCTTGCAAATGCTGCAATTTTCCCACGTTCTTTTGTAAGCAATACAACACGTCTGTCATAATCGCCCACCGGAGTTGCCGAAAGCACCATGCCCGTCACGGTAATCTGATTCATAGGTCTTCTTCTGTGAACGCTCCATGACTTTGTAGCAGATCTTCATGCCACGGTAATAGAGATAGTCCACAATCCTTCCTGTCTTCATAAATTGCTTCCAGTACTTTTCTTCCATAAGGTCACCTCATCATAAGCTTGTTTTCATGTAAATGTTTTTCCTTATGATTAGATTCCCCCAAATACCACTCATTTTATTCTTCTTCCCGATATCCAAAATTTTTCATCAGAAATTCACTGTCTCTCCAGTCCTTCTTTACCTTCACCCAAAGCTTCAGATTGACCTTACAATCCAACATTCTCTCAATCTCATAACGGGCAGTACTTCCAATTTTTTTCAGCATACTCCCCTGTTTTCCGATGATGATCCCCTTGTGTGAATCACGCTCACAGATGATCGTTGCATCAATATGCATAACTTTGTTCTGCATTTTCATACGGTCAATCGCAACCGCGATTCCATGCGGGATTTCATCTTGCAAACTGTGCAATGCTTTCTCACGGATCAATTCTGCCACAATCTGACGTTCCGGCTGATCTGTCACTGTGTCCTCATCATAAAACTGTGGTCCATATGGAAGATATTTCATAATGACGCGTAGAAGTTCATCCGTATTGCCACCACTTCTTGCAGATACCGGAACAATATCTGCAAAGTCATAAATATCTTTGTATGCAGCAATTGCCGGCAGAATCTCTTCTCTCTTCACAGAATCCACCTTATTGATGACGAGAATGACCGGTGTCTTGACTCTCTGAAGCTGCTTTGCAATATGCTGTTCGCCCGCTCCGATAAATGTAGTTGGCTCCACAAGCCAAAGCACGACATCCACTTCATTCAATGTCTTCTCAGCCACATTTACCATGTACTCACCGAGCTTGTTTTTCGCCTTGTGGATTCCTGGTGTATCAACAAATACAATCTGACCTTCATCCGTTGTCAGAACCGTCTGGATACGGTTACGTGTTGTCTGCGGTTTGTTAGATGTAATGGCAATCTTCTGCCCGATCAGGTAATTCATTAATGTAGATTTTCCCACATTCGGACGTCCAATCAATGTCACAAAACCAGACTTAAAATCATTCTTCATATATTCTCCTCTCAATTAGGGACACCCCTAATCACTGATGGGGACGTAATATTTTAGCGAAATGCTACGTCCCTAGTTAAAAGCTTGTCACCTCGCCAAATAATTCTTTATCTTCTTCTATTTTCTCTTCTCCACCAATGACGCACAACTGGTCTGCTGCCAGTACTGCTTTTGCCACCTTGGCGAGTGCCCGGATATCTTCCTGTGCCGCATCCAGGATCTGTGCGCGTTCTTTCTTAATCATCTCGGCACTTACTTTGTTCATGTAGAGATTCATAGAACGTTCGCCCTTGGTCGCCGGTGTCATTGGCTGATCAATGTTGCTGATTGTTCCAATGATGTATTTTGTCATATCACGGTCACTGACAGTAAAGTTCTCCAGGTAATCTACCACGCCCTCATATACATCAATGGTACGTTTTAAATTCGGGTCACGGTAAGACACAAAGTAACCTTCTCCGATGCGGTTGAAACTGCTCATGCAACCGTAAGCTCCGCCTTTGACACGGATATTCTGCCACAGATAATCATAGCTTAAGATCACTTTGAGAATCTGCAGTGCTCCTGTATATTCTACGCCACGATCTATGAAGTTACCAGTGCGTGCTACATACTGAACTTTTGATGCAGTCTTAAATCCTTCATTCTTTTTCTCGCAATGAATGATGCACGGTGTCTCTGTTACGTTCTCATGATTGAGTTTTCCGGCTAGTTCTGCGATTCTCGGCTCCATACCCTCAAGACCTTCTCTTGCCGCTGTATAGCTGATCATCATATTGTCCGGACGGAAGATTTTCTTTGTCAGTGCGTACAATCTCTGCGATAATGCCTCTTTTTCCTCGTCAAAATGTTCCTCTATATAGGCAACTCGTTTGTAGAAGTCAATTCCGCTTGTCATATCTTTGAATTTAGCAGACGGTGATGCATAAGACAGTGCACGAAGTGCTGCGGTCGTATGCCCAGAAGACTGGAACTTCATAAGCAGCCTTGATTTCAGCATAGCAAGAATCTCCCGGATTCGTTTCGTATCATCTAGTTTTGATGCCGTAAGAATCTCTGCCATCATGGCAAATGTTTTCTCAAGTTGTGAATATAATGCTTTTCCTTTGATCTCAAATGTCGCTTTGAATTCTTTTTCTTTCACACGTGTCACATTATTATACAGCTCCAGTGATGTACCGATTCCTCCGGTATTTACATTTATCTCATTGAATAACTCACTGTATTCATAGTTCTCTGTATCAATAATTCCAAGTACTGACTGCAGGATTCCAACATCCGCCAGTTCTTCTGCACTGACACCGGACAGATCGAACATAACGTTCACATATCCGATTCCATTTGTCTCAATCTCATGGTAAACAACCGGCACATCTGCCAGCTTCATTTCTTCATTAAAGAATGGGGCTATCTCTCTGGAAATGTCTTCTCTGCGCAGTACCGGGATTTTTTCCAGGTTTTCTATCGATTCCGGCTCAGACTGGTACTCTTCCAGCGCCTTCGTGTCTGCCACCAGTTTTTCAACCTCTGCTTCGCTCAATGACTCTTTATATTTCTGAAGCTTGTCCTGGAGCTGTGCATCCAGACGTGCTGTACGTCCCTGCTCCGGGCGGACCACTACGATTGCTCCGTGTGTATTGTCAAGCAGATACTTCTGGATCAGTTCTTCATAATATCCGGTTCCAACTTTGTTCTTTAAAAATTCAAATGTCTCTAACGCCTCAATATGGATAAACGGCTGGTTTTCATCATAAAGCCAGCTATCCATGACTTGGAGTCCATACATAAGTCCTTTTGGATAATTTCCAAAATCAGCTTCTCTGTATCGGAATTCGTTGTAGTTGATTCCTGCCAGCAGCGCTTTCTGGTTGATGCCATTCTTCACCTGATCTCTAAGAACGTCTTCAATCACCTTCACAAACTCATCTTTCTGGCTTTCCTCTGCATTTTTCGCAACGACAGAGAAAATAGGCTGATACACACCGTTGTCATAAGAACCCATAATGTCTTTTCCGATTCCGGCATCGGTAAGGGCCTTCTTAAGCGGTGCTCCCGGTGCTGATAACAGTGCGTAATCCAGGATTTCAAATGCCTGATAGAGTTCTCGGTCCAATGTTGTTCCAATGACCTTATTATAAGAAAGAAATGTATTCTCTTCTGTAGATTCATCGCTTGCTATAGAATATTCAAAAGTCTTCTCCTGTACCTCATCAAATGGCTTCTGCAAATGAATCTCTGAGTTTACGTCCTTTTTGTCATAGTGGCACAGGTATTCCTTGTCAAGCCAGCGAAGTTTTTCCTCCATATCCATATCTCCGTACAGATAAATATAACTGTTGGACGGATGGTAATATGTTCTATGGAAATCAAGAAACTGCTCGTAAGTAAGCTGTGGAATCACCTCCGGATCTCCACCGGACTCATTTGCATAGCAGTTATCCGGGAACAAGGTATTCAGAACAACCCGATCCAGAACTCCCTCCGGTGAGGAAAATGCTCCCTTCATCTCATTGTATACAACTCCATTGTAGGAAAGCTCGCCATCTTTTTCATCCAGCTTGTAGCTCCAGCCCTCCTGACGGAATGTCTTATCATGATTGTAAATATTCGGATACAAAACCGCATCCATATATACATGCATCAGATTCTGAAAATCCTTATCATTACAGCTTGCCACCGGATAAACAGTCTTATCCGGATAAGTCATTGCATTTAAAAATGTATTCAAAGATCCCTTCACCAGCTCTACAAACGGATCTTTCACCGGAAAATCTCTGGAACCGCAGAGTACAGAATGCTCCATAATGTGCGGAACACCGGTACTGTCTGACGGCGGTGTACGGAATCCAATGGAAAATACCTTGTTCTCATCGTCATTTTCCATAAGAAGAACACGAGCTCCACTCTTTTTATGTTTTAATAAATATCCTTTGGATTTTAAATCTGATAAATCCTCTGTCTGAATGACTTCATATGTGTTCAAATCAAAAATATCAATTCAAATAACCTCTCTTTTTTCTATTTCACATGTAAAATTAGTATAGCATTTTATAAAAAACTTTAAAAGGGCAGAAAGAAAATATTTCCTCTGCCCTTTTTGACCTAACAATCTTAATTTATTCAACCTCTAATTCAATTAATTGATGTGCCGATACATCAACAAGACCTTTATCTGTCAACCCCAATTCCGGTACTGTAGGAAGGGAGATAAATCTCAATGACATAAATGGAGCATCCATATTGCATCCTAATTTTTTTGCATCTTCATTCAAAATATCCAATTGTGCCATCACTTCCTCTGCTGGTTTTTCGCTCATTAACCCTCCAATCGGAAGTTCCATACTATTTAGGATTTTTCCATCGCATGCAACTGATAATCCACCATTTAAGCGTGCTACTTCATTTACTGCTAATGCCATATCTTCATCATTTGTTCCTACTACTACTATATTATGGTGATCATGTGACATGGAATAAGCCAATGCTCCTTTTTTCAATTCGAATCCCTGAACAAATCCAATTCCGATATTTCCATTTTTCCCATATCGCTCTACCACTGCAAGTTTGAG
>ERZ826396.3498-NODE-3498-length-10278-cov-4.091460_pt1 | contig 10278 bp, 8 predicted proteins | sample MGYA00519926_ERZ826396 | MGnify/ENA primary metagenome ERZ826396 (study PRJEB31778, sample SAMEA3449230) | human gut metagenome | biome: human gut; feature: human-associated habitat; material: faeces | place: United Kingdom | collected 2010/2012 ...
CTATCTGTATCTATTCTAAGTCCCAGAATGGTGGTATAATAGTCACAATCGGTAGATGTAGTATGCCCCGAAAAGGATATACTTATAGACTGAGCGATAACGGAAACGCTAACCTTGCAAGGAGGCAGATTTTATGGAGGAACATATATTTGAGCGTCTGGCTCGTGAACATGGGATTACAGTGGAAGAAATGAGAGCAATTATCTCGGTGCGGATTGAGAAGGGATGGAATGACCTCGACCCGGTGAAACGGGCGCAATGGAGGAAAAATCCCTGTGCTGGGGATATTCCAACGCCAGATGAATGGTTGCGATATGCGGTAGAGAGGCTTCATTCTGATGGGTATCAAGATCTATTACGGAAATATCTGACTTGATAGATACCTCTGCTGTATTTGATATTTGGTGTAGAAGAAGCTATAATTAGTTTTGGCAAACTCGAAAGAACACAGAACTTAGGAGGATTACAATGCTTGACGCAATCAAAGAAACAGAGGCATTTCACAATATTTATAAAACAGAGATAGTAGAGAAAACTTTAGGAGGGGTGTTGCATGAAGGGAATGAGTCAGGCGAAGGAACGATGCAACGTTTTGAAGTCGCACCAGGCATTCAAATTACCTATAACGATTTGAAAATGGACTCTTGTTTCCGTCCTATCCGATTTGAAAAAGATTTCCTGCAGATCAATCATTGCCTGGAAGGTTGCTATGAATGCGAATTAGATGGGGGTGCAGTCAGTTTTCTGGGGGAAGGTGACCTGTGCGTGGATTACCTTTCCAAAGATAAACAGGTGTTCCTCGGTTCCAGGATTCCTCTGAAGAAATATCGAGGCATTACTGTGCTGCTGGAAATGGAAATTGCGCAGCAAACTTTAGATCAGGGCTTTCAACAAGCTCACATCAACTTGGAACAGATCAAAGAGCGATTGTGCATGGACGGCCGTTCCCTCATCATCAAATCCAAGCACGAAATCGACCATATCTTTAGCGAACTTTACTCGGTGGACGAGCGTATCCAGGTTCCATACTTTTGGATTAAGGTCATCGAATTGCTGCTATTTTTAAGTCTCCTGGATGGCAGCGCAGTTTGTCGGCCGCAACAGTTTTCTGCGGACATCTCCAAACGGACACAGGAGGTCTACCAGTACATTATAGAAAATCCCTTTACCAAAGATACCATTCAGGATCTGGCCTGTATGTTCGGACTGGCAGAGTCCAGCTTGAAAAGATGTTTCAAATCTATTGCCGGGGCATCCATTGGCACCTTTATCAAGACGAAACGCATGGAGGCCGCTGCCGAACTGTTGGTTTCGGAGCCGGCTTTGAGCATCGGAGAGATTGGAAGCGTGGCGGGATATGAAAATCAAAGTAAATTTTCTGCCGCCTTCAAATCCGTTATGGGTGTAACGCCGCAGGCGTACCGTCACAAATACTGCTGATCTGATTGGAGCAAAATCCGACCCGTTCGGTTATAGAATGTACCACCTTGGTATGCTATCATTGTTGATGTGCCAATGGTGAGTACGCTGTGAAGCAGCCGCTGAACCGCGGCTGCTTTTTTTGACCGGCGGTTAGCATAACCTAACTAAAGTTTGGAGGGATGTACTATGCGGATTGCGGGAGGAACCGCAAAAAGAATTACCAAACGCATCATCAATTTTATCCTTGTCATTTGGGGTGTTGTTACTCTTAGTTTTTGCCTGCAAGTTTTCACTGGGACCGATCCGGCAGAGATGATTGTCCGCAAGGTCAATGTCTTTGCAACAGAGGAGCAGATTCAGGCTGTGCGAGAGGAGTTGGGACTGGACGCTCCCTTTCTGGAACGCTACACCGACTACATAAAGGGCGTGTTGACCGGCGACCTTGGAACTGCAATCACAAACCGTGAGCCAGTCATCGAAAATATCAAAGATACCCTTCCTGTAACTTGTATGCTGGTAGTTATGGCAATGGCTTGGGTCATCATCTTCACGGTACTGATTGCCGCCATCTCTGTCATACGAAAAGGCGGGATTTTCGATAATGTCATGCGGATTATCTGCATCATTGGGATTTGCGTGCCGAGCTTTTGGCTGGCGTTGATCCTGCTGACCGCCTTCGCCGTTCAAATCCCCATTTTCAGCGTGATCTCGGACGGCAGTTTCAAATCTTTGATTTTGCCATCGGTGGCAATGGCGGTCCCTATCATCTGCATTGCGGCCAGAGTGTTGCGGGCGGCAGTGCTGAACGAACTCAAAAGTGACTATGTGACCTATGCCAAAGCAAGGGGATTCTCCAATACCAAAATCGTTTATGGCGAGGTGCTGCGAAATGCCCTCCCCGCAGCCATCACGCTTTTCGCTCAATACTGCGCTGCGCTTTTTGGAACCTCCGCGTTGGTGGAGAGCGTTTTCTCCATCCAGGGACTTGGTATTTACCTGATGGAGTCCTGCGAGAGTATGGACATCTATGGGATTTCTGGCTCCATCCTGGTGTGCGGCGTGTTGTTCGTCCTATTCAACACCCTGGCAGATTTGCTTTCGAGTGCTATCTGCCCTGCGTATAGGAGGAAAGCGGTATGAAACGAAAAGGGCAAATCATTATTGGTCTGGCTCTGATCCTGATTTTTATTCTTATGGCACTTGCGGCTCCGGTGTTGGCTCCCAATGATCCGAATGTCACAAACCTTGCGCTGAAGAACGCTCCGCCTTCTGCGGAGTATCCCCTTGGCTGTGACCAGATGGGCCGCTGTGAACTTTCAAGGCTTCTCTATGGTGCAAGATATTCTATGGGATTGACCATCCCGGTGCTAATTGTACTGGCTGCCTTCGCTCTGTTCGTGGGATGCTATTCCAGTTATAAAGGCGGCCTGCTGGATGAAGCCATGCGGATACTTTGCGACATTCTTATGGCCTTTCCACTCATCGTCATTGCGATGGCGTTGGTGTCGGCGGTGGATAATTCTGTGGCAAGTGTCATCATTGCCATCGGGATTTCTATGCTGGCGTGGTTTCTGCGGATGGTACGCTCTTATGCAAAAACTGAATGCGGAAAGGAATACATAGAGGCAGCCCGGATTTCCGGCGCTTCCGGCCTCCGCATTGTACTTCGCCACCTGCTCCCAAATGTGTTCCCGCAGTTTGTGGTGTACTTCACCACTGGGATTGCCACAGCGATCATGTCGGTGTCCAGTTTTGCTTTCCTGGGTGTGGGGCTGATCGCCGGGACCCCGGAATGGGGTGCAATGCTCAATGAGGCCCGAAATAGTGTCTACTCAAACCCTGCGCTCCTGATTTATCCGGGCATCTGCCTTATCGTCTGCTGCGCGGGCTTCAACCTGCTGGGCGAGGGCCTGCGGGATGCCATCGGGAAGGAGGATGATATTCGTGTTGCTTGAGGTCAAAGACCTGAATATCTCTTTAACTTCCGGAAAAAGCGTGGCCGAACATATATCGTTTCAGTTAGGCCAGGGAGAAATGCTCTCCATCGTTGGCAGCTCCGGCGCGGGAAAGACCACCATCTGCAAAGCAATTATGGGGCTGCTGGGAAACGCTTATCGCGCTGATGGCGAAATCCTGTTCCAAGCGGAAAATTTGCTCAACCTGCCGGAACGAAAGCGGCAGGCTATCTATGGGAAAGAAATTTGCTTGATTATGCAGAACCCAATGACCGCCTTTAATCCGTCCATTCGAGTGGGGCGTCAGTTGGAAAAGACCTATTTGCTCCATCATGGAAAAACGCCGAAGCAGGAAATGCAGCGCCTGTTTGCCGGCATCTTGCAGAGGCTGGGACTGGAGGATACCCAGCGGATTTTGAACAGCTATCCCTTTACACTGTCTGGCGGAATGCTCCAGCGGCTAATGATTGCGGCAGCGCTGATGTGCCAGCCATCGCTCTTGGTAGCGGATGAAGCGACCACGGCCATTGATGCCTGCAACCGGATCGGGCTAATGAGGGAACTGAAAAGTTTCTGTAAAGATGGAATGTCTGTGCTATTCGTGACCCATGACCTGCGCTCTGCCTCGGTGTCTGACCGTATCCTTGTGATGGATCGCGGGAGGATTGTCGAACAGGGCAAGACAGAGCAGATACTAAACACCCCCAAAGAGGACTATACAAAATATCTGTTGAACGCCTGCCGGTTGGAAAGGAGGGAGATGTCTTGATTGAACTGAAAGAGGTTAGTTGTTCTTTTTCTGACGGCTTTGGTGGGAAAGGACTATTTACTGCTGTGTCCCCATTGAGCGCCCATTTCAGTGATGGCGGCCGGTATGCAATCGTGGGAGAGTCCGGTTCGGGCAAAACAACCCTGGCGCGGACGATCGCAGGATTACAGCGGCCAAGCGGCGGTTCGGTGTTCGTAGATGGCGCACCCGTCTATGGGCGGAAACGAGCAGGGAAAGAACATTTCAGGAAGGTGCAGATCATTCAGCAGAACTCCGCATCTGCCCTGGACCCCAAGATCCCGGTGGGTAAATCCATAGAGGAACCGTTGCTTTGTTTTTTTCACATGGAGAAAGAGAAACGGCGGGAACGCTGCCGGAACTTGATGGAGCTTTGCAATCTATCGCGGGACTACTATACCCGTCTTCCATCAGAACTGTCCGGCGGAGAACAAAAGCGGGTGGCAATCGCCAGGGCACTGGCCGCTGAGCCGCAATGCCTGATCTTTGACGAGGCCACCAATGGATTTGATTTGCCGCTGCGGAAGAAAATCATTGATGAAATTATAGACCTGCAACAGCAGCTTGGTTTTACGCTGATTTTCATAACCCACGACATGGAACTGGCAGTGGTCGTGGCGGACGAGATTTTTGTCATGCGAAATTCTAATCTGGTGGAGTGCGCCGCGTTCTCCGGTGATTATTCTGTATTTCACGATCCATACAGCAGGATGCTCTTGGAGGCAAGCGGTTTAGTGAACACTTCAACAGACTGGAATGATAAAACGAAAGAAAGGATTGATTTGCAATGAGACTGAAACGAATTGCCGCTATGCTCATGGCGGCGGTCATGGCGGTATCTCTGGCCGCCTGCGGAGGCAACGCCGACACCAATACAGAGAGCAGCCAGAACCCGCAGGAAAGCACTGAGGCTCAAGCCGTACATTTGAATTTGGCGGAGAGCTGGGGCTTTGAGTATTTTTACACCATCATCACCCCGGAGGTGTCCTCATCCAGTTACGACATCACCTACTACCTCACCAGCTTCTACGACACCCTGTTTGTGTACAATTCCGAGGGCGAGGTTGTGGGAGTGCTGGCTGAGGATTGGTCCATGAGCGAGGATGGCATGGTCTATACCTTCCAGATCAAGCAGGGCGTCAAGTTCTCTGATGGCTCTGACCTGACAGCCGAGGATGTAGCAAAGTCTATTTTGGCTGTGCCGGTCAACCTGGGCCAGTACAACGGTTCCTATGGCCGCTTGTCCACGATCATTGAAGATGCGGTGGCAACTGATGAGTATACGGTGGAGCTGCATCTGACCCAGCCCTACTACAACACCCTGCGGGAGCTGTGCCTCGCCAATCCCTTTGGTATTGTGTCCAGCGAGCAGTTCAATGAGGATCTGACTGCCAAACAGGATAGTTTCCGCAGCGCCACTTATGGAACCGGCCCCTATATGTACGCTGGGGACAATGACGGGCAGACCTGGAACTTCGTCCGCAATCCCAATTACTGGGGAGAAGTGCCTGAAGTAGATAGCTTCTCTATCAAGTACATCCCCGACAACGATGCCAAAATTTTAGCCATGCAGAATGGTGAGGTGGACTTCCTCTCCGGTATTAAGAATGTCTCTGCCGAGAGCTATGCTCAGATGGAGCAGACGGATGGATATGGCGCTCAAGTCGATGAAAAGTCTTTGCAGACTTACTATGTGGGCTATAACCTGAGCAGTGAGATTTTTAGCGACCAGGTGGTTCGTGAGGCCATTTCTTCCGCCATTGATAAGGATGCCGTGGTAGAAAACATCTACGGCGGCCTGTTTGACAAGGCAGATACCTTCTTTTCCCGTGACCTGCCCTACTGCGAAGTGGAGCAGACGGTATACGGCTTTGACCTGGATCATGCCAATCAAATTCTGGATGAGGCCGGCTATGTAGATACCGATGGGGATGGCATCCGTGAAAAGAATGGCGTGAAGCTGTCCGCCGCTTTCCTGTATCAGACCGGCACCGCCTCCGATGACAATATGGTTGTCTACATTTGCGACCAGGCCAGCAAGATCGGCATTGAGCTGACCCCGCAATCCGCACAAATGATGGACTGGTATGCCATGATCCAAAGCGGTGACTATGGCCTGACCATCTTCAAGACCCAGGGCGGCTACTATGATCCGGCTATGGTCATTACCAACATCAACCCGTCTACCTCTATGGACCCCATCCTCATGCAGATCGGGGCGTCCCAACCGGAGCTGGCGGCGCTGGTGGACGAACTGGACTCTGCTACTGATGAGGCCCGTATACAGGAAATTTATAACACTATCCTGACCACTATGGCAGACCAGTGCCTGACTACGCCGCTGATTTATACCCGGCAGCTTGCCGTTTACAGCGATGCAGTGGCAAGCTATACCTTCCCAACTGATGCCAGCTTTACTTCCGTTCAGAACATCCACCTGAACTAAGCTATTTCAGGCAACTGACAAAAGGAGCAGGCCGATTAAATGGGCCTGCTCCTTTTGCCTGACCTGATTGGAGCACAATATACCCGATAGGTCATAGACGAAAGTGACATAAAGCAGTAAACTAAAATCAAAAGGTTAGCTGTAACTAATCGAAAATGATAAGGAGGTCTTGTATCCATGAAACAAAAATCCGGCGGGATCAAACGGTTGATGGAGTTCACGGGAAAACATCGTGGACTGCTCACCGTTTCCCGCATCCTATCCGGCATCAGTTCAGTCTTTATTCTTGGCCCTTTTCTCTGCGTCTACTTTGCGGCGCGTGATTTGGTGGGCGTATTTGCCGGGACGCCGTTAGACACGAACAGCCTTGTCCGCTGGGGCCTGCTTGCTCTGGGGCTGGAGCTGATTGGTCTGCTCCTTTATTTCTCGGCATTGCTCTGCTCCCATGTCGTAGCGTTCCACACAGAGAAAAACCTGAAAATGGCGGCACTGAAACATCTCGCAAAAATGCCTATGGGATACTTTGACGCAAATCCCAGCGGAAAACTGCGGAAGATCATCGACGATAACAGTTTTCAGACCGAGACTTTCATCGCTCACCAGCTCCCCGACTTGGTGGGAGCGCAGGTCACGATGATCGTGAGTTTGGTGCTGATGCTGGTCTTTGACTGGCGTGTAGGTATCCCTCTCCTGCTGCTCTTCGGCATCGGTTTCTTCTTGCAGGGGTCCCTCATGGGGAAGGACAGCATGAAATTCATGCAGACCTACCAGGACTCTCTGGAAACGATGAACCATGAGGCGGTGGAGTACATCCGGGGCATTTCGGTAGTCAAGGTGTTCGGACAGACAGTGCAATCTATCACCAAGTTTAACGATGCCATCAAATCCTACCGGAAGTTTGCTCTGGCTTACACGATGTCCTGCAAAAAGGGAATGGTGGCGTTTAACTCAGTCATCAATTCCAGCTTCCTGGTGCTGGTGCCTACGGCGCTTATTATCGGGTTCGTTTCCAACGACCTGATCGGCTTTATGCAAAGTTTTCTGTTCTATGTGATTTTCTCTCCGGCCTGTGCAGTTATGCTTAACAAGATCATGTATATGACCAGCTACAAGATGCAGGCGGAGGAGTCCATGCGCCGCATCGACATGATCCTGACTGCCCAGCCGCAGGCGGAGACTTCTGCACCCAAACATCCCAAGACTTATGATGTGTCCTTTGAGAATGTGACCTTCGCATACGAAAATACGGACCATCCGGCGGTATCCCATTTGAGCTTTACGGCCAAGGCCGGGACAACTACCGCATTGGTCGGGCATTCCGGCTCCGGCAAAAGCACAACGGCCAGCCTGATCCCCCGTTTCTACGATGTGCAGCAGGGGGCAGTCAAGATCGGCGGTGTGGACATTCGGGAAATTCCTCATGCTGACTTGATGAAGATGGTTGCCTTTGTATTCCAGGACCCCAAATTGTTCAAGGACACCCTTCTGGAAAATATCCGGGCGGGCAGACCTTCCGCCACACGGGAGGAGGTCTTGCAGGCGGCGCATCTGGCTCAGTGTGATGATATTCTGGAGAAATTCCCGGATGGCATCGACACTGTTGTAGGCAGTAAAGGCGTGTATCTTTCCGGCGGCGAAACACAGCGCATTGCGATTGCACGCGCCATTTTGAAAGACGCACCCATCGTGGTCTTAGATGAGGCCACCGCCTACGCTGATCCGGAGAACGAGCAGCAGATCCAGAAGGCCTTTGAAGGGCTGGTCAAGGGCAAGACGGTCATTATGATCGCACACCGGCTCTCCACCATCCAGGACGCTGACCTCATTCTGGTAATGAAGCAGGGTGAATTGGTGGAATGCGGAACCCATGACGCGCTGGTGAAACAGGGCGGCGAATACGCCAAAATGTGGAGCAACTATACAAAGACGACCAAATGGCACATTGGAAATGAGGTGAAAGTATGCTGAAACGAATGTTTGCCCTGAGCGATCAGGGATCAAGAGATTTGAACAAAGGAATTGCGGCCACTACCCTCAGCAATCTGTGCTTGATTGCCCCGGTCAGTCTGCTGGTCATGGTGATATGGGAACTGCTGAATGTGATTTCCGGGCAGGAAAGCAGTATGCGGGATCATGCAGCCTTATTTATTTGCGGCACAGTGGTCATGTTTATCATCGTGTTTCTGTCCCAGTGGCTCCAGTACAACAAAACTTATACTGTGGCGTATGAGGAAAGCGCCAATCGCAGGATTGTCTTGGCTGAGAAACTACGGAAGCTGCCGCTTTCCTTCTTCGGCCAGCGTGACCTTTCTGACCTGACCACCACCATCATGGGGGACTGCACAGCCCTGGAGCGTGTATTCTCCAATGCAATCCCTCAGCTCTTTGGAACGATTTTCATGTTTGTGATAACGGCCATCGGCCTTCTGGCACTTGACTGGCGGATGGGCCTTTGCATCGTAGTGCCGGTGCCTGTGGCGGCCCTGGTAGTCTTTGCGGCAAAGAAAGCCCAGTCCAATGCCGAGAGCGCCAACATGGATGCCAAGAGAGCTGCCTATGACGGTGTACAGGAATATCTCGATACCATCCAAGAGCTGAAATCCTGCTCCCGTGAAGAAGAATATCTGGAGGGACTGGAAAAGAAGCTGGATTATGTGGTGAAGTGTTCCTTCCGCAACGAGATCGCTCCCGGTGCCGCAACAACCACAGCTCAATTCATCCTTCGGTTTGGCCTTGTGGCGGTCATGCTGGTAGGCGGTATTCTGGTGACAGCCGGTTCGTTGTCTATTCCCATGTTCATCCTGTTTTTGCTGTTTGCCGGCCGCATTTACGACCCCTTCACCAGTTGCTTCATGCTGATGGCAGAAGTGTTCTCTGCCCTTGTCAGCGTCAAGCGGATGAAGCAGATCGATGCGACCCCGGAGCAGACCGGCACCAATGTCTGCAATAACAAGGGCTACGACATTGAGTTTAAGAATGTAGTGTTCTCCTACAATGAGGAGCCGGTTTTGAAGGGCGTGTCCTTTGTGGCAAAACAAGGTGAGGTCACGGCGCTGGTAGGTCCGTCCGGTAGCGGCAAGTCCACCGCCTCTAAACTGGCGGCCCGTTTTTGGGATGCGGACTCCGGGACCATTACCTTGGGCGGCGTGGATGTCAAAACAGTAGAACCGGAAACGCTGTTCAAGAACTATGCCATTGTGTTCCAGGATGTCATGCTCTTTGATGAGACTGTCATGGAGAATATCCGGCTGGGACGGGGCGATGCCACCGATGAGGAAGTTATGGCTGCGGCCAGAGCTGCCCAATGCGAGGAATTTATCCAGCGCCTGCCCCAAGGGTATCAGACGAATATCGGGGAAAACGGCAGCGCCCTGTCTGGTGGCGAGCGTCAGCGCATTTCGATTGCCCGCGCTCTGCTGAAAAATGCTCCCATTGTTTTGCTTGATGAAGCAACTGCCTCTATGGATGCCGAGAGTGAAACACTGGTGCAGGATGCCTTGTCGGTGTTGCTGAGGGATAAGACGGTCATGGTGATTGCCCATCGTATGAGGACGGTGGCAAATGCTGATAAGATTGTTGTTCTGGATGATGGCAAGGTCAGTGAGATGGGTACACCCGCTGAATTGATGGCGAAGGGCGGCCTGTATTCTCACTTGGTAGCACTCCAA
>ERZ826396.3504-NODE-3504-length-10259-cov-2.929635_pt1 | contig 10259 bp, 8 predicted proteins | sample MGYA00519926_ERZ826396 | MGnify/ENA primary metagenome ERZ826396 (study PRJEB31778, sample SAMEA3449230) | human gut metagenome | biome: human gut; feature: human-associated habitat; material: faeces | place: United Kingdom | collected 2010/2012 ...
AGCTCTGTCCTTTACTTTTATTTTTGATCTACAAACACTGATATTTTTATCTCCAACTCATCTCTCGTGTAGACAATGCCATGGATATATCTTCCATCATCAGTCACTCTGCTGATTATATTATCATAGCAAGTCCTGCCCTGATACTGATACTGTTTAACCAGCTGTGCACGGTCTACATCTTTTGTGTTTAATTTTCTCACTGGAAAATACACATATACTTTTTCAGAATTTGTGTCAAATGCATAGGCACTGGCTACCTGCTTCGCATCAATAAATCCATTCCCATTCCAATTTTCCTGTGAATCCAGACTGGTTTTTTCAAGTATGATCTGATCCTTTGGATTTTCTGTAATCAGGATAATATCATCCTGAATTTTTTTCTCACATTTTACATAGGTATCTTCACCCGCACCCACAACACGATATCCATTCATCAGATACAGTTGATTCTCTATTCCATTTTCAATCGGCCAGCCAGCCAGATTATAATATGGACACCGAACCGTCTGATATGCTTCCCGGCTCTCGTAATCCGTAAGCAATATTGTATCAACGCCTGTCTTCTGGCTTATCTGCGATACAGGAATCTGTTCTACGTCCTGATTGACATAAGATACAACAGCTCTTGCAGATTCCTTCTGTAAGACTTCTGCCAGATTTTCCCCATCATAAAATGTGTGGATCATTCCATTTTTTTCGTCTTTTACCGTTCCATACTCACCATAACATACATAGGCACTCTCTGCGTGAAGTCCTGTGATGTTATACATTTCTTGTGCAAATGCTGTGGCAATCTCCTGAAACTGATAATTATCAAGCCCGTCCGTATTCTTTTTCTGCCCTGATATCGCAACTAAAAAATCTGCCCCCTTGTACTTCATTTTCACGAATACATTTCCGGTGGGAGAAGGGAAAAAATCCGGCACCGGACTTGAACTGTATTTCTCACAGTTTATCTCTGTAATCTTTGCATCGATTCCATATTTTTCTCTTATATAATTTTTCGCATTTTCCCGTCCTTGCTTTTCATAACGCTTCATTTCTCTCTTTTCTTCCAGCGTATAGCCACAACCTGTCACTGTAACCATTATCAAAGCAAGAAGGATCCAATAAACGGCTTTTCTTTTTCCCATACATCTCCTCCCAATCCATCCCCTCATTTGCTATTACTTTTTTAATTATACTGCTCTTTATAAATCTCTGTCAATTTTATACAACAGACACCTTGTTATTCCACACAGAACCAGTTAAAATATACTTTGCAAATGAATGTTGCAAATGTTATTTGTGGGGGATTGTTACATATGAATAAGAAAAATCAATACGCAGACTCTGTAAAGGAAACGTTGATTCTGACGCTTGCTGTGGCAATTATTGCCGCTGCAGTCTACTTCTTCCTTGTACCAAGCCACGCTTCTGTCAGCAGTATCTCTGGTCTTGGAATCATTCTGTCAAACTTTGTACCGCTTCCATTATCAGCAATCACTATGATCTTAAATGTAGTGCTTCTGATTATCGGATTCTTTACATGCGGTCGGGAATTCGGAGCAAAAACTGTTTATACAAGCATTATGCTCCCACTGTTTCTGGGGCTTTTCGAAAAGATTTTCCCGGATTTTTACTCCATGACCGACAGCCAGGAACTGGATGTACTCTGTTATATACTGGTCGTAAGCGTCGGACTTGCAATTTTGTTCAATCGAAATGCCTCTTCTGGCGGACTGGATATTGTTGCCAAAATCATGAACAAATATCTGCATATGGATCTCGGAAAAGCTATGTCACTATCCGGTATGTGTGTGGCTCTGTCCGCAGCACTTGTGTACGATAAGAAAACTGTAGTTTTAAGTGTCCTCGGTACTTATTTTAACGGAATCGTACTGGATCACTTTATCTTCAATCAAGATATGAAACGGCGCGTCTGCATCATCACCCAGAAAGAAGAAGAGCTGCGCCACTTCATTTTATATGAACTGCACAGCGGGGCTACTATCTATGAAGCCATCGGTGCTTACACAATGGAAAAGCATAACGAAATTATCACCATTGTGGATAAAACAGAATACCAGAAATTGATGAAATACATCAATCAGGTGGATCCTAAGGCGTTTATCACAATCTACAAAGTTTCCAATATGCGGTATCAGCCAAAAATTTAGTACACATTCTATATGACAAAAAATTGCTCAGACCTTACACGGTCCGAGCAATTTTTCTGTCATATGAGTTCTCACTCATTCTTTTCCTACCAGTCGGTATACAAATCAATATTACCTTTTCCACTTCCACTATCATAGACTTTTCCAGCTCCAAGAGATGTCTCGACCACGGTTCCTTTTGGATAGTCATCACTGGCAAGTACAATATAACCATCTTTGTCACGGATTGTTCCGTCACTCGCAATATGACGTCCCGGAATATTAAGTCCTGCTCCCGGAAGTACCTTCTGTGAATAATAGGTTTCAGTATGTCCGTTAAACCAGATTCTCCCTTTGGATGGGGTCAGACCACCGGAAGGAATATTATACTTTCCATTACTGGAACTGCTCCCGGAGTTATTATTACTTCCGGAATTGGAAGGTTTGGAAGAGCTGTTATTATTGGAACTGCTTCCGGAAGTATTATTTCCAGTGGAAGCTGATGCCTGCTTTGCCGCTTCTTCCTGTGCTTTTTTCTGCGCTTCTTCCTCCTGATTTGCCTGTGCCTCACGCGCTGCCTGAAGCTGCGCATTCACAGTCGCAAGATCTGTGGAAGTTGCTGCTGCTTTCGCCTGAAGATTCTGCTGCTCAGTATTTAACTGACTCTGTAAATCTGTCAGTTCCTGCTGCTGGCTCTTAAGATCCTCTTCCTGCGTCTCGATACCTTGACGTATCTCCATCATGTTCTCCAACATTTCCTTATCATAATCGGTAATGTTCTGAATGAACTCGGCTTTGTTGAGGAAGTCTCCCATACTGTCTGCAGTAAACAGCATAGTGATCATTGTCTCTGAACCATTTTCATACATGTACTTAATACGAGTCTTCATCGTTTCATACTGCTTTTCCTCGTTATTACGAGAAATCTGAAGTGATGCCTCCAGGCGGTATACTTCATTGTTCGACTCTTCAATTTCCGCTTCTGTCTCAGCAATCTTATTGCTGAGCGTAACCAAATCCTGATTAATCCCTTCCAGTTGACTTTGAAGATTACTGGTCTTATCTTCGAGGCTTTTGACCTCCGCTGCATGCACCGGCATTGCTGACAGTGCGACACCGAACGCACAGACAAAGGCTGCCCCGCGTCTTGCGATCCGTTTCTTATGCATGTTCATAAATGTAATCCTTTCTTGTTTGTTTTGGGGTTAACACTAAGATATTATATACTATTTTTTTAAAAAGAACAACCTTTCTTTGCACAGCACGTTTTTTCAGGGCTCTCTGACTACGCAAAAAGCTGCCTTGTTTCGAGTCTTTCCGACTGTTTCCCGGCAGCTTTTTTTAATATTTTTACTGTTCTGTGACTACTTTTCCAGCAGCTTTTTCTTTCTTTTTATCATACATTGCAAACATTCCTGCAAGTAATGTTCCTGAAATGGAATGCCATGTACAGGAGACTGCACAGATGATTGCTGACTCCGGTGTGGACGCGAACTGTGCTGTCGTTGTAGCAAGATTTGTGGCGAGTCCTGCGTTCTGCATTCCGACTTCGATCGCTATCGTTCTCTTTTTGGATGTGTTCATTCCGACCAGTTTTCCTGCACCGTATCCGAACAGATATCCAAGTCCATTGTGAAGCAGTACTGCAACAAAGATTACAACGCCGGACTGGAAGAATTTTGATCCCTGTGAAGATACAACACCACCAACAACACATGCAAGTCCAAGAACTGCAACCCCCGGCATCATCTGCTGGATCTCATGGAACATTTTCTTCTTACCATACAGATAATTCAGTAAAAATCCAAATCCTACAGGAAGGATTACTGTCTCAATGATAGATACGAACATTGGAAGTCCTTTGATCGTAATCTGAGTTCCTCTTGCGAGAAATGATACCATAAGCGGTGTCATAACCGGGGAAACCAGTGTAGATACTGTTGTCATTCCTACAGAAAATGCTACATCTCCACCACACAGATAAGACATGATATTGGAAGATACGCCTCCTGGGCAGCAGCCTACTAAAATCAGTCCAAGTGCGATTCCGTCAGGAAGATGTAATAACTTCGTCAGTGCAAATGCCAGAAATGGCATGATCAGATACTGTGCGATTGCACCTACACAGATATCAAATGGACGCTGTGCCAGTATCTTAAAATCTTCTGTTGTCAGTGTCAGCCCCATGCTGAACATGATGACACCAATGATAATAGACTGACTGGTGAATTTATTGGCTACCATATCTGTGAACAGGGCATAATTGACCCACCCCATCATAGATGGTACGAAAAATGTAACAATCGCAATTGCGATTACTACAACCGACGTGTAATCTGATAAAAATTTGCTTGCTTTTTGTAATGCTTTCATTTTCAAGTCCTCCTTAAGCTATTACATGTCCACCAAAACTACTCTCATTCCCTGCATATTTGCATAGTATACAATGAAATCACTCTGACACATTCCGGGATTACATATTTTCACTAATGCAAAAAGCCCCTTCCCAGACCATAGTCTGGGAAGGGACGAATAGAATTCCGCGTTACCACCCTGATTCCGTAAAATGTAATATTTATTTTACGACACTTTGTCACGTACTAACATACGCTTTCCCTGTAACGGAGGATACCGGCGAAGTCTACTGATATAACTTTCAACCCGCTTCTCAGAGAGGATATCCTTATCTTGCTACTGCCTGCTTCCACCACACACAGGCTCTCTGTGAAATAACAATTGATATGGCATTGTTCTCATCAACGAATTTCGGTGAACTAATATTTATTTACAAATTGATATTATATACTTATGAGCAGAAATTTCAAGAAGTAATTTTAACCTTTTTCTTGATGTTTTTTAACCTTTTCACATATTTGTAATACTATTTCTCACTGGCTTTCATTTTCAAAAGTGCTGCATTTACCACATGCTCCACCAGAATTGAAGTCGTGACTCCGCCAACTCCTCCTGGAACCGGTGTAATTGCATCTACAATCGGTTCTGCCTCATCAAATGCTACATCTCCGCACAGATTGCCTTCTTCGTTCACATTGATTCCCACGTCAATAACAACCTGTCCCGTTCTTAAATGTTCTTTCTTTATAAATCCTGCACTTCCTGCTGCCGCAACTACGATATCTGCCGCCTGTACTTCCTGCTCCAGATTCTTAGTCTTTGTATGACAGACTGTAATTGTTGCATTTTTCTTCAGAAGCATCATAGATACCGGCTTTCCGACTACAAGGCTTCGTCCTACGATCACTGCTTTTTTTCCGGTACAGTCAATTCCATAATGATCCAGTATCCTGATACATGCACTTGCGGTACAAGGCGCATAGCCCATCTCTTTTCCGGCAAATATACCTGCCATGGAAAGATTAGTAATTCCATCTACGTCCTTTTCTACAGCCAATGTATTTAAGATTTTCTCTTCGTCCAGATGAGATGGCAGCGGGCGGAAAATCAATACTCCGTGAATATCTTCCGCCTTGTTTAGTTTCTGGATTGTATCAACCACCATTTCTTCCGTTACATCTTCCGGAAGCAGAAACTTTTCATATGCCACAGATAATTTTTCACAACGCTTGACAGCATTGCGCTCGTATGCAATATCATCCTGTTTTTCACCAATTCGGATAATTCCAAGTTTCGGCATCACTTGATGCTCTTTTAATGTTTTTACTTTTTCTTCAATCTCCTCATTCAATGAAGCAGTTACTTCTTTACCTAACAGTATCTGTGCCATTTTACGATTCTCCTTTTTCATTACCCTGACTTACCGGATCTCATTGCATACATTTTCAAATATTTCATCTGCCTTCTTCTCATAAGTTTTTCTGAGACTGTCTGTCTCGTCATTCAACTGTTGAGCTAAGACACGATTTTTCATAGATTTTGTATTAATATAAATGTTCAATGACGCGCCCTGCAGTGCAGACTTCAAAAGTGTTGCTCCGACTCCTGCATCACTAAGTGCAATCCGGCTTCCTTTTTCAGCGAACTCTTCCATCAGGTCTAATCCTCTTGCACAGGTTTTCATAATTTCAAGCGGTACTTCACATGCATCTTTTAACACAACTGCCATAACTTCTTCCTTTTTTGCAAGTTCTTCCGGCGTACTCTTTGGCAGACTGTACGCTTTACTTAATGGTTCGAAAACCTCGGCATCTTTTGCCACAAGTTCAAGAAGCCTCTTTGTTATCTCATCTGCTTCTTTTTTACAGCGGATAATATCTTCTTCTACATCTGCATAACGCTTCTTGCCGACAGTAAGACTTCCCACCATATTTCCAAGTGCTACTCCGATTGCTCCTACTAAAGCAGACGCTCCGCCTCCTCCCGGAATCGGGGCACTGCTCGCAAGGACATCTATAAATTCTCTGCATGAGTGTTCTGTAAAATCTATCTGTTTATCTAATGAACTCATAGTACGTACCTCATTCTCTAAATACTTTAAATCGTAAAGATTGTTATTATAATAACATTTTCTAAGTGACACATCAATTTCCATATTATCTAAATCTATGCGCCAATTTTATCTACATTTTGTAAAAACTATGACATTTCATAATAATGTGCGTAAATACCCCCACGTGCGATCAACTCATCGTGTGTTCCACGTTCTGCTATTCCATTGTCGGCAACGACCAGAATCTCATCTGCATTACGAATCGTGGACAAACGATGTGCAATTGTAATGGTCGTACGATTCTTTGCCAACTCTTCAAGACTCTGCTGGATCCAACGTTCACTTTCATTGTCCAATGCACTAGTCGCCTCATCCAGAATCAGGATAGGCGGATTCTTAAGGAAAACTCTGGCAATAGAAATTCTCTGCTTCTGTCCACCGGAAAGTCGGGTTCCTCTTTCTCCGACAAATGTTTCATATCCGTCAGGAAGTTCCATAATAAAGTCATGGATATTGGCTTTCTTTGCCGCATCTTCAATCTCTTCCATCGTAGCGTCAGGCTTACCATATGCAATATTTTCACGGATACTTCCACAAAAAAGATAAACATCCTGCTGCACAAGACCAATCTGATTACGCAGACTCTCAAGGGTCAGCTTTCTCACATCTTTTCCGTCAACCGTAATCTTTCCACCTGTTACATCGTAAAATCTTGGAAGCAGGGAACAAATTGTTGTCTTACCACTTCCAGAAGGACCAACCAACGCAATTGATTTTCCAGCCGGAATATGGAACGATACATTTTCCAGAACCGGCGTGTCATCATCACTATAATGAAAGGAAACATTTTCATAATTCACATCTCCCTTCACATCATCAAGCGTCTCTGCGTCCGGTGCATTCGTAATCTCAGGCTCTGTCTCGACCACGTCCAGAAATCTCCGGAATCCGGACAGACCTTTCTGCATCATCTCAGTCAGCTCCACAAGAATCTGAATCGGGCTGATAAAGATTCCGATATAAAGCGCATACATAGCAAGATCAGCTACTTCCATCTGACCATGGGCTATGAGCCAGCCTCCAAATACAAGCGTAATCAGATACATCATGCCCTGAAAGAACAGATTTCCACTCATAAAGCTTCCCATACACTGATAGTTCGCTTTCTTAGATAAAAGAAATCCATGATTGCTCTCCATGAATTTCTCCCGCTCAATCTCTTCATTTGCAAAAGACTGTACGACACGGATTCCGGCAAGCGTATCCTGCAAACTGGAATTCACGTTCCCGATTTTCTGCCTGTTATCCATAAATGTTGTCTGCATCTTCCGGTTCTGGCTGCCTGAAAAGAAAATCATAAATACAACCATTACAAGAAGTGGGATCGCAAGCTTCCAGTTGATCAGGAATAAAAATACAAAAGAGCCGATAATTTTAATCAGCGAGATAAATAAATTCTCCGGTCCGTGATGCGCAAACTCCGCAATATCAAACAGATCCGATACCAGTTTACTCATCATCTGTCCGGAATTGTTCTGATCATAATAAGAAAATGATAATTTTTCATAATGATCAAACAATTGTTGGCGCATATCTCGCTCCATATGTGCTCCCATCATATGCCCCTGATAACTGACATAATATTTGCAACATGCCTGAAGAACATAAATCAAGAACAACACAATCCCTATCGGTACAAGATTACGCATAATTGAAGACGCATTTTCCACAAACAACGTCCTCGTAAGTGTCCGTAAAATCTGAGGAAAAGCCAGATCCACCAGGCTGATTATCGCTGCACAGACAAGATCTAAGAAAAAAACAGCTTTGTACGGCGCATAATATTGAATAAATCTCTTTAACGTATGCATTTAAAAACCTCTTTCTACCCAAAATCGCTAGTAATATTATATATACAATTTTGAAAATATATAATTGGGGACGGGGTTTTTTCAAAAAAACCCCGTCCCCAATTAAACTTTAACCTGTCCCTTTTTGTAATCGTCAAAACAATTCCAATTATTTCAAAAAGTCTGGATCTTCAAAATAGTTTATCTTCATAGAATTTTTTACATCTCGAAGTGTTTCTGCAGCTTTTGCCTCTGCAACCTTGCTTCCTTCTTTGAGAATGTCGTATACATCCGGGAGTCTCTTCTCCCATGATTTTCTTCTCTCGCGAATTGGTGCAAGTTCTGCCTGCATTACATTGTTCAGGAATTTTTTTACTTTTACATCTCCAAGTCCACCGCGTTTGTAATGTTCTTTCAGTTCCTCCAGGTTTGCATAATCTGGAAGAAATTCGTCTACATATTCCTGCTTGCAGAATGCATCAAGATAAATGAATACCGGGTTGCCTTCTACCTGCCCTGGATCTTCGACTCTTAAGTGATTCGGATCCGTGAACATGGACATAACTTTTTTCTTAATGTCTTCTGCTTCATCTGACAGGTAAATACAATTTCCAAGTGATTTACTCATCTTTGCTTTTCCATCTGTTCCTGGTAAACGGAGACACGCCTTATTATCCGGTAGCAAAATCTCCGGTTCGATCAATGTATCTCCATACACAGAATTAAACTTTCTTACAATTTCCTTCGTCTGTTCCAACATTGGCAACTGATCTTCTCCAACCGGAACTGTCGTTGCCTTAAATGCTGTAATATCAGCAGCCTGACTGATTGGATATGTAAAAAATCCAACCGGTATACTAGCCTCAAAATTACGCATCTGAATCTCTGATTTAACAGTAGGATTCCGCTGCAGTCTGGATACTGTCACCAAATTCATATAATAAAAAGACAGTTCACAAAGTTCCGGAATCTGCGACTGTATAAATAATGTAGACTTTTCCGGATCCAGTCCGCATGCCAGATAATCCAGCGCAACCTCGATGATATTTTGACGCACTTTTTCCGGATTATCTGCATTATCTGTCAATGCCTGTGCATCTGCAATCATAATAAATATATCATCAAACTTTCCGGAATTCTGCAGCTCAACTCTCCTCTTCAACGAACCAACATAGTGCCCCACATGCAGTCTTCCGGTCGGCCGGTCCCCTGTCAAAATAATCTTACCCATTCTCTTTATTCCTCCTACTTCCTCTATCCTCATCGTATTTATATTTCAAATTTATATACAAATATCGAATCCGTTATTTCTTATTTCCCCTGATAAGCTGTTTTTCTAACCAGCTGGCGTGTCCCCTGCGGTACCGGCACATACACAAACTGATACAAAGCGTACGCCAATACAAAAGCAGCCATGACGTCAATTACCGAGTGTTGTTTTAAAAATACTGTTGCCAATATAATCGTAGCTGCCAACACATACGCACTCCACTGTACCGCCCTGTGTTTCCGAAGTTCCTGACTTTCATGAATCGCAATACATGCGGCCAGAGAATTAAATACATGAAGGCTAGGAAATACATTAGTCGGTGTATCTGTCTGATATAACCACCTTACTAAATCTGTACACAGGTTTTCCCGTGGAAACACGTACGGACGTAACATCAAGCCATTCGGCATCAAAGTCGAAATAACTAAAAAAATTGTCATTCCAATAAAACTTAGTTTTGCCAGTTTACAAAATCCTTGAACATCTGTAAAAAAGAAATACAGGAACACAACTGCGATAAAAATAAACCATATTAAATATGGAATGATAAAATATTCTACAAACGGAATATAGTCATCAATCACTGAATG
>ERZ826396.3514-NODE-3514-length-10228-cov-5.351322_pt1 | contig 10228 bp, 8 predicted proteins | sample MGYA00519926_ERZ826396 | MGnify/ENA primary metagenome ERZ826396 (study PRJEB31778, sample SAMEA3449230) | human gut metagenome | biome: human gut; feature: human-associated habitat; material: faeces | place: United Kingdom | collected 2010/2012 ...
GGGTGATTCGACACCCTTTACAGTGTGTCGAATCACCCGTCCCTTTGTCACGCGGCTACCGGTATTTCTCGATGAGGTCGATGACCTGCTGTTTGGAGTGCAGGTCGGTTTTCTCCAGAATGCGGCGGGTGTGGGTGCGGATGGTGTTCTCGGACACGAACAGGGCATCGGCGATGACGCGCGCCGAACGGCCGCGCGCGATGAAAGGCAGCAGCTCGGCCTCGCGTCGCGTCAGGCTGAAGTCCTCGGCGATCTGCTCGAACACGGCTTCTTCGCTGAGGGGCGCGTCGTCCGGCCGGGTTTCGGGAGCTGCAGGGGCAATGGAGGCTGCGGGAGCTTCAGCCGCCTGCACGACGGGGGCGATGACGGCGGCCGGCGCGTTCGCCGGCTCTGCGGGCGGTGCGTTCGTCGCAGGTGCGGCCGCCTTCTTTTCGATCGGCTCGTCCTCCACCACGATCGGCATGCCCTTGCGACGCGTGCGGTAGAACAGTCCCAGCATGGCAAGCACGTACACTGCGCCCACCGATATACCAACGATCAGCAACGACGGGCTTCCCGGCACGAGCATGAGCAGATAGCCGATGCCGATTCCCAGCAGGCGCGCCAGGATTGACAATCCGCGCACCAGAGCGCCGATGACGAAGCCCGAAACGGCGAAGTCGTAGGAGGCCGACACCACCATGTACCAGATGATCACGTCGAACGTCCCGTAGCATGCGCTCATCACGGCGTTGAGCACCACGGGGCTCGTCTCCCAGAAGAACGGAAGCACGGCGAACAGGATGACGATGACGGGCACGATGACACGGTATGCCAAGGCCAGGTCAAGACGCTTGTGGGCGTATAGCACAAGCCCGATCAGGCATACGGCCACCACGAGGTTCGCAACGAGCGGCGCCTGGTGCGCCTCGTTCACCGATCCCACCGACAACACCGTCATCTCCCACACGAGCCCGAACAGCAGCGATAGCACGAGGCTGGCCACGATGAGCGTGACCAGCGAGGCGAGCGCCGTCAGGTAGCGTTTCGAATCCACGGTGCGCGCGTAGCGCCCGTCGGGAACCTCTGCATGGCACCGGCGCAGGCAGACGAGCGACAGCACGGGAAGCGGCAGCATCAACAGCAGCGGCGGGGCGCTTTCGTATTCGGCCGAGAGCGAGATGATCAGGAACAGCGCAGCTGTCAGCAAAAACGCCATCGGCACGTAGAACGACGTGCGCGAGGGGTGCATGCGCCCGAGGTACTCCGCCCAGCTTCCCCAGTAATAGCCGTAACCCACACCCGTCAGCACCGATCCTCCCACCAGCAGCGCCATCATCGTCGCGTCGCTTCCCAGGCGTCCGGCGACGTCGATGACCACGAGACCGATCATGATGAGCGCGCAGAACAGCCATCCGGGAAGGCGGTCGAACGTATGCGGATCGCGTTCCATGAACGCGGCGATGGCGAACAAGGTGGTCATGTTCGCGATGAACGAGACCAGCACGACGAGCGTCTCGAGCTCGGGCGTGTTCGCGGGCCCCTGCAGCAGGATGGAACTGCGGAACGTGAGCATGCTGCACGCCCAGAAGAAGGCGAGGCCGACGTGACGGAATCGCAACGTCTTCCAAACCATCCGCATGCTGCGGCGGTCGCGCGCGACCGCGATCCGAGTGCTCACATTCCTCCCTTTCCCGGTCGACGAACGGGTAGCCGTTCCGTGTCGAAGCCGCTTAACAACCGTGCTGATGACCCTATTCATCAGGTAAAACGTTCAAATCACCAGAAACTGATTACCCGACCCGTTCCGGTCGCGCCTAGGATTGGCGATGACGAGAAAGGACGGATCGTGTCCGTTATGACGAACGTAGCCTACATATTATCGCTCATTGCACCGCTTTTTTCCTACCTGAAAGAAGAGGATTACGTCTCCATGCAGCAAAACCTTGCATGGCTGGACGTGCGCGCGGCGGCAGGCGCTCCGCTGCAAGAGGCACTGTCGCTTCCGACATGGCCCGCTCGCTCGTCGTTTCAGAATGAACTGCTGGTGCCAGGCATGCCGCTGGCCGCTATGCCGGTGGAGTCGCTGTACAAGGCGTGGTCCACGCAGCAGGGCAACGCGTTCGGCGCTACGCGCGGGCTGTACTTAGGCGATCCTGCGCGGCATTTGTCCCAGGTGTATCGAGAGCTGGCCATCGAAGTCCCCGCGGAGTTCGCCTCGATGCCGGACCATCTGACGCTGGAGCTGGAGCTGCTGGCGCTGCTGCTGGACGCGGGCAACGGAGAAGCCGCCCGCCAGCTGGCTGCCGACCATCTCGATTGGCTTGACGAGTACGACGCTGCGTTGGCCGACCGCGCCGACATAGTGGCGCATAACGAAGCGCTCCCGTCGGTGCGCCGCCGGAACCTGCTGGACGGCATCGCGTTTTTGCGGGCTCTCGCGGCGCTCGCGCAGCGGACGGTGGGCGAAGCGCTCGCCTTCGCGAACGCCGCCGAAGGAGAGGCCGTCGCCGTATGACCTACCCGGCGTCCGCTGCTGCAAGCAGGCGCCGTGCCCATAGGTGAACAAGCAAGACGAGTGAACGATAAGAAAGGGAGGAAAGGAATGAGGGAGACAACGGTATCGCGTAGAACGTTTCTCAAGGGTTCGGCCGCTACGGCTGCGCTCGCCTGCGCCGCGGGTTCCATCTCGCTTGGCTCATGGCAGGCCGAGCGCGCGGCAGCGGCCGAACCGGCGGTCACGGCCACGGCCCCGTCGCTGTGCAACGGTTGTTCCAGCAAGTGCGGGCTTATCGCCACGACGGTGGACGGCCAGCTCTGGACGCTCAAGGGCAACGAGGTCCATCCGTACTCGAAGGGACGCATCTGCGGGCGCGGCCACGGTCTTGCCCAGATGGCGTACTCCGACGAGCGGGTCACGCAGCCTTTGCGTCGCAAGGACGACGGCACCTTCGAGCCCATCGACTGGGACACCGCGTTCAAGGAGATCGGCGCGAAGGTGCAGGACATCATCGCCAAGAACGGGCCTGAATCGCTGGCTATCATCCAGGATCCGCGTCCGTCGGGCAAGCAGTACTCCGCCCGCTTCATGAACGCGCTGGGTTCGGCGAACGTGTACGCGCACTCTTCTTCGTGCAACCTGTCGAAGGAGAGCGCCTACCAGCTGACCATCGGCGCCACCGGCTATTCGAACGACTTCGCCAATGCGAAGATGGTCATGTTCATCGGCCGCAGCTACGGCGACGGCATCCGTCCCTCGTCGGTGCAGAGCCTGGCCGACGCCGCCGAGCACGGCACCCGCGTGGTCATCGTCGACCCGCGCCTCAACAACTCCGGCATCTTCGCCAGCGACTGGGTGCCCATCAACCCCGGCACCGACCTGGCGCTGCTCATGGCAATGGCGAACGTGCTCATCGAGGAAGACCTCTACGACCACGATTTCGTGGAGCAGAACACGTACGGCTTCGAGGAGTTCGCCGAGCAAGCCAAGGAGTACACGCCCGAGTGGGCCGAGAAGATCACCGACGTCCCGGCCGAGACCATCCAGGAGCTTGCCCGCTCCATGGCGAAAGCGGCTCCGGCGGCTTCCATCGAGTCGGGTTGGCGCTCGGTCATCGGCTGTTCGTACAAGAACTCGTTCGAGACGGCGCGCGCCATCACGGCCATCAACTCGCTTCTGGGCTGCTGGGGCGCGAAGGGCGGCGCGCTGATCACGTCCTCGCCGAAGGCCGGCGCTATCGAGGACGCCCGCTTCAAGGCGCCCGCGAAGCCCGCTGCCAAGCGCATCGGCGATGCGGAGTACCCGCTGGTCCTGGCCAGCGCCGGCACCAACGTGGCTGCGTTGCAGGCGACGCTCGAGGGTGAGATCAAGGGCCTGTTCTTCTACAACTCGAACGCGGCGAAGGGCTACGCGCAGCCGAAGAAGTGGACCGAGGCTCTGGAAAAGACCGACCTCGTGGTCACCATCGACGTGCAGATGTCCGAGACGGCTCAGCAGTCCGACTACGTGCTGCCCGAGGTCACGTACCTGGAGCGCCTGGAGCTTCCGGAGTTCGTGGGAGGTAAGAAGCACTACGTCGGCATGCGAACAGTGGCCTTGGAGAAGATCCATCCCGAAACGAGGACGTGCGACGAGATCTTCAACGGCCTGGCGGAAGCGTGCGGCGTGGGCGAGTATTTCCAGTTCACCGCTGAGGATTGGGCTGAGGCGCAGCTGGCAACCGTGGGCGTGTCGCTTGACCAGATGAAGAAGGAAGGCGTGGTGGAGCTGCCTGACCCGCACTTCGAGTACGGCGTGCCCACGTTCAAAACGGCGTCGGGCAAGTTCGAGTTCAAAACCGACAAGGTGGGCGAGGCCGGCCTCAATCCGGTGATCGGCTGGATTCCGCGCAAGGTGACGCCCCAGAGCGGCGAGTTCGCCATCGTGGGCGGCAAGCAGGGCATCCACTCCCATACCATGACCCAGAACATCGAAGCCCTGCACGCCATCTCGCGCGAATACCACATGGAGCGCCTCTGGATGGCCGCCAAAGACGCTGCCGACCTGGGCGTGCAGACAGGCGACACCGTGGAGGTGTCGTCGAGCGAGCACACCGGCCAGGTGGAAGTGCGTGTGACGCAGCGCCTCAAGCCCGGCGTCGTGTTCCTTCCCACGCACTACGGCGGCGACGCGCCTGCACAAACCCGCGCATACCATTACGGCATCAGCCTGACCGACTTCATCCCGCTGGACGCGGAGCCGGGCGTCGGCTCCATGATGAGCCAGGAAGTTGCAGTCACGGTGAAGAAAGTGGAGGCGTAACATGACCCGCTACGGAATGCTGATCAACACGAAGAAGTGCGTCGGCTGCTCGGCCTGCCGCATTGCTTGTCAGATGAAGAACCATCTGGATCCCGAAGAATCGTTCATCAAGTACCACGAGATCGAGACGGGGGAATACCCCAACGTGTACAACGAGATCGTCCCCACCCAGTGCATGCACTGCGAGGACGCGCCTTGCGCTGCCGTGTGTCCGACGCATGCCACCTACATCACCGATTCCGGCGTGGTGCTGGTGGACGAGGAAAAGTGCATCGGCTGCAAGTACTGCATGGCTGCGTGTCCTTACGGCGCCCGCATCGTGCAGGAGAAGACCGGTGTGGTGGAGAAGTGCCGCTTCTGCTGGGACGGCGAAAAACCGGGCAATCCGCCGGCGTGCGTGGGAACCTGCATTTCGGGTGCGCGCATCTTCGGCGATCTGGACGACCCGGATAGCGAGATCAACCAGGCTATCGCGAAATACCACGCACAGCCGCTCGCTGACAACCTGACCGTTTCGAAAATCTACTACGTGAGGTGATGAACCATGGTTTGGGGACCTATGATCGCATGGTACCTGTTTTTGGCCGGCGCGTCGGCGGGAGCGTTCCTGACGTCCGCGTTCGTCGAAGCCAAGTACCCCGAGAGCGTGAAGATGCGCGTCGCTGGCCGCATCATCGCTCCCATCTTCGTCGGCATCGGCCTGCTCATGCTCATGTTGGACGCCGAAGCCGGTCTGCACAACCCGCTGCGCTTCTTCTGGCTCATCTCGAACCCCGGTTCCGTGATGACGCTGGGCGTGTACTTCATCTGCGTGTACATGCCGGTGGCGCTTGCCGTGGCCGTTCTCGAGATACTCAAGAAGCGCGTGCCGAAGTGGCTCACGTGGATAGGCATCGTCGCGGCGTTCGCCGTGGCGGCCTACACCGGCTTCCTGCTGGGCGTGGTCAAGGCGTACCCGCTGTGGAACAACGCCATATTGCCCATCCTGTTCGTGGTGTCGGCGCTGTCGGCGGGGCTTGCGGCCACGTCGCTCGTGGGCCTCGTCACCGACCGCGAGCGCTTCGAGCACATGTGGCTCATCAAGAAGTCGCACGTCATCCTGTCGGCCATCGAGATGGTGGTGCTGTTCACCATGCTGGTCATCGTGAGCGCGGGCAGCTTCGAGGGCGCGGCATCGGTGAACTCCCTGATAGCGGGGCAGTACGCGCCGGCGTTCTGGGGCGGCATCGTCATCCTGGGCCTCGTGGCGCCGTTCTGCATCGAGGGCTACCCGGTGTTCATCGCGAAGCGGGTGGAAACGTCCACCACGTCGCTGGTGGTGAGCCTCATCGGCGAGGCGGGCGTGCTCGTGGGCGGCTTCCTGCTGCGGCTGCTGGTTATCCTGGCCGCGCTGCCCGTCCTGTTCCTCTGACCTTTCTCGGCCTCGGCCCGTGTTCCCCTCGGCAGCCGACGGCCGCTACCGCAGGCGGTTCCCTTCCCCCTGGAACCGCCTGTTCTCCTTTGGGGCACCGCGGCCTTTCGGGTCGTGGTGCTCCCCGTTTAGGAAAGTAGGTGCCGCATGGAAGATTCCTCCCGCCCGCATTGGGGCATGGTCATCGATCTGGCGAAATGCGTCGGGTGCGACTCGTGCACCGTGGCGTGCAAGGCGGAGAACCGCACGCCGCCCGGCATCACGTACAACGTGGTGCTGGAGCGGGAGACGGGCGCGTACCCCAACGTGCGCCTCGAGGCGCTGCCGCGTCCGTGCATGCAATGCGAGAACCCGCCGTGCGTGTCGGTGTGTCCGGTGCAGGCCACGTACAAGGGCGACGACGGCATCGTGGTGATCGACGCCGACCGCTGCATCGGCTGCAAGTACTGCACGCCGCGTGTCCTTACGGCGCGCGCTCGGCCGACGAGGGGTCGTCGTACGACGTTGAGATGCAGGCGGCCGATCAGGTGACGGCGCCCGAGTACGGCGTGGAGCGCGGCGCACGCGGAAAGTACGTCGGCACGTACGGCACGGTGCGCAAGTGCACGTTCTGCGCGCATCGCCTTGCCTGGGGCGAGGCGCCGGCGTGCTGCGAGACATGTATCGGCGACGCGCGGTATTTCGGCGACTTGAACGACCCGGAATCCAAGGTAGCGCAGCTGGCGGCCTCGCCGCGCGCCTTCCGCCTGCGCGAAGAGCTGGGCACGAACCCGTCCGTCTACTATCTGAAATGATCGAGGTGAGGGCTATGGGATCTGATGCGCACAAGGCGCGCCGCCGGTTCGGGCTGGGCTCGCCGTTCCCGCGCCGCGTCACCGCCGGGTGGGCCGTCATCGTGGGCGTGCTGCTGGTGGCCGGCGCGTACTTCATGTTCGACCGGCTGGCCAACGGGCTGGGCATGGCCGGGGCCACGAACGCCGTGCCCTGGGGCTTGTGGGTGGTGGTGTACATCTGGTTCTCGGGGTTGGCGGGCGGCTTGTACCTGCTGTCGGCGCTCGTGTACCTGCTGAGGCTGCCGCGTTTCGCGCCCATCGCGCGCCTGTCGCTCGGCTTGAGCGTCGTGTCGCTTGTCGTGTCGATGATCTTCATCGGCATCGATCTGGGCGCTATCCGCCATTCGCTGGGCACGCTGCTGTTCTTCCACTGGTCGTTGCCGCTGGCCTGGGAGATCAAGGCGTACCTGTTTTTCATGGCGGTGGCCGTCGTGCAGTTCGCGCTGGTGCTGTGGAACGACAAGCGAGCGGCCGCCGATGCGTGCACGGCGGACGCAGGCGGTGGGGACGGTGGCGCGGTTGCGGGCGCGTCGAGCGCCGAGGCGCTCAGGCGGCGCGGCAACGTGAACCTGGCGATCCGCGTGCTGGCCGGCGTGGGCGTGGCCACGTCGTTCGTGGGGCCTCCGGGCGGCACGGGCATGTTCTTCGCCGCGGTGAAGACGCGCGGGCTGTGGGAAGGCGGCATCACGTCGGTGCTGTTCTACGTCATGGCCATCGTGACGGCTGCGGCGTTTCTCATCGTGGCGTACCGGTTGCTGGCCCGCTTGCGCGGGGCGCGGCCGGACGGTGGCGTGCTCGCAGGATTGAACCGTGTGCTGGCCGCGTCGCTGTTCGCGCTTGCATTCTGCGTGTTCTTTCAGGTGGCCCCGGCTTTGCTGTCGGGCGACCCGGCGGTGGCGGCGCCCGTGCAGGTGATGGTGGCGGGTTCGTTGGCGCCGCTGTTCTGGGCGGGCGAGATCGGACTGGGACTGGTGCTGCCGGCCCTGCTGCTGGCGGTGGGCGCCGCGCGCTCGCGCGCAGGGCGCGCCGATGGGCGCGGCATCGCCGGCGGCGCGTGGGCCGTGGGCGCGGCGCTCTCGTCGATGGCGGGCATCCTCGCGTTGCGCTACGTGCTGGTGGTGGCCGGGTTCTCCGTGCCGCTGCTGGACGGCATGCCCGTGCCGGCGTACGTGCCCAGCGTAGGCGAGGTGATGGCTGCCCTGTTCGTGCTGGGTTTGGCCGTCGGTTGCTACGGGCTGGCCGTGCGCCTGCTGCCGCTCGAGCGCGTGGGCGCGAGCGAAGGCGAGGCGCAGGTGGAGAGCGCGTATGCGGACGTCGGCGCAGATACGGCATCGGGTGCGGCGTCCGGCGCATCGCCGCGCGATGAGGTTTCGACGGGCAAGGAGGTGCGCGATGGAGGTGCAGCGTAAGGACGAAGCGCAGCAGGGCGCCGGCATGTTCGGCACGCCGTCGCGACGCGCCGTCGTGGGTGCGGGCTGCGCGGTGGCGCTGGGCGTCGTGGCAACGGGAACCGGATTGGGGGCTTACATGGAAAACGACGATCCTTTGACCGACAAGCCGCACGGACGCGGCAGCGCTACCGGCGCGTACGCGGCCGACGACGTGATCCTGTCGATGTGCAACAACTGTAACACGTACTGCACCATCAAGGTGCGCGTGGCCGACGCGGCCGACGGCGCGGAGGCGAACGAGGGAGCCACGGCGCTCGTGCGCAAGATAGCGGGCAACCCGTACTCGCCGCTCAATTCGCAGCCCTACGCGCCCGTGCCCTACGAGACGCGCCCGGAGGACGCGCTTTCGCCCGACGGCGGCATGGCGGTGGCGGGTCGCGCGACGAACGGCGGCATGATCTGCCTCAAGGGCCAGTCGGGCATCCAGCTGGCGCACGACCGGTTCCGCATCACGAAGCCCCTGCGACGCGTCGGCGCGCGCGGCGGCGACGAATGGGAGACGGTGGACTGGGACACGGCGCTCGACGAGATCGTGCACGGCTCGCCGACCTTGGGCACGCCGGGCATCGCCGAGTGGTACGCCTGGGCGCCGAAGAAGCAGGTGGAGGCCGACGTCACGCTCGTTGAGTCCGGCGCGATGACCCAGGGCGAGTTCGACGCGAAGTGGGCCGACGTCCTCATCGACACGAAGCACCCCGACCTGGGCCCGAAGTCCAACCTGTTCTGCTCGGCCGGCGGCGACCGCATGTTCCTCATCGGCGACCGCCTCACGCAGAACGGCTTCGGCTCCGTCAACAACTTCAACCACGGCGGCGTATGCGGCATGACGGGCGTCATGGCCAACGTGCGCACGCATCCCACCACGAAGCACAAGCGCATGTACGCCGACATCGACCATTGCGAGTGCCTTATCATCTGGGGCACCGAGCCCATGACGGCGAACAAGGGGCCGTCGTGGCTGGCTCCGCGCCTGTCGGTGGCGCGCGAGCGCGGCATGAAGCTCTACGTGGTGGACCCGCGCCAGGGGCGCAGCGCGTCGAAGGCCGACGCGTGGCTGCCCGTGATGCCCGGCAAGGACGCCAAGCTGGCCTTCGCCCTGATGTCGTGGATCTTCGCGAACGAGCGCTACGACGCCCGTTACCTGGCGGCGCCCGGCAAGAAGGCGGCCGCAGCGCTGGGAGAGCCCACGTGGTCGGACGCGACGCATCTCGTGGCCGTCGATCTGCCGAACCGGCCCATCGTCACGGCGAAGGTGCTCGGCCGCGCCGGCGAAGCCGGTGCCGACGGCGAGCCCATGGCGGAAGACGCGCGGTTCGTGTTCGTGGACGGCCAGCTCGTGGCTGCCGACGCCGTGGAGGGCGCGGCCGACCTCCTGGTGGATGCCGAGATCGAGATCAAGGGCAAGCCGTCGCGCGTGAAGAGCGTGTTCGAGCTGTTGAGCGAGCGCGTGGGCGAGCGGACGCTCGAGGAGTACGCCGCCGACGCGGGCATCGAGCCCGCCGTGGTGGAGGAGGTCGCGCGCGAGTTCACGAGCCACGGCAATCGCGCCTGCGTCATGAGCTATCGCGGCCCGGCCATGCACGCCAACGGGTTCGACGCGGTGCGCGCGGTGGGCTACCTCAACTTCCTCATCGGCAACCACGATTGGAAGGGCGGGCACCTTGCCGCCGGTGCCAAGTTCGCCCCGTTCACCGGCCGCTACGACCTGCAAACCGTGCCGGACGCGCACGCGGGCTGGGGCATTCCCATCACG
>ERZ826396.3521-NODE-3521-length-10215-cov-2.755807_pt1 | contig 10215 bp, 10 predicted proteins | sample MGYA00519926_ERZ826396 | MGnify/ENA primary metagenome ERZ826396 (study PRJEB31778, sample SAMEA3449230) | human gut metagenome | biome: human gut; feature: human-associated habitat; material: faeces | place: United Kingdom | collected 2010/2012 ...
TGGGCTTATGAGGGAGCAGGAGCAGACCGCAGATAAGAGCCAGAAGAAGAACAGGCAGAACAACGTAGAGCTGTAAGCATAGCAGCCCCCCGCCAGCAGACGTTGATGGGGGCTGTACATATAGGTAAAAGTAGATAAAATTTGTTTTTGAAATGTGGGAGCAAAAAAGAGAGGAGCAATTGATGAATATATGCTAAATTGAAATCCTCAATATTTAATTGAAAATTGAGAGATAGTATAGTATACTAACTAAAAATAGAAAACTTCGATTTGAGTGGAGGCTAATAATGCATGTTTCATATAATCGACTGTGGAAGCTATTGATTGATAAAGGAATCAACAAGTCTCAGCTTTGTAAACAAGCTAAAATAAGTACGAATGCTATGGCTAAGTTAGGAAAAAATGAAGATGTAAGAGTTGAGGTGCTTACAAAAATTTGTGAGGAACTAAGATGTTCTATTGGAGAAATCATGGAGCTTGTTGAAGATGATGAGAGAATTGATGGATAAATCTATAATGAGACCTAAGTTCATTTGTGGAGACGCACTGGATGTTTTAAGAAATTTTTCGGATGATTCGATTGATTGCGTGATAACAAGTCCTCCATATTATATGAAACGTCAATATTTGGGCGGCGGAATTGGGATGGAACCTACATTCGATGAATATATCAATAATCTACTCGCAATAACGGAACAGATTTATAGAGTGTTAAAGCCAACAGGTTCATTTTGGCTTAATATTGGTGATAGCTATAAAAATAAGCAACTGTTGAATATTCCATATCGGGTTGCTATACGAATGCAAGACGAGCAAAAATGGATTCTTCGCAATACGGTTATATGGGATAAAATGAAAGGTGCAATGTCACAGTCTAAGGATAGTTTGGGCTGCGAATATGAGCCGGTGTTCCACTTTGTTAAGAAGAAAAGTGGATATTACTATGATGCTGACTCAGTACGTAAAAAGCCGAGAAAAGCACGAATAGAGAATGGTGCTGTTGTTAGTGCAACAGGAGTAACGGGTGTGCGCTATAAAAGAAAAATCGAGTTGAGTACTGAATTAACAGATGAACAGAGAAAAAATGCTTTTGAAGCCTTAGATGAGGTGCTAGATCGCGTGAAAAAAGGAGAAATCTCTGACTTTAGAATGGTCATTAAGGGGGCTAATCAAAGGGTTACTAATGGAAATACTACAAATCTAAGTGGGCGTGCAAAAGAACTTGAAGAGAAGGGCTTTTATTTCTTATTTTATAATCCTAAAGGGAGTATGATTTCTGATGTGTGGCAGATCGTTCCAGAGGATACACAGGGACGAAAACTCCACTTTGCACCATATCCAGAAGATTTAGTTAAGGTTCCAATAGTTTTAACGTGTCCGCCGGACGGAACAGTGCTGGATCCATTCTCCGGTACGGGAACGACCAATATCGTTGCCATGAGAATGAATCGACAATCGATAGGAATTGATATGTCTGAAGAATATATCGAACTTGCAAAAGAACGGTGTGGTGTTCTGGATGAGTGATTTGTAGGACGGAATAGGAGATATTCATGAGTAAAATAAGTGAATTTTTTGGCCTGAATTGCAAAGACAAAACGAATGATTTTAAAAGTGCAATGGAGCGACAGTTGTGTCCATATACGGGAAAAATTTGCACAAAAATGAGAAAGTCTAATCCGGAAACTAAAATAGGAACATGCTCTGTGAAATATCAAACACAGGATATCATTATTTGTCCATTTCGACTTTTGGAGCATAATCAGATATTTATGGATTGCCTTCATTTGTTGACATTGCATGAACCGGGTAACGAATTGTATTTGATTCCAGAAGTTCAGATTCCAGGAGGAAATGTTGACTATTTTTTAGTTTCAGCAAAAAATAAAAAGGTGAAGGATTTTATAGGAATTGAATTGCAAACTATGGATACAACTGGTACGGTGTGGCCAGAAAGACAACGTTTTTTAGACGAGTGTGGCTTAGAAGTAGACCCAAGCGATTTGAAAAGCAAGAAGCCATTTGGAATGAATTGGAAAATGACATTGAAAACAATTCTTATCCAAATGCATCATAAAAGTGAAACATTTGAGCACTTGAACAAGCATTTAGTATTAATAATTCAGAAGCCCTTGTATGAACATATGAGAAGTGAATTTAATTTTGGAGAGATTAATAGTGTACGGTTAGGCGATCCTGTACATATCCATTCATATAATTTTACAGAGCATGATAAACGTCTAAGTTTAACATTGGATACGAGAATAAGTACCGATTCTGAAGGAATCGCAAAATGTTTGGGTCTTAACGCGGAAAGCAAGATGGAATTACAAGAACTTGTTAGAATTCTGGAAGCAAAGTTGACAGATGCCAACCGCCTAAATGTAACTTTTAATGCATGAGTTTGGATTACGAACAGGAAGTTCTGACAGAAAAACTGCAGATGAGAATATCAGAAGTAGGTTGTAAAAAAGGGGAGATGGCATTATAATACTTACAGAGGTTCCACTGGTTGTGTGATACTATCCTGATACTAAAAAATCAGCAAGCCACATCTACCACGGCAATCTCATGGAAAAGTGAACATCCAAGGATAGAATTACTAAACAAATTTGTTTAGTAAAGAAATAAACTTACCGAGCTCGAGTAATTCCCAATAGCACCATCACCCCGGAGGGTTCCGTTAAAACGAAACCTCCCGGGGTGTTTTTTCTTCTGGTACGGTCAAATAGACTGTAATGTTCAAAGTATCTCCTGTATCAGAGCAAACGGTAACCCTTTTATAGCAGTTTGCATTTTTAATGCCCAAGCAACATCCGCAAACTGCATATCGCAAATATGCCGTTTTGATAGGCACTTTTTTGAAAATTGCGATAAACGCAGTATTTTGCACAAAAAAGCCCTAAACCCCTTCCTTCTCCGCCCGCGGGGGAGTATAATAGAATCCGTTGTTTGCAAAATAGGAAAGGGGAAGTATCAACTATGGAATCGAAGCAGAGGCTTTTGGAGCCGCAGCTCGTCCAAACGGGAAGGGCAGATCAGTTCAGCCGCAAGGTGTTCTGCGATGGAATGCGGGATGGCGTGCCCATTGCGCTGGGCTACTTTGCGGTATCGTTTTCGCTGGGCATTGCGGCGCGCAAGGCGGGCTTTACGCCGTTTCAGGGGTTTCTTGTCAGCCTGCTGAACAACGCCTCTGCAGGAGAATATGCCGCATTTGCGCTGATCATGGCAAACGCCACCTATTTTGAGGTGGCAGTCATCACCCTGATTGCCAATGCACGGTATCTGCTGATGAGCTGTGCACTGGCACAGCGCTTTGCACCGGAAACGCCCTTCTGGCATCGGCTGCTCATCGGCTACGATGTCACGGACGAGTTGTTTGGCATTACCATCGCCCGCCCGGGCAGCCTGAACCCGTACTATACCTATGGAGCCATCCTGCTGGCGGCACCGGCTTGGGCTTCCGGTACGGCGCTGGGCATTATAGCGGGCAACCTGCTGCCGCTGCGGGTGGTCAGTGCCCTGAGTGTGGCGCTGTACGGAATGTTTTTAGCCATCATTATCCCGCCGGCTCGCAAAGACCGGGTCGTTGCCGTACTGGTTATCATCAGCTTTGCGCTGAGCTTTCTGTGCAGCTATCTGCCGGGCATCTCGGCGCTCTCCGAGGGTACCCGCACCATTCTTTTAACGGTGGCGATCTCCGGCGCAGCAGCGGTGCTGTTCCCGGTCAGGCAGGAGGAAAACGAAGATGACGCATAACAATTATATCTATATTGCGGTCATGGCGCTGGTATCTTATGCCATCCGCATTCTGCCGCTGACGCTGATCCGCAAGCCTATCAAAAATCGCTTTATCCAGTCGTTTTTGTACTATGTGCCCTATGTAACGCTGGCTGTGATGACCTTCCCGGCCATCATTCAGGCAACGCAGAGCCCGGCAGCAGGTGCTGTTGCACTGGTAGTCGGCATTGCCGCCGCATGGTTTGGCGCAAGTCTGTTTCAGGTGGCTGCGGGCTGCTGTGCCGTGGTGTTCGTGCTGGAATTTTTCATCTGATGCCTTATAGCGGGGGAACAAAATGAAGAAGATCCTTGTAACCGGTGCAGGCGGCTTTGTAGGATCCCGCGTGATGCAGCAATGGGCGGGGCGTTACGAGCTGTGCGCCTTCCCCAAAGGCTTTTGGGCAGCAGCAGGGGAGGATGCCGTGCGGCAGGCTATTTTTCAGCAGCGCCCGGGTGTCATACCGCAGCTATTTCGGATACCGGTTACTGCGCCGACCACCCGGAGCAGGCTTACCGCGCCAATGTGGAGCTGCCGGTCTGGCTTGCCCGTGCCGCAGCGGAAACAGACGCAAAGCTGGTGGCTTTCAGCTCGGATCAGGTCTATGCCGGTGTAGAGCAGTCCGGTCCACTGCCGGAAACCATTCCGCTGCAGCCTGCCAATGTGTATGGGCAGGGCAAGCTGGAAATGGAGCAGCAGGTGCAGGCGCTCTGCCCGAGCGCCGTGTTGCTGCGCGCCACATGGATGTACGACCTGCCGGGCTACCGGCTGCCCATCCGGGGCAACCTGCTGCTGAACCTTTTGCGTGCGGCACAGCGGGGAGAATCTCTCCGCTTTTCTGTCCAGGATTTCCGGGGCATCACCTATGTCCGTCAGGCGGTGGCGCTGCTGGAGCCTGCCCTGACCCTGCCCGGCGGGGTCTATAACTTCGGCAGTGAGAACGCTGAAAATATGGTGTTGACCGCCCGGCAGTTTGCTAAGACACTGGGGATCATGGTCGATATTCAGGAAGCCGACTGGGCACGGAACCTTGCAATGGATTGCAGCAAGCTGCGGGCACAGGGCATCGTATTTGACACCACACAGACCGGTCTTACGCGTTGTCTGCGGGATTATGGACTGCGCTGACCTCAGAGAATCAAATTTTTCCGTATCGCACAAAAAACAGAGAAAAGCACGAAAAAAGCAGGGGATTCTGTATGCTGCCAGCCCGACAGGGTGGGACAAATCATACGGAAACCCTGCTTTTTTGCTTATCTGCCGGAGAAAAGTTCGCTTATAGGATGCAGCATTTCTTCATGTAAAAAGTCATACTTATTTTACATCTTATCTGCATTTTGCTATAATATTTTCGCTTTTTTGCAAAGCATCCGAACCGCATAAACCTTTAAAACCTTGAGGAGAGTGGAATTTTTGAAGGAAGTCAAGCTTGAAGAAGCGGCTTATCAGTTTGAAGCCAAAATGTCCCTGCGGCAGGCCATTCCGCTGGGCTTGCAGCACGTCTGCGCCATGTTCGTGGGCAACCTGACCCCGCTGCTGATCATCACCAGCGCCTGCGGCATTGCAGGCGGCGAGTTTGCAGACCTGCAGGTCACCCTGCTGCAGAGCGCCATGTTCGTGGCAGGTATCGTCACGCTGGTGCAGCTGTTCACCATCGGACCCGTGGGCGGCGCAGTACCTATTATCATGGGTACCAGTTCCGGCTTTATTGGCGTGTTCAACAGCGTTGTGGGCACGATGGGCGGCGGTGTGCTGGCCTATGGCGCGATTATGGGCGCATCCATCATCGGCGGTATTTTTGAAAGCGTGCTGGGCTTTTTCCTGAAGCCGCTGCGCAAGTTCTTCCCGCCGGTGGTCACCGGCACGGTGGTGCTTTCCATCGGTCTTTCGCTGATTTCGGTAGGTATCAACTCCTTCGGCGGTGGCAACAAGGCCAAGGACTTCGGCTCTGTGGAGAACCTGCTGCTGGCACTGTTCGTGCTGGTGGTCATCTTGTTCTTCAAGCACTGGACCACCGGTTTCCTCAGCTCCTCCGCCATCCTTATCGGCATTCTGGCCGGTTATGTGGTTGCTTTCATCATGGGGCTGGTACTGCCCACCACTGGCGTGACTGCTGATGGCGTAGAGTTCACCAAGGCATGGGTGCTCAACTGGAGTAAGGTGGCGCAGGCTTCCTGGTTCGCAGTGCCCAAGCTGATGCCGGTCAAGGTGGTATTTGACGCCCGTGCGATCCTGCCGGTGCTGATCATGTTCATCGTCACCGCAGTGGAGACGGTGGGCGATATCTCTGGCGTGATGGAGGGCGGCATGAACCGTGAGCCCTCTGATAAGGAGCTGTCCGGCGGCGTCATCTGTGATGGTCTCGGCTCTACCTTTGCCGCACTGTTCGGCGTGCTGCCCAACACCTCTTTCAGCCAGAACGTGGGTCTGGTGGCCATGACCAAGGTGGTCAACCGCATGGCACTGGCTTCCGGCGCTGTGTTCCTGATCCTCTGCGGCCTCATCCCCAAGCTGGGCGCGCTGATCTCCATCATGCCGCAGGCTGTTCTGGGCGGTGCAGCCGTTATGATGTTCTCTTCCATCGTGGTCAGCGGCATCCAGCTGATCACCAAGGAAAAGATGACCCCGCGCCACCTGACCATCGTGTCCGTGGCACTGGGCGTGGGCTACGGCATGGGTGCCAACAGCGGCATTCTGGCACAGGCACCGCAGGCTCTCCAGTTGATCTGCGGCGAGTCCGGCATCGTTCCGGCCGCCTTTGTGGCGATCCTGCTGAACGTTCTGCTGCCCAAGAACGATATGGCAGAGTAAAACTTAGTTTTTTAGCCGGGCAAGGGCTTCCAGCTGTTGCAACACCTGAGGGGTGTCCGCATCCAGCAGCTCCATAGGGGCTGCAATACAGACCGTGCGTACCTGCGCAGGGTACTTTTTAAGCAGCACGTTGCCGCCTTTGTTTTCCGGCAGGGTGAGCAGTTCTGAAAAGAAGCTGCTTCCAAACAGAACGGGACTTCCGACAAGCGGTGCCGGGTCGATTTCGGCCACGGCACCCAGACGGAAGATCTCCCGTTCTGTTTCTTTTTGCCATTCTGCCGGGGCGGGCTGCTCCCGACAGAAGCGCTCTGCCATGACTTCTACCGTCTCCCGGCGCAGCAGGGGCTGATCCCCGGGCAGAAACATACAGCCGCTCAGTTCCGGCAGCTGCTCCAGCAGCGCCGAAAGCCCCAGCCGAACGGTATCATTGCGGCCGGGCAGGCTGTGCAGCAGCACCGGGACGCCCTGCGTCCTGCACAGTGCCTGTACATCTTCCGAGCGGGTCACCACGATGCGGGCAGCGATACCGGGTGTGGCAGTGGCGGCAAAAGCCCGGCAGAGCATGGGCTGGCCGCAAAAATCTGCCAGCAGTTTATTTGCGCCAAACCGGCGGCTTAGCCCGGAAGCCATGATCACACAGCCGACCGTAAGCGACTTCTTCATACAAAAACACTCCTTCAGCAGCATTTTATAATAGTATTATACCGAAAGCTGTGCTAAAATAAAAGAAGAGATATCGCAGCGATAGAAAAGAGAGGTACTGCACATGATGACGATCCGAGAATATAAGCGGGCAGAAAGTCTGGAGGAAGCGTGGCAGCTGAACCAGAAAAAACCAAACCGCATTTTGGGCGGCATGATCTGGCTGAAGATGGAAACCATCAATGTCGGCACCGCCATCGACCTTTCCGGTCTGGGACTGGATACCATTGAGGAGACCGAGGACAGCTTTTCCATCGGCGCTATGGTCACCCTGCGCCAGCTGGAACAGCATCCGGGGCTTGCCGCCTATACTCATGGTGCTATGCGGGAGACTGTGCGCCATATCGTGGGCGTGCAGCTGCGCAATCTGGCGACTGTGGGCGGCAGCATCTACAGCCGGTTCGGCTTTTCGGATGTGCTGACCATGTTCCTTGCCATGGACTGTGATGTAGAACTGTACAAGGGCGGCATCCTGCCTTTGCAGGAATATGCCCAGCGCCCCTATGACCGGGATGTTCTGGTGCGGCTGATCGTAAAAAAGACACCGATGCAGCTCTATTACCAGTCGGTGCGCAACAGTCAGACCGATATTCCGGTGCTGACCTGCGCCGCTGCCCGGTTGGAGACCGGAGATTACCGCATCGCCATTGGTGCACGTCCGCTGCGCGCTGTGCGGTTCGAGCTCCCGGCAGAGCCTGCCCTTGCGGCAGAACAGCTTGCCGCACAGTTTGCGGAAAGCGTAAAGGCGCAGATCGTTACCGGCTCCAATATGCGCGGCAGCGCCGAATACCGCAGGCATCTGGCTGGCGTGCTGACAAAGCGCGCAGTGCTGGAACTGGAACAGCGTAAAATGCAGGAGGAAAAGTAAATGCAGATCACACTTACATTGAACGGTGTCCGGGTATCCGAGGAGATCGCCCCGGATATGCTTTTGATCGATTTTGTCCGCGCGCACGGCTGCAAGAGCGTCAAGCGCGGCTGCGAGACCTCCAACTGCGGTCTGTGCACCGTGTTTATGGACGATAAGCCTGTGCTGTCCTGCTCCGTGCTGGCAGCCCGTGCCGATGGGCATAAAATCACCACGTTGGAGGGCTTGCAGCAGGAGGCCGCCGAGTTTGGTGCCTTTATCGCAGATCAGGGCGCAGAGCAGTGCGGCTTCTGCAACCCGGGCTTTATCATGAACGCGCTGGCTCTGTTCCGGGAGCAGCCGTACCCCACTGAAGAGCAGGTGAAGGAATACCTTGCCGGAAACCTGTGCCGCTGCTCCGGCTACGAAGGCCAGCTGCGCGGCATCATGAACTTTCTGGCATGGAAAAAGCAGAAGGAGGGCGCACAGTGAAAACCGTCAACAAACCGTTCCGCAAAAAAGACGCGATGCAGCTGGTCACCGGCCAGCCTGTTTATATGGATGATATCATCCCGCAGGACTGCCTGATCGTCAAGCTGCTGCGCTCGCCCCATGCAAACGCCATCGTCCGCAGCATCAACACCGCTGTTGCCAAAAAGGTGCCCGGCATCGAAGCCATCTTCACTTGGGAGGATGTGCCGCAGGATGCCCGCCGCTACACACAGGCCGGCCAGACCTACCCGGAGGCCAGCCCCTACGACCGTCTGCTGATCGACCGCCACGTCCGCTTTGTGGGAGATGTGGTGGCTATCGTAGCCGGTAAAGATGAAAAGTGCGTAGATAAGGCGCTCAAGCTTATCAAAGTAGACTACGAGGTGCTGGAAGCTGTTCTGGATTTCCACACCGCAAAGGATAACCCCATCCTTGTGCACCCGGAGGACAACTGGGAAAGCCTTGCCCCCGTGGGTGCCGACAACAAGCGCAACCTCTGCGCCCACGATGCGTGCGGCAGCGGCGATATTGACGCTGTGTTGGCCGGATGTGATGTGGTCATCGACCATGTGTACCACACCAAGGCCTGCCAGCAGGCTATGATGGAGACCTTCCGCACCTATTGCTCCATTGATACTTACGGGCGGTTGAATGTGCTCAGTTCTACCCAGATCGTTTTCCACGCCCGCCGCAACATTGCCAATGCACTGCACATTCCCAAATCCATGGTGCGTGTCTCCAAGCCCCGCATCGGCGGCGGTTTTGGCGCAAAGCAGACCGCCGTCAGCGAGGTGTACCCGGCCTTTGTGACGTGGATGACCAAAAAGCCTTCCAAGCTCATCTTCAGCCGGGTGGAAAGCCAGACGGCTTCTTCGCCGCGCCATGAGATGGAAATGCACGTCCGTCTGGGTGCGACCAAGGACGGTATTGTGAAGGGCATCGACCTGTACACTCTGTCCAACACCGGCGCTTACGGCGAGCATGGCCCCACTACTGTGGGTCTGTCCGGTCACAAATCCATCCCGCTGTACGGCAAGGCCGAGGCCTTCCGCTTTGTCAGCGATGTGGTATATACTAACCATATGTCTGCTGGTGCATACCGCGGCTATGGTGCTACGCAGGGTCTGTTTGCGGTGGAATCTGCGGTGAACGAGCTGGCACACAAACTGAACATGGACCCCATTGCACTGCGCCTGAAGAACACCGTGCAGGAGGGCGATGTGATGCCCGCCTATTACGGCGCGATAAATACCAGCTGCGCATTGGACCGGTGCGTGCTCAAGGTGCGCGAGATGATCGACTGGGAGCACAAGTATCCTGCCCGGGACATGGGCAACGGTAAGATCCGTGCCGTGGGCATGGGTATGGCAATGCAGGGCTCCGGTATCTCCGGCATGGACGTGGGCAGCGCTACCCTCAAGCTGAACGATGACGGTTTCTATACCCTGATGATCGGCGCTGCCGATATGGGCACCGGCTGCGACACCACCCTGGCCCAGGTGGCCGCCGAGTGCCTGGAGATCCCGGTGGACCAGGTGGTGACGGCTCAGGTGGACACAGACACCTCTCCCTACGACTCAGGCTC
>ERZ826396.3523-NODE-3523-length-10202-cov-5.250320_pt1 | contig 10202 bp, 9 predicted proteins | sample MGYA00519926_ERZ826396 | MGnify/ENA primary metagenome ERZ826396 (study PRJEB31778, sample SAMEA3449230) | human gut metagenome | biome: human gut; feature: human-associated habitat; material: faeces | place: United Kingdom | collected 2010/2012 ...
TAGCAGTACATAACGGGCCAAAAGACGGCCCGTAAGTACTGACGTTTTTAGACGGGCGCCCGAAAAGAAGATACCGGCTGCGCACCAAACCTCCTCCCGGCCAATGGATGTCTCCCACCCCGCAAGCAGTAACCCGTCTAGGTCCATGAATAATAATTTGTAATATTTCTCTATTCAGCTTTTGTACAATCAGTGTTACAATAAAGAAAAGGGAACTACAAAGGAATTATTGGATGGGAATCAATAAAATAGATAAGAAGCAGGGTGAAAAAGGGGGAGCTGCATACCAGGTGGCGCTGATTGTTGTTTGCGTGACAGCGGCGGTGCTTGCTTTGGTTTATTTTGCGGGCGCCTTCTTTTTTGCTGGGCATTATTATTGGAGAACACAAATAGACGGGAAAGATTACAGCTTTTGTTCCAAAGAAAAAGTGCGGGAAGCCATTTTGAACCCGGCGATGGATTATGAGTTGAAAATTGTGGGCCGGGAGGGAATGGAAGCGGTTTTTGAACCGGAAGAGCTGGGAATGACATACGCGTTTGATGACACGTTGGATCGATTCAACGCCGAAGCCAGCGGCCTGCAGTGGCCGGTGATGTTTTGGAAGAAAAGCATCTGCGAACTGCCTAAGGCGGTGGTATTTGACGAAGAAGCCCTGGAAAAGAAACTGCGCACATCCGTATTTTTTGCGGAGGAGAATATCCATCAGCCTGTGGATGCCAGGATCGGGGCATATGTGAGTCAGGAAGGCTATTCCATTATAGAAGATTATCCGGGAACCGTTCTGGATTATGAGAAGGTGCTGGAAAGTGCCAAAGAGGCGCTTTTTTCTCTGCAGGAGACATTGGATCTGACCGAAGGAGAGTATTATTCAGAAGCTGACGTAAAAGCGGATGACAGCGCTTTGGCCAGGGCGCTTGAAACAGCGAACCGTTATGTCAGCGCCCGGATCACCTATCTGTGGAATGGTGAAACCGTGGTGGTGGACGGGGATACGATCAGCCAGTGGATTGAAATTGACTTTGATGAAGTAAGCCTGGATGAAGAGGCCGTCAGGGAATATATTGACAGTTTGGCCAAAGAATATGATACATTTGGGAAAAACAGGAATTTTACCACCACAAAGGGGGATACGATCACGTTAAAAAGCGGTTCCTATGGTTGGTGGACCAATCGGGCGGGAGAGACAGAGGAACTGATCGAATCCATTAAAAAAGGAGAAGAGCTGGAAAAGGAGCCGCTCTATTATTCCAAGGGCTATGCAGAAGGACCTGCGGGAGCGGACATCGGCACTTCATACGTTGAAATTGATCTTGGGAACCAGCATTTATATCTGTATATAGATGGAAAGCTGATAACAGAGAGCGATTTGGTGTCCGGGAATCTTGCCAGAGGATATGGGACGCCTGCAGGGGTATTTGGGCTGACGTATAAAGAGAGAAATGCCACGCTGACAGGAGAAACCTATGCGTCCCATGTGGATTTCTGGATGCCGTTTAATGGGAACATCGGCATGCATGATGCTTCCTGGAGAAGCTCTTTTGGCGGTGAGATCTATCAAAACAGCGGTTCTCATGGGTGCATTAATCTTCCCAGAGAAGCGGCAGAGATCATTTATGAACATGTGGAAAGAGGATTTCCGGTGATCTGTTATTATTAAGTGGTAAAAGAGGTGGCGGTATAATGGCTGACAGGGATATCAGAACCGCTTCCGCCAGGCGGAGTGAACGAAACAGGGCGATTCGCAGCAGCATCTTACAGCACGGCAGGGATATTCTGAGTTCCCCCAATTTCCGAAGCACGAGGGCGTATATTCAGCATGGAACGGTGTCCGTCCATATGCACAGTATCAGTGTGGCTTCCATAAGCCTTGCGATCATGAAAAAGCTGGAATGCTTGGGAATAAAAAGCAGGGAGCGGGATCTGGTGCGTGGAGCGCTTCTGCATGATTATTTTCTGTATGACTGGCATCATCACAGGCATCCGAAGGGGCTTAAGAACCTTCATGGCTTCCGTCATCCTCAGACCGCGTTGAAAAATGCTGAAAAAGAGTATGTTCTTACCCCAAGGCAGAGGGATATCATAGGGAAGCACATGTGGCCGTTAACGATGACTCCGCCAGCCTGCAGGGAAGCCTGGATTGTGACGGTGGCAGATAAATACTGCTCTTTGCTCGAAACGCTGCGGCTGCGAAGGGGAGCAGGGAAAGCCAGGCGTCATGGTGCGCGGCGCGGAAAGGGCACAGAAGGGAGACGGTAAGCAGATAGATATGGAAGAGCTGCTGAAACAATTAATACAGTATACGGAATCAGAATATTATCCGTTCCATATGCCCGGTCATAAGAGAAGAATGCCGCGGGAACTGGAAGCGCTGGAAAGTACGGCAAAGCTGGATATTACGGAAATAGACGGTTTTGACAATCTGCATCAGCCTGAGGGCATCCTGCTGGAGGCGCAGCAGAGGGCAGCACGGGTATTTGGCGCGGACGAGACCTTTTTTCTGATAAACGGCTCCACGGCGGGGATCCTCACGGCTGTCAGCGCGGCAGTGCCTTTGCATGGCAGGATGATTGTTGCCAGAAATTGTCATAAATCGGTATATCACGCTATCGCGTTAAGGCAGATCGACCCCGTTTTCCTGTATCCGGAGACTGTGCGGGAATACGGCATTGCGGACGCGATCCTTCCTGGACAGGTTGAAGAAGCGATACGGCAGTATCCTGACGCGGCTGCAGTGCTGATCACTTCCCCCACTTATGATGGTGTGGTATCGGATGTGAAGGCCATTGCGGATATTGTGCATCGGGCAGGGCTTCCATTGATTGTGGACGGGGCACATGGAGCGCATTTCGGATTTGCAGAAGGCTGGCCGGAAAATCCGGTGCGGCTGGGGGCGGATCTGGTGATAGAGAGTCTGCACAAAACCCTCCCCGCATTGACCCAGACGGCTTTGCTGCATAGATCGGGCCAAAGGGTGAAGGCGGACGCTGTGAGGCGATATGAGGCGGTCTTCCAGACGAGCAGCCCATCTTATGTGCTCATGAGCAGCATAGATAGCTGCGTCCGTCTGCTGGAGAATCAGGGAAAAGAGATTTTTGAAGCGTTTTCACGCAGGCTGGATGCGTTTCATGAGCGGCTGGAAGCGTTGGAAGTTCTGAGGCTGATTGGGCCAGATCTCCTGAAAAAGGGGCGTATGAAAGACTTTGATAGGGGAAAACTCCTGATAACGGCAGCAAATGGAAATTTTACAGGAAATAACCTTTACAAAGAGCTGTTGAACCGTTATTATCTTCAAATGGAGATGGCTTGCCATAATTATGTAACGGCGATCCTTACCCCCTGGGACGGGGAAGAGGGATTGAGAAGACTGACGGACGCCCTGCTGGATATGGATGGGCGCCTGAAGCGTTCCGAACAGCGTTTGTCTGCTGCAAGCGGACACGAGTGGGAACAAAGGCCATATCCGAAGCTGGAGAGAGGCATGCGCCTGCAGGAAGCAGAGGAGATGCCGAAGATAAGCCTTCCGCTGCAGGAGGCGGAAGGGAAGATAGCAGGAACTTATGTGAACCTCTATCCGCCTGGAATCCCCTTGGTGATTCCGGGAGAGATCCTGTCGGAAGAGGTCATTAAGTTGATAGATGGATACGCGAGGCAAGGGCTGAACGTACAAGGAATCGAAAGGACGGGGAAAGATGCGGACCGTCCGGAAGAAATCAGAATCGCATTGGCAAAATAGTGGCGCCGCAGCGGCGGCAGAAGGAGTGGAAGATGAGAAATACAAAAATCATATGCACAATCGGACCTGCATCCCAGAGTGAAGACAAGCTGAGAGAACTGATGTTGGCTGGAATGAATGTGGGACGTTTTAATTTTTCCCACGGAGATCATGAAGAACAGCTGGGAAAGCTGGAACGGATGCGCAAGGTGAGCAAGGAACTGAATCTTCCGATTGCCGCTCTGCTGGATACGAAGGGCCCGGAAATCCGGCTGAGAGATTTCGAGGAAGGAAAGACGGAACTCGTGGCAGGGCAGAAGTTCACGCTGACCACAAGAGAGATGTTGGGAACCAATGAAATTGTATCCATTTCCTATAAAGAACTTGTGAAGGATGTGAAGGCTGGGACTACCATTCTGATTGATGACGGCCTGATTGAGATGACAGTTGAAGAAGTGACAGATACAGACATCATCTGCCGGGTGGAAAACGGGGGTCCTGTTTCCAATCGCAAAGGCGTAAATGTGCCTGGAGCAGATCTTTCTATGCCGTATATCAGCCAGACTGATATGAATGATATTTTGTTTGGAATCGAGCATGGATTTGACATCATTGCAGCCAGCTTTGTGCGCAAGAAGGAAGATGTGCTTGAGATACGCAGGATCCTGGATGATCATAATTCCAAGATGATGGTGATTTCCAAGATTGAAAGCATGCAGGGAATCAAGAACCTGGATGAGATTATCGAAGTATCTGACGGCATTATGGTTGCCAGAGGAGATATGGGTGTGGAAGTACCGTTGGAAGAAGTACCGATTCTGCAGAAACGGATTATTAAGAAGGCAGTTGCGGCAGGAAAACAGGTCATTACGGCTACGCAGATGCTAGAGTCCATGATGCGTAACCCACGCCCTACCCGTGCGGAGACAACAGATATCGCCAATGCAGTTTATGACGGCAGCACTGCGGTGATGCTTTCCGGCGAAAGTGCCCAGGGAATGTATCCGGTGGAAGCTGTAAAAACAATGGCCAGGATTGCGGAAAGGACGGAACAGGATATTGATTTTAAAGGCCGCTTAAAGAAGCGCGAGGTGGCGATTGACGGAGATATCACAACCGCAATTTCGCATGCTACATGTACGCTGGCTGCGGATCTGAATGTGAAGGCAATCATTTGCGTTACCATGTCCGGATTTACTGCTAGCATGATTTCTCGGTTCAAGCCTAGCTGCCCGATTATTGGATGCACAGTAAAGCGATTGGTATGGCGTCAACTGAATCTGCAGTGGGGGGTATTGCCTTTGCTGATCCAGGAAGAAAATACGGCTGAAGATCTATTCCGGGAGTCAGTTGCTGCTGCAATTAAGGCGGGATATATTGAGAAAGGGGATAAAGTAATCATTACGGCGGGTATGCCGCTTGGTATTTCAGGAAAGACGAATCAGCTGCGCGTAGTGGAGGTCTGAGCGCCAGATGCTTGGGGGAAAAGCATTCGGGTAGTAGGAAAATCGGGGAAAAGAAGGAGAAATGGGGGTTATTATGGCAAAGTATGTGATGGCACTGGATCAGGGAACGACGAGTTCGCGATGCATTCTTTTTGACTGTTCTGGGCGAATGTGCTCAACTGTGCAAAGGGAATTTCAACAGATATATCCTAAGCCGGGTTGGGTGGAGCATGACCCGATGGAGATATGGTCTTCCCAGCTCGGGGTGGCTGTGGAGGCCATGGGAAAGATCGGCGCCGGGGCGGAAGATATTGCAGCGATCGGCATCACGAACCAGAGGGAGACGACGATTTGTTTTTCCAAAAAGACGGGGAAACCGGTTTATAACGCAATCTGCTGGCAGTGCCGCAGAACGGCCGATGAGATAGAAGAGTTGAAGAAAGACGGCTTTGATAAGGTCATAAGGGAGCGCACGGGGCTGATACCGGATGCATATTTTTCTGGAACGAAGATCAAGTGGATTCTGGAGCATGTGGAAGGCGCGAGAGAAATGGCGGAGTCAGGCGAGCTGCTTTTTGGGACAGTGGATACCTGGCTGATTTGGAATCTTACAAAGGGAAGGGTGTTTGTGACGGATTACACGAATGCCTCCCGGACAATGCTTTTTAATATCTATAAGAGGGAATGGGATGAGGAAATTCTAAGCAGGCTTGGTATTCCGCGTTCCATGCTTCCTCAGGTAATGCCTTCCAGCTGCATCTATGGGCATACGGAAGAGTCCGTGATCGGCGGCAGCATTCCGATCGCGGGTGCGGCAGGGGACCAGCAGGCGGCCCTTTTCGGCCAGTGCTGTTTTGAGGCAGGAGAGGCTAAGAATACTTATGGAACAGGCTGCTTCCTTCTGATGAATACCGGAGAGAAGCCGGTAATTTCTAAGAATGGCCTGTTGACTACGATTGCGGCGAGCGCTGAAGGGGAGATCAGATATGCTCTGGAAGGGAGTGTGTTTGTGGCCGGCGCTGCGATTCAATGGCTGCGGGATGAACTGCGGATGATAAAAAGCGCTCCCCAGTCGGAGGAGTACGCCACCGCGGTGGAGGATACCAACGGAGTATATGTGGTGCCCGCTTTTACCGGGCTGGGTGCGCCTTACTGGAACCCTTATGCCCGCGGGATGATCGTGGGACTGACCAGAGGAGCGGCAAAAGAACATTTGATACGGGCGACCCTGGAATCTCTTGCCTATCAGACGCAGGATGTGCTCGAGGCAATGGAGAAGGATTCCGGCATCCATCTGAAGAACCTGAGAGTGGATGGAGGCGCCAGCGCAAATGATTTTCTGATGCAGTTTCAGGCGGACATCATGAATAAAGAGGTGCTCAGACCGGAGTGCATTGAGACAACTGCGTTGGGAGCCGCTTATCTGGCGGGGATCGCGGTTGGGTTCTGGAAAGATAAGGAGGATATCCGCAGCAACTGGTCCCTGGAGAGAACGTTCCTGCCGTTTATGACGAAGCAGGATCGGGAAGAAAGGCTGAAGGGATGGAAGCGTGCGGTTCGCTGCGCAATCAGTTATGCGGCGCAGGATGAAGCGTCCATGGAGAATGAGCCTTCTTAAGATAAAAAAGACGGATAAAAGATATGGCCTGAAGGGCGGAGGTTCGGGATAAGACGTGAGCAGGGGAAAGATTTTTTATATTGTGGGGAAGAGTTCGTCGGGCAAGGATACCATTTACAGGAGGCTTCTGGAAGAAGGACGGTTCGGGCTTGATACGGCAGTACCCTATACGACGCGGCCTATCCGGGACGGGGAAATATGCGGACGGGAATACTGGTTTACGAATGAGGAAGAACTGCATGCGCTGCGTCAGGCCGGAAAGGTCATAGAGGAAAGAAAATATATGACCTATTATGGGCCCTGGTATTATTTCACTGTAGATGACGGGCAGATTGATCTGGAGAAACACAATTATCTGATGATCGGAACGCTGGAATCCTTTCTATCGGTGAAGGCATATTTTGGGCCGGATGCGGTGATTCCGATTTATATAGAACTGGACGACGGGGAGCGGCTGCAGCGTGCCCTGGATCGGGAGAGGGCACAGGAGAAGCCCAAATACGAGGAGATGTGCAGGAGATTTTTGGCGGATACGGCGGATTTTACAGAAGAAAAGATCCGAGCGGCCGGAATCAGCATTCGTTTCTATAATGGGGAACTAAATGGCTGCCTGGCACAGATCGGAGAATATATTATGCAGCATATGGGTAAATAGGAGGGAGGCGGGGGTTATGGCCGGATTTCATGATATCTACGGACAGGAAGCGATCAAGGAGCATTTGACGAATGCGATACGGACGGGAAAGATTTCCCATGCGTACATCATCAACGGGGAGAAGAGCAGCGGAAAGGAATTTATTGCAAAAATTTTTGCGCGTACGCTGCAGTGCGAAAAGGGGCAGGAAGAGCCCTGCGAGGAATGTCATTCCTGCAGGCAGGCGCTGTCAGACAATCATCCGGACATCATCCGTGTGACGCATGAGAAGCCCGGAAGTATTGGCGTGGAAGATATCCGCAGCCAGGTGAATAATGATATAGCGATTAAGCCCTACTCCGGGCCATATAAAATCTACATCATAAATGAAAGCGAGAAGATGACCGTACAGGCGCAGAACGCTCTGCTTAAGACGTTGGAAGAGCCGCCCGCCTACGGGGTGATTCTGTTGCTTACCGCGAATGCGGACGCTTTGCTTCCCACGATTGCCAGCCGCTGTGTGAGGCTGGATATGAAGCCTGTGCGGGATGATGTGGTCAGAAAGTATCTGATGGAGGAACTGAAAGTCCCTGATTATAAGGCAAATGTGTGTGTAGCCTTTGCCAGAGGCAATATCGGGAGAGCAAAACTGCTCGCTTCCAGCGAAGATTTTGATAAAGTGAAGGAAGAGGCAGTGACGCTCTTAAAGTATATTCATGAGCTGGAAATTTCCGAAATTGTGGCCGCGATCAAGCGAATTGGCGAGTATAAGCTGGATGTGACGGATTATCTGGATCTTTTTACCATATGGTTCAGAGATGTCTTGCTGTTTAAAGCGACTAATGACGCAAATCACTTGATTTTTAAAGAGGAAATAAAGTATATTAGAAAAGAAGCGGACAGGACGAGTTATGAAGGCCTGGAAACAATTCTGGACGCATTGGAAAAGGCCAAGCGCAGAATAAGCGCGAATGTGAACCTGGATCTGACCATGCAGCTGTTGTGCATGACGATACAGGAGAATTAAACCGGTGGGAAATGCTGTATCTCCTGCCGGCAGGAGGTTGATAGATGACAAGAGTAATAGGAGTGAGATTCCGGACGGCCGGCAAGATCTATTATTTCGATCCGGCCAGATTTGATATAAAAAGGGGAGACCATGTGATCGTAGAGACTGCCCGCGGCGTGGAATATGGAACCGTGGTAGGCGGTATTCGGGAAGTGGACGACAGCAAAGTGGTTCAGCCCCTGAAACCCGTGCTCCGGATCGCCAATGAGCGGGATGATGAGCAGGAAGCGGCGAATAAGCGAAAGGAGAAGGATGCATTTCGCATCTGTCAGGAGAAGATCCAGAAACATAAGCTGGAAATGAAGCTGATTGATGCGGAATATACGTTTGATAACAATAAAGTTCTGTTTTACTTTACAGCGGACGGGCGGATCGATTTCCGGGAACTGGTAAAGGATCTGGCCAGCGTGTTCAAGACCAGGATAGAGCTGCGCCAGATCGGAGTGCGGGATGAGACGAAGATCCTGGGAGGGATCGGGATTTGCGGAAGGCAGTTATGCTGCCATGCGCATCTGTCCGAGTTCGTGCCGGTGTCGATTAAGATGGCAAAGGAACAGAACCTGTCGCTCAATCCCACTAAGATTTCCGGTGTCTGCGGCAGACTGATGTGCTGTCTGAAGCATGAGGCGGAGACCTATGAAGAGCTGAACCGCAGGCTTCCCGGCGTGGGAGATTATGTGACGACGGATGACGGCCTTAAAGGGGAAGTGTCCGGGGTGAATGTGCTGCGCCAGATGGTCAAGGTTATCGTGAACGTGGACGATGAGAAAGAAATCCGGGAATATCGGCTTGACCAGATCCGCTTTAAGAGAAGGCACGGAAAGAATAAGAAGAATGATGTGAGCGAAAAGGAACTGAAGGAACTGGAGAAGCTGGAGAAACAGGATGAAAAATCCAAGCTGGAGTGATCCCATATCGGAAACAGAAAAGGCATTGTTAAAGCCGGGCGAACGGCTGGATGATCTGTCCAGAAATGGATACCGAATTATACAGGACCCCGAACGTTTTTGCTTTGGCATGGATGCCGTTCTGCTGTCAGGCTATGTGCATATGAAAAGCGGAGGCAGGGTGCTGGATCTGGGAACCGGGACCGGGATCATCCCTATCCTTCTGGAAGCGAAGACAGAGGCGGCTCATCTGACCGGCCTGGAAATTCAGCCGGACAGCGCTGATATGGCCAGAAGGAGTGTCAGACTGAACGGCCTGGAAGAGAAGATTGATATAGTGGAAGGAGATATCAGAGAGGCAGCAGGGTTGTTTCCGGCTGCTTCTTTTGACGTTGTCACCTGTAATCCGCCCTATATGATCGGTGGGCATGGTCTGACGAACCCGGAGGCTCCGAAAGCGATCGCGCGGCATGAAGTGAAATGTACTTTCAAGGATGTGGCGGTGGCCGCATCCAGGCTGCTTCGCCCCCAGGGAAGCCTGTATCTGGTGCACCGCCCCTTCCGGTTGGCGGAGATCATTGTTACGCTGTCTTCCTTCGGCCTGGAACCCAAACGGATGAAGCTGATATACCCATTCGTGGATAAGGAACCGAACATGGTGCTGCTGGAAGCGCGCAGGGGAGGAAAAAGCAGGCTCACGGTGGAAAAGCCGCTGATCGTCTATCGCTCCCCCGGGGTATACACGGATGAAATATACGACATATATGGATATTAGCTTCTGCTCCCCCTCCGCACTCCGATTCCGTCCCTGCCTGCACCGCTCCTTGTCCCCGCCG
>ERZ826396.3533-NODE-3533-length-10144-cov-2.303003_pt1 | contig 10144 bp, 11 predicted proteins | sample MGYA00519926_ERZ826396 | MGnify/ENA primary metagenome ERZ826396 (study PRJEB31778, sample SAMEA3449230) | human gut metagenome | biome: human gut; feature: human-associated habitat; material: faeces | place: United Kingdom | collected 2010/2012 ...
CGGCCTGGAGCATCTCCTCGGGCAGGAACAGCAGCTTTTGGCCGAGGAAAACGTCGCGCCAGGTGTTGTCGAAGCTGCCGTCGGCGAGCTTGAGCGCGCCCAGGGCGCCGTCGAAGACCGACACGCCGAACGGCCCGCAGTCGCGGTAGGTGTTGTCGATCTCCGGGCTCGCGAGCACGAACAAGGGGCCATCGATGCCGGTGCGGACCTCGGAGGCGAAGCCGTCCAGCTCCACCCGCTGCCCGTTGCCCTTGAAGTGCGCCGTGCGGATGACGCAGCGGCCCTCCTCGTCGAGCGTGTAGGCCGTCCATTGGGTGTAGGGCCGCCCCTTGTGCATGATCGCGGCGCAGAACGCGGCCTCGGTGCAGCCCTCCGAGGTCCACGACAGAGGCACGGTAGACGCCGCGTCGTAGCGGTGCAGCGTCACGCGCGTGCCGGCGTCCGCCCCGCCGTCCTCCCGCAGCCCGTCGAGGCCGAGGGCGAACCCCTCCGTGCCGAGCCCGAACGCGCGCTCCCAGCTGGAGGCGTCGGCGAACAGCCGCACGTCCTTCGCCCACTGCGCCATCCAGTCGCAGGCCGCCTGCAGCCCCTCTTCGGGCTCCTCGCCGTCATCCAGGTCGGTCACGCCCTCCAGGCCGAGCGAGGTGCGGTAGTTGAACAGGATGCCGGCCCAGTCCTCGCACACCATCTTCGCCGGGTTGAAGCTGATGCGCTCGACCTTGAACGTTGTCCCGTTCGGGTCGGTCTCGGCGTACGCGTAGAAGTCCCCCTCCGCGCGGTACCAGCCCCACCACTCGTCCAGCCGGCCCTTGATGGGCACCGCGGCGGTGGGGTAGCCGAGCGAGCGCACCCAGCCGATGCCCGCGTAGCCGTTGGCGCTGTTCTCCATGCTATACCTCTTTCTTGTCCGCGATCAGCGGCGATAGCGCGTATCGCACCGCGTCGATCGCATGGTTGTCCCTGTCGGGGTAGCTCTCGAGCGTCTTGCCGTCCTTGTCCACCTCGTACTCGTATGCCGAGAACTCCTGGTAGGCGAGGGGACAGCGCTTGCGGTCTATGACGATCTTGGCGCGCGTCTGGAGCCATTGGATGCCCTCTTCGACAGAGCCCGGCCATTTGGCCGCGGCGCGGCAGTCGATGTCCTGGGCGCGGTAGCTGGCGACGCTCTTGGGCTCGGCGGCGTCGGCGTACACGCGGTTCCGAGGGGCCCTCGGCAGGTACGTCGGGCTGCCGTCCCGATCCTCGTCGGACAGCCGCGCCTTGATGCGCGATGCCGTCTGCTCGTTCGACAGGCGCAGGCCCCTGTCCTCGTCGAACACGTAGACGGTCTTCGTCTTGCGGTCGTAGGCAACGCGGACGAAGACCCACGGATCGACGGCATAGCCCCAGTCGACGCCGCAGCGCGTCCAGGCGAAACCCTCGACGTCCTCGTCGGTCAGCTCCCTGTCCTCGACGTTGCGGAAAACCTCGCCGTCTGTGCCCACCATCTCGCCGAGGTACTCGTGCCGGTAAGCCTGCTCGTTGATCTCCTTGAGCGCCTCGGCGTCGTCGACGAACGCTCGCCCGAGCCATTCGGGCGGCACGTCGAGGTAGGTGGAGCGGTGGACGATCTTGCCGGGCGCGCCGTCGTCGGCGAACGCGTTGACCCAGCTGTTCTTCGACCGGGGCGGGTTGTAGCTGTAGAAGCGCCAGAAAAGCTCGCCGCCGCGGGTCAGCGACTGGTTGACGCTGCGGATCTCCGCGGCGCCGGAGAACTGGTCGGTCTCCTCGTACCAGACGACGCCGACGTAGCCGAACGGCACCTTGAGCGACTTGGCCTTCTCCTTTTCGTCGAGGCCCAGGAAGCTGATCGTCTGGCCGGTGCGCCGGTGCCTCATCTGCATCGGGGACACCGTGCAGTCCCATTCGTCGGCCTTGCCCATCGCCGAGAGCGCCCACGACATCTGCGCGTACACCGACGTCCTGAGCGTGCGGGCCACTTTGCGGAAAACGACGGCGTGGACGTCAGGATGCCCGGCGAGGATGGCGGGGATGTGCAGCGACACGTCGGAGGACTTCGCCGAGCCGCGCCCTCCTGGGAACACGTAGTCGGTGGCGTCGTGCGCCATGATCGCGCGGTGGACGCCGTTCCACGCACCGGGTATCAGCAGCGCGAAGTCAACGCCGAAGGGTCGCTCGTCGGGTTCCGGGGCATCGATCTCGCGCTCGACGCCGGTGTAGCGGTTGAGGCGGTCGGCGCTGTCCATCACGGCCCTGTACGCCGGGGACTTCTTGACGAAGCCCAGTTGCTCGATCTCCTCGATCGCCTTGTCGTTGACGATTCGCATACGCTCCGTTGCGAGCGCGAGGGTCCAGCGCGCCGCCTCGGCGGCGGCCTTGCGGCCCTCCTCGACGATTAGGGAAATCTGGGGGTGCTTGAGCTTGCGCTGTGCCTCGACGGCAATCGACGCGGGGGACATGCGGGCGCAGCTGTACCCGGCCGCCCTGTAGGCTTCCGAGGGGTTCATACCGGCGACGATCGCGTCGGCGAACGCTTGCTGCTTGGGGTTGAGCTTGTCCTTGGCCATGGCGCCCATCTTGCCCGACGCGTCACATGGGAGCGACCCGCGGGAAGGGAGGGGAGCCGCGGGCCGCCTGAGAGGAGGGTGCCGACATGTTGCCGACTAGGTGCATGGTGGGGGAGGTGTCACCGCCAGGCCGCGGCCAGCCTGTCGCGCGCGACGGCGTAGTAGTGCTCGGTCATCTCGACGCCGACGAACCTGCGGCCCGTCTCGGCGCAGGCGACGCCGCAGCTGCCAGAGCCCATGAAGGGGTCGAGCACCGTGCATCCCTCGGGCGCTATGGCCATGAGGTCCCGCAGGAGGGCGACGGGCTTCTCGGCTATATGCAGGCGCGTTTTCGCCTTGGGGGGGGGTAGGTGTAATTTCCCGGCAGGTACCTCGCACCTGGCAGCGGCCGGCGGTCGATGGGGCCCTTGGTCGCCCAGACGGCGAACTCCGCATCGTTGCGGAAACTGTTCGGCTGGGGCCTGGCCGCGGGCTTGACCCAGACGACTATGCCGCGAAAGACGAACCCCGCCGCCTGCACGGCGACCGGCGTGTTCGCCAGCTGCCGCCAGTCGCTGAACACGACGGCCGAGGACCCCGGCTCGAGGATGCGCAGCGCCTCGCACATCCACGGCGTCGACCAGAGCCTGAAGCTGCGCTCGTCGCGCGCGTCGCCGGCGAACTCCGAGAGCGGTGCCGATCCGCTCTGCTGGTACTTGGTCGACGTGCCGGCTTTTCTGTCCGACCTCGTCGCGCCGCCCGAGCAGTACGGAGGGTCCGCCAGCAGCATGCCGCAGCTTTCGCTCGGTAGCTCGCGCAGCACCTGCAGGCTGTCCCCGCGCGCGATCTCGCATCCGTGCGCCACCTGCTCGAACGCCGTCATCTCCTCCCTCCCGTCCCTCGGCGTATCCAGCCGTCCACGTCCATCACCGGCATCCCGAGGGCGAGCGCAACGGTGTTCTCGAGGCGCGCGCCCCGGCTGCGCTCCCACCCCTCCAGCATCGCCAGCCCGTCGGCCTGCGCCAGGATCGCCATGAGCGTGAGCTTCATGGCCGGCGTCCACGGGGTGCCCGGGTCCACGTCGTCGTGCGGTATCCGGGCAATGCAGCCCGAGGCGCGCAGCGCATGCGCGGCCTCCTCGAACGCGGGGCGGTTGCCGTCGCGCATGCCGGTAACGGGGCCGCTCACGTAGACGACGGGGTGCACGCAGCGGCTCATAGCCCCGCCTCCTTCCGCATGTCGCGTATCGTCTCGCGGATCTCGCACTCGAGGTTCGCTATCGCGCTGTTGATGTCATCCGCCCAGTCGAGCCCTACGGCATCGATGACCTGTTGCTGCAGGTTGTCGAGGTCGATCCAGTCGAATATTCCCTCCAACGCGATGATCTGCTCTTCGGTGCACGGTCCCTCCATGCTCACGCCCTCCACCCTTCTCGTTTCTTGATCCTCTTGACCTCGCACTCGTCGCAGTGCGGCACGTAGCACCTCCGGCACATGCGGCACAGTTTGCCCGTCATCCTGGCCGCGAGCCGCTCGTACCTTGCGGCGGCCTTCGCGGCCTCGGCGTATCCGTCGCAGCTGCAGCCCGGGGTGCCTCCTCCCGCCGCCATCTCAAGCCCCTGTCCCGGGGCACATGTCGCACTCGTCCGGGCATCCGTCGATCCAGGCGTGCTCCAGCGGGCAGTAGACCGGGCAGTCGTCTCTGTCGGCCATGACGGCCAGCCATACCCGGAACTTCGCCTGCTCGTCGGTGCTCTGCCCCGTTCGGATCCCGCACTCCGGGCATTGCAGCCGCGTGTTGCCGCAGCCGTTGAGCGTCCGGTTGCCCTTGATCACGGGCGCGCATCCGCACGCCCTGCACAGGGGCATGTCTTCCAGTTCGAGGTACCTTCCCATGTCATTCTCCTCTCTCTCCGCCCCGCAGGGCGTCCATCATCGCGTCCTGCAGCGTGCGCTTGCCCGCCAGGACGTCCATCACCCGCTCGTCCACCGTGCCCTTGGCCACCAGGTGGTGGACGATCGTCGTTTCTTTCTGCCCCTGCCTGTCCAGGCGCGCGTTGGCCTGCAGGTAGGCCTCCAGGCTCCAGGTGAGCCCGAACCAGACGGCGATGTGCCCGCCGTCCTGGAGGTTGAGGCCGTGGCCCGCCTGCTGGGGGTGCGCCAGCAGCAGCGGCACCTCCCCGCGGTTCCACCGCTCCACCAAGTCGCCCGAATGCGCTCCCAGGGCCTTGGAGGCCGGATATGCGGCCCGCAAACGGTCGAGGTCGTGCCGGAAGGCGTAGAACACGAGAACCGGCTGCCCCTGGGCCTCCTCGATGATCCCCGCCAGCGCGTCGAGCTTCGCCCGGTGCACCTCCTGTGCCTCCCCGCCGTCGTCGTACACCGCGCCGTCGGCCCACTGCAGCAGCTTGTTCGCCAGCGCCGCCGCGCTCGCCGCCGTCACCTCCTCGCCCAAGAGCTCGGTCGCCTGGTCGCGCTCGAAGCGCCGGTACTCGGCCATGGCCGCGGGCGGCATCTCCACCTCCACGACGTTGTCCACGCGGCCCGGGAGCTCCAGCTCGTCCTTCGCGCGCATGGACAGCGCCACGTCGCCGATCGCGCGGAAGATCGCGTCCTCGGCGCCCGGCTTCGGCGCCCAGTCGTAGACCACGTGGCCGCTGCGGCGGCCGGGGGAGAAGTAGCGCTCACGGTAGGGCCCGATGTAGCGCCCCAGCCGCTCGCCCCGGTCGACGAGGTGCATCTGGGCCCACAGGTCCATGAGGCCGTTCGGGGCCGGCGTGCCCGTGAGCCCCCATACGCGGCGGATCATCGGACGCACTCGCCGCAGGGCCTTCCAGCGCTTCGCCTGGCGGTTCTTGAAGCTCGACAGCTCGTCCACGATCACGGTGCGGAACGGCCAGCGCGGGCCGTACCGGTCCGTCAGCCACTGAACGTTCTCGCGGTTGACCACGTAGATCTCCGCCGGCCGCCGCAGGGCCGCCTCCCGCTCGGAGGCGCTGCCCAAGACGAGGCTCGCCCGCAGGTGCCGCGTGTGGTCCCACTTGGCGACCTCGGCCGGCCAGACGTGGCGCGCGGTCATCAGCGGGGCGATCACGAGGGCCGGCCACACGTCCTCCCCGACCGTCGCGAGGTCGACGAGCGCCGTGAGCGCGATCAGAGTCTTGCCGAGGCCCATGTCCAGCAGCAGCGCCGCCTCCGGCCTCTCCCGCAGCCAGCCGGCCGCCGTCTCCTGGTAGGGGTGCAGGACGGCCTTCATCGGAGTCCCGCCTTCCGGCGTTCGTACAGGCTCCGGCGGTAATCCGACCGCGCGGCCTTGCAAAGCGCACACCGGCATCCCGCGCTGTAGCACGACGCGGTGCCGTGCGCGGTCCGAGACGTCGTCAGCCGCTTCTCGTGCTCCGGTACCGGCGGTACCGGCTGCAGCTCGCGGTGGATGATCCCCGCGGCGTTGCCGTAGATGATCATCGCTCCCCGCCCCCTCCGAACCTCCAGCGGTTGCGCGCCCAGAACAGCTGCGCGCCGGCCTTGGAGTCGACCACCGTCACCGGGTGGCCCTGGGCCGCGAGCCGCGAGAACACGCGCTGCTGCAGGGGCCGGGGGCGCTTCCCGGGGGCCTTGAGCTCGACGAGGGCGTGCGTCCCATCGGGGAACAGCACGAGCCTGTCCGGCACCCCGGCGTTGCCGGGGCTCGTGAGCTTGAGCACCTCGGCCCCCAGGCGCCGGCCGTGCTCGGCGAAGGCGCGCTCCACGTCCCGTTCCGTGATATCGTTAGGCATTCGCCGCACCTCCCGCGGAGCCAAAGAACCGAGAACCAAGCATGCCCCAGACCCTATACGCGTGCGCGCGTATTGCGTGTGCGTGTGCGCGATATACACACCTGCACATATATAGATATAGATACTCTGGTTCTTTGGTTCCAGAAATGGCGTTCTTGCTGATCGACGTTGCTTTTTCCGCGGAACCGGGGCGGAACCGGGCGCGGAACCGAAAATCTTGGTTCCCGTCCTTTCCGACCCCGGCAGGTGCGAAACTCCGGTTCTTCGGTTCCCTAGTTCCCATCGTCATGGCTCCTCCTGTAGATCTTCACCTTCCCATAGGCCGTCAGCGTCCTGGTTCCGCCCGTTGGTTCCCATCCGAGCTTGCGGAGGATGGCGGCTATCTGGTAGCTGTCGGCGCGCGTCGGGCGTTCCTTCGGCTGCCGCAGCGCCTCGTGCCACACCTCCATCACCGACACCTCGCATCGCGCCCCGGGCGCCCCTTCGGCGCCGGGAGCCGCCCCGAAGTCCTCGCGGGCCGCCCAGTGCGCCTCCCGGCGCTCCAGCGTCCACGACGCGAAGCCCTCCGGCACGGGCGCGTCCAGGTAGGCCTGCACGATGCCCTCCCGCGGGTCGGTCTCCATAGCCTCGCGCTGGCGCCGGCGCGCCTCGTCCTCCATGCTGCCGTCCAGGTACAGCGGCTCGCCGGCGGCCTCGAGGGCGAGCGCCTCGGCCCGCACCTGGGCCACGTAGGCCCCGTCGAGCGCCGAGCGGTCGAGCCCCCGGGCCACCCGCACGGGCCAGAACCGGCGGTTGCCCGTGGCGTCGCGCAGGTAGCCGTCCAGGTTGTTGACGGTGCCCACGATGATGCAGCGGCGCCGGTAGCGCCCGGCGCGGCGGGCGTAGGCCGCCCGGTAGTTGTCCACCGAGGTGGTCAGGAAGCTCTTGAGCCGCTCGATGGACGCCTTGGCCATGCCGTCGAGCTCGGCCACCTCCACGATCCACGCCCCCTGCAGCTTCTCGGCCGCGACCTTGGCGTGCGCTATGTCCTCCAGGGAGAGCGCGTCGGTGAACCACTCGCCCGCGAGCGCCGCCAGGAGGCTCGACTTGCCGAGGCCCTGGGCGCCCTCGAGTATCAGCATGTAGTCGAACTTGCACCCCGGGTGCAGCGCGCGCCTCACGGCGCCGCAGAGCGTCTTGCGCGTGACGGCCCGCACGTATGCGCAGTCCTCGGCCCCCATGAGGTTCACGAGCAGCGCCTCGGCCCGCGGCACCCCGTCCCACTCGGGCAGCGAGGCCAGGTGCTCGCCCAAGGGGTCGTAGGGCGCCGCGTCGGCGAAGTGGGACACGGCGTCGTCCACCTTGGCCTTGTTGACGATGCCGTAGCGGGTCTCGAGGTAGATGCGCAGGTTCGCGTCGTCGCCGTCGCCCCAAAGGCTGCAGCCCCTCGGCAGGCGCCGCCAGGGGAGAGTCTCGCCCACCGCGTAGATGGCGTCGCCCTCCACGTCCCGGCGCAGCCTGCCAGCCAGGCCGGGGTCATGGGCCAGCACCAGCCCGATGTTGCCGGCGCTCGACAGCACGGCCCCGGTACGGGGATCCTTCTCCAGGTCCTTCTTCCAGCTGTCGTCGGCTTCCAGGGGCTCGGCCAGGAAGTCGTCGTGGGCCGAGTCGGCGGCGGCGCGCGCGAGCTCGAGCGAGACGCCCTCCAGGCCCGCCGCCCACTCGCGCATCGCCCTGTTCGACGGAAGCGACGCCACCGGCGTGTCGGGCTTGGCCTCGGCGTCCAGCTCGCCGAAGCGGTGGATCCGCACGAGGTCGTAGGCGTTGCAGAGCTGGCCGCCGGCGGGGTCGGTGGCGTGGTTGGAGTAGAGCCACAGCCCCTCGTAGGCGACCGCGCCCCCGTAGGAGCTGCCGCCCGTGTACGTCCAGCGCCCCTCGCCGCACGGCTCGTAGACGTCGGCCAGGAAGCCCTCGATCGCCTCCTCGACGGAATGGGCGCGGCAGAACGCCCCGACCGTGCCCGCCTTGCCGCGCGGGTCGGGCGCCTTGTCGGCGCGGCTGCGGGCGCCACAGCCCGGGGGGGGCCAGTACGAGGCGTCGCGCCAGTCGGGGTAGAGGGCGAGCCACTCGTCCGGGTCCAGCGGGTCGCCGCCGCACTCCATGAGCTCGTAGGGCGCGTCCATGCTGCGGCTGGGGGCGTACATGAGCCGGGAGGGCTGGTAGGTCGTCGCGTCGAACCGCTCCGCCCCCAGCGTCTCGGCCAGCTTGAGGGCCAGCGGCACGTACTCGTCGGCCGACACCTCGCGGGCGAGCGGCACGACGAGGCGGTGCTTGGGGCTCGCCGCGGTGCTGGAGTGGGTGGGGTACATGAGCGCCCGGGCGCCCACGAGCATGAGGTAGTCGCCCCAGAGCCCGTCGTCGGAGCTGTCGGCGTCGAGCACGACCATGGAGCGGCGCGCGACCGACCCCTGGCGCCGGCGCCCGCCCTCCAGGTAGCCGGCCACGTAGCACGGGCCGTCCTTGGCCGCGTCGCGCTCGGCCTTGGCCATGGCCGCGTACTCCGCGGCCGTCTCGGGCGTGCGGCGGGGCTCGCGCATCCAAGCCGCGAACTCGTCCCATGCCATGCGCTTGTTGCGCCACGCCTTGGCCCTGCGGCCCTGTGCCGTGGCGACGGCGTAGTCCTTCGGCAACGCCCTCACTCCTTCCTGTAGCTCTCGCAGGTATAGCCCTCCGCGCGCAGGGGCAGGCCCGTCGCCCATTCGGGCGCGGTGGCGCCCATGAGGGCGTTGACCCGCCCCAGGCACCAGTCCGCCCGATCGCACGGTACCTCCACTATCACCTCGTCGTGCACGTGGGCCACGATCTCGTAGCCGGCCTCCTCCAGGCGCGCCATGGCCTCGGCCAGAAGGTCGCGGGCGATCGCCTGGGTGACGTTCTCCACGAGCCGGCCTCCGTAGGTCTCGACCTTGAGCGCGCCGGCCCCCTTGCCGGCCGCGCGGTAGCTAAGGCTCCCGTCGGCCGGATCCACGCGCGCCCTGCGGTAGTGCAGGCTGCGCCCGCTGGCCAGGTCGATCGCCAGGCCGTCTATCGACGGGTCGAGCCTGGCCCTCGCGGCGCCGCGCGCGAACTTCTGCGGGCCCTCGCCCGAGAGAGCCGCGTACGCTGCCCGCTCGGCCTCGCCCCAGAGCTGCTTGGTGCGCCTGTTGGCGTTGCGCCACGTGCGCACCATCCTCGGCAGCTCCTCCTCGGGGATGCCCATCTTGAGGGCCCCCATGCGCTCGAGCGCCTTGGGGCCTCCCTGGTAGCCGAGGGCGAGCGTGGCCACCTTGCCGCGCTGCCGCAGCTCCTTGTCGACCCGGTCGATGGGCACGCCGAACATGCGGGAGGCCGTGGCCTCGTAGACCCTGCCGTCGCCGCGGAACACGTCGAGCACCCATTCCTCGCCGGCGAGCCAGGCGAGCACGCGCGCCTCGATCGCCGAGAAGTCCGACACGGCGAACACGTGCCCCTCGCGGGGCACGAGGGCCGTGCGTACGAGGGACTTGAGCGTCCCCTGGACGTCGCCGAAGAGCAGGCGCACGAGCCCCGGGTCGCCGTCCTCGCGCACGACGTCGCGGGCGACGTCCAGTGCCGGGCCGTGGATGTCGCCGCGCGGGAGGTTCTGCAGCTGCATGAGGCGGCCGGCCCAGCGGCCCGTGGCCGCCCCGTAGAACTGGAAGCACCCCCGCAGCCGGCCGTCGGACCCGGCGGCCTCCTCGGCCACCGCGTACTTCTTGACCGAGCTCTTGGCGCTCGCCAGGCGCATCTCTATGGCCTCGCGGGCGAGCGGGTCGCAGCCTTCGCG